>Ga0179593_1794421_pt1 | contig 11915 bp, 16 predicted proteins | sample CZODoug2_1_08_16_FD_185931 | JGI IMG/M metagenome (GOLD analysis project Ga0179593, IMG submission 185931) | Vadose zone soil fungal communities from Angelo Coast Range Reserve, California, USA - CZODoug2_1_08_16fungal (PacBio error correction) | ecosystem: Environmental > Terrestrial > Soil >...
GTGTCTGAACCGAAGAGAAATCACCGAAAACCCAGAGAAGCAAGCACGGGTATGTGGGGAGTTCGCAAAGGAAGATAGGCTTGCCAGAAGCCAAAGAGGAGGCTCCCTTATTGATTCCTTCTCTTCTGAACGGGGGGGGCGCAAGGTTCTTACGACACCGTGACTACAAAAGGGTGACGATGACAGAGGGAAAAGAAAGGTGGGTTAGCAATTTACTAGGCCAAGTAACAGCGCGGGAGCGAACACCGTAGGACCCAAAGTTAAATACCCCGAAAAACGGAGGGGAACAACGCGGCCGAGAGTTCGGGAGTATTGAAAAACAAAGCGCTTTGGGGTTGGGAGAATAACCTATGAACCTTAGAAGGGGCCCGCTCAACTAGGCAAGGGGGAAAAAAGGGGACGATCAGGTACCTAAGTCATAATTACAACTAACCACTAGAGTGTTCCTTAGGGGGACGAAAAAGGGGGGGGGCGAAACGGTTCTACGTAAAACGAAGGAAAAAGACAATGAAAAGGGGCCATTTCCAGGAAACTACAAAAAGGTAATGGGTTTTAAGGTTGCGTTCAACTCAAGGGGACATCTTGTAACTCGAATGAGAGAGAAAAGCGTAATGAAACAAACAAAGAACCGCGTCTACTAGTCCCATTGAAAAGAGCAAAGGAAAAGAAGTGGGACGTGGGGTTGTAGACCCAAAGAAGGTTTTGGAAACGTCCATGGGTATGAAGAAGGACGCGGCAGAGGTCTGCTGAGGTTATGAAAAAGCTTTGGAAAACGCGATCGTCCATAAACGGGGGGGAAAGCCAAAAAGAGATGGTCCAGGGGTTTGAGGTTTCCACTTAAGAACGCAAAGGGGAAGGTCGCAGAGGAGGCGGCGAATCGTTGTACATGGTAAATATAGGGTCCAAGAGGGGGCAGCTCTAAAAACCCCTGCAGGTGGTCGAAAAGGCATGACACGGAGAAAAAGGGGGTCGATGGAACCCGCTTGAGGCGCACCTAGGAAAAAGCGAACCAGGGAATAGCCGCCCAAGAAAAATATAATAGAAGGATTTCAATTCATAAACTTCGCTTTCGGAAACGATTACCTCATATACACGGGAGACGGGAGCTTATAGGCAATCTCGGCATCGGGACAGAATAAAAGGGTTTGTCGGGGGGGAGAGACAAGGGAAAGGCGACGGATGGGAGGTGAGGAGGGGAGGGTCCCGTTCTTGTGAAACTCTTCTCATAGGAGCAACAGATACAGCAAGCTCGTTGGTAACCTAAAGCCGTGCATGGTCCAAATCGAAAGGTAATATATCCGAAAATACTATCTCTCTCAAAGAAGGCTGATGAGATTCAAAGTAGAGATAAGGGTCCAAGTTTCTCTATTAAGAGAAAAAGACCGGGTTTGACAGGAGCAGTATTTAAGGGGGGCACCGTTGAAACTGGACAAATTAAAGGAGTTAGCGCGAGAAATCATTAAATTGCCAATCAACAACCCAACCCGCCGAAAAAAAAGGGCACCAAATCGTCGTAGGCATCTTTTTCGAAAGGGAAAAACTCTCGAAACCGGGGTCTAGTATGTAGCTCGTTAAGTGTTCCTCTTAAACAAAAAGTCTTGAAACTACTCGATCAACGGTAAAGGGTGACGAAAGCTGTAAATTGTTAATTGGCAATTATAGGGCGAGAGGTGGTGGCGATAGGGGCCTGTGGATCGCATTCCTGGGTGGGTTGAACGTTGGGGTCAGAAAGAAACGGTTTTTTTTCGGGGTGATCGACGAGATTTGACCTTGGTCTCTGATTTCGGGGGGTGACTCTGTGAAAAAAAAAAAGGGTTGCAACGTTTTTGCCAGGATAGGAAGATGGGAAGTTTACTTTCTCGGGGGCTCCCGACCCAAGATTCAGCCAAGACGTAACCCTCAGTTTCGAATTAGTCCACGGGCAGCTCCGTTGGTCCCCCCCCGTTTTTTTTGAGGGGGGCGTTGTGCAAGGGGTGAGACCATCGTTACGGGCCAGGGGCGGGTCGAAACTTGCCCAATACCCTCTCATCACTGCTTCTCTTCACGTCGATCTGAGGGGACCTGCAGAGGGGTCAACTATCCTTCGCTCGCCGGGGCCTGGGGGGGATATAAAGCCTAAAGAAGACTCTCTCCTTCGTCTCTCTTGGTACTTTCATGTCTGATCAGCGGGTGTTGAGTGTTTTTGGTAAGTCCCGAGGGGCGTACTATGGCAGGGATGGTAACTATGGTTGCAGGGGGGTTGACGGAAAAAAACCCGGAGAGGACTGTTTTGTGTGTCTTACATGGGAAAAGTGGATTTCGGGGATAGACAGTGACGTGTAGAGGGGATCCAAATTTACTGCAAGAGATGAGGGGCAATTTGGTGGGGTTAAATTGCGCTTACGCGAGGGTGACCTTCATCACTGGCCCTGAAGTAGGGGCTTGGAAACAGGTAGGGCGGACGGATCTTCTTGCCAGAGTCTTTGTATAAAGGGCCTCAAAAACAATACCAAGAGAGGTGGGAGGTGAATCCTCTCCTCCAGAAGATGCTGGGTTCGTAGAGATACTTCAGGGGGACCCAGGGGGGTTAGGGGTTGTCCGCAGAGAGGGGAACCTGTCGAAGATACCCCATTTCGTCGGTCACGGAACCATCGGGGATAAATTCTGGAGAAGAGAGGAAAACGTGAACGCAGTCAAGGGAAAGAAAACCGGTCCGTGGCGGATAGAAATCCAAGATCCTCTTGGTGGAGGACGGTAGGAACGCAGAACAGGGTTAGGGAGGAACTGGAGGGGGAAGAAAAAAAAGGCGTTCAGGGAGAAGAAAGATGAAAAGGCGTTGCGGCCACCCACGGTCGAGAGGAATTTTAGGAAAAAGGGAAAGGGGGTTAAGATAGGAAGGTAAAAATTGATTAAAATTTATGCTTTCCGAGATGCCTGACGTCAGAGAGAAGAATGCCGAAGAACTACCGTGAAAAATCCTTTTCCCCTGGATGGGGACAAGAAATAAATGTGGTGAAGGGGGGGGAGTTAAAGGGGACTAACCGAGCCAAAGCCAACGGTAAGAGGGTCAGGCGAGAAAAATGGGAGGCGGAAGGGAGCCGAAATCTTCGCCTCGGAAAAAAAAAAAAAACTCTGTAAAGAAAGTGGGAGTCCTAAGCGGAAGCGAAGGCCGGCAAAACCAGGAAGTGCGCAACGAGTTTGAACGAACCGGCGGAAGACAAAGGGAAGAGCAAGGAGCATGACGGTCGACAGGTTTCTCAAAACGAAAGAGAAGCTTCTCTACATCGGAAAACACGGATCTGAAAAAGACCGATTGGGAATGGGAAAAATTTGCGGCCGTAGGTCTAAAAAAAAAAAGGCCGACTTGTGTTTTCCAAGATGGGTCTCATATTTTGGAAAAGGGATCAGAAAAAAAAGAAAAAAGAAAAGAAAAAAAAAATAATAGCAACAACTTGGAGGGAGGGGAGAGTTATTCAATTAGCTGGTCTCTCATCACCTGAGGATTTTATTGAACAACACATTGAAAAGGGCCGGCGTTTTCCTAACGAAGGGGGGGAAAAATTTGGAGGAGAAAAAAATCGTTAGGTGTGGAAGATGGGGCATAGTCTTCGTTTTTGATAAAATGCCCCCCGAAAAAAAGGATTTGGGGGCAGTAGGAAGTGCCGATTCCGCAGGTGAGTCAATCGAGGGGCGAGCGAATGTTTTTGGGTAGAAAGCTCTAGCTGACTCTGAGGCAACATAATCGAGGGTCTCTGGAGGAGGGTCGGAAGGAGAAAGGGAAAGAGAGAAGGGAAAAGGCTCCTCAAGCCGACTCGAGGATGTTACCGGGGGGAGATAAATGCAAGTAGAAAAAATACCCATAGGGGGTGTCGTCCAGGCAAAAAAGAAGAAACAATGTGAGGGGGAATCGAGGAGGGGTGTCAGGCCGGAGCGTAGGGCCAGCAAAATTGAAAGTTACCTCCCGTTGAAGAGGAATCTATCCACCATGCTGACAAGGGAGAGACAAAAAGGGTTTGAACGAAACGGTTAGTTTAAAAAACGTGTCTTATACTAACTCGAAAAGAAAGAAAACCAAAATCACAAAAAGGGATATGGGCTTTAGGGAGAAGGAGAAGAAAGGGAAAAGTGCCTCCAAGTTGTTACTGCGAAGAGGGATCCTTCTCTTCAAGGGGACCGGGATTCCTGGTCTAAAAGCCGAAAACAAAGTGGAAGGTAGACCAAAGAGACAGCTTTCCAACCAGGGTTAGCATTACAAGGTCCCAGTCCCAAGCAGGGGAGTCGATCACAAGAGACCCAAACTGGCCCGCCTAAGGACGAAACGAGAGCGCGGAGTCAGCCTTGAGGGGAAAATCTAAACGCAGTAGAATTAGGGGAAAGGAGGGGGGCTAAGACCGTAGCAATATACGTGAATAAGAACGAATCTTGTTTTCCGGGAACCTGATGCCGAAACTTGGGGCGACACGGTCTCAGAAGAAGAATGGCGCAAGGGGAAAAGGCCAGGAAAAAAATTGGCGTCCGTTAAGTAGGGGAAAGCAACATCGGAAGTGCCGGGGAACTCAAGAGCGACGAAAAAAAGACCGAAAGGGGTATCCAAAAAACTGAAGAGCACAGGGAGGTTGTGAAAACCCAAAGGTGGTTCTTTCATTTTTAAAGAAATACTCTATCGGACTCTGTCTGATAAAGGAAAGTCTGAAAGAAAAGAAAAAAGGGGACGCTCCAAAAAAGATGATGGTCGCAAAGGGGATTCCCTCGAATCCTCCCCGTGAGGCACGATTATCTACATGGGTGGTCATGGAGAGATAAGGCAACTGAAGAAGATGTAAGAGCAGCGGTGGTCGAGCAGACCCAACAAGATCGCAACTTTCTACCCCTTTAACAAGAGGGATCCGCCCGAAAAAACAGTAATTGAAGGGAAAAGAACAAAGAAAAGGAGTTCAAAGGAGGCCGATTTAAACCTGCCCCATATAACCATGAGTCCGAGTTAAGGAGAATCTGCAAACGGAGGGAGGAATCATTTGAGGGGGGAGAAAAAGATGCGTTTACGAACGAAATGGGAGGGGGGAGGGGATGGCGTCCCGTTTCGCGCTTTCCTTATTCAATACAAAACTCGACTCTACTCAAAAGAAAAAAAAGACAGAAGAAGAAGGGAAAATCGAGTAGAGGCCACTGCGACGATCGGATCTCAAGAGGAAAAGAGATAGATATTAGTCGAGAGCGTATTACGCGTTTCCCTATGGATCGGAGGGTCTTTGAAAAAAAAAAAGGGACCCCTGGGAGTAGACGGTAAACCGGGACGCCTACAAACCTCCTCACTCGCTAACCTCTTCGGTGCAGCATCGTGTCGATAAACGAGAGAGAAATTAGCCGCTGAGGAAGCGAATGAGCTCCAGGTTAATATGGGTAATCGGGGTCCGAGAGTAAAAGAAGTTGAAATTATCTTCTTAGGGGGGGGGTACGATATTTTGGAGATCCAGCGGCATTACTGGTTAGTGGCTAGAGAGGAGGGAACGTTCGTAGGATTGGCTCGGGTGTCCTGACTTCGAAACAGGAGGGAGGGGTGTGGTCGATTTGGGACCAGATAACAAAGACCAAAAAGGCAGATAGACGGAAAAAAGCGATTCAGCGGTAACCGCTAAGGGGTGAGACTCAAAGGGTGGAGCGATCTTTCAAACTGGGGGGTTTCAAAACTATCGCAAAAAGACGAAGTAATCGTTGGGGGATCATACAACTTAAACTTCCACCTTAGGGGTGAGAAACACGACCAGGCAGGCTCAGCTCTTGGGCGAAAGGAAAATCGGTGTGGGGGTGAAGATTTTAAAAAATAATTGCGTTCAAAGGATGGTTCAACTATTAGTATGTCAGAAACGTAAAAAAGATCGTCGAATGGTCCTCGTGATCAGTGCCATGTCCAGAGTTTCATTGGAAGAGGCTGAAGGAAACAAAGAAAGAAAAGGAACACCCGCTGTCTGGTGTCATGAGGTCCATTGAGTTCCTTCTCACAGGGAGCGATACGATCTGAAGGCGGCATGCGGGGGAAAGAGCGTCTAAATATTCGAAGAGGGGAGGGAGGGTCATATCTCCTTCTTCCTGGGGGATAAAACAAACCCAGGGGTACTCCTCCGTGGATGCCAGCAAGACCGGGGGAGCATTTTTCGGAGAAAAAAAGAGGTAATATTAATAGGGTATAACTGGGCTGTATCAAGTAGTAGAAAATTCGGGGTCGAGAAAGCGTGGAAAGATTAGAAAAGAGGCCGAAAAATGAAAACGTGGCGTATCCCTGGCAAAAGAGTGCTTTCGGAGGAAGCAGAAAGAGGTCCCGGGGGGGTTTTGGGGGGTTATGCTAGTGGTTTGAACCAGCACGAGGGGAAGGGCGCGCAACAATTACTCAAGGAATCACGCCTGAGACGAGGGAGGCACGGGAGGCCCTGTTCTAGGGAATTTGGGGCCATTGAGGCAAGAGCCTGAAGGATTTCCAAAGAAAATTGTCCATCGGCACGGTGAATAACTTGTGAGGGGTATGGAGGAGAGGTGGGTGGGAATGTGAAAGTAAATAGCCAATTCTAAAGACCGCCGGTCAAGACTAGGTAGGAGGGTCAAGGGTCTCCTGACGGAGCCCGTCGCCGTAGCAAGGGGTTTATGTGGGACAAGAGAGAGAGAAAAAAAAGAAAGGTTCGAAAAAAAAGACAGCGAACAAGACCATAAAGGCCGTGACGGGAGTGAATTTGAGAGTACATCATCGGTTCTTCTCCAGACAAGGTCGGGTCCTCACGAGTGTTGGCCTCAAAGGATGGGCACCCGCGGTCCGGAAAGGGGAGGGAAGGGGATCCGAATCAAGCAAGTTGGTTGGCAAAGGAGGAGTTCGCCGCTTTTGCTTCGCAAAAGCTAAAACGGCCCAATAACTCTAAAAAACAAAAACGAGGAGGATGAAAGTGCCCTGGAGATCAAAAAGGAGTTTTGGAAAAAAGCCAGCGACGTCCGGGACCCGCTGTCCTGAAAGTTTTATGGAAACGTTACGGAACGATCAAAAGGAGAAAAGTCAGAAGGGTTGAGCTGGACCCTCCCGTCCAATGCATGGTCCTGGGAGGGCCGAAAAGTTTGGGAGGGACTACGAGCACGGTGACGGCTTAACATTCTTGTCCTGAAAGAGTTCTATCTAAGGCACACCATTGCTCCGAGATTCTTCTGACCTTCATACTCACAGCGACGCGAGGATGGAAAGGATTGGGGAATGTGGGGAGCTGTTAGCCCTCACGGAAACGCCATCAACCATATTGGAGAGGGCAGAAAATCCATAAATGCCAACGGGAATTGAAGGGGGAGGAAAAGATAGCGGCAAAAAATTTAGAAAGGGCGAAGATCCACATGCTGACACCCTCCGTATCAGTACTAGAGGGGCTACTCAAAGATTCAACCAGGAAACCTTAAAAACCCAATTCACAAGAATGTGTGTGCTTTGAGACCTCAGAAAGGATATTGAAGGGGGGGACCGCCAAAGGGGAGGCGCCCAGGCAGCGTGTTTGGTTCGAATTGGCGAATTCTCTCCGAATACACAGTGAGAAGAACATCTGTAAAAAGGGGTGAAAGCCTGAACGCAGTCCCAAGAAGTTCAGTAGGATCACAACCCAACTTTTTACGAAAAAAGGAGATATTTACGAAACAGAGCGGGAGAGGAGTTCAGCCGGGAAGATAAAAGGAGGTAAAATGCGCAGAGAGCGAGTCTGATAAGGACGAGCACAATGGACCTATCGTGGTTCCAACAGGGGGGGGACGTTTGGGGGAAAAATTGGGAGCCGTAAAAACAATGAAGAAGACTGGACCGGCCATAGGTTGCATCTCTACTTGAGGAGTTTTCGAAAAAAACATCTAAGGAATCAAGAAGGGACAAAACCGCTTAGAAAGAAGAAAATTAAAGGGAGAAAGCGTTATACTGTCCTTGTTTAAAGAGATACCGTGTGCGTCAAGTGGTGAAGCAAAGAGAAGGGAGGGGGGTCATATCTGAGAGAGGAGGAGGCCAGAAACTCTACGACTCCAAAGAGAAGTAGGCTTTTCCTCAGGGCCGAACCCGTAGTTTTCCTAGGAGAATGTTGGGCAGTTGTAGCTATCGAAGGCGTGAACAAAAAAGGAAAGAGGAAAAAAGAAAGACCAAGAAAATCGAAGAGGACCCATCATTTTTTATCGGAAAGGATCGAACTCGAACCATTACTTGAAGTGATCCAAACTCCAAAAAGACAAGAGAAAAAACAGAAAGGGGGGAAAAAGAAAGAATTACCCCATACACTAGAGTAGAAAGTCTCTTTAATCTTCAAACATAGAAAGGAGTAGACCTACTCGCTCCAGGAAAGGGTGATCAACGAAAGAGAGTGGGGAGGGAGAAACACGTCATGATTCGCTCAGATACACTCGCGAAGAGGTGGGTCCAAGTAGCTAAAAAAGAAAAAGTAGAATGTGGGAAGAAGAGGAGAGAGACCACTGAGAGACGGAGGAGGAGGGAGAGAAGCAGTGGCTTAGGCCAGACAGATTTGGGGAATGAAGTGGCCGCAGTGTGTCGCTACTTGGAAGATAAGTCGAGTTTGGCGAAAGCATAAAGAGTTGGAACTAAAAAAGAAAAGAACCAAAAAAAAAAAAAAGGGTCCTTAACGCAGGGGTTCCGCATCGAAGGGGAGGTCCCCCTCTTCCTAGAGTGGGGCAGATTAAAGCGACAAACGAGACAGAAAGGGGGATATGGGGGCAGGTGGGACAGGGGGGGAATTATCTTGCGGGGGTAGGATATTGGGGCCAGCGGCAATTACGGTTAGGGGAGCTCGGTGCGATAAAAAGGACAAGTTGTAGAAGTTAGGGAGAAAGGGTACTTCTCTTTGCGACCACCACTGCAGGGGGGGACCTGCTGCCTGCTGTAACGTTTGGCCGGTCGAATAGAAATGACCAACAGATTCCAAAAGAACGGAAGGAAAAACCGGCAAAAAAAACCATCATCTTTTTTGGGGGAGAAAAGGCACGTTAATCGTTTTCGCACGGAGGTCAGCGAGCTATACAGAGGAGTAGTGGCTTCATAACCCGGGAAGGGGAGAAAACGAAAAATGTCGGAGAAAATAGTCTGCGCGGGGTTAGGGGGTTAATTCCGCTTTGGGAGGCTATTATTTGCTTTCAAGGGTCACGATTAACCTGAAAATTTTGGAAAAGGGGGTGATCATGGACATGGCTCAATTGCTATCATCGTTTTACGGGGAAGGAGCGAAAAATGGAGAACTTAACAAAAAGAGGTGGGGGACTGACGCGAGGTCCATTGGAAATTTTGGTCCATCTCGATCGCTCACTTCTACAGCGGAAGAGGTTGAAAAAGAAGCGAAGGAAAAAAGAAAGGCCTGCAGGAGGTCCGTCGGCGGGATAGAAACCGCCATTTGGGGGGGGATCCTCCTGTTGTGCTCAACGGCTTGGGCTGGACCGAGAGCTGCGGGGAAGGGGTCGAAGGGAAAGGGAAATTGTTTCGGAGAGAATCAGAAAAAAAAAAAACCACACAGACAGGGAGCAAGAAGGCTGCCGACCAATTCAGAAAGGAGCACTTGCATAAAAAACAGGTTAGAGCCTGGACTAAAAAAACCGTGCGGGATTTTCTTTCTCGCGGTAAAAAGCAGCACCAGGGAAACACTCGATTGAGCGGCCACCATGAAATGATGAATGCAAATAAGGAAAAGGAGGGGGAAGGAGGGCAAGTGGGCACTGCCTTGGTGGCCAGGGGACGAGACTAAGGGGAATACCTGAGAAAGGGGAAAAGTACCGGAAGGTTTAATGGGGAAGGAAGGCTCAAATCTGTTTTAGGATGGGGATGGTTATAAAACAATTAGAAAAAAGGTGAGGGACTCGAGTCCAGGAAAAGGTATGGGGCAAGGCGCTCCTAGAAAATCTTCCTCTTATAGGGCCAGAAGCTGAGAGTTATGTGGGAAAGAAGCGAGAAACAATTAAGATCTAGGGAAAAACGAACCTCGGAATAGCACATAAAGAAAGGTACAGTACGAAACTGAAAAAATCGGGTTTCAGGGACCAAAAAGGGGTGAAATAATCGGCAAGAAGTCCCCAAAGATACAGGGGGGGGGGGGGCATGCAAAATGGTCCCAGAGGAAACCGCCTGAGGGGAGGCCGACTGTTTGATAAAAGAAGAGGGGGGATCAGGGGGAGAAAGCTAACGGAGAGGAGAATCACAAAAAAAGAGGAAAGAGAGAGATTGGGGAGGGGTAAGGCTTCATCAAACTCTTATAACCATCAAGGGGGGAAAACACGGTCTGAAGGCAGGCTGTTTCCCTAAAAAGTTGGGGGGAAAATTTACAGGAAAGAGGGGAATGTCGAATCCAGGGAGAGGTAAGGAGGGGGGGGGGGGGGGGGAACATTCCCCCCCTAAGAGGAAGAAGTCTTAGAAAGGGAGGGCCGTGGAAAAAAAGGACTGGAAACACTAGAAGGACTTGTTTTGTTAAAGAATAGAGGACGTCTTATTTATCACATCCCGCTATCATCAGGAGGAGAAGGGAGGAAGAGGAGAGGATCCTCAAAAAGGTCGGGGAAAAAAAGGGGGGAGAATTGGCTAGGTACGGTTTAGCCACACATTACAAAGCCACAAACGATTTGAGTGCGGAAGGAAGGGGGAAAAGGAGGAAATGTAAGGGGTCTGGGGTCAAGGGGATCAGCAAGAAGACAGAAATTAAACGCAAGAGACTATCACCATTGCTGACAAAATGATGATCATTTGCGAGAGGAAGAAGAGAGAAGAGCAATCGGGAGAAACGCGTGGATGAAAAAAAACAAAAATCACAAGCACGGGAGAAGGAGGCTCGGTGCAGAATAGGGATGCCAGTGATCCAAGTTGGTCGCCGCCCTGGAGAAGGCGCGAGGTGGAAAAATCTCGAAAAAAGAGAAAGTAGACAAGAAAGGGGAAAAAACACGACAAGAGAAGATGTACAGGCAGGTCTTCCCAAGCGCGTAGTCTATCACACCAAAGGGTAAGACGGAGATATGGACTAAAATATAACCATCTTCAGGCATCCGCTTTTGAGGGGGGGCAGGGGGAGATAACAAAAGAATTAAAGTCATCGGGGTTCCCCGTGAGGGGGGGAACTAGAAAAATAAAAAGAAATTTCCAAGAAAGCTGTTGCAGGGGGGGAAGAGTGAAAGGGTAGATCAATCTGCAAAAGGAAGAATGATCACGACGAGGCAGTGCACGTTGAAGAAGCACAATCGTTTACCATCCTTGAAAAGTCACAACCGAAAAGCAGGAAAAACGAAAAAAAAGCATGAAAGAAAGCACGGGTTTTAAAAAAGAGTGGTAGCATGCAAAACTCGATCTCTTCAGAAAGGCTGTATAGTTATTAGCAAGAAGCGAAAGAGCGAAATGCTCCAAAAAGAGAAAAGTGGAAGAGAAACGGGAGGTCAACATTTCCTAGGGGAGATCTTTTTTTAGAAAGATAGAGAGGGAAGAGGAAAGCAGGAAAAGGGGGAAGACTGAAGAAAAAGAGAAGAAGACAACAACATCAAAGAAATAAAGAAAAATTTAACAGGGGAGGAACCTGGGACCGCCGAGGGAGTCGACAAATAATCAAGCAGGACAAACCTACACGGTCAAAAGATTACCCCATATAACCTGGAGGAGAGAAAACGCGTCGCTTTAATCGAGCGCAAAAAGGGAAGAAAGAACTCGGGGGGGGGGTTGGGGGTGGTGGGGGGGGGTGGGGTGGGGACGAGCTTTTTTCGACACCGTATTCTGGAGAAGAGGGGAGGGGGTTTTAGAAGGAGTTGTCCACGCAAAAAAAAAAGAAGAAGAAAAAAACCCAAAAAAAAAAAAAAAAAAAAAGGGAAAAAAAAAAGAAGAGAGAATTTGGGGAGATAAAACAGAGCCAAGTAGCGACACTGAAAGAAACCTATCCGTGGAAGCGAGGAATATATCCACTTCG
>Ga0179593_1284799_pt1 | contig 11914 bp, 11 predicted proteins | sample CZODoug2_1_08_16_FD_185931 | JGI IMG/M metagenome (GOLD analysis project Ga0179593, IMG submission 185931) | Vadose zone soil fungal communities from Angelo Coast Range Reserve, California, USA - CZODoug2_1_08_16fungal (PacBio error correction) | ecosystem: Environmental > Terrestrial > Soil >...
GAATGGGATCGAATAGGTCCGGTTTATTCAGACCGCGCAGAGGGGGGAAGGGGGGGGGTTGGCGTCAGTGTGGAAAGGGGGGCCAGCAACGTAAAAAGGGGATTTAATGATGAAGGGGGAAGGGAGAGAACTTAGGGGGAAGCCGCTTACGAAGGGGAGGGGGCGGTTCAAACATTTCGGTGGAAAATCACTAACACACGAAAAAGGGCGGCTCAATTCAGGGATAAGACATAAAAAGGGGTCACGGGGTAAGAACGCCTAAGGAATAGGGAAGGGAAGTCGAACCAGACATGGCCTGCTCGGAATCGGGGGGGGTAGTTGCTTGGGAAAAAAAAAGGAACTGATTGGGAAAGGGCGAGGTCTCATCGGGTAAAAAAAGTGGGCGGGATTTACTTTTCCAAAAACCGCTACCATATCTTTAGAATGTCAGGTGGGAGAGGAAGGGGACTACGTTAAGAAGGTTGCGTCGCCTGGAGCTGCTTCAATTCTCGGAAAAAAGGGGTCCATTCAAGAAAAACAAAAAAACATGGGGGAACGATGCTCACCCGAGAGGGCATTTCGAATTATCAGCTTTGATTGGAAAAGGTAATATGATTGAAGCAGGTCCCCTCGGTATATGTTTCGTCGTGGAGCCTTGTGGGGGATCATCGGGAACGCCGCGCAAAGGGAAAGGGGTTTAAAAGGGAGGGGAGAGCGGAAGGGTATTCCGGAGAGAAAAGAGGGGGAGGAGCATGAAGTAATCACTACGCAGGGGGGAATTGCTTTATCAGGGATATCTAAGAGAGAGGGGGGAACTTACGTGGAAAAAACAGCCGCCTCTTTTGGCGGGGGAAAAAAAGGTACGTCAGCGGCGAGGGGAGTCCTTAAGTCCGGGGAATGGAGCAAATGGTGTAAAAAAACTTCAAGTCGTTGAGGGACCCTTTATCACGAGGCGAGGGGGGGAAATGCCCGTTTAAAGTATCTAACATGCATAAGACACATTTTCGGGGGCGGGAAGGGTTCATCCGAAGGCAGATTCAAAAGAGAAGAACGGTGACGTTCCTACTAGGGAAAAGTAGGGCGTTATTTCATAAAATGGGAGAAAAAAGAGAGATTGGAGAAGGAAGGACGAGGTCTGTGCTCATCACAAAAGACGGCGGGTAAAGACCTTAATACAACGAGTAAAGGAGTATCCTTCACGGGAGAGGGAGGAAAGGGAAAACACGAAAATTAGCTCTGGGGGGGAGGGGGGGGAGGAAGTTCAGATTGGACACATCATATCGACGCGTGGAAAGAAGGGTTGTGCTTTCCACACGGTCGGTGATAAAGGGGGATGCATCGGGGTGCCGAAACACTGCTGCTTCCGCGAAGGGAGGAACAGTTACGTATAGTGTCAAAGAGGGTTATTAAAAGTGTTGTGGTGAGTAGTTAGGGGTCCTGGAGGACTGACCGAAAAGGGGTAATAAGGGTGCTGAGTACCATATTGGAAGGGGGGGGCCGGAACTGATCGGAAAGGGTATCGAGAAAAAAATTAAGACGAGCCGTGCTCTTGGAAGAAGGAAAGTACCAGGGGAATAGGAGAAAAATATAAAGCGCGATGTCAAGAAGGGGGTCAGATGTCTAATTGTGCCCATTTGTTTGGGGGGGGGAGTGCAAAGGGAAAGAGGGGCAGGCAAAAGAAATGAGGATAAAAAGAAGGGGAGTTGACATCCTACAAAAGAGAGGGGAACTTTTCTGTAGGTTGCCACAAATACCAACAAATAAAAAGGAAATCAGGTCAAAGGGGGGGGAAGTGTATAGCCCTGAAGGGGGGGTGTTGCAAGGTCAAGGGTTCACTTCGGGGGGCGGCTGGAAACAAGGCCAGCTATGCTCCGGCCGAAAGGGACCGACCTCACCGAGGCGGGGACAAAGGAGAGTCCGATCTTCGAAAGGAGATTACAAACAAAAGGAGGGGCGGAGGAAACCGCGACGCGGGGAAAGGTTTTAACTGCGGAGAAGGAGCGGCGGGAGAATTTGGTAGCTACCGGAGCACTTACCTTTGGTCCAAAACAACCCCTAGTGCAGCGGGCTTACCGGAGGGACAACCCGGGAAGAAATGGAAATGGCCCAATGACGGAGTGGAGTGTGTCTTTTTTGGTAGAAAAAAGGTAGCGAAAGGATCATGGCTGGTGAGGGATTCAATCATTATGACTCGAGAGGGAAAAGGGGGTGTGTACGTAATGGGCAGTGCCATCCAAAAAAAAGGGACAACAAACTTAATAAAAAAGATAAATAGCCAATCGAGAGGGGGGATTGGAAAAACTCTCATCGCTCGAGTTCCGGTTTACAACGCAAGGAGAAAGCTGGCAGAAGTAAAGGGAGGGAGGATAGGCTATACATCGGAGAGGGAACATGCCGTGAATTCATAATTTGGGAGATCTAACTACTATAAAAAAAAGTTAACACACTGATACACTCATCTTGACAACAGACGACTGCGCCGGATCCGGAAGGTCCAGATGGTCCTTAGACTTAAAAGGGGAAGAACCCGTTGGGCCACACTTTCGTTAAAAAAAAGTTCATGTTCGATTTGGGTAAAATAGAACAGGTTACACCATAAGCGAAGCGTGCGGTTAAGGTAAAGGGTCAGGGCTGGCCTGAAGTGCTTCATCAGAGGGCAGGGGAACAGTGGGGGGATGCCCAGAAGAAAGTCATGCGTAATAATCGGCAAGGGGAGAAGGTGTTCCCGAACCATCACGATTGCCGTTGAGGAAGTAGAAGGGGGAGGGTGCTGCTTTATTTGCGAGCGAAAAAGGCCAAACAGGGTGGCATTGGGGGCGGGCGAAAAAAACTTTCAGGAGGGTAGACAATTTGCCTCGCTTTCCCGTGAGGGAGAAATACGCCTAGAAAGGGGGGGAATTACCACCAAGGCGAGAGGGATAAAAGCCGCCAAAGACCGGGGAAGTAATTACCGATGGTGTAATTGGAGACCTCCCCTTTCCCGTGAGTTTGGGCAAGTCACTCTTGAGGTCGAGGCTATCAGCTGCCTACCTTTCGGGAACGTGTAGGGCTATTAATTTATACTCGCGAAGCGCTCACCGGTATCCTAAAAGGAACAAACCGAAAGGTAATTGTCTATCTTCTAACCGCCTTCAGGGAGAGGGGGGCGAAAAAGGGGTCAAAACCTCCAGCATACTAACTACGGGACATATTCTTTTCTAGCTGGACACGAACGACGCTGAAATCAGTTCACCTTGGCGCCAAGGCACTCGGTGAAGGGAGATTCACGGAAAAGGAGTGAGCCATCTGTAAAAAAAGTGGGGGGAGGGTGGGCTAGATTTGACCCGGGGAGAGGGGGGGAAAAAGGGGACTGCATGAGGTCTCCACAAAAGCGAGGCGAGAAATCTGCCGCGAGCAACTGTGCTGGGTGCATATTGGTGAGAAGGGCGGGATAAAAATGAACGTCAACCCAAAACGCACGGGAAAGAGGCTACTCAGATCCTGGGCCGAAATAATCAGGTCGAAAAAAAAACCAAGACAACAGCCAAAAGGCTCCGAGCAAATTGTGGGGAACCCGCTAGACGGCCCGGGAAAGGGAGGGACTCTATTTTAAAGCGGGGAAAAAAAACCCGGGAGTGAGCACGAGCCGAGGTGTTTTAAAGCGGGAGGTGACGCGGGGGGAAAGACGCACATATCGGAAAGAAGATGAGATCACCACTTGAGCGGGGGGGGAGAGACGGGAGAAAGTCACTATAAAGACTGGTTCCATAGTCACTCGTCAAGAGGAACGACAGAAGGAAAAAGGGGGGAGGGGACATGCATCAAACTCTTATAACGATATGATAAACATGGCAGTCCATCAGAACTGGGTCAACAACAAAAGATGATTAAAAGAGAAGAAGGAGCGCGACTATGTAAGTGGGAGTTCCGGAGTGTTAATGGAAAAATGTCGAACTCGGGGTGGGGGACTGGGGGGGGACCTTGGGCGGGGTGCGAAACTGTTACTGGCAAAAAGCAAAAAGTCAAAGGAAGGTTATCTGAGACTTCCGTAAGAAATGAAGTGGTGATCTGGCTGAGGGCAGGGAAGAGGTAAGGATGCTCAAAGTGGGTCCTTAACATCAGGAAGAACCCGAAAGGATTTTTCTCAAGAACTCAGGGGGCCAACAAACGGTGAAGAAATCCAGATTATGTCTCTCGGAAACAAGACAGGGGGAGACGATGGAATGCAGTTGGGAGGGGGTCAGTGGGGTATTTGTGCAAAATTCTTGCCCAGGAGACGGGACAAAGTCACGGGGGGGGGGGAATCTTAGTTGAAAGGAGGCATTTAGGACTCCCCAATATCTTTCAAAACGGGAAAGGGGAGGGGGGACCGCTGCCAGTAGGAAGCGCCCTAGGTGGGGTGAGAGAAAAAGGTCATTCAATGTCACCAGGGCCGGAATGAAAATCTGCCCGCCCAGGGGGGCGGTCTCACACCTATCGTTCAAGGTGTAAGATCTGAGGAGCCAGGGTGGCGACTTCTTAACCGATGAGTGTGGGAAAGAGAGTATGCGCGCATAAAGGGGGGAGCTTGGCGTAGTTGATGCTAATTGTGGATGTCTCCTCGCCATCCGGAGATAGGAGAAAAAATCTGGACATTCAGTATGATCCTACTTACGCTAATCGTGAGCGGGTCAGCTGCATAACACATCGGCAATGTCAAGGCTGGGAGTGAGGCATCCTCATGAAAGTGGGCAAAAAAAAGCCGAGTCTCTGTCATAAGTCACAGAGGTCAGCGTCCTGAGTGCGGAAATCTTCAACGATTAAAAGGTTTTGAAGAATTTGTTTTTGGAAGAAGCCAACCGACGCGGGGTCAATTGTCTCTTACTTGGAGCGAAAAGAAAAAAAACTGGCAGGTTTCCTTTGGAAGGGTGGGGGGGGGGGAGCCGCGACTACATACAAAGGGAATCAGAACCCAAGCTCGTGATGAAAGGTCCACGAATTTGGTTAGAGAGGAGGGAAATTAGAAGCCGTTAAACTCCGGAAAAAGTAGCATTGCTTTGGGTCTGGTGAGAGGGCACAAACGGAAACTGTACTGTAAGAACAGAACCCGAGGGAAAGGAGGGGTAAGAAAAGCTGAACCGAAAATCAGAGCGCTTGTTGGTCTCGATGGGAAAAAGAGAACCCTCATATCAGGGAGGGGGAGGGGGACGTTGTGGCAAACGGTATTCGGAAGGGGGGTTAAGGAATCGAGGGACCCTAACGCTCTGACCACCGTTCTTCAGGGGGGCGAGGGGAAATGAAGGGGAAGAACGGGTTGGTTTGGAAAGTGTAGAGGGAGGTCAAAAGATTATCGGGACTTCTGCACGGCCCGGTTCATTAAGGAGACTAGGGGCCGCGTCAAAATCGCCCGGGTAAGGAACTTACGACAATCCCGACATGAAAGTGAACGGGTACTTCAAGGGGGGGGAGAGCGTATTGACTCGAATATGAGGGGGCATATCGCACTCTAAAGGGAAAGAAGGAACCTGGTTTAATCTTGTTCTTTTTTTCTGTCAAGGTTTTTTTTTTCACTTTCTGGGAGAAGGAGAAAAGCTCCTCAGAGAGCGAATAAGGGATTTACCTCCTCACAGACCGAGTTCCCTTGCGGGGGTAGCTAAATGGGCGACCAAACAATACAATATGTGCCCTACCAGCGGGGGGTGGTCGGATTTACTGAGCACGCAAGGTGGAAAAAGCTGGCACTTTCGGGGGGAATTGACACAGCCGCAGGAGAAGGTAACCAAATAGACCGGAACAGAAAAGAATGGGACTAGGGTAAAGGGCGAAAGTGCACTCGCAGGATTGGGCAAGGACCAACTCGAGAAAAACAAACAACTCGTAGGGGGGAGGAAAGAGAGTCTTTTCAAGAAAGAGGAGGAGAAAGGGAAGGTGTTGAAACTCATTGCGTCTGTCGGGGAATTTTTTCGCCCTGAGCAGAGCGGCCAGTTCAAGAAAAACAAGGTAAAAGAGCTCATTCTACACACGAGGAAGAGAGTCGGATGGGTCAAAGACGGGTCCTCATTTAGGGGTAGTGTTGGGAGACATTTACGTGCAAGGGCATAGCTGGCGTTTTGTCGGAGGAAAGCAGGATGGGAACTCGAGAGTGGGTGACTTGGGCCTGTTCTTTCAAAGAAACAGGCAAAAGTACAAAAATGACCCGGAATCATAGGGGCTTTTTAAAATGGAAGGAAAAATCGCGATCAGGAGCAAAAGTCACTGCTGAGGGGTGTGTAATGTTATGGGGCGGGAACGGAGGACATCGGTGTCCATATCGAAATTCTAATTACACTTAGAAGTCATTCAAACCAAAATTTCAGTGGGGGGGAGAGGGGTGACACGACCTTTCCAATTCTGATGACACTAAGAGGGGCCACGTCCACTTGAAGAATAAGGGGAAGACTCAATGTAGGTACCTCGAGGCAGGAGAACCTACACTTCTCTAGAAAGGGGGGGGAAATAACAAATACTCCAGGTAGGTGTATGTTCGCCTTTTTAACAAAAGAAATACGGAAGCGCTAAATCGTGCAGGTGCATGTTGCAAGAAGGGAGTTTGTTCTGGCCTCGGTGATCAGGTTCGGCCGGGTAAGTTGAAAGCAAAAGAAAAAAAGGAAAGGAAAAGTTCTAGATCCTCTGCCTGGAAGGAGGACCGAGCGATCGCAGTGTCGGTATGAGGGCCAAGGGAGTTGCTTATAATTAACTGTAGGGGAATTGGCTCAAAAAGGCGCCCCGAACATTGTGATGCGGGTCAAATGGCATCATTGGTCGGGGGAAACCCCGCATCGAGTCGAGGGATGTGATCAAGAACGGGCTCGGGGCCGACGCACCCATCGAAGAGGGGAAAAGAAACGCAGGTAAAACCAAAAGAATTCCGCAGCTTGACCTCGGGAGGGGCGACCGCGAAGCCTGTGCGTTTTTTTCAAAGCTGTCTAGGAGGAGGAGAGATGATTCCCTCCAGTGATACATGGGCGTAGGGGGGAATGAATCGCTGATCAAAGATAAAAAGAAGGGATCAGGGAGACAAAACCTGGATCACTGTCACCGAATCTGTGGGTGGTTTGCGGCAACTAGAGAAAAAGAGTGATGCGGCGACCCCCAATCCGGCGAATCAGCTAAAGCCAGCCAGAGAAGGCACTACGAGAACCTTCATCGTTAAAAATCCGTGCTCCATCAACGCTCGATCCTGGAAAACAGGAAGAGGGAAGGGTGATCACATAGTAAAAAAGGGGAGGGGGGGGGTCGTATTTACGCCTTTCAAAGGAGGAAGCATGCTAAATAAAACGGATAAGAAATATTCGCCAGACTTGGCGCGCTTCTCTTACCTTTACGAGGGGGAAAGATAGTCAAAGCAAAGGGAGGCGGAATTTAGCCGCCGAAAACGCCCGTTAATCTGCAGACAGGCAAAGGGGCCCTAACAAGCTAGAATGCGATGAACCCATACACAACAAATCATTCCACCGGGAAGCCCGGGGTGGTACGAGAGCGATCCTCGGGAAAGAAGGTGGGTTCGCATTGAGGGCCAGCTTGGGCCGGCCATCAAAAGGGAGGTTGAGAGCCTCATCCGTTAGGGGGGGTAGGACATGGTTGAAAGAAGGAACTCTACCGCAGCACAAGATCACCAACGGAGATGTAAGACGGCACTTAGAAGAAACTAGAACTTCTTTACTTGCTTTGGGAAGGGTAAAAAACCGAACTTGAAACAACCGTGCGGAAGCATGCATCAAACCGAGAACCTATTCAGATCCAAGGGGGAGGGTCGCGAGACAAGGGGCTAACAACAAAAGGTGAAGTACCATCAGATCGGGGGAGAGAGAAAACGAATATGAAATAAGACGTGTCTCAGAGTTTGATGCAAGAATCCTCTTTGGGGAGTTTTACCGTGGTGCGGAAAGGAAAACGGCTTTAAGATTGAAGAAGGGGGAAAATTCGAGAGCCACGCTTAATTTTGTGGAAAATCTGCCTTTCGGTGATGAGAAGGAAAGGGACCGCGCACCAGGGCAAACAAAAACGAAAATTGCGGCTGGCAAGAGAATGTGATGGCCGGGACTGGGGCACCATAGAAGCGACGGAATGAGGAATTGCTTTCAAAAGGGGCTTCAACCAAAATGGGAGGGAGTCGAAGTGGGCTTTGTGTGGGGGGAGGCTCTCATTAGCTAATTAAAAAGAGGGCCCAGGCGAGGGAAGTAAAGGGCGTTTTGCGGAGGAAGGGTGAAAGAGCAGTAACCTCCCTTCTAGCTAAAAAGTTACATGGATATCGAGAAGAAGGGAGGAGTAGATGAGGGATGAGAAGCCTGGGCTCATATGATTCAGAATGAAAGATCAGGAAGACAATTAGCAACCCCTCCCATGGTTCAAAAGATAACTCCTATCGGTCAAAGGGAAAGGATAGCGCAGTGGCCACTCGGAACTATAGGGAAAGAATTTATCCTCTTATAAATGAGAGAAGGTGCGTCCGGGTCAAGTTTTTGGATCAGATTAGAACCAAGGATTAGAAAGTGCATGGCAGGAAGAGGGTGACTGCGAAAGACGTCTTTGCTGCGATCCACGAGTTGAGCTGTCAGCCATAAGAGAGAAATCGACTCAAAGTCGGCCCAGGCCGGGACTTGATCCGAAAGAAGGACCATGGTGCACACCGGGAAAAAATGGCTTCTTCAAAAAGCGGAAAACAGGTCGCGTTCGGCAGTGGGGGGAAAGGAAAAGGGGAAAGAACAGTTTCAGCAGTGGTAAGGTAAACCCCTTAAGGGGATTGAGCAATCAGGGGAGGGACTATGCCAATGCCGAGGAAGAATTAGCTAACATCGCCCGGGGAACAAAAAAGCAATGGGAGGGGGCATTTTATCTCGACGGAAAAGAGAGAAAACTCTGTATACTCGACACAAGGCAATCGGGCGGGAAGAATTCAAAAAAAGGCGAGTATCCGAATGAAAGGTGCAAGGGTTTTCTATCACAAACAAGGACTTAAAACTCTGAAAAACAGGAACATGACTGGACAACGAACGGTACAATGCAACCGTCACGATTATCGAGGATAAATTCGTAGGGGGAAAAAAATATTGGAAAAAAGGGTCGAACATCAATCTCGACCTGTGGGAGGTGGGCTGGGCAACCACACCTGGATCGAGACGTGAGGGGAAACGCAATCGAGGACAGAACGGAACACATTCAAGTAAGAAGGGGCGTAGTATGTGTCAAATAAGAGGGGGGGACAAAGGATTAGGGGCTTATTAAGGGAAGCTGCTGGGTACTGCAACCGGGAAAAGAGTAGAGATGGAGCTTGCCAGCCTTCAGGACAAGCCACGAACTCAAGGGATAAGGACTGGATTGTAGCTTGAAGGATAATACAGTGTGTGGGATAAACGGAAAGGGGGGAAAGATACATTTCGGTCATGAGGGGGGTTGGACAGTGGGTTTCAAGCAGAGGGACAACAAAACGCCTCAGCTTAAAGAGGATTAAGCCCGCACCCGGACCAGCCTAGTTCCCGGAAAAAAGGGAGTAAAAGGGGGGACCAAAAAAAAAGAAGGAGTTCACTCATTCAAAAATTGGGGGGGGGGGACAGAGCACTTGACAGTATTTCAAGAAACAGAGCCGCTGTTTGTTCTTGGGACTTCTGGGAAAGGTCCTCTATTAGACGGGAAAGAAGGGGGGGGGGAATACAAGGCACGGGTGGCCCAAAAAGTTCCAAAAGGCCTAAAGAAAGTAAGGCGTTAAAAGCTAGATCTCAACAACAATCTTATAAAAGAGAGAAAGAGTTTTACGTCGAGAGCCGGCTCCTTTTGCAAAGGAGGAAACGTGGCGAGGCGGTACGGGAGTGTCTGGAGAAAACGCTGACGAGTACGTGGTCAAATAACACCTAAAGTGCCAAATCGGCAAAAAGAAGGACTTGACATAAACAAAAGGGCTTCGACAGGTCAAAGGGAGGATTAAAGATTTATGGTCAAGGGGGGGGTTGTTCTCCATTTACCAGACAGCCAAGGGGAAGGAGCGTGGAAAGCTCACCATGATGAAACTCTAAGGCGTTGTAAAAGGGACAAAAAAATTGACATCAAAACATAAACAAGGAAAAAGTGACTAGCTACCATCGGAGGGGAGGGAGCTTCAGCCTAATCGATAAGGCTGATGACAATCAGAACCAAAAAAAAGGCTGGATGCGGATGACGATACAAAGGGGACGCGCCAAGGAGAAGGAGAAAAACCGACAAGTCAATATTCAACAGTCAAGTAATCACGCTCTATCCTGGGCAAAAAAAAAAACCAGACGGATGACAGAAGAAGGGGCATCGCCCCAACAGGGGGGTTGTTTTTGGAAAAACAACAAAAAAAAAAGTCGAGCCGGTGGGGGAAAGGTACGGCTACCAGGAAAGGCGAAGAATGAAGTGGTGCCAGCAAACCACACTCAGGGGGACCCAGAAAAGTGGGCGTTTGGAAGACGATATCCACATAAAGCAGCGAGCTTCTTGGGGGGCAGGTAGTCATCCAGGGAGGGACTCGACCTACAGGAATGGGGGGGCTGATCAAAATAAATTCCCATGTGGAGTTGTAGAGATCAGCAATTTCGCTTCATTCCGGAGGACACCTGACCGGAAGTTCGGGATACTCCTCTAGGTTGCCGGGTAATCCTGGAGGTCACGGGGAGAGAATGACCGAACCAGGACAGAAAAGGCGATGGGGCGCCAGTTACGTCATTTCGGCCATTGCCCGAGGGGGGAGGAGGTCAAGGGTGTCACACTATCGAAGGTACCGCACTGCTAAATAGGGGGAAGACCGAAAACACAAACGCTGAAAAACCATGCTAAACGGGGAAAAAAAAAGAAGAAAAGGGGTGGTGGGGCAAGGGAATGGCACTTCACGAAATGGGGCGACATGCGGTTGAAAAAAAGGAACGTGTACGCAGGGGGAAAGGTAGATACGCCTGAAGCGAGAAAAAAGGTATGAGGGGGGGGACTAAAGAAAAAAAGGACTGGCGGACGACCTATTAACACATAAGCAAAGGAGAAGAAGACTCAAACTAAGCTCATGTTCTGGAAGACAAACCTTAGTGAAATTCGTTCAAAGGCGCCCAAGGCACGGCGCTATCGTAGCTTCACGATCTGTGTGGAAAGAAGAAAAATGGCATGCGCGATATTGGCCTGGCGGGGACGTATAATTGCAGCGGCAGAGGGAATCAAGAAAGCAAAATAGTGCGCAGAAGATCAACCAGCTACCAAGGAAGATTGTTTCTTATATTTAGCCGGGGAAGGAGAATCCTGTCCACAGCTAACGCACGTGAAAGCTCTGTGCTGACAGAAGGGGGGGCACAAGAGAGATCTTCGAGAGAAAAAACATACATCAATTCAAGGGAAAGGGGCGGTCCTGACGCCAAAAGAAGAATTAAATCCGTTCAAGTCCGGGGGAGGAATTGGGTCGCCACATGCGGGGAGTCACGGGGAGAAGGTTTTCGTTTTTGTGGACGAGGGAAAGGGAAAGAAGAAGAAAAATCGGAATTCAGCTGCAGGAAACTTTTCTCTCCAGAAAGGAGAAGACTTAAAATACAGCGGAAGAGCAAATTCAACGGGGGGAACCGCAATTCACCATTATCACGGCGGAGGAGAAAAATAAAATCGAGAATCGTCTTGGATACCATTGGACAAATCGAGGGGGGGAAAGACCGAGAATAGGACTCTCAACCAAAAAAGGGGGAGAAAAGAGTCTATCTCTAAGAGAGGGGAGAAGAAAAAAAAAGGGGCTCTCTTCTAAGGAGTTTTGGAGCAGATTCGCCGCAGATCGGGGGGGGGGGAAAAAGGGGGAGGGAGGAACTTAAATATATAAGAAGTGAAATCGTTGAAGACTTAAGGCCGGAGAGCCACGCTTTCAGTGGGATAGACCGCCAAGCGTTCTGCTCAAAGGGGGGCAAAAGCTTCTCCATAGAGCCAGAAAAAAGGGGGTAGCAATCGAAGGACGCTG
>Ga0179593_1328999_pt1 | contig 11914 bp, 11 predicted proteins | sample CZODoug2_1_08_16_FD_185931 | JGI IMG/M metagenome (GOLD analysis project Ga0179593, IMG submission 185931) | Vadose zone soil fungal communities from Angelo Coast Range Reserve, California, USA - CZODoug2_1_08_16fungal (PacBio error correction) | ecosystem: Environmental > Terrestrial > Soil >...
CGGTGGATCTTGCAGGGATCAATGGAAAGATAGGTTGGGCACCGCTGACCGCATGAGGGACTCGAAAAAAAGGGGGGACGAGGGGGGTGCTCGATCCAGGGATCAAACGCCACTGTTGTGGGGACGATAACGGAGGGCAAGGAAAAAGACAACAGTCGCGTCGTGGAACATCAGGGGTTGCTTCCCTGACAAAGGTGGTGGGATGGGGTTACCAGGTAGTAACGCCGGCTAGAAGCTTTTTTGGCGAAATGAAGGGAAACCCGAACTCCATTCTATCGCGGGGGGAAGACGCCCCGGAACAACTAACTCGCAGACCAACAAACAAGAGCGCAAGGAGGTCGCGGGAGGAGGAAACGTTGAACTACTTCTCCCGACTTCGAAAAACTTCAGGAAAGGGGTGTGGGAGTGGAGTAAGATAGACCCATTCATTCTTCAGGGGGGGTTATCGCCGAGCGCTGATATGTCACAGACCGATTTCCAAAAGAAGGAATGGGGTCAAAAGGGCGCTTTTGAACAAACGTGGCTTTTTCTTAAAAAAACTGCGGATGCTTCCAAGAATTACAGTAGGGAAGGAATAATAAAGACACGCGAGCAGGGGAAAAAAAAAGGGATTACAGGACCTAAACGACCGGGTCGCGCAACGGAGCAATGACTACCTGGGTAAGAGGAGAAAAGGCACAAAGGGGCAAAAGAGGGGGGAAGGAAACCTTGGTATATGAAAAAAAAGACCGATTTTGGTGGACCGGAGCGAGGCGGCCACAGAGGAGCGAAAGTTTCATAAAAACGAATTCCGAGTCTCTATGTTACGGTACACTTTTCGGCGGCAATCCAGATTTCAGGAGGAGAGCTTGAAAATCGGTTAATTAAAAGGGGGGGAAAGTTTTGGTGAAAAAGTCGAAGGAAAAAGGATCCACTTCTATAAAAAAACAAAACTCCTCAGATGGGGGTCGGGACTTCTTCCGCCCTTTCAAACGAAACCGCACCAAGGATCTCCACGTGTGAAGTAAGATCTGAAGGGGAGGGGAAGTGTGTGCTTCGGGGCTCGGCGCATATCTGTGCTCTGCGAGGTCAAAGGAGGCCATCTCACCGGGAACCCGGGGGAAGAAACGGAGGCGAAAACTGGAGCGAAAGTTTGAGGACGGGAGGTTATCATCTCAGCTGAGAAAAGTCAAAGCGAGTCCCTGACAACAGGCGGTTTCAAATTCAACAACTTGTGTGTTTCTCGAAGCATATTGAAAATTGAGACGGGGGGGAAGGAGAAACAACCTACCTGCCTCGGATTGGCACGTGATTCGTCAACTGATTAAAAGTAACCGACTTTGAACTCATTTTCGGACAGATATGGCCGCCGGGACCACAACCTGACATCACAAAGGGGAGGGGGGGAACGACGCAAAGAGCTCCGCGTACCGCTTCTTGACGGAGGGGACTAGCGAAATTTTAAAGAGAAACTTAAAGGGTACAATACAAGGGTACTAGAAGAAAATTAGTAAAGTATAGGTTCAGGGAGGGGAGCAATTTCTTTCGTGGGCAAAGGAGTCGTAGGATCATAAAATTACGACGGGGGAGTCGAGAACTCCGTGAGTTGTGCGAAGAAACTCTTTCAAAAAAACAGATAATGTTGGAGGATCTGCGTTAGCTTTTCGAGCTCAAACTTCTTAGGGCCAGCCCAAAGTGGGGAAAAGAAGAGGCGTATCCTTCGGTAGAAAACGAAGGCAGTGTCAAGAGGAACTTCTCTGCGGTAGACATTTACGCGCGCTTGGGGGGAATGAGAATCTTCGGCAGTGTTTAAAAAGAATCCTGAAGGACGGGAGTGGAGATCATATGGGCCGTCCAACTGCAATCCATTGACGATGATGAAGGTAATCTGATCCTTTTCCCGACCAGTTTTTATGCAGGTTCGTAGAAAGGAAAGTGCAAGGAAAGATATAAAAGGACTTACGACTGAGGGCGCAACCAGACGAATTGCGGTTGAAACCTCAAGGAAAGAACTCAAGGCGACTGAGTGACGCTAACGGATGCGGAAGGGGGGGGTAGGATGGAAAAGGCCCAAGACCTTCGACCGCTTGATGAGGAAAGGATGTCTCGGTAAGTCCCCCGAGAGGAAGATTTGGCTCACACAGCAAAATAAGAATAAGGGTAGACCTTGCGTGGTTTCGAGACGTAAGGGGTTGCGTGGTCAAGAAAAAAAAAAAAAAGTGTCACCGCCGGATGTATGGAAGCTGCTGCTTGGCTAGACGGGAGAAGTAAACGGGGACTCGCACTTGAGGGGGCGAGGGGCTGGGGAGAGGCCGAGGGGAGAGGGTACATGCGGTGGTTGCCGAACGGAACAGCTCAAAAGAAGGTTGCAGAGAGACGGATACAAAACCCAAAGAAGGGAAGGGAGAAAGAGAAAAAGAGAACGGCGATGCTAAAGAGAGGTTGGGGGCGCTGCTGAGGAACTACCCCGGAACTAAAACATATTGACCGGGCTCGCACGGGGAAAGGCGCATTCCAGCGGCACAAAGGGACTAGCAAAGGGTCCGGTCCCTCCAGGAAGCAAAAAGAAGGAATTCAAAGCAACCACTGACGTAAGGACAAAAATTTTAGGGGGACAGTGAAAGACGTTCTCGAGACAAGAACACAAAAGTTCTCACGGGGGTTATTGTTTACCTGGGGTCATCTTGACGAGGCTGGGGGGACTTCAAACCACCTGCGATATCATGAGGAGAACATAAGGCGGAGAGCCCGGCAGGGACCTACTTTGAAAGCAAATAACAAAAGACATCCGGGAGCACGAGGGGAGGAGAGAAGTAGGGTTCTGGGACCCTGTGTCAATGCCATGCAGGGGAAAGGGGTTGCGAAATCGAGGCGTCTCCAATCTGTGTCAGGGAGGATTACGAACCCTTAGAAAACGGCCTTACAAGTATGAGGGGGGGCGGGGGGGAGAAGCCAGACTCGGCAATTGGGACAGGGTGGGGGGTCATTCTCCAAGAAAGTCACGAGACCCCTCACGCCATCGCAACATGTCAGAAAAGCGAAAAACAGTTTTAGAGTGAAAGTCATATAGGCAACTCATCGATTCGGAAGATCCACGAGCAAAATATGAACTTAATTCGCCGGCAGGGACACTCAGCTTCAATACCGGTCAGGAAAGGTAAGCTCAAAAGCCTAAAATCCAAAAGTCATCTTAGGTGAAAGCGAGGACTTAAAACGAAAGGAGACTCGAAGAAATAAAAGGTCTTGCTCTAGAAGGAGGGGGGAAAGAAGAAACCGTCAGGCCGCAAGAACCCGGATCTTTGAGTGATGGATTAAAATTTCAAATGAACGCTCGGCGGAAAAGTTTCGATAAAACTAAGGAAACAGAGTAATAGTCCCGATCCCGTGGAAAAAGCAGTTCGGTGAACGCGTGCTGGAATCGGGAGTCCTCTTGCATTAAAACGGTCGTCATTTCAAAAAAACGACCTCAAGAAGTCAGAAAGCAAGTCTTCATCTCGAACCGGGGGAAGTGGTTGAGGCAAGTTGCAAAGAAGTGACATCCGGCTGAGAGCAAAGCCCCACCCAAGGAGGGGCAAAAGCAAATCCTGTTGTCCGCGGGGCGCTGAAAATATCTGCGCTGCAGACTGAACAGGCAACTTCCGCCCCTCAGGCGGGGGAAGAACGGGTCTGGGGAAAAAGTGCAAAGCGAGATGGCCTAAAATTGGAAACGGAGAAGAATCAAGGATCCGCGAAAACGTCGGAGGAAATGCAGTAACACGTGGCGCACGGGAGGGGTGGGGGTGCGTGACTGGGGGAAATAAGCTACCCACATAGGAGGTGACGTTTGATCTCCGTGGAGGAAGCGGGGGGGGCTGAGTTGAAAAGTAACCAAGTTTTTCAGCGAAAAAAAAAAGACTCACGGAGGGGAACTCATCCTTAACGTTAAAACGGACGCTGGGCCGATCTTGCATAGGGGATCCTCTAATCTCCAATAACGAGGATGTTCTCCAAATTGGGACACAGTAACACGTTTAATAGCCATTCGAGCCCTGTAGCAGAGGAAGGGACACTTTTCGAAGAGATCAAAAGACTTAAGTCATCCCTTGCGGACAGAGGGATTTATAGCGACGAGACAGTGGAAAAATTGTACTTGTCGTCGGGCAGAGCCTCCGGATTGGAGGCCAGTGGGGGGTTTTTGGGGAAAAAGGGTTACAGGGCACGTCGGTGTCCACATTTCACAGTCGCATAAAACTCCAGAAAATTTCGGGGATTCGAATCCAAGCAATTAACTCCTACGAAAAGGGACGGGGCGATGGCACTGCAATACGGGAAGGGGACGGAAAAGGTATGACGTAGGAGAGCCGATTTTCGGGTCGGTCGCGAGCTTATTGGAGGGTAGAGTGGGGGAAGATTCCCTGAGTAGACCCTCGGCGGCCCCGGGGGCCTTGAGCCAAACGCCTTGCCGCGGGCCGGACATCGGCTGCAAAAGCGGGGGTCAGGGGAATGCAAATGTCCCTGGAGGGACTTCGCTGGAGAAGACAAGCTTTTCAGCTGTCTCAAGAGGCCAAGCCTAGAGAAGAGATAGTCTCCCTGCAGATCCCGTTGGAAAATGGACCACAAACTCTTTAGGGACATTCGTGAAACTTCATCTGGGCCTGGGGGGGGGGGTCAGCCGAAAACTCGTGGTGTTCCAGAATGATAAAAGAAAAAAACAGGGATCCCTGAATTGGTAAGAAGGCTTGATTCAAAACTAGTGATGATGCAAATATATATAAGACTAATTTACAGGGTTGATTTCATAGGAGGGCCCGGGAAAGTTCACTCTTTAGGAATAAGTTGAGAGAAGGGAGAAAATATGCATCTGCTCGAACGGGGGGAGTTGGCGCACCTTTGAGAGGAGGGCGCCATAAGCTAGTCAGAAAAGAGTACAATAAAGGTCAGGGAGGAAAAAAAAAATAGGGTCGAGCCTCACCTAGAATTCAGTTTCTGAAAAAATAGGTGCATACTTTGGGTACCAGGGGGTACGATGCAGGAAACTAATTAGGTCTAAAGGCGAGACCACAGGGGAAAAAATGCTATCGGGGGAACTATGAGAAGGGTCAGACCCAAAGGGTAGAGCCCGCTTACTAGAGAGAAGAAACAAAGCCACTTGTCCGACATAGGGGGGAAGAGACTTCATAAGCGGACTCCCTTTAAGGGGAAAAATGGACACGAGAAAAGTGGGCTTAATGTTAAGGAAGTGGAATGAGCCCAGATGCCACAATTTGAGGGGGTTCGCCAGCTCGAATGGCTGATACAACAAAGACTGGGGGCCAAAAATACGTTGAAACGGGGTCTTTAGGGGGGGAGCAAAAAAGGACGATGCGTAAAAAGGGATCTGCAAAAGAGCCGAAGCGACTTCAGGAGACATACCGCTCTCTGTACGTTTGTCGGAACATGTGAATCCTCCGAGAAAAGCTTTATAGGGAACCATGGGGCGCTACCGGAGACGAGAGGTTGGAAAAAGAGGGAAAAGCCTTCAACTTTTCTTTGCAGGCTACACCCGAGAGGAAAAAAGAAATTATTGCTTATTAAGTGGGCTATCCCTTCGCTTAGGAAACATCGGGAAGGGATCGACACGGAGTAGTAAGGCAAAGGTGAAAGTTCTGGAATCGAAAATAACTCGGGTCTAGATCGGGGGACTAAGGGAGGTTAATGTCAAGTGGGGGGACAGCCTCTCAAAGGCGAAAGAAAAAACAGGACCAAACTCGGCGTTCAAGGTCTTGGAAAAAAAAACCAGGAGGCCCAAACCAAAGCCAGAGCAACCATGAATAGGAAGAGAGAAATGCCGCCGGTTTTGAGAAAGGATCCGGGATCTGGCTCGCATATCGGGAGCGCGGATTCCATGCTCACCGGCGCAGGGGGCGAAACTGATGTAACACGGAAGTGCGTTGCGGGGAAAGTCTGTTAAACGGCAGAGCATGAATCCAGGTCATAAGAGGCAAAGCCTTACACAAAGGTGATGTGCAAGTGTCCTCATCCTTGGGGCGCTCGGAGGAGGGCAACGCGTTAGAGGAAAAGACCGGGGGGGATCTGTAAACGGGAAAGGCGCCCTTACTTTTTAAATGTCAGAACCTGGTGAACGGGCGTTCAGTCTGCAGAAGGGAAGGCTCTCCAGAAAAGAGGACGCGAACGCAGAGTTTTCAAGAGCTGAGAAAGGATTCTCGAGGTCGTTTTGAGCTCGAATGTGACAAATCTCCCATGTGTCCAAAAAAATCAAGACCAATCGCGAGAACGTCGGAGGGAGTTGCAAAAAGGCCTCTTATTTATTGAGGGGGAAGGGCAAAAAAATGGCACATTAAGCTGCGCGGGAGACTACCGCACCCTCTTTCCACAGATTCAGATTGGGGATTCTTACTGGGGAGTTGAAGAGGAGAAAAAGAAGAAAACTTCAAGGGGGGACGATAGTATGGGGAACTGCAACTTTCCTTTAATAGAGGGCGTATCCTTGATTGAATCCTGTCGCTGGGATGCCAATTTCAGAGAGGTCAAGAAAAAGATTGACTAAGTGAAAGAATGCTTCCGGCGGGGATCCAGAGCACCGACTTTTCCGGGGAATATGGCAAAAAAACCGAAGGGAAAGGCCACGCAAATTGAAGATATGGAGCAGTGGGGCGGGGAACCGGTGGATGCATGTTGACGTAACAAACGCTGTATCGGGTGAGACTGGATGTCAATCACAGGATTGGCGGGGCCCCCGGACATCTGACGAAACTCGAACTACGGAGCCTTAACGAATGCGTATTTTCCGGAGGGAGGCGGGCAATCGGTCTGGCTACGGGAAAAACGGTTCGCGGTGGGTTTGAAGTAAAGAGCAAGAGGACTCAAATAGTAAACCAGGCCTAATCAAAAGTGGAGGAAAGTGAAAATTTGTTTGGGTGTTCCCGGACACGCCGGGGGATGTCAAGCGTTGGGAAGTCACGGTGGGGACGGGGCTGTGGCTCTCAATGGAGGAAGACATCTAGGCAATTTTCGTTGTCCGGGGGTGCGGCGCTTTCCAAAACGGTTCTGAATAATTAGAATGGGTGTGACTGGAAGAACTCTCAAAGGGCTGGAGATCCGCGGAGCCCAACAACAACAACTGTAGGGTTGATGAGAAGAGAATACGAGGGAATCTGATGCTAAGCAAGTTTTTAGCGTTGGCTGAAAAGACCGACGCCGGAGAAAATCTGATGAACCGACAAATGAGCTGAAGCTCATCACCTCTTAAAACATGGGGGGACTTGTGGGGGCCGCGGTAGGCCAGAAGAAAGACAGGCAAATCAACCAAAGTAAGAAAGAGGGGGTATTACGAAGTTGATTCCTATTACCCATCAAAAAACCCCGGTCAAACGATACTGGTTTTTGAGTCAATCTGAACGATTGAATGGGGGGGAAAACCGAAATCATTCTCAGAGTTGTAGAAACGGAACTGCCCCGAAGTACAGAAAAACGACACACGGTGAGGACGAAGGCGCTCCTTGAGTTTCGTCATAGGGGGGAAAAGCGTGGCACCATTCGAATAAAGGGGGGAGTGCTGACGAGTCTCCTCCTTCGATCGCAGGGGCGATTGGAAGAAATGCACATACAAACGACCCGTCGCTTCTAACTGATCAAAATGGAATTCATTGTGGATTTCTTGAAGCCGATAGAGAACGGGGGTGGTAAGGGAAATCAACAACGCCCCGCCAACGCATCAAAACCGACTCGCAGCGACAGCTATCTCCCTTTAGGAGCGAAAGAAATCTACCCCGCGCTCGCCGACATCTTACGAATGATTGCCGAGGAAAGCTTCACGTCCGCGGGGGGGTGGCGAGTCGTAAGGCGACCAATCGTTCTACTGAATATGTTGGTTCCACGCGGGGAGGGGAGAACTGCAAGCCCGTACTTACCCGCCTACTGCCACGAAATCAGGCACAAAGACCATATCGCGTATTGGGAGGAATTAGAGGTTGGACAAAAATCTGTCAAATTCCGAAGAATCGAGCATCGATCAAGTGCAAGAGTGGCTTCGAAACGCAGGTTCCTAGTGGGCCGGCATCGAGGTCCATTGCGACAGGCGTTCACCAGAGTCTTTAAAAACAATCGACGTCCCGTGCAAGAGTCAAGTTGGAACATAAATCAAGGGGAGGTGGGAGCAATTGATCCTGCTAGAGCCGGGGACTTTCCACTCAAGGACTTTGGTGGAGAGGATAGTACCGGTGAAAGAAAAGGAGCAGGGATGGCCTACGCCACGTCCTCCGAAAGACAGGAGGGTCCCCTTAAAGAAGGGTCGTTTGGCTCCTACGTGGAGGATTCAGACAGCGCTCTCGCGTAGGCGATCAATCAAAGAAGAAGAAAAAGGAGGAAAAGAAAGCTCGCAGATGAAAAAGGAGTCCCTACTTGGTGGTTGGGAAAACTGGATAAAGGCCGGACCAACCTTCACCCGGAAAGAAGGAAGGATTTGGTGTTTATCCCGGTTGATCGAGAGGAGGGAAAAATACATTACCGCGTGGAAAGGAATCTCTCACCGAACGAGGATTCGAGAATCAGAAGTCAGGCGAACTAGAGAGGAGTGGCAGATCCGCTCAGTCGGGTAATCCGCGATATCGGGAAACGGGAAAAGTAAATTAATGGCTTCTGTATCAAAAGGGGGGCCGCACATTCCACTTTGACGGCGACCGATGAGCATGTATAAGGTGCCAGAGAGGCCAGCTCGATACAAGAAAATGGACGGTCCCCCGTGGGAGGCTGAGGAGCGTTGGAGGCTCTAAATCGGGGAAAGAGGCTAGTCTCGGGGCGATCATGGACCTGCAGTTGACACGCATGATAGTTACTCTAATGTGATTGAGAAACAGTCGTGGTTCCAAAAGATACGGGGAGGAGATAAAAATAGAATCAACTTGGCCTAGGGAGTCAATCCACTCCCTGAACGCCGACAACAAGGACAGTGGAGAGAGTGCGTGAAGACCTTACGGGAAGAGTGGACAAGTTGCGTCCAGTAAAACTTGGAAGAAGGGCTGCGGGAAATCGGTATTCGCGTGATACCGGGGCGAGCGGAGTCATCCCCATTTAGGTGCGCGCCTTAACAAAGCCTTGGAAAAACGGACAACGACAATGGAAAAAAGATAACTGCAAGAGGGAGATGGGTACGGGTAATGCAACCAAGGAAGGGAGCAGATGATAGCTCGACGCCTAGGGGACGCTGGGAATAGTAAGAGCCGCTATTAGAAGATATAAAACCAGTCCAATCACAATGAACCATCAGGCCGAAGAGTTCGCAATGTTCCAAAAGGGAAATCCGCTCCAGGCTTTAAGAAGCAACGGGGAATGTACCGTCGAAAGAACTCAACCAAGACTACTCCTGGTCCCGGTATTTAGCCTACGGATTGATGATGAAAATAGAATATCAGAATGGAAAGAAAGAGTGATGTACTTTTTGAGGAGAGGAAAAAGGGGTTACTTTCACGTCTTGGCTGCGTTGAAAGCGTCCCCTGCTGACAGCATATCCTCGAATGGGTGTATCGAGACTGTCTTCATGTCTGCCAAAGAAGTGGGGTTGGATATCTCATCGGAAGCGCTTACTCATTCGCACACACTCCCGAGGTCAAGCTCTCAAGAGAAGCGTAACCGGCAAGTTAAACCGCAAGATGTTTGGCAGAAAGAAGGGGTAAAAAGGGGGGAAGACGTACGAATTAAGGGAAGTGGGGTCTGCCGAGGAACCCAATCCAAATGAAGGGATTTGGCCAAGCTGCCAGGGGAAGCCATAAAGTCTCGATACCCTAAAAAGACGGCGCGCAAGAGTCCCGAAAAAGAGGAAATACTTTACTACGGCTCAATGTACACTAGAGACTGCTTGTTTTCAAGCTTTCAGGGAGGGGGCCGATTCGAGGACTCTTGGGGAATGGAGGGGGGAAGAGACCTCTAAGGAAAAAAGGGTATGTGGGCACACGCGAGGGAAGACAAGCCAATTTCTATGTAGACCGGTCGACGAACAAATTTCAAAACCAAAATTCAAGCCGAAACGGAGGAATGATCGCCCGGACATGGGAAAAAAAACCACGACCGTCGAGCTCAATCACAGAGATAATGTAAAAATTGCCGACAACTTCCTACCTAGGAGAGGAGAGAATCTTGCATCGGAAGAAAAAGAATGTCAAGCGCAGCGGCAAGGAGTTGCAAATGACTTGCATGTCACACTTTTTCTATACCGGCCGTATTTGAATTGAAAAAAAAGGGGGCCGTGTTCGCGGATTCAAAAAGATTAGAGCAGGTAAGGGAGACAGAATGAGAGACGAGCCTGTTTTGATGATTCTCATGCCCGACCTGAAGGGGGTTAGAGCTTGGAAAACAAGGGGGAGTGATTGGTTCAAGCGCTCCGCGTCTATGAAAGAATAAGCCGAGCCAAACATAAATGCGTGACGGGTTGTGCAGAGATACCAACACACCACCAAACTTTTTTTTGTTGAAAAACCAGGGACGTCTCCACGCCCCCCACCAGGGGAGGGAGAAAAGAGTTCAGACTGCGCGATCTTTTCTGCATGGGGGGGGAGGGGAATCTGCCTAGTTCCTATCCGCGTGCTCCCCCGGAAAGGGGATAACTCATGCTCCTGTGGAAGGAGGGACCTCACGATGAAAGCGAGAGAGTTCTTCGTAGTAGCGGGGGACCCGTACATCGAAATACGAGGAAAAAAGTTGGGTCTTGGTTTCAATGCTCGTCCTGGGTGGAGATAGGAAACTGTGGAAGGGAAGAGGTGATAGCTTAAACAGAAAAGAAAAGCCGATATGAGTCGAAACTGGAGCACTTAGAGTGGGAAATAATAGGGGTGAAGCGCGTAGGGAAAGTTAAAAGATTCATGTGATCCAGAGCTGAGACAGAGACCATACTTTTTAAACTCGTCCGATTATGCATGATTTTTATTCGAAGGGAGTTTAAAACAGAGGTCCCATTGCAAAGAATTTAAAAAGTAAAAGGGGAAAGAGTATTAGGCAATCTGAGTAGTCTGGAGAAGTATATGAGCAGTCATTAGTGAGTGCTAACTCGTACTAATCGTGGTGAGCCTCTCAATTCTCCCAGACCGATTCAGATTATAGTATTCTTTGATCAAAGAGGGGGAAATCGTCATCTCGGCGTAAGGGGGGGGGGGGGAAATACGGCAACCTAAATTAATGGAATATCTCGGCGGAATCAACAGGTAAGCCGCTTCGCATCTTAAATTTTATAAGAAAAAGTCATCAGGGACGCGGATCTCGTGTGTGATAGGAATTCGTTCTGGGCGGGTTCCATTAGACGGTTTAGGGAGTACGGGGGTGACGAAACTCACCCGGGGGGGGGGGGAAGAGTCGGGGAAGGAAAATATGGTCCTGGCCGTTTTTATCAGGGAGTGAAGAGACATTTCCGAACGTTATCCGGGAGCGAAAATTCGCTAATCACGTATATTTTCTTTGTCAACACCTGTCATCGACTAAGAAACTCAGATCATCAAAGAGGGGCCTAGAGTGGGGGGGGGGCGGGGTGGGGGGGGGGGGGGTGGGGGGGGGGGGGGGGTGGGGGGTGGGGTGGGGGGGGGGGGGGAGTGGGGGGGGGGGGGGGGGGCGGGTGGTGGGGGGGGGGAGGGGGGGGAGGGGGGGGGGGGCAATCCCTGTGTTAAGATTTAAGAATTCTTTACTAGGTGGTTAAAAACCTCAGAGGGAGTACAGACGATTCAACATCCTAATAGAGGGAACCTTTCTTGTGGTATGGGTTCCACGGGGAGTGGAATAAAAGCGTGTTCATTAAAGCCTATTTTATGGGGGGGAGGGGGGGGTGGCTGTCTGCTGTCTCGAGAGGCATAAGTTCTCTTGCAAAAGGGTTTTTCTTGAGTGTTCTGAGAGTCCACTCGGAGGGGGATGAAGTAGTCCTTTTCTTGTGCAGGAAGGGAAAACGCTCAAAGGCCTTTCAAGGGAAAGAAAGGAACTT
>Ga0179593_1563468_pt1 | contig 11914 bp, 19 predicted proteins | sample CZODoug2_1_08_16_FD_185931 | JGI IMG/M metagenome (GOLD analysis project Ga0179593, IMG submission 185931) | Vadose zone soil fungal communities from Angelo Coast Range Reserve, California, USA - CZODoug2_1_08_16fungal (PacBio error correction) | ecosystem: Environmental > Terrestrial > Soil >...
TCCGGCCCATCGCCAATCATCTTCCGCGTCAGGGAGAAAATGGGGACGATGTGCGAGAAAAAAGGAAAGAATGAAGAAAAAAAGGTCGGACACCATTTTTGCTCACAAGGTTGGGAACCCCGTCACTAACTTAACTGCTGCTGGATAAAAAAGGGAAGGACGAAAGGAGGAACGGGGAAACGGAAGGGGGACTCGCGGGACCACGGATTTGGGGGATCCACTACGTGACAGGCTTTGGGAAAAACGCCTGAGGTCAGAACTGGAAGACGGGGAGCTAAAAAAAAAGCCTTCGTTAAGTTTCTGTACCGCATTATCCTAAGGACGTAAAGTGCCGTCGAGAAAGGGGAGAAACGAGGAGCAGAAGGAGCAGGCCTCATGGAGAAAGAGGGTCAAAATGATTCAAGGGGGGGGAAAAGTTTTCCTCGAGAAAAAAGGCCGAAATGGAAGGGGAGGGGAAAGCTTAAGACATTAGCTTTCGCGTGAAGGCAACGCCCATCTTTTTCTATGGGCCATTACTCCGGACAAGCTAATACCAATCAGGAAAAGAACAGGAAATTCTGGAAAATTAGAAAACAAGTCAATCCCGTGGCTTTGTCCCAAAAGAACGAGTGAATGGCAAACAAAAATCGAAGGGGGTGAAAGGAGGGGTTTTTGGTTGGGTCTAATTTTGGAAAAACTGCACCTAAGGAGCCACCTACAGAGGTGAAAGGACGCAGAAAAGAAGCAAGGGGAATGCGGGGTAATTCACACTGTGTGACCGACGGACTTCATGGACCCCAAGAATGCCTCGCAGAGACGGGGCGGCAGGGGGGTCCTTTAAAAAAAAGATTTCCTTTCAGATTCGAGAAAGGAAATTTGAAATTTTCAAAAAAGAGTGTAGTGGTTAGCCCCCTGACGAAAGCCTAAATGATCAGGGAAAGGCCTCAAAGAAGTCCACTCAGTGAAAAGAACCTCTCTTCATAGAGCGTCGAACGAAAAGAAACAGAAATCAGAGAAAAAAAGAGGACAACATCGCAGGGCTTTGCGGCCTCCCGGGTCAAAAGGGGAGCTGAAGACCGCAAGATGAAAAGGGAATAAACTCCTCGCCCAGAGAGTGTTAAAGAAAAATCACCGACAACGCAAGAAAGGAACAAGAGGATCGAAAGAATGAAAAAGAACACTAGTCAATTGGATGCGTCGATTGCGGCTCTAACGGAGGAAGAAAGAAGAAAGGGAGATGGCGAGGGGGAGAAGGTGCTCATGAGACGTAAAGTCCCTGGATAATGAGGGTCAAATAACGGGAAATAAAGGAATATCTACATGGGAAAGGCTTCTTTGTTTTTGAACCGAAAGGCTTTCAGCTGAATGAGATTGGGAGGAGGGGGGGAGGGAGAGGAAAAAGGAAAGTCTCCTCTGGAGTCATGGAAGCTTCTCCTTTATGCCCCCAAATGGGAAAGGGGAGGGAGAAAAAAATCCTTCGCTGGGTGTGCATCAAACAAACCACCAAATTTGGATGTCCGCAACAGACGTGGGAAAAAAAGAAGAGGGAGAAAGCTTAAGAGGGGGAACCTTCTGCAGTGAAGGGAGATCGACCGAGACATTTGGGAAAATGAAAAGACCCCACGACTCCCGCCCTTAAAAAGGGGTTACTAAAAAGTTCTGTCACTGGTGGGGGACAAGACCATCGTCTAAAAGAAACCCTCTGGAGAACAAAAAGGGAGAAGAATCCTGCGACCATCAAGGATGGGAAAGGGGAACCAAAAGAGAGTTGGCGGGAGGTAGAAGAGCTGGGGATGCACTCTTGAGGCGGTACAATGAAGACAGAGGGGAGGAAAGGGTGCTTCGGAGGGGGAAGTACAAGAGGACTCTGTCGGGGAGATGGATGGAAAAAAGGAAAAAGGGATGTCGGGGGCCGAAGAAGAGGGACGGGGGGGAGCACGGAAAGGGCGAGGGAAAAAGAACCTCTACAACATCACACCAATAATACACGGAAAAAGGAAAGAGGAAGTTTACAAACCACCAGATCCGGGATTTCCTTTTTTGAAGGAAGAACGAGACAAAAAGGGGGCTCAACAATCGAGGAGGATTTGAGAACAACCTGTGGATAAGTCCTCTAAAACAAAAAAGGGGGGAAAAATAGAGGCCTGAGGTTCCGAAAAGCGATCATGACTGGTTTGGGAGAAGGTCGATCGGAAAGGGGTTCGAAAAGGGAGCAGAGGGGGCTACATGAACGTCTTCCTTTTCATGAGCGCCGATTAGATTTTGTGTGGGTCAGGGAGGGGGAAGAGCCAAAGCTTAATCCAGAAAGAACTCAGAGGATTCCCGAACGTCGCAGAAAAAAGATAAGAACATCCGGGAAATAAAAAGAAGGAGCGAAACTTGGCGCCCCGGAAGCACAAACAGGACCGATTTAAGAGAATTACCGCCATAAAGATGTGGAGAAAGGTCGGCAAAAGAGGGGGGAAAAGGGGATATGCGGAGTAACTATTGTACCCGCGGGGAAGGAAAAATATTTAGAAGGGCGGGGAGCGGAGAAATGACGTCGGTGGGGAAGGACCTGCAATTCCGAACGCCCACAAGGTCGGGGCGGGAGGAGGGGAAAAGGAAAAAATATGAAATCCAGGCACGCACCTGTCCTAAGGATAATTATATGGGGAGAAAAAGCTGGCGTGTAAAGTTTTCTTAGTCCCCATCCTAACTTGGGATGGGTGGGTGGGGGGTAAAAAAGAAAAGGTTCTCAGGAAGTGGTCAGAGGGGTGCTGAATAAAACCGACCTCTTCTTCGGGGAGGGGAGGAGTTAGACGAGAGGCGGAGGGGAGGGACCTGCCGAGAAGGAATCGGCACCCTGCGAAACCTCAGAGACTCTCAGGGAAATTCCCTTACGATCTTTTCAAAAAAGAAATCCTCCGGTAAAAGATATCAAGTGGATTGTGGAGTTAAGAGAGTAGCCATCGGGATTTCCAGTCGGGCTGAAAAAAATATCGCTGAAAGAGCATAAGGGGGACAATCCTGGGCTCCCTCTACGCTCGGAATCTTCTTATTTGACAGAAAATTTAAAGACTAAACTACGTAAGCAGAAAGTTTGGGGACCAAAGGCGGGCTACGATGAACGTGCTTAAGGGAGGTAGTGTTCGTCAAGAAGGGGGAGAAAAGGTCCAAATGGGAAGAGCGTCCTCGATAGGGTTTCTGGTGGGGAAGGGGAGAAAAACAGTTGAGAGAGACAGAGTAAGAGAATTTTTGGGGGTAAGTTGCAGAAGATTATCTCGGAGAAAGGGGGCCCTCACGAAATTGCAAAAGACGGAAATTGGAAATGAAAAAGAGGAATAGGGGGGCATCTATCCAGGCTTCCCAGGGAATGGAAGAAAGGAACCAGTGGTCGCGAACCGCAGGAGAAAAGTGTGAGGGAGGAGGGCCACCAGTAAGAGGGTGGGAAAGGTGGACCTACAAAGAACAACAAAAAACACGGGCATTTCTATGACAAAAGTGGGACCCTCCCCAGGTCAGAGGGGTGTGGAAAAGAAAGCGAGGGGCCCTGAAAGGGGATTTAAGGGGGGGGTCCGCATTTTATAGGAGGTATGGTGGGGGGGGTGGGGAGGGATGGGGGGACCGAATGCACGCCGGAAAATGTAGTGCTCGTTTAAAAAAAACTGTGGAAGGAGCGCGGAAAAAGAGCTACGCCAAAAAAAAAAATGAATGCAAGAGGAAGCAGATGCTCCAAGCAGAGAAATGGTCGGTAAAGGGGGGAGGAGGGCAACAAAAGACGAAAGGGGGGGACCAATACGGTGCTGCTGCAAGCCGGCGACCCGATGAGTCTCACTCCAGGGGGGAAACACGACGGCAGAGTCGAAAAAGGGGGAGCGGAAAAAATAACGGAAACTCTCGCCTTAGTGAGGGGAAATAAGAGTATCTCCTATGTCTTTCTGACAAAAAGACCTTGCTCACAGCAAAAAGAGGGGTCGGGAAGAAGTCTAAAGGAACGCCTGAAAAAGCATACATTATGCGGGGGGGAGCGGTCGTCTAAGGGAAGGTGCGATCCCCAGCGAGTACGGGTAAACAATTAAAGGGGATGTTTGAAAGGCAGCAGGGGGATTCTGGAAAGTCCGTCCGTGAGCGATCGCGGTCGCACTGGGAAGCTGCTTATTAAAGCATCGCTAGCAAAAAAAAACCGGAGGCTGAAAAATCATCATGAAGAAACCGCGTCAGGGAGAAGCGATGAGGAAAATAAAGGAAATCACGGTTCGGAAAACAATAAGGGGGTCGCCCAATGGAACCAATGGAAAAGGAGGGGATGACACCAAGCGAAAGTAGCTAAGAGCCAACGCATTGAGGTGGGGGAAAAGGCGCAAGGAATAACAAGGAGGAAGTGAAAGAGTGGGGGGAAGACTTGAGACAAGGGGGGTTCAGCAACGAAAGGAGCTAGACGCTCGCGGAACGGCAGCGACCGAGAGGCAGGAGGGGGAAAGCATGAGGGACGAGAGTTCGTGGGAGGGGGGGGGGTTCGGGGGAGAACGTTGACGCCGCGTGCCAGCTGTACAGGGGAAGTGAGTCATAGGAAAATAAGCCGAAACAGGGGAAAGGCTTTGTCGAAGCAGGGCGATGACGGACTTTCGCGTGGGGAAAACGCAGTCATTTGGGAGGGCACGAAATGCCAAAGGGCTACTGGCCAGAACGAGCAATGCAGACAGGGAGGGGAGCAGGGGACCCATGGCCAAAAATCCCGTTGGCTAAGATTGTATAAAAAAACGCCGCTGTGGAAAGAGAAGAAAACCGACCAAAGTAAAGCAAGAAGTTTTTTGGTTGGGGGGGGGGGGTGAGGAAAACAGAAGTATAAAAGTGTTGAGCGGAAGCCATCCTACGCACCCATCTCCTGGTGCGAAAAACTTGGACCAAAACGGATCAGAAAAAACACGCTCAGGAACGCAGCGTCGCCGAAGGATCTCGGCCGGGTTCCGGGAGGAAGGGGGCCAAAAAAGAGATTAAAGAGTTAAGACGCGAATCATACTTCTGGAACCCTTTCAATCTCAAGGAAACGGTCAAACAGCTGGAAGGAGGGGGTGTCCGGAAAAGCCACCAGAAACACAAATCTCGGGCGGTCCCGGGAATCAACAGCGAGAGGCGTGTCAGGGTCTCTCGCGGTACCACTAGGTCAAAAAGGGCAAGAAGGAAAAAGAATTCATGCGAAGGACAACTTAGCTACTAAACTCGTTAAATAAAGTTAAGAGAGGGCGACTTTTCTTCGCAGAGCATAGAATGAAGGCAGCAGAGCGCCGCGTTTGAAAGGCCGCGGAAAGCACTACTCTGGGGGGGGAAATGAACCTTCAAAGCTCGGGGAAGGCCGCGACTTTCGGCGGCGTTCGTTGGGGAAGGGGGAGCGGGCACAAAGAACTAAAGGTTGTAAAGCAGCAACTTATCCTTTCTGAGTACAAGCGGGATTATGACAAGGGGATCATCGGAGGAAAACCCGCCTCCGGAGCGGTGGCTCAAACAAAGACACCAAATTGGGTGCCGAAAGTCAAAAGAGGAAATTCCGATCCTCTCGCTTAAATTCTAGGTGAAAGGCAGGAATGGGAGACAGGAAAGATTGAGATTGAGGCTTCTTCAAAGACTCCCCGAAAGGAAATGTTGACCTCCGCTAAAGGCGGGGAAGTGGAAGAAAAATCTTCAAGAGGAAAAAAAAAAGGTTCCGACCAAATAGGAGCAGATACCTCGCCTAAACAAGGGGAAAAGGATAGAGTCAGTGCATTCAAAGAGGCAGGGGAGGATGCACAATCTTCGGTAACCTGTCGGTCAAAAACTTCTCCAGGAAAGAGCAATCAGGCGCAAGTGAAAGGGAGGGGGTCTGTAGGGGAGATTTATCTGCCTGGTATTATGTAGGGGGAAGAGACGGGGGACTGAAAAAAAAGTTTGGGGAATGAGCGAAAGGGGGGGGGAGTGACCCATAAATGCTACAACAACCAGAAAAGAGGTCGAGGAAAGGGAGGTATAAACGAAATTCCTGGCCTGGTCCCTTGGGGGTGATGGACATAATGCTCGAGGAGAAGCCATAAAGGAAGACGAGCGGAGGACCCTGGGAAGAAGAGAAACACAACAACGGAGGAGGGAAAGATAGAGATATCAAGGGAGTCGCCCAGCGTCGATGGGTGGCGAGAGGACTCTCAGAGGTCTCAAAAATTCAGAGTAATTGGGAGAGGGGTAGACAATTAAAGAGCCACGGAAAGATTAATGTTTGGGAAGGCATTTATGGGGAAACTCTCCAATTCGTAAAAACATCCTGTGAAAAAAGAGAATCGTATCTAAAGACAGGGACGACAGATCGAAAAAAACCCCGCAGAATCACAAACAGGCCTATTTAAAAGAGCCGGTTGAAAGGACAAAGGGATCGAACCTCTGCAAAAAAAAAAGGGCTGTCAAAAGGAATGCTGGAGAAAGGGGGTCTCCGCGGTTCGCGACCATATTTTGGCAAGAAGGGGCGGTTTCAGAAAAAAAGAAGGGGAAACCATTGGAAGGAAATGCCAGTATGAAAAAAGGGAAGCTGGCGGATCGGAAGAGATGGAGGTCTACGAGAAAGAGAAGACGGGAGGGGGGGGGAAAGCTAGAGGAAGGAGGCGCGCTAAGGTCCAACGGTTAAAGACACCTCCAGGGGGTGGAGGGGGTTGGGAAGACAAAAGAACGAAGGTACGAAAAAGGGGAAAAAAAACCGTTGGGGGAGAAGAAAGCCGCCGCTTCGGCTAAAGCAGAAGGAAATGAGGGCAGACCTGTAAAAAAAGAGACTGGATATGGAAAATGCCGGGTTCCAAAAAAGGAAGAAAAAACCGCCAAAGATAATCGAAACTAGTTTTTATTTCCGGTGTCCGAACGAGCAGCTTACAAGAGTGGAGCTTCTCAAAAAGGGGCTCTCCTTCCTCTAATAGTATCCCTATACTTAAAGGGGACGAGCCGGGGGCGCAAGAGACCGGAATGCTTGGAGTTTAAAAAGGAGGTCAGAACTGTGATTTAGGAAAACCCTTCTGGGCGAGGAAAGGCCAGTGGCGTGGGGAAGGGGAGTATAGGGAAAAGAGAAAGTGTTGCCTGAAGAGCCTCTAATTTGGGGGGACGGGTGCGGTTTTCCAAAAGGTCGCATCGGAGGAAGGTGAGTTATAAAAGGAAACGTAATGAAGAGAGGGGCCTCAATCAAGAAAACTCTATTTGGAAGTGTCTAATCGGCCGGAAATAAGACCAACAGGCGATCGGGGGGAACGAAAGGGAAGCGAGGGTCGGCGAACAAAGAAAAAAATGTGTGCGGAGGAGAGCCGACTCCACTCTGTCGGTTGGGTAGTTTCCGTTTTTCAAGAAAAAGAAAACCACAAAAAACAACTGAAGGGGGCGATTACAAACTGGGGGGGGACATACCCATGAGAGGAAGTGTATTGGAAAAGGAAAGAGGGGGGTACTCGAGAAAAAGGGGAGTCCTGGGGTTTTCCGAAGGGGTAGCCAGAGTAAAATCGCCGTGAGCTCTGGGCAACTTCGTCGGAGTAAAGGAGAAGAAGAAACGATGGTCACGGAGGACTCCCCTCGAACGAAGAATGCATCGACTCAGAAACAAAGCCCAAATGGACGAGGGGGCCCGCGGAAAGGGAGACACAAAGGAGGGGTACATGCTTGGGGGAGCACACACTCCGGGCAAGAAAACGAAGCGAAGGCAAAAGGTCCATGAGAGACACGTAACCTAAAAAGGACTCTCTGGAATTCCTTTCCGAAAAGGCTAGCCTCCTATGAGGCTGAAACCCCACTTGATAAGGGCAAGTCTTTTAAGAGAAGGAAGTAACTACCCTGGAATCCGGTCTCGGGGCGAAGAGGGGGGGGGCTGAAGCGAATTTCGAACCCCAGCGGAAGGGAGGTTATCAAAAAGGGGGGCGCCCCCAAGAGGGAGGTTGGTGTACTCCATTGGGTATGATCAGCCGTGAAGGGGGAAGGAACGATCTAGGGAGGGAAAAAAAAGGCTTGGAAAAGATGGGGAAAAAAAGAGAGAAGACAACAACCACTTATGAAGGAAAAGGAGAAGATGAAAAGAGGGCGAAAAAGGAGAGTCCAGTGGGAGACCGCGATGAGTCCGAAGGAAAACCCTAATGACTACATTCAAAGGATGATCATAAGAATGTCGAAAAACGACATCGTGGGGCCAAAGTGAAAGAACAATAAAAATGTTTATAGGGGCCGAAGGAAAGCCGAAGAAAACAAGGGGGAGGTCAAAAAGGATGCAATGGTTCTAAGACTAAGAGGAGTGGACCAGAAAGGAGGGGAGTCGGAGGGAGCCATTTCTTGGGGTTCATGCACTAAAGCAATAGCAAGAAGAGGGGTCCGTAGGGGGGGGAATGACTTTTTCTCCGCCATTAGTCAAGGGGGACGGGAGAAGCGTGCCGCCGAGGAGGAGGAAAGATTAGGCCGGGATGAAGACGGGGTCCCGATCATGGAAGGGAAAAGAGAGGATTCCAGACCAGGAGAAGGCTTTGTCACTTATTCGATGAGAGGGGGAAGGTCGCGGAATACAAGGAAGGATTGGGAAAGAAAAGAAGAGAATACTGCCAGACGAAAAAACGAGACATTTCCGGAAAAGAGGATTCTGGGGGGAAAAGGCAGGGGCACAGAAAAAAAATGGAGGAAAGGACGCTGTGAATGGTCCAACAGACACTAAAAAGAAGGGGGGAGGGTCCAAAGTTGGGAGGGCACAAAGTTGTTGGGGGGGGAGGTTTAGAAACGGCCCCGAAGGTATACCAACCAGGTGAGAAGGCCGACGGACATCAGAGCTCAAGAGGGTAAAGAACTTGAAAAGGGGGGGGAGTCATTGAGCTGCCACCCAGAGTCTCCTGGGAGCGGCCTATGTCCGGCGAAAAAGGAAAAAAATTAAAAACAAGAATGAGGTTCGAAAGTGACTAAAGAGTCGTCCCATTCCTCACTTTAGAGAAGGACTGGAGAAATCGAAGGGGATTAAAAAAAAGGAAACTACAACACATCTCGAGGCCAGGAGAAACATCAGATCAATTCGGAAAGAAACTAACTGAGGTCCTCAATGGAAAGCTCCGAGAGAAATTTGGGTAAACGAAGGGAAGCACGGTTAAGACCCTCGGGGAATACTTCAACTCGCAACATTCAGCATAGAATGGATCGTCAGAAGAACGACCTCGCGTCTAAAGAGGGAAAAACGCAAAAGAAAGAGGAAGGGCGACCTCTGGTGGGAATGGAAGGAGGTCAAATATAAGGGTTCAAAGAAGAGCCTCCCATAGAGAAAGGAATCTTCGCGGGGGCTGGCTGGCTTTAAAGAGCATGAGGAGAGGGGAGGGAGGGGTCGGACGGTAGGCGCCATGGTCAAAAAAAGGGAGACTTCTGATTCAGCTGAAGGGAAAAGCCAACGGGATCACGTCGTAGAACACGCAGAACGCTGAAAAAGACCAATTATGATGGGGAGGTCAAAGAAAGGGGGCGGACGAATTCCTATCGCTTCACTTCTGGGGGCGACCTCCGCAGGGAAAGGGGATCAAAAGAGAACTCTCATTGGAGGGAAAAAAGACGAAGACCTCCTTAACCTTGTTGCCTCCTCTAAAGTAAGAAAATTGAAGAAAGAATCTTAATCCGCAGGGATTCCCCCCGCTGCTACCCCCCTCTGCTCTACTCCAAAGTTCGAACAGAAAGAAAAAGGGTCCTAAAGGGGGGAGTCTTCTTGGGAAAAAAGTCTGTAGTGCGGAGGGTTCGAGAAAAAAGCTTCGTACAGCTGGCCCTGAAAGGGGTGCTTAGGCGCAAGTCAGGGAGAAAAGCTGGTCGGGATGGCACCGGAGGGGACGGGGAGAAGTAATGAGCGAGTTGAGGGGTGAGAGAAGGGTGAAAACCCTACTACAGCCAAAGATCTAATAAAATTCTCGGAAATTTGTAGGCCAGATGCGAACAAAATTCCGGTCCAAAAAGGGGTTGAGAAAATACAAGCTCACGAGAACGCAGCTCAACCCAAGAATAGGGGGGCAGAGGGAAAGGAAAGCACTTGGGGTCTCAAAACAACAGGAAATAGAGAAAGGATTCCGACAAGCGCTCGAGGGGGGGGGTGAGCAGGGATACGGATGCGGTGGGAAAAAATTCCGAGTGGTTGGGAAGGGTGCTACACCTTAAAGCCTTTTCAAAAAGGAAAGCGCGATTAGCTGGGGGGGGGTGTGAAGAAGTACGTTAAAGCCCATGAGGTCCCTGGCAAAAAACAGAGGCTACGTACTGAAAAAAGGTCCGACAAGAAAAAGGTGCCGAGGCCGAAAGAGCCGAAGCTTGTACGGCGAAAAAAACCCAGGGGGAGTTCAGGAAAAAAGGAAGTTACAAGGGGAGGATCGAAAGCCTCTCGAAAAAAAAAAGAAATTGTGGGGGGTGAATTGTAATGGAAGGGGAAGAAAGAAAAAACGCGACATATTTGAGGACGGCGGTGGAGCGGAGATGGTGGGGCTGTAACATGACCCATTCAAAGGAAAAACCCGGGAGATCAGGGAGAAAAGGCAATGCGAGGTCGCGACAGCCCCTGCAGCCGGGGGGGGGGAGACCTATAAGTGAAGCGATAGGGACATCAGTCCAAGCGTACAAAAAGTGGCGGGGGGGGAAGGGAAAAACCCACGCGAAAGGCGGTGAGAGATGACTAGAGAGTCGGCTACAGGGGAAGTACATAAGGATAAGGATGCAAAGAACCGGAACTCCGAAGGGATTCGGGCCTATCGTTTAAAAAAAAAACAAGCCTCCCGACAAAAACGAGATAATAAGATATCGCGCTCGTAGTGGAAGGGATTTGAATGTATAAAGGAGCGGGGGAAAAAAAAATGACTCTCGAGAAAATCTATCTATGCCCTCTACTTGTGATTTGAAGCATTCGTCAGGCCGAAGACAATTGAAGCTGCGATGTTGAACGAGTGGAAAGTAGCTCAGAGAAGAGTAGTGGGGGCGGTACCAAAAAAGTCGGGGCCGAGGGAAAACTTGCTGACCGCGGGGGTCTTCAGAGGAGACCAGGGAAAGTTCAGCGATCCGCGGGGGGAGAACGCGTCAGCGGATGTGGGCGGGTGCGGTGGGACAAACATCGAGAACGACTCTGAAGAGGAGGATTACGTGGGGGGACTTAGGAAGAGGGTCATTGTGGCCCTCAACTGCGAAACGATTTTGGCAGGAAGGAACATAGGCCGATCCAGGAAGGCTAGTGGGAGCTCCTTCGTTAAAAGGGGGGAAGTCGAACCCGCAGGAAGTGCGGGAAGGAGGCCGACTCACATCAAAAGGGGGGGAACTCGAGTGTCCGGTTCCAAAAACAAACAAACTTTGACCAAAAAAAAGACTCTTTTTAAGGTCGTTGTACCTGAAGCGCGTGGTGAAAGCCGTTCCGGGGACTCATAAAACGAATACTCCGCGGAAAATGTCTCGAGGGGAAGGGAGACGGAGGGTTGGAGCGTCGGCGTACGAGGGACGTCGCGCGACGGAAAAAAGCCATCTCATTCAGAAAAGAAAAACGCCTTTCAAGGGGGAGGATGGCAAGCGGAAAAAAGAGAAGGGCAAGGGGGGGGGGATCAATGTAAAGCGGCAGAAAAAGGCTACCTACGTCGGAAAGGAACAGAAGGGAAAAGAGAAAAAGGAAACCTTAAACTAATGCGGGAAAAGGACGGAAACCTGAAAGGTGCCGCCGACGTCTAATAGGTAGCGGAACCCAGGGGGGGACCTGGCGGGCAGTCCAAAAGGACATTCAGACCGAAAAAAGGACGCCGGTCCCTCGAACTCCATGCTTGGGGGGAAAGAAAGGTCGCTACGGGGGAAAAGGAAGGGGGGGGGGACTATCAAACCCACGAGGAAGTTTGACAAATTGGGAGCACGTTGGGAAAAGAAAAGGTATGATCCGCCGGTGATGGGCCTTCGGGAACGTCCGAGACTCGATCGCGGAGGAGAGATAATAAGGTAG
>Ga0179593_1474269_pt1 | contig 11913 bp, 14 predicted proteins | sample CZODoug2_1_08_16_FD_185931 | JGI IMG/M metagenome (GOLD analysis project Ga0179593, IMG submission 185931) | Vadose zone soil fungal communities from Angelo Coast Range Reserve, California, USA - CZODoug2_1_08_16fungal (PacBio error correction) | ecosystem: Environmental > Terrestrial > Soil >...
GTGCAGAGCTGGACAAAGAAAGGAAGGGAGCGGAACGGAAGTCGGAGGGGAAAAGAAGACGGGCACGGTAGACTGAGAGGAGAGAGACCACAGAGGTGAGAAGAGGGAAGAAAGAAAACCTAGGGCATATCAACTTCCACACGATCATAGGGGTGGGAAGAGGGGCGGAAGGGTTACTGGCGTTGGCAACAACGCCCAGGACATACGTAACAGGAATGATCGAGCAGAAGAAAATGGTCACTTAGGAAAGGAAGAGGGAAAAGGCAGGGGCGGAAACAGGGACGGGAAGGGGACATGGGAGGATGAAAGGAAAAGGGAAAGATGTCATGGAGTAAAAAAGAAACGCAAGAAACACATCGGATCATGCACTGCTGAGGAAACTTTAAAGGAAAAGAAAGCGTGGACGGCGAAAGGCGCTAGCAGCGAGACAAAAACTAGGTGGGGGGGGAGGAGAGGGTCGGTGGGGTGGGAGGCGGTGTGATCTCCTTGAACGCGGAGCCGCGAGAACACAGTACGCGAGGGGGTTATTAAGTTAGAATTCAAACACCAGCCCTAACAGGAAGTGGGATTCTTCGGTCCTTTCGTCTGGGAAGGGTTGCACGTAGGACGGGGAGGGTGCAGCAGGAGAAAACAGGCAAAAGACGAAAGGGGGGGATCTGCCAGGTGATGCAAGAATAATAGCAAGCAGGCCTAGACCGAAGGGGAGGTAAATGCAAGGGCGAGGTGTTGGTACAAGAAGGAAGTAAAAGAACGGCAGCGGTCCTTTCTCTTCGGGGGCACTTGAAAAACAAGTTAAGAGAATTTGAGAGGGAAGGGGGATGCTAATAGATCTTTTAAATGCGAAGGTGTCCTATCTTGCAATCATGCCAAGACGACATTAAAATCTAGAGTGACGGTCGGGCGTCTGGCGACTTTCGATGCAGTAGAACCGGGACGTAGGCACGGCAGCCGGTGGCTTCTTTCCTCTACTGAAAGGGCAGTTTGCTGGAACGCAAGATGAGTTCTTGGCACTGGTAGGCGTCGTATTTAACAAGTCATCTTCAAAAAGAAACTACAGAGTATACTAGGGGAAGCAGAGTGGACAAAATGCCAAGTACGTGGTGGTAAAGCCCAAACGTGTTGGGAAGAGGCTGCTCGGCATGCAGTGGGTCTCGGGAAGGAAGGGATCTCCCGTTTCTTACTTTCACCGGCGCCGCTAACCGTACGGACCTTTCTTAAGTTCAGCCTCGGAGCGGTAACAAGAGGAGACTCGGGGAAGGGGGAAGGCAGGGGGGAAAGGGTGTGACACAGGGTAGGCGCGGGTGGCATCACTAAGGCCTTGCCGTCGTCAAAGAAAGCGTCCCACCTCCACTATCAAGAAGAAAAGAAGCAAAAGGGGAAACCGAGAGGGGCGGGACCCAAGAAGAACATCGAGTCAAAGAAACCGGGCTGAGGCAGCGCCGGGCATAAAAAGCAAGGGACACTCAAGCGGCACAAAAAGGCCCAAGGAATATGCGGATATTACCTCACCGGCATTTCTCACAAACCGGGAAGGCACTAAAACAAGAAATGTGCCGACTGTAAACCGGCAACCGACGAGGGAAAGACTGGTGGGGGAGAGAGGATGACGGAATACAGGGAAAGTGAAAGAAACACTGTCCCCGTTCTTGTCTTACTTCTTTCAAGAGTCAGGGAAAGGGGAGTGGAGTGGGGTGAAACAGCGGAGATCAGCGGCCCCTCCATATTGCCCATGATGCAATAGGTTAATGTGAAGAAAAGGTTCAGGGACTTTATCGCGTGAACAGGAGGTTTCCTGGAGGGAGGGAATTTGGCTTAATCTGACCATCATAAGGGGTACTCTGGAGGATGGAAACCTTAAGGTACTATAAAGGAGAAGGTGCTTAGGAGAAAGGAGTTAAAAAGGGAGTATGTTTACACTGTCGAGAGGGAAACCAACGTCTGTGTGTGGAAGATGTTTATAGGAGCCGAAAAACGAAAGAAAGGGGGTCTGGGGGAATGGCATTCTACAATTGGTGCTAGAAGCATAAAAACCAAGTGAGGGAAAAGTAGGGAGAAAAAAAAAACTTTCCTACGGAGGAAGCGGTGACCGAGGGGGGCACGCGACCCCGAAAAGGTCGGTGGAGTGAATCTAATCATGGGGTGGCAGACGGGCAGCTGAAGATGCTAACGAGGGATTGCCTCGGAACCTTTACTGAAAAATCAAGGGAAAAAAGACGGGGAGGGGGGAAGTGGGGCCAGTGTGAGAGACGAGAACTCTTACATGGCGGACTTCGGGAAATTTCAAGCTTGAGATGGCTTGTCAGATTATGGGAGGAAACAGGAAAAAGTTGAACGTGCCTCGGTACGCCTGACGAAAAGATGCTCCTTCATAAAGAAAGGGGGGAGGGGTTTTGGCCCGTCTACTTTCGGGGGGTTTAAAGTACTCCAGGGAGGGGAAATTATTTACTCGAGGAGAAAAGTGTCACCTTCCCGTGGAGAAAAGAAGGGGAAAGAAATGTGAAAGATGGTATATTCAAAGGAAAAGAACACCGGTGAAGCCGTTGGGAAGGAAAGTCGGTGGACCTTCCGTAGCGGAGAGGAGTGGTTATGGGGGGAGGGGAGGGCCGGGGGATCTCTAAGTGGTATCCGATTACGATACTCTCGTTTGTCAGGAAAAAGGGACTCTGAAGAGGTCTACGAAAAAAACTCGTAACGGTGGGAATTCACTCAAGAAAATGACTCTCAAGAAAAAAATCGTTCAGAGATTCCGAAACGAGGGTGTACCAAGCAACTCACTTGAAATGTTATTGCAGGGGTTTGGGTAAGGGACTGGACCAATGAAAAAATGAGAGAGATGCTAGATGAATGAGCATTCCTCAGGAAACGAGTGAGGAGCATCACAACAGACAGATTGGAGGAGGTCCATGACGAAAAGAGGTCAAAAGGAGGGTCCGACCGAAGGATTCCAGGTCATTAGAAAATGAGGGTACAAATATCAGAAGGGTCCGATGCTCGCTGACTGTCATGCGGTCCTCTGCACTTTTGGACTTAGAGTTCTGCAAGAATAGGGGTTTCAGAGGGTATCCGACAGCGAGGTGTCTTAATACAAAAATGTAATGGAAGAAAGAGGGCAGGAAAGAAAAGGCTTAGGTGCCGAGGGGCTGCGGCCGCTCAGGGGGGTGGGAAAAAAGATGAAAATGCCAAGGGGTCTTCGGGGGGTTGGAACACCGGCTAAGAGAGGGAAGGAAGAGATCTAAAAAACAACAGAGTGCAGGAAGTCCCGCTCTCTTAAGAAGAAAGGTCTCCGTTGACACGGACTGGGGTGGACAGGGGTCAATTTTTAAAAGAAGGGGTTTACACTAGATTCCAGTGGCAAACGGCGGTCACCGGGGGGAAGGAAAAGGAGTGACATAGACAGAAGTTGGTGGGATGAACTACACTAGAGGGGAGGGGGGCTACCTGCTGGGGGAAAGGAAAAGGGTCATCACGAGTGAAAACGAGGTGAGAGGCCGCGTCCAGGTCGGAGGCTGAAAGCTGTACCGTCTTGGAGTGTGTTCAGTGCTTGACGAATGACCGGGAAGAATTCGAGTGAGGAGTTGGCCTGATTGAAAAAAAGTTGGAAGCCGCCGAAAAAAGAGGATGTTCTTATCCAGAACATCTCCGTTTGCGGGGATGGGGAACACTTTCATGCAACGGAATGGAAGAGAGAAGACGAATAAGTGGGGGGGAGGGGTGAAGGACCATGAAAGCCCACGGGCAGGGGAGAAACTGAGGGGGCTTCGGTCGACAAAGCGGGTGGAATGAGAGGAACTATGCACGTCGGCGAATGGGTACGGTCGTTACCTGGCACCCTTATAGGGGGAGGGGGGGCGGCTCTCTTCCGGTCTAAGAGACCGAAACGGGAGGGTGATTAGTCAGAGGGGCAGAATGATTATCCTGACTCCAAGGGAAAAGCGTAACGAAGAGGAAGGAAGTTAAAGTCGTAAAAAAAACATTTACAACGGAGTTGGAAAATGTCTTTCTGAATGTTTTCTCATAAAAAAAAGACTCCAGTTAGGTCCTCGGTCTAAAAAGGAAGTTTGGCAAGTTGAGGAAGTAGGCTAACCGTCATGGAAAGAAAACAGGGGTATTGGTAACCAAAGAAATCAGGGAGGGGGGGAAAATCCCTGTTAAGAGGACTAATTCTCTAAGTTGAGGCCCGAGGGAAGAGGAAACTTCCCTGTCTCAGAGCCCATGAAAAAAAAAGACCCACTCTTGATCAGAAAAGAAGGCAATAAATGTAACTCGGTCTCGGCTCTCAAAGTCCCCAACGGAGAACCAGGGATGTTTCCCATTCTGGACTTCCCGGGGCACACGAATTCCCTCCTGAGTAGCCTTTAAGTACTAAGAAGGGCCAAAAGAGATATGCAAACTTAAAAAACCGAAACGCAAAGGGGTCTAGGCAAAGACTCCACCTCTTAATCAGGAGTGTCAAAGGTAGAAGGAATTTCCTACTTGGGGGTGGAGGAGGTATGAGAAAAACCGGTGGAAGGAAAAGTGGCCCAAGAACCGGGATTATGTGGAGCTACGCTAACAGGGGAAAACCGCCAGGGAACGCCTCTCGTCCGGAAAAGCTGGAACATGGAACTGGAGAGCTGATCAAATCAGCTGGGAGATTGACTTCTTCATGATCGCGGAAACAAAGGACAGAGTCCCCTGTCAGAGTCGATAGACAGAAAAAAAACAAGGAAATAAAGCATTCCCAGCAGGTCTCCTCGATCACGTAAACCAAGGCCATCTTTATGAAGAAAACATGCCGGGGGAAAGCATGGGCCTAAGGGATGGGAGCGAAGATCTTGCGAAACAACAAAGCTCCTACCAAGGTAAATACAGGACAAGAAAGGGAAATGTTGGGGGCGGAAAAGGAAAATTGTATTCCTTGAGAAATATAACGGCAAAACAACAAGCAAGATTGAGGGAGGACGGTTAAAAGAAGGACAGCCTGGTTGGGGAAGGGGGGTGACTCCAAAGGGGGAGGAAAAAATTCCTGGGGAAGGGGCCAATCCCAGGAACTGTGGGAGGAAGGCCTGGGTGTCGCTTTAGAGGGGGGAGGGTATAGGAAAGAGCGAAGACTCTTGGGGGGGTCCTGGGGAAAAGAGAGGTTTAATGCTTTGGCTCCAGAGAGCGGTCTGCCGGGGGGTAGGAGTGAGGAGGGTATCTCAGGAGGAAGGAGATACTGAGAAAGGACCGTACTGGGTTTATAACTAAGGTCATCCTAAAAGTATGGGGTTAAACGAAAAAAAGTCAGTCTATCACCAGATTGACAGCTAACGAAACGATGATGAAAGACTCAAGGGACGCAGGTGAAAAGGACTGGCTCCTAAACGGGTATCAATGAAGTACAGCAGACCGCAAGGCCGACGCCTAGAGGGGGGAAAAAAACACTTTTGTAAGGTGACACCAATCACGGTTGAAGGGGCAACTCGAGGAAAGCCGGGATCGTGGAGGGGATAAAAATGCGAAGTCGGAAAAATCTGGAAATCTACTACACTCCCAGGTCCATCATCATAAGTTTTGGTCCACAGAAGAATCAAGTACAGCGGGGAAGAAAATGGATGAAGGGAGCCGTAGTGAGTAAAGAAAAAATCAGAAGAGAAGAATCAAGATGAATGAATACGTAGAAAGGGGGAGTAAGTGGAACTCCTGCGGGGCAAATGTTGAACCCAGAGGATATATCAAACGGAGGACCATAACAATTAATATGAAAACGGGTGCTTCTTAAAAAAGATCGAATGGAAACTCGCAGGAAAAAGGAAAACGGGTCCAAGCAGAAAAATAGCCGGGATTCCGACATTAAGAAAACGGTGCTTGGCCACGGAGGCCGAGGGGGGAGATCTCAAGCTTGAGAAGATGCGGCGACAGGGAAGATGTTTTAGACGGAAAAGGCTCTTCTCGATCAGGTACACCCCCACAAAGGTGATCCGGGGCATTGTCCTAAAAGCCCAGTCCAAGAAAAAGGGGAAACCCGATAAGGAACGATGCTTGATCCCGGGAAAAGGGCAGCTCAATCCGACAGGGGGGGGATTATCAAAACGACAACCCTCGGTGACCCGGCAGAGAGACAATTAACGTCCAGGGCAAGCATCTGGGGGGGTCTATCAAAAACTAATTCGAAGAATTGGTTCCAAAAGAAAAGACCTTAATTGCAACAAGGTCCGAAGTCCTGGCCGGGCCGCGGGGCCCCTTGTAAAAAAGGGGGCTCTGGCAGCATCTCTCTCAAACAAAAAACCTTCTTAAGAAGGACCCAGCTATTCGTGAAAGGGAGACGGGGCAAAGCGACACCCCTTGTCCACCCGAAGAGCCTCTTTAACCGGGAAGGGTATGGGCGTGGGTCCAGTCAAGGAAGTCTTGATCAGCTAAGGACGTCCGCGGCCTTCAGAAAAAGGAAAAATATGGTGAGCTGAAGAAAAGGGGAAGTCTTCTTGAGAAGTCGGCAAAGGCTTCGGGGTCCTGATGGGCCTTGGCCGGTAAGCTTCAACACCGGAAAACCGGTATGGGTTCCTTAAGAAGAATAGCAATTTCTTGGGGGAGAAAAAAGATGAAGGTTCGAACGCATCTTAGAAGCGTTCGCGATCCGGCGTAGGTACCAGCACCGGGGGCTAACAGTGGTACGCTCATCGGCGCGAAACTAGGGGGAATTGTGGAATCCGAAAAATTTCCGCGAGTTGAGAAGGGTGAAAAAGTCCTCACGGGGGGGAAAAAAAAAAAAAAAAGAAAACGTGGCTTCTCCTCGCTGCGTGGTACAAGGCGCTAGGGGCGGACTCTAGGAGGGAAGTCTTCACTCTGGAGAGGGACGGTCTTAGATCGACGTTGGCTGCCTGACAAAGGGAAGCTTAAGTCAAAGAGTTCGTTAGGTCACGAAGTCTGGAAGGAGGAGGGCCAACCCTAACTAACATGTCACCTGTTAGTATCTGGTAACCGAAAATCATCTGTCGCAGTATACAACAATAAGCATGGGGGGAATCGTCTTTTAAAAAACTCCAACTGCCTGTGGGTTTAAAGTCCCCACGGGGGAAAAAGCAGGCACTCATGCTTGGCAGCTGTACGGTGTCCCTGAGCGCCGGTTGGGGATCAGGGACCTTCTCAGGAGAAAGGATGGCCATTCTTTCCGGGGAAATCCTCGGGGCTTATGCGGTCAAATCTCAAAGGCTCACGACGTCGGGGATTGACCAGGAACTTTTCAGGGGAAATTCTGGACACAGCACCAGACGAAAAGACCCAGGCTGCCCTAAAAAGCCGCTATCCCCCATGCAAGCGTCCTACAAAAAAACGGACTCCGAGCGACTGGGGAGCCCCGCGCCAACGCGAGGAAGCCCCTGGATGGCTCGAAGGGTCCGGGGTCTACAAGGAAGGCAGACAGCTAAAAAGGACTCATAAAACGGACCACGCTCGCGAAGTCCGGGGACCTCCAACCTTTCTACACACGGGCCGTCACGGTACAAACAGCACTGTCCTGACTTGGAAAAGCCAAGGACCGTCCCAATCTCACAGAGGGGGGGGGGTCCTAGATTTACTTCCTAAATTGACATGGGAATTGAAAACTTTCAACCCGGCGGTCGACTGGATCTTCCCGTATGAAGGGAGGCGTGGTTTAAGAGAAGAGAAAGTTCAGCGCACAATCAATATAACGGGGGCCAATGGTGCCTTTCATCCATCTTTAAGAAGGTTCGAGAGGGGGAAGGTAGGGTCAGGGCGGTGGGGTCCGGGGACTCAGCGCCCCTCTAGTGGTGGGGAGGGGGGGGGGGGATCGTTAGAAGGGAGAGAGGGGGGGGGAGGGCACTAGAGAGCCACTGAAATTGTCGAACGATCATGATAAGAAGGTTCCACTGCGCGAGTAACTTGGAGGTTGGTCCTCGGTCGGGAGGATGCCCACATAAGAAGGTGTATTATTGCCTGGGGAACGACGGGTGGCTATACAGAAAAACAAGGTTGCAAAGCTTGACTGCCCATGGGAAGAAAAAATTTTCTGATCAGCGTTAATTGGCGGGCACGTCTAAACCGGGCGTTCGGTGACCGGGAACTATAGAAGGGGGTTTCCTCGGAAAGGGGCAAAAACGGCTCAATCTTCTGCAGTCTTTCAGGGGGGAAAAAGGGAGTCAAGCCGGGCAACCGACAGGGGGGGAGGGGAAGTGGGGTCCGGTTCGCTCCTATCACGGCATACACCTTAACTTGGAAAGAGGGCATCTTGGGGGTAGGGAATGGCGGCACATCGGGGCTTCCAGGGGGAGAGTGGGAAAGGTGACTCTGTGGACCGGGGGATAAAAAATCTCGGAAGAGCAGAGCAGTGGGCTTGACCGGCTCGGATGGGGGGAAAAAGTACTAAAAAACCTACGTGGCATTACGTTCGCGCTGCGAAAAGGCAACGCAGAAGGCGTCAACAATGGGAAAAGACATGTAGGAAAAGCGGGGACAGACCGTTAAAAAAGAGTTTGCCGCCCGTGGTCCATGGTGAAATGCTTTTAAAAAAATACGTCAGCGCGGACTCGGTGCGTTGCGCGAGGCTAGGAGGAGGCGCGGGACTTTGCAGGGGGAGAACCGCGAGGGGGGAGGGAGGGACGAGACTATTCAGCAACAAGAAGCCACTCGCTAACTGTTCCAGAAATAAATCTGCCAAGGAACGACATCCAAGAGAAGGGAAGGAAGACACTATTTTTGGTAAGAAAAGCCGCCGACGTGCCTGAGAAGGCCATTGTAAGGGGGCGGACAAGACCCATGAGGGGAGGTCTCTGAGCGGAGCACTGCATCGCAGACCAGCATCGCAAATGAAGGCTGCGGAAGCACCCGCCTCGTGTTAGGCGTGCATGAAGGACGAAACAACTCCCTCGGGCAATTCTCAGTCCAAGGGAAAGTAATCAAAATCCATCAAGCCGAGGTCCGAAAGCACCTGTACTTCAAAAGCTTCCACTACGGGTGTCCTTAGCGGGTCTTTCCCGGAGATTTTCAGCATTGGGACCCTCTAAGGTCAAGGTGTGTAAATCCCAAATGGGACAGGCATCGGACAAATAAAAAGCTTGGCGGCTTTGACCATCCGGAGAATCCTCGGACATGCCGGGGGGCTCAGGGCCAACAGTGCCTGACCCGAAAAGCGGCGGCCCACGGCGCGCTAGTAAGATATAAGCTCCAGATCCAAAAACCAAAGGGAAGGAGGATTCAAAAAGAATGGATAAAAAAAAACGAGGGCGCATGGGGCCCCGCCGAGGGTACGGGGCCGAGACGTGTTTCCACGAGGAGGGGGACCGGCGGACAAGTTAGGAAACAGGGCACACTCGAGGGACCGATGCCCTTCCCTTGTATGCACGCCACTATCGCGGCGACAAGCTGAAACGAAGCCAGTGCATCACTAAAAAACACTATCAAGGAACACTATTCCTCTAATCTGGTCAAAGGATGTCTAGGACAGCGGAAATTCTTAGGGGGTTTGGTCCTCAGGCCGTCAGCCCTGAGTGAATGGAGTTGGTGTCCGCATGTACTGTTCCTTGCCAGGCCGGAAAAAATCGTAGGGGGGTCTGATCAGACCAAAGAAGGTGCGATGCGTAGGCTCTACAAACTCCGGAGACGGAAGACCTACATGGGTCGTTGAAGGACCTGTATCGCAAGCCTTCCCCTTCCAGTGATTCGGGGGAGTTACACCCGCGGCGTACTCTGGAATGCGGAGGGGGAAGGCTTAACGGGTCTCGGTGTGCTGGACCAGTAGCGAGTGGACATTAGCTATGGAAGGCGAACTAACGCCAGGGGGAGGAGGAGCGGTAAGAGGCTACCTTGCACGAACTCGCTCCCCAAACGCTGTGACGTCCTTCCACTGACAGTTTCCCCTGCGTTCCCTGGGCACAATTAGTTTAAAAGGCCGGGTGCGTTGCATTGCTCAAGCGTCGAACTGGAATTACCGCCTGGAGAAAACAGGTGGCCCGTTGGGGAAAAGAAGGGTCTACGAATCCATGCACGCAAAGGGGGGACTTGACCCCCGCATGCGTCCGGACCGCAATTCCGCTAGGAAACTGTAGTCAAGGAGTCCCGATGAAAAATCCAGGTTCTCTGGGGAGACACAGTCAAAGCCGCACTGTCTCAGACCCTAAGTCAAAACCCATGGCTCTGCGGAAAACAGGTAAAAAAAACGGCGACAACTTCGTTCCCGATGGACGGGAACGGGGGGGGACACGAGGCACGCCGCGTGCGCCAGAAAAAACCGAGATCCCAGGGAAACTAGTTAAAGTCACCCCAGCAGGGTTCTCGGACCAGAGCCCGAGAAAAACGCCAGGTCTCCGCCAGGAAGAACTTGGTGGAAACTAACCCTGGCGCTTCCCCTGGAACCCGAAACCCATTATGGAGTTGTGGCTCTCTCACACGACAATCCCTGAAATCTCGCTCATTAAAAATCGCCCGGAAACTCCTGATATAAACCTCAATAAATTTAGTCACCTTCACATCTAGGCTCCATCCGCCCGGTGAAAACCACGTCGGAGGGGAGGGAACTCCCCGGAGGAAAAACGGCCCAAAAACAGGGCTCCTCGATCTCACTTCCAAGAGGGGGGAGGCAAATTCCCACGACTTTCAAAGTAAGTGAATAATGGGATTTGAAGAGAAAACTCAGTGCTACAACACGCTCCGAACGGAAGCTTGGAGCTGAAGGAAAGACCGGGTACAGTGGGACATGAATGAAATGTATCAGGAACATAAACTAAAAAAAAGGGCCGTTCTGTCGGGGAAAGAAAAACAACCCACACCCTGGTTGTCACGGCCAGGTGGTCGCCCATGCCTGGAGGGAGGGGGAAGGCTTAAGCGCGGTTTTTCGAGGGGGCTCCTGCTTGAGGCGGGGCGCCGCCCGCTCGATCCGCTTGGGCTGATCTCGGCGGCGTTCTCACAAGCAAAAGGCTGATTGGGAGGAGACGTGCGGCGGGTAAAAAACGGGGAAAGTAGAATGGATAAGTCCCAGGAAGTCGGTGTCCAAAAAAATGAAGCCTACCATGCAGTGAACTCCCAACTGTACGGGGCTAGCCTAAGTGACTCTCACAGACCACGAGAAGCCACCCGGCCCAGTTACGGGAGAAAAAATGACCTCATGCACAGGAGAAGCAGGAAGGTAACAGATCAAAACCAGCAGACAGAGCAGCGAGAACACTTTGGACGTGTAAACCAAGAAGGGTTTTCAACAGCGAGGCCGAAGGTCGGGGGGGGGGAGACTGCGAAAAGAGGAAAAAAATTGATACTCGACGCCGAACAAGGTACCTAAATCCTCGTTTGGGGGGGGGACACCGACTAAAGACGTCATCGGACACTAACAAGGCCGTCCGCCGGTCAGTGACGCCAGCAACCGTAAAAAAACAGGACCTCAAAGCAAGAGGTCCTCCTTCAGACCAGTTAGTGAACAGGAGTCCAAGGTTTACACAGCGAGTAGAAAAAAAGACTCCGACACACTAGAGGGGACCGGTTTAAAACGGTAGAAGCACTCAAATGGACCGCGATATTAAAAAAAAAAGGCCCCTCATACGAAGCGGGACGATGAGTAACGGAAAAGATCAACCGGGTCGGGACAAACCGTGAACCCGTTAGCGCGAACGCGAAATAGGAAAAACCTTAGAGGGGTCGACCGAAAGGCTACTTAGGACTAGGAATCCTTTAAAACACTCGCCCGCATAAAGGTAGGGACCGGGGCGGTGGAACCCGCATAATATGCCCATACCCTGAACACTGCCCTACGATAAGAGGCGGGCAGCCACTCGACGTTGCGATCCAGAAAAAATTACGCGCAGCGACACCTCTGGGGTGCACCTGAAGGGGGCCTCTTCAGGAAGGTCCAAAAGAAGGAGCACGAATTCAGGAACTGGTGGCAACAAAAAAAGAAAGAACGGGTCCTCGGCCATCCGTAATAAAGCCAAAGGGGGAATCGGGACTCAGCCG
>Ga0179593_1501568_pt1 | contig 11913 bp, 15 predicted proteins | sample CZODoug2_1_08_16_FD_185931 | JGI IMG/M metagenome (GOLD analysis project Ga0179593, IMG submission 185931) | Vadose zone soil fungal communities from Angelo Coast Range Reserve, California, USA - CZODoug2_1_08_16fungal (PacBio error correction) | ecosystem: Environmental > Terrestrial > Soil >...
GGGGAAAATCGCGAAAAGGGAAATTCTAAGGCGAAGGGACAACCGGGAGGTATGAGTTGAAACACCATACCGTGGATCATATTAGAATCTGGAGTAGCTCGGCCCGAGAGGATAATGTATAAAGGTACGGGGGGAACCTACAGGAGGCGGAAGGTCTGGTGCTTTCGATGTCTTAAACCAATAGTCATGTCTTGAGGGGAGAAGAAGCTCAGGACTGGTTCTCAATAGCTTGTAGTGTGGAAATTGAAGTCTTTTGGGGTTACATAAGAAAGAGCTTAGCACGTTTCAACGAGGACTTGAAAAAGTCAGAAAATAGAGCGAAGGGAGGACAGAATATGTGGTTTGGAAAAAAACTTCGCGTGGAGCCGCCCGGGGGGTCAGAGGGTAGGAGGTAAGATGATGCTATCACGAGCGGGGATTAGGGAGATACAATAGCAACTCGGTTTGCGAATGGGGCGCGCGGAAGAAAGTTCGTAAGGACACAGTTTTGACGGGGTCCTTCTCATACATTAAAGAGGGGGGTAGAAACACAAAAAAAGATAAAACAGGACTCGGATATTACATGACTGTTATAATCGATACGGCGAACCGAAAAAACTGAAATAGAGAGAAGGTTCCTCAATCAGTGGTGGGGTTTCGATCAAAAGACTAAAGGAAACAATGCGGGTAAAACCGAATGGGACCAAGAGCTTGGAGTTATAAAATCAGGGGAACGAGGGGCGCGAGAGGGGCACAACTAAGAGGTAATTTGAATACCTGGGATAAGCGCGAAGATTAGGGATGTGTCGGGGGAAGAGATATCCGAAACAGAAAATCTGAAACAAGCATACCCGCGGAGGAGGTGGAAGGGAACCACTCCTCAATAATTGGTTTTAGGAGGGTCTAAAAAGAATGAGGTGCCTCGAAGTCCAGGGAAAAAGGAGAAAAAGCATGAGTAGATGGGAGAACTAGACTAGTACGGGCCGGAGGGAGAACCGGCAAAGAAAACAATATCGAGGAAGGAAGCTTAAGTTTATGAGGCTACGGAAGTCAGAACAGGAAGTTGGAAAAAGAGCGAAATCGGGAGAAGATTAGAAGAACATGGTACTGAACAGGGGAAAAGGGAACTTATCATCGACGGAGAAAGGTGAGCACAATGAATCAAGAGATACGTCGGGAAAGCGGAAAAATTCATGGAGGAACTCCAACAAGGGGGAGAAAAATTGAAGGACTCATAGGAAAACTGCCGCGGAAACACCCGAAGGAAAAGGGCGTCCGCAAATCAGGAAGAAATATTAAGAAAGGAGGGCAAAAACCGAGAGAGTTGCCTGTGTCAAGTGTATTGGGTGGGGAAGGATTCGTATGTGATTATGGAGGACAGCCTATTATCAAAGAAAAAGAGCAACAGGAAAATAAGGGAGGAGAAACCAGAAAGATAATTCACGGGAATAAAAAACACAGAACGTAGAACGTAACTGTCTGAAGGTGCTCTCGAGTACAATGCGAAATTTTGACATCGAAAGGGGAAAAATAGTTCTGGGAGCCGTAATGAGCTTCACGGTGTCTAAGAGGGGCCGGATACTAAGACTTCATGAAGGGCTTACGCTCGGAAGTGTCCAGGGGGGATCGATGAAAAAGATCGGAAGATTGAAGATAACAGAGGCCAAGCTGACCGGCGGCTGACCATGGGCAGGACCCAAGGAGGGAGGGACGGAAAAAAAAAAGCGGGGGGGGAAGGTGGCAAGAAAGGGGATAAAACGTGGAAAACAAGGTAGTGGATCACCAAAGAAAGTTTCTGGCAAAGCTTTAGCGGTCCGATACGATCATATATAGGACCGACATGTATGGCTGGGCGGAGTTCAGATCGAAATATTCGAACAAGGCTTTCCCGGACTTATAGGCAAAAGGGTGGAATATTGGGGAGCGGATAAACTGGGAGGTCCGTAGTCCCCACCGAAGAAGGGTGACGGGGGGGGGAGTGAGGCATGCGGAAAACGGGTTCTATACGGGGCGTATGCCACTCCCTAACAACTGTCCTCGGAGCGTGGACCTGGGGGAAGCAGTCACCAACAAAAACACAAACGATACTTTCTTGGACAGAGGGAAAGGCAGCACTGGGGGGAGTCGCGACCGAAAGTCCACAGGAGAGGAAGTCTATGACGAAAAAGGGGAGGGTAAAGGAAAGGGGGTTGGGGTAACATAAAGAAATGGAGATGGGGAACCATAAAAGAAGGATTGCACAAAAGAAGAGGCGAATGGGAAAAAAAGAAGTGGGGAAGGAGCATCACGGGAAAGAATACCTTCAGAATAAACCGAAGTTGAGTAACCACATGGGGAAGGGAGAAGACAATAAAACCATTAGATCAGAAAGAGATCTCTGGGCAAAAATTAGAATTAGAGGGGAAGTAAAACCCGGTCTAGGGGAAAAATCGAGAGAGGCTAAGGAGAAGAAAAACTCTAAAGGGCGGAAAATTTTTCCAGCGCCGCGCTGAGCCAAAGAGTCCTAGGAGGCGCGGGGGATGATTGGGGGTGAATTAACTCTCTGAGACACTACCATAAAGTCGCCGACCGCGCCTAAAACGTGGCCGGTTAAAAAAGGGGGATAACTACGCTGGCTTCGATAGGGGAAACATGAAGAACTGGAGACTCTAAGAACCAGAAGAAAAATCCAAGGACAGAGGGGCATAGAGAAAACTTAGGCCTGGAATCCGAAAGAAAAGGGAAATCCTCTGAGAACCCGGAGATCTTGTAAATCTGGCGGAAGAGATCTAAAGGTGGGGGCGAGAAGGGCTAGAGGTCGTAGTTTGGTGTGAAAAGGTAATCATAGCGACAAGGGTTGAAGGGGGAAAAACAACAGAAAAGCACATGGAAAGAAGATAGGAAAGTTCTAGAAAGACAGAAGGGCTCTCCCTGTCGTAGGAGCTAGACATGAAATTCAAAGCGGAAAAGAAAACCACTGAACATAATTGCGCTAAGGCGCTGAATTGATAGAGGAGATTTTTGACGGAAGTGGGAAGTCCAGAGGGGTATCGCTGGAAGTAAGGTAAGCGATGCGAAAAATAAAATGCGCCTGAAGAAGGGGAAGGGCAAATCCGGGACCCCCTGGAAAAGATCCCTTAAAGGGGGAGTCGCCAGTCTCGAAAAGATCAAAAGAGTGAGAAGAGAATATCGGGAAGTTAAAAGGGGGTCAGATAGATTCGGGAAGATCCAAGGAACCGGCGGAGGGCTTCACGAAGAAAGGCGAAGGATGGGGAGGAAGAGCAGGGCCGGGACATGCCGAAGCATATGGGGAACCATTACTAAGGAGACTGGGAAAAAAAAAAAAACCTAACACGATTTTAGTGGGGCTGACGGGTTTGTCTAAGAACTGAGGAAAAAAGGCCTCGCAAGACTCAAGCACAGCTCGGCTTTGTCCGATCATTGAGCAGGGAACTGCTCTAGACCTGGGTTGAGGGACATACAACTCTCAGGGGGAACGTCAGCGATTGGGCCGACGCTAGCACAGCGAAAAAAAAAATTGGAAGAAGGCTACGGGAAGGAAACTATCAAGAGCTTTTATCAGGCATCATAACGATGAAAAGGTGGGGGGAAAGGAAGTAAAAACCCAAGAGGGTAAGTAGTAAAGGGGGATAGAAAGAGAAAGGGTGCAAGAGCAAGGGAGGCAACAACATGTCCTCCAGCAGGAGGGGGCACCAACAAGGAAAACCGTGCAATCCTGAATGTCTGGAGCCCGATGGAAAAGAAAGTGATCAAGTCCGTGAAACTAAGCAAAACACACGAGGAGGGGGAGGGGGGGAGGGTCACGATCTAGAAACGAGCCTTCTAGGGGATTGAATCTGGGGATTTGGACTCGACCGGGAGGACACACGGGAAGGCAGAAAGCACAAACCTCCGATCCAGGACTACCTGGTGTTCGTTTATTCAAGGAAAAGAATACCTTAAACTAGAAAAAATAAAGTGATCGGATTAAAAATGGAGAGGATTGACAGTAGGACCGATGAAGATCAAGGGTCAAGGGGACGCGACCAGAGAAGATCAGGAAAGAGTCGAAAGACTGAGGGGGGGAGGCGGCGTAGCGCAAGGGAAGATAAAGGGAAATCAAGAACTCGGGAGAAACAGGAAAAAAAACTAAGCCTTAGAGGGAAATCCAAAGAAAGAGCTAAAGGGGACTCTGAAGGAAGGGGGATAAACAGGATAAACAGAACAACAGCAAAACCGGATCTGGAGAGACTCACCGTGGGAAAAGACACCCGTCATAAGGAAAAGGCCCTGAAAGAGGGGGGGCTCAGGAAGCACATCGAGAGAATTCATCAAAAGGGCATGGATTGCAGAGATGGGGAGAAACAGCCGGGGAATTACGTGAGAAAAAAACTTCTAGACAAGAGAGAGAAACGGCTCGGGGGGGCGGAATGGCCAAGCTTTCAAAAGGGACACCGAGAGATCAAAAAGGGGGACGAAAAGGAAAGAAGGGGAGAAGGCTGAAGAGAGGGGTAAAAGGAAAGCAGCAAAGCTCGGGGACCATAAGAAGAAGTCTCGAATGGGGGGAAGAAAAAGCGATAAACGGTCAAAGGGGAGCGAAATAAAAAGGTGAGAGGGAATCCGAGAACTAACCGAAAAAAGACCTTATGTCTCATCAAAGCGTCAAGGAGAAGGTGCACACTAGGATCGAGGAGTTGGCCTTCAAATGTCTGGCTCTGGTTATGGAATGTGGAGAAGAAAGTAGGGAAATACAGGACTACCAAGGGACTATGTTTGAAGGGTACGCTACCTGGAGCGAAGATTGGATTCCACTCTATGGGGGGCTGTATTGAGGGAGGGTTAGGGGGGTCGGGAGGGTCAGCCAGCAAAAAGGAGTACGTTCTCATCAGTGAAAGATGGATAAAAAAGGGAAAATGCATTGGGAAAAGGCGAAAAAAGGTTCACTTCGGGAAAAAAAGTTGTTGGGCACTTTAAATCGGTTGGATTCAGAAATCAGAGGATCCTAGGAAATTCTGTGGAATCTCGGGGGAAAACCCGACACTTCGCAGTGAGGGGGTTCTCGGGACGGAAGTCTCAGAGAGGGAACGCTCGATAAACGCCGGGAAAAGTCCATAAAGGGGGGGGAGCTCGAAGGGGCCAAAAAAAAGGGGAAAAGGAAGTTATTGACCTGCTACAAAAAAAAAGTGGCCTCTAGAAGGGGGGGAGGTCTGAAAGGAAGGAGTCGGAAGAGGGACCTAATGGGGGGATGGTCCAAGGTCAAAAAGGGAGGTCTGGAAAAAATCTCCAGAAGGGAACTGCGGAAGACACATGGGACAGGCCAAGCAGCATCGCAGCTGACGGAGTGAAGTGGAAGGATCGAGGAGGGGTCAAGAGCGCAAGAGGGAAAAAAAAAGCAAGAGTTGGTTAGAACTAAAAAGACTAGGGCAAAAAAATTCTAGGGGAGGGGGGAATACGAATAGGGAGGAACATGGACAAGTTTAACAATAGACTCTCGTCAAGAGTCAACTGTAAAGAGCTCCAAGTGGGGGGGCTAAAAAACTCCAAAGGGGTTGAAATTCACAAAAGCATAAGGAATGCCAAAATATATGCTAATCGTAAGCCGTCTAAAACTAAAGGAAAAAAGACATCGATCACTGGAAAAAAAACTTTGTATATGAAAGCCGAAAGCGCTTCACAAGGACCGGTAAAATGCGCCAGAAAAAGCTCAGTTAACTAACACAGGAAACGAGAAGGAAAAAACTAGGAGGAACGCGGTACGAGTGCTGGAAATCGATCAAAAAAGAGCAATTAAAGGAAGAAAAAAAGGAAAAACAAAAGGGGATCTCGGGGAGGCCCAATTCTAAATGGTGCTTGCGCGCCCCAAACGAATAAGGCAGAGCCTAAAGGGGGAGACGAGGGAGAAGACCGGGGGGGGGGGGGAAGAAGGTTAAAAACTAGAGGGATTGTGAGTGAAAAGACGGACCGAATCTCGACGAAAAACAACACAAGAAAAAAATCGAAAAATAAAGTATGAGCCATTAAAAAAATCCGACACCGGCCCCCAGAATCGGACACCAACGGAGACTAGTGGCCCAACTCAAAAAGAAAGGGGTTCGGCAAAAAAAAAAACGAAAAAGGCCGAAGATTGACTCACCATTAAAAAGACCTACGAGGGAACGAAAAAGTGCAGAAGATATAGGTGGAATCGTGCAAAAGCTGGAAAAAAAATTGCACAGACCACAGGAAAAAGGGGAAAAAAAACCGTGAAGAAAGAATGTAAAACGGCGGCCTGCCTGGGAAACAGGAAAAGGGGAACGACATCAAAAAGTAGGAAAAACAAGCTCGTGACTAAGCGTTTCTAATAAAAAGGGCATCGTGAGCGACAAGGAAAACTAAAACTCGAGAGGCAAGCTTCAGGGAAGAGGTAGGGTAAGAATCTAATCAAAACGGAGAACTGCTTAGCAGGGGTATTCTCGGACCGGACAAAAATCTAAGCTTGGGGCTGGGGGGGTACTGGAAGCTGGAGAGACTCTTTTGAAAAGGGTCCTGAGGAGATGAGGGGATAGAGAGGGAAAAGCAGGAATCTGAGGAGGGTCGATGTGGAAAAGAAACAAACTTTCTTAAACAGAAGGACTCATGGAAAAAAAAAAGCTTACCTTGGGTCACTCACAAAAGGGAGATTCTAGAAATTTTACGAAAGGATACATGAAGTAATCCAAAGGGGCACCAAAAAAGAAGATTTGGGAATGGACAATCGGTAGACGAGATAAAAAGGGGATGCAGGGGAAAGACGGTCAAAGGGCATCGAAGAACCGGAATGAAGTGTGAGTAAGGGGGAGACAAGCCGGAAAAAAAGAAACAATGATCGAGTAGAAGAAATTGGTTTTCTAAAAGGACACATAAACAAAACGCCTCACGGGGCCCAAAAGTCTTCTCAAAGTCACGAAAAGACCTATAAGGGGACAAAAAAAGGACTGCTTGGAAAGATTTTGGGAAGAGTATAAAGGGATTCAAAAGACAGAATGAAGATGCCTGAATCAAAAGTGAAGGTGAAAAAAATATCAGGGCTGGCTAGAAGATAGGGGCATTAAAGAAAGGAAAAAAGATCAGCAAGATACGGGAAAAAGAGACACGCGAGTTTTATTAGAGAAAGAGGGAATGATCTGGGTGGAGAACCGCGCTCCGCCAGATCTATAGGAAAAAACAGGTTAGGTGACCTAGCAGGGGGAGTAAAAGGGCTCGTGTGAAGAAGGGGCTTAAGGGAGGGAAGATTATCAGGAAAGAAAGGGAGGTTTTGCATGACAAGACAGGCCAAGCATCGCTAACCGCAACGAGATAGCGACTTCATTAGGTCGAGAAAGCTCCAGAAACAAGAAAAGAGACTCTTGAGGCCGGGAATGAAACTGCTTCTTAGAACAATAAAACGCTTCTGGAAGGTCAATCACCCTTTCGAGAGGGGGCCCGGTTGTGATCGAACATCGAGGGGGTCGACCCAGGAGGCTTTGCCAGCGGAGATAGTGCTTTGCCAAGGAAAAGAGGAATGGCAAGAAAAATCCAGTCCCTTCCTAGGTGAAGATTTAGAGGAAGCCGGTGGGAGGCGGGTCCCCGGAGAAGTTCTCAAGAGGTCCGCCGGAGAGGTCCGAGGAAAGGCAAGGGTCGGATTGGCAGGTTCCAAAAAAAAAAGCCCCTGATAAGGGTATCCGTAAAACTGTGAGTCGGGGGGATTTGACAGAACATTGCCTCGGGGGAGGTCAGGGTCGAGAGAAGTAAACGGCGGAAGAGAAAAAAGGATTATTGCGTGCTAAAAAAAAGGATCGAGTCCGAAAAGGGAAAGGCTCTAAGAATCTTAGGGCAATAAGAGCAGACCCTTCAGAGGGGAAAGTTTATCGCCTGTTAGGAGGGGGTACGGAGAGCTCCTAGAGGGATTTCGAAGGGGGTGGGGGTCGCGCAGGGTGTAGAAAAGAGGTCCAAAGGGAGGTTTCCGCCGATAAGTAAAAAAATAGGGGGCGGCTGGGTATTAAAGACGGGGAGCTCGACTTGCCGGGGGATCAAGGCAGATTGTCTCTGGGAACTAGCAGTCAGAGGACCGCGCGGGGGAAAAAAAAAAAAAAATTTGAAAAAGGCTCATGGGAAGAACGATGCAAAAGGGTTCCCAGAGAAAATAAGAGTGGGGGCAACCGGAAAAAGAAAAAACTCAGGACAGGGTGACGGATGGCCAGCCGTGGGGAAAGGAAGGCGTCAAGGCGGACAGCGGGAAATAATAGCATTAAGACCTAGAAGGGAATATCTTGCCCAGGGAAAGGGGACGTAGAAAAAAGGGGGAAACCACGAAAGAAAGAACATTTCCAGGGAGAAAAATATGGAAAAAAGAAGACCCCTCCTTCTCAAAAGGGCTAGAGGGTCTCAAAACTGTAAGGCGTAGGGGCAAAAGGCTCTCTGCTAAAGGGGGGAGTGGAAAAGCCAGGGAAGCCTCGGAGGGGAAGCTGCTGAAAAAAAATTCGAAAGGGGAAAAAAGCTTTTCCAACGTCATCGGCAAAAAAACCTCATACGTGATCAAGGGAAAAGAAAAGTGGAAAAGTAACCGAGTCTGGGAAAACCGGAGTTGAGCCTCGAGGGAAGAATCTTCAGGGGGGAGACATGAAGATAAATATACATAGGCAAGGGAAGAAGGATCAAGCCGTAAAAGGGAAGAGTGTTAAGCGGAAGAAAAGGCAGAAAGCACCTTGAAGGGGGCCAAAACGGCGTACATGGTATCGGGAGTCTCAGAGATAACCTTCGAGACTGGGGTCCAGGGAAAACGCGAGTCGTCGAGAAGAGATGGGGAAAAGAGGGAAATTGAGAAAAGAATAGAAAAGTCACGTAGGAAAAGCATTCCGAACTTGCAAGAAGAAGCGACGGAAAATTAAAAGGATGAAAGTTCTCGGGGGGAAGGAAAAAAAAGAAATTAGCTTGAAAAATCTTCATACGATGGAAGGATCCAGGGGGAAGGAAGGTGCAAAAAAAATTAGGAAGCGCATGGAGGGCAGCTGAAGGGAAAACGAAAAAGCGCTAAGAAAGAAAAGGAACTGAAATTGAAGGACCGGAAAAGATAATAGGGCGCAAGGGGAATATCAAAGAAACACGGAGCCTCAATGGGGGCAGGGGGGAATGAGGTGTCTAGAGAGAAAGTGAATGCTTTCGGGGAGAGAAGGAAAAATCTAATTAACAAGGTGAGAATCTTGGGGAGGGCTGAAAAGAGACATCGGGGGAAAAAGTCGCGCGCGCTGAAGGGCTGACAAAGGGACCGGAGACCGAAAAAAACGGGAAGCTCTGCAACACTCGTTGATTAAAGAATCAAGGAAGGGACAAAGTAAAATTCAGGAAACAAGGTCTGGAGGAAGGGAGCGCACTAAAAGAGAGGCATCAAGGCATGAAAAAGGCTCAGCTTCATGCTCTGTGGGGGGACGAAAGAAAGTGGAGGTAGGCAGAGGATTGACTTTGGAAACTCGTACAGCAGAAGAAGAAAAATCAACGTCCGAATTTAGACTAGAAGAAGACTGTGGAGAGGAATGTCGCAGTATGGGCGCAGGAGGATTGTTGCCGGGGAAAAGAAGTTAACAGAAAGAGGCAACTCAAAATATTTCGTGGGACTAGAGGACGCGTGCAATGGCACGGGATCTGCGAGGGGAATTTGAAGATGGAAAGATGAAATCTAAGTAAAGGGAGTTGAAAAACCATCGGAATCGTGGGAAAAGTTGCAATGCACATGGGGGTATGGGGCGAGCAGAAGGCGACAACCTGTAAAAAAAAACGAGGAATTGCGGGGGAAATCACAATTGAGCCGGTCAGAAAAGTTGAGGGCTCGGGGGCAGAGGGTAAAAAAAAAGGACAGAGAAGGGGGGGCGGAAGGACTTGGGGGAGATGGAAGGGAGGGATCGCAAAGAACGAGGGCGGTAGGTACAACAGTCTCACAAAAGAGAAGTAAGAGGACTGGGGGCAAGAGGGGGGGAAGGCCGCGAAGGGAGGGTTTGGGGGAAAAATCTTAAAAAGCTTGAAGCTGCAGGAAGCGAGCGGGAGGCCGATAGGAAATCAATAGCCCTAAGAGGGAGATCACGAAGAAAGTGTATTAGATAAGAGCCGGAAACTTGAAGACAATTATCTAAGATCTGAAAAAGGGACTAAAGAAAAACCCTAGAAAAATGATTAAGAGAGAAAGGCAAAACATCGGGGAATGGGGCGCAATGAAAGGGCATTATCTAGAAAAAAAAATTCCGGGGCCACGGCCCGAGCGGCTAAGGGCAGAGGAGGTCAAGAACCAATTCTGATGGGGGGGAGAAGAGAAGAGAAGGGATGGGAGGAGTTAGGGAGCCTCAAGAAATTTCCGTAGGAGGGGCACAAGGGGCTGGGAATGTTAAACTGAATGTAGTATAGATGGAAAAAAAACACTGAGGAGGAACAAGGAAAAGAATCAAGAAGAATAAGGAAGCGAAGGACTCCAAGACCCCAAAAAAAGAAACGACGCCGCCTAGTTCAGAAATCCATAGTAATACCAAAGGATAGAATCTAGCCAGGAAAACTAGTAAACCATGGTGGAAAGGGAAGTAAGGTCGGAGATATAAATCATATGTTAAACGTTGAAAGGGTCTCGGGAAGGGCAGTACAAAGGGATTAACTGGGGGTTCCACGGGAAATTAGGAGAGTGAGAAAAGGAAAAGAGGGAATTTGGGAATGAAAAGCAAAGATCGATCGTGATCTCCGGGGGAGGGGAGGCTGGAAGACTCAAGAGCGGAAAAGACAGGACCGTACAGCTATGGGAAAAAGTACGGCAAAAACGAAAAGGGGCGGCTGCGAAAGTCATCAGCTCTTGGATGCGGGAGGACTTCTGAGAGGGAGGGGGGAGCCGGAGGAGATCCAGAGGAGCTGACTAAGCCAAGAATCTAGGTTCGTCGGGGTAAAGATCTTTAGAGCACTGCGGCGCCGAAAAATTCTAAAGTGGAGAAGTACCAAAAGAAGTCGGGAAGAATAAGAATCATCAGTTGGGTGTAAATAGAAAAACAGACCCAATTGGAAATAGTCTCGATAAAGGGGAGATGCCTGGATAAATTAAAGAAAAATCCAGAGAAGTCGAGAAGAGAATAAGTCTTTAGATCGCAGGCCGGAAACCAGTCCCGAAAGAAAGGAATGAGAAAGAAAAGTCGCGAGGGGGAGTCTCACGGACCGAAGAAACCTACCTAAGAAAAAAAAGACGGCGGCGCCAGGGGGGGGGGGGCCAAAGGGAATTAAAGATATCGGAGATGAGGTGCAAGCAACTATCGCACCGTGCCTAGAAACAGATAAAGAGTTCAGGGTGTCGAGAGCCAGGACTAAAACACTAAGTCCACATCTCGGATGCTGAGAGGGAGAATCCAAATCTGAAAAGCCTAGAAATCCTTCCCATAATGAGAAGAAAATAGCTGCTCAAAAGCTATGAGTTGGGAGGACTAAGGGAGACCTTCAGTGGAGAGGTATCTCACTCTGGAAGGGGTTGGTCGAAAAGCATAGGGGGGGGGGGGCAAGGTCAGAAAAAAGGGCATCAATTCCAGAAACAACCAACTCACACTTAAAAGCGACCAGAAGTAATGTGATCTGGCCAAGTAAGACTTTCAGGCCAAAAGGATTTAAAAGGAGTAAATAGAACCGGAGAGAGAGAGCCTCCAGGGAGCTGGGTCCGAAAGAGCCGAGAGAGAGATTGAGCATGTGGGGTAAGTAGAAAAATCCGAGAGTTAGAGGGTCATTGGAGTATTACAAAATGAAAATCAACCGAAATGCGCCTTCAGCATGGAGGGGCGATAAATAAGAAAAGGTCGGGGGACGGTGAAGAGATTAGGAAAGTACGCTCTGGGACATACGCAGAAAAAAAACGGTCGAGAAGCGGCAAAAAAGAACTGGGAAAAAGCAGACCCGTCACTAAGAGGGCGGGGGAGACCACAACTCCTACGAGACGGGAAAAAGGATCAT
>Ga0179593_1726957_pt1 | contig 11913 bp, 13 predicted proteins | sample CZODoug2_1_08_16_FD_185931 | JGI IMG/M metagenome (GOLD analysis project Ga0179593, IMG submission 185931) | Vadose zone soil fungal communities from Angelo Coast Range Reserve, California, USA - CZODoug2_1_08_16fungal (PacBio error correction) | ecosystem: Environmental > Terrestrial > Soil >...
GGAAAAAAAAAGCTCTCTAAATCTCTAAGATCCTCGCAATCTGAGGGAACCATAGGGACAAACAAAAAAACAAAAAAAAAACCAGCCGATCCCCTTAAAGGCGTTATACCCTATGGAAAGGAAAGGAAGTGACGGACAATAGATGTGGCTGGGTCCTAGACAAAAGACACGAGCCCTGCAATCGAGGGTCAATGAAATTGAAAGAAAAATCTAAAGCTAGGAGAAAAGACCGAGCTGCAGTTGCGCATGGGCATGCCGATGGATCCGAATGAACCGAGTGAATATGGCTTGAAAAGAAGATTTAAGCGACCTAACGAATGGGACACGGGATATAACATAGGGCGGGAAAGCAAGAGAACGAGAAAGGAGTCGGAAGATGCATGCGCAGAAAAAGAAAAGTCAAACCAGCGGAAGGCAAACAAAGTTGCACGCCTCTGAAAGGAGGCGGCAAAAAGAATGCCAAAGGCGGGAGGCAGAGGAACGCGGGAACTCAACGTAATTGACTTTACGGGGTCGGGGGAAAGGAAAGTCATACAGAGACGAAAGGTTGGAGTTCGAAGGAAAAACACGCGCCAGTACATCGGACCGCAAAAAAAAACATCGAATTTGGCAATGGGGGACTATCCAGTGACCGGACTCAACCAGAAAACTCAGGATAAGAATCGGCAGCACACAGGGAGTCCGACCTTGGGGGGACTAGAAGAGATAGGGAACGCAGTGACTAACCGGCCGGATAAAAAAAGGAGGATGGTAAGGAAGCGAGAGGGACCAGAATGGGAACTAGTCACCCCGAACATTCTGCTAGCCGCGGAAAAATGCGTGAGCAAGAAGGTCGTCTTAATAGGGCCAGGGGGGAGTGAAAAAATACGCAAGGGCTTCGGGGACTCAAAGGAAGTTCCATTTGTCACGAGCAGCTTCCGACAATCTTGAAAATCAGCACCTTGAGCAAACAAAAGGGTGGCCAAAAAACCATTGCAGAAACCAAAAACCGCTACGACGGTTCCTTTAGGAGGGGGGGACTTGAGAAAATCTCCGGACCAGCCCAGAGGGTATCGTTCCAACTTAGAAAGAGATGTTTGGTAAAAGGTCCAGGGGGTGGGTAATCGATGGTGCGTGAATTGTCCAAAAACGGGGGGGACCTGGTTCGGAGCGGGAGGTTCCCATCGGGCGGCGCAAAACCAAATCAAAGAAAAACAAACGAACCCAAACGAACGTACAGACTGCATCAGCAGAAAAGGACGCAATCCGTACCACCGCAAGCAAAGAAAAACCAGGGGAGGGTCCGGATACCTCGCTTTATCGAAGACGGGAAGCACAGAGAAAACTCGCAAGACAGGATGACCAGGAGTGGCAAGGGGGGAAGAAATGACCCTTAGGACCGATCCCTGAACGGTCAGCCAGGAAAAAGAGGAAATTTGGGAGGTCCAACATGACTACGACGATTAGAGAACTTATCAAACAAGGACCTCTTGGGCTCAAGGGTTTTGGAAACTTCCCCTAATACGCTAAGGGAAGGCCGTATCGTGCGGGGAAGGGTCTTATCGTAATACGAGACGCCGGTATGGAAGCTTGGGGTACGACGGGGTCCAAAGGAGAAAAAATACAGCCACCGCTCTACCGGAGAAAAAGGGTTATCATCAAGACCCTTTCTAGCATCCAAGAAAGTGGTGCCGTCGAAAAAAGGGGAGGAAGACTTCTAATAGGATAGGTAGGGAGAGATCTTCTCGAGCTGAAGGGAAGCCGAATGCAAGTTTGTTCGGGAGTAAGTGTCAAGGTGGGACCTCAAAACAACGAATGGATGAAAGTCTGTCAGGGGGGAAGCAACCCGAAAGGGAGTTCTAAATGTGTCAAAAAATTCAGAACGGTACAGGAGGGAGAATGAAATTTCTTTGCCGATCGAGCGTACCTGAAAACGACAAACTGCGAGAGGCCAACGTTACCTGAAAATGCGGGTACGATGGGTAAAAAGGCGGCCCAGGTGAGGACACAGTGCGAGGAACAATGAGGCATCTCGCGAACAAACAATAAGGGGGAGAAAAAAAGGGGGAGAGCCTATGTAGAGTTTGATGAAGCGCAACTTGGTTAGAAAAAAAAGGGCGCTGTCCTCAACAGGGAAGGCGCAAAAAAGGAATCACACGTGCCGCACGCAAAAAGTTTGTCCGAAGGCTTTAGTCAGGATCAGGCAAAAAAAAGAACGCGGAACCTTGGGCACGGATAAGCGCGCGGGGAACAAGATCCGTAAAAACGAAAAGTAGCATGAAATAATCAGCAATTTCGGGGAGCTTAGAGAAACGCGCAAAAGGGAGCTCGGGAACAAATGGTTGTCGACCAGGAATCAACGCAGATTCCCGGGTCTCGACACGAAGGAAGGACATAAGTTGCCGGCAAAGACATTCCTGTCAGATCTGGGAAGGAAAAGAATGGATATAAAATCATCGTCGGGGGAGGCTGTCAAAGGGGTTGGTCTGTAAAATACTCGCACACCGGAAGAATGTCGTATTCCCGGGATAGCGACAAGGGAAAACGTGGGCAACAGGTCGCGGTGAGAGGAAGTTGAAAAAAAAGACCGAGTGGAACCAGAGGATATGCTCAGCTATCAAGGGAAGGGCAGGTTAAAGGAAAATAGGAGGCGAGGTGAACGTAAGGATAATCCGGGGTCAGAATCACGGCATAGTAGCATCCTATGAGGAAAACCATTGCCGGGGGGTCCGTGGATACTATCCATGAGGCTCGGGAATTCAGAACTGTTGGGAATCGCGTTTAGGGTGTGCCGGTCTCTCTCTTCGGGGCGGAGGGGTCGGTATTGGCGGAAAGGGAGGGGATGGGGCGTGCTGCCTGCACTACAAGACCTCCTACGGAGAACCACAGGGTAATGGGAAATCCAGCTGTGCACTGAAGCGGTTCACCTTAACAAAGAAGCAGATTGGACGAAAAAGAGAACGTCTCGACTCGGAAGGATTTCCTCTGGACCGAAACAAAAGAAAAAAGGAACTCTTCTTAGGGGGAGGGAAAGGGGCAAAAAGGGGTCAGGTTCTCACCGTAACGCGTAAATAAAGGAAGAAAAGCGGGACGCCCCTGGAAGAGCGAAAGTCCACTTGTGCGAAAGCGAATCGTCAAAAGGGAAGAATCAACAACCCTAAGATTTGGGGAGTCAAGAATGCGTGCTACTCTGCCGCAGGTTTAGGGAAGAGAGCGGCAGAAAAAAGGAAAAAGCCGCTCGCCGCCTCGTAAGGAAAGGAAAAGTAAACCTAGAGGAAACGTCGAAAAGAGGAGGACTGGCCCAAATGGCGCAGATTACCCGCGAGAACCGCTAGTTGGGCGGGGGGAATCGATCTGAGAAGGCTCTCGGAAAGATGTCCCATGGTAACCGATGGTTCTTTTGTAAGTAATGAAAGCGTCAAAACAGACCAGTAGTTTCTGATGGGACGTTCCTTTAAAGATCCGAAAGAAAAGCGAGGGGGAACGCCGCACCGTCCTAGCCTCCGAACAAAATGAGTGATTTGTGGGGAAAAGGGGGGTGGGAGTGTTCCGCTTGATATGAGGAGCGCAGGTCCCGAGCGACAGTACAAAATTTGGGCGAAGAGGGGCTGCGATTTGTTTATAGCCGGCAAACCAATCTTCGGAGCAGTTTGACAATGAAAAACGCATCCATTGGATTGGACATCGTGACGGATCCTGCCGTCACTCCCATAAAAAGCCGCGGTCGCCGAAGGGAGGGGGGGTCCCATAGATGTAGTTTGTCACAAGACGCAAAGTGAAGGCCAGGAGGAAAGAGGGGAAGCCAAACTCGATTGAAAACATCCGAGGGATCCGAAACATGGGGAGGGTCTTAAAAAAAAGGGAAAGAGGGAAAATAGTAAATCTTGTTCCGGGCGAGGGAGATATTGGGCGCGAAGGTAGAGGGGCTGAAAAAAAGATCAACAACAACAAAGGAAAGGAGGAAGAAATATAGTATCCCTATGAGTAGCGCTCAGAAGCTAAGGGAGGACAGAGGACAGGGAAAAAAGAGGGAAAAAACAGCGATGCCCGACCTTCATGGGAAGAGCTATGGGATGCCAAGGTCGGTAGCCTAGAAAGGGTATTCCATCTAGTGGGAGGCCGATTAGACTGCCGGCAGACAACCTGCAGCAAAAAAAGGGATCGAGAGGGCTACAATGTAGACTTGCGACGAAATGGGGACAGGGCGTGCAAATGCCTTTCAAGGGGGAAGACGGGGAAAAGACCTGGGATTTAACAGCATCAATCTTGTCAAGAAGACTGGAACGGGAAGACATCGCGGAAGCCACTCGGGGGCGGAGCCAGAAGATGGACGAGAAAAAAGGGGGACATCAATCAAAAAGTAAACAAAATTTCAGACAAAAAGGTCAAATCTGAGGGAGGGCTCCCGGGCTGAGATGAGTCAGGACGGTACCGATCAAAGTTTTAAAGGCCGTGTAGATCAAAATTAACGTCCGAAGAAGACTGGGAGTTAGAAAGGGAAAGCATTACCATTAAAGCCGCGCAAAAGAAAGAGTACAATTTGGGGGTCATTGGTGACGATAAGAGGAATACCTTCGGAGAGAGGAAGCATACTCGTAGAGAGAAGGGAAGGGGGAGAGAAAAAAAAGATGGGTGGGCCCTCGACGAGATCGCCGCATCGAAGCCTTAAAGGTAAACGAGAAGATGAGAAAAGTTAAAATACGGGTATGAAGGCTAGAATTCACCCGAAGGGGGATGACAAAGGGTCGGCTCGAGGAAAGGGAGAACCTATGGTGTCTTCTGCTTTCATATGGGCCATTGGAATCGATTAGAGACTCAAACTCTACGGTACTCCGACCCTGAGGGGGTCAAAAAGTTAGAGTCCCTTCGGTATTGCCTACGGCGCAATGGAGAAAACAGGGTTCCACTTCCAGGCAAAAAAAAAATAAACAGCACCGCTAAAAGGAAATGTGGGTGGTGGTTGAGAAAAAAGAAAACGGAGAGTCCGAACCGAGGTATCGTCCATCTGATCAAGAGCTATGGTGATGGTGCCCAAGATTGGAGAAGGCAAGCGTGTTTTTAAAAGGCAAGGGGTAATTGGGAGGGAAAGGCGGGGGAGGTGCGGAGGGCTAGACGCCCAATCCTCGCAGCCCCTACGAAACCGGTAATCAACATCGAGCGACTCAACAGAACCTCCAGGCCACGCACACTAAAGAGTCCTGAACGGAAGCTTATCCGCTATCACGACGGCATGCTGGACCGCAAGCTTCGAAAAATCGATGCCGGGGGGTGAACCGGCGACCATCTCATCCCTGAAAACTACCTGAGAAGAGGCAGCCGACTAAAGGCCAATTATACGTAAGAGAAAGAATATCCCCGGGGGCTGACAATGTTTAAAAAAAATGTGTCAAAACAAGAGAAGACGCACCAGAAAGAGAGAAGGGTAGGGGTTGTCGGGGAATACGCCAGGTAGCCAGGGCCGGTGGCCGGCATCTTCTGGCGCACCTCATCGAAAATAACAACAAAGCCCGAACGGAATTCGAGGGGGAGCATCCCGTACAAGTCGAGCAAAAGAAAATAAACGTTCGCAGGAAAGAAATTGGAAGCCGGCGAGATCTCGAGAGAGCCAGGGTAGGCAGAAGGGAAAGGGGGACGGAGGTTCTGCTGGACTGGGGGGGCCAAGAAGATAAACAGGGGATGCTGAAGGGTGTGTCCGAATGCCTCGGCATCGGCTCAGGGGTTGACAACCAATAAAAAAGGGTGCCGGCAGTTCTTCCAAGGTGCCGTTCAGAGAGGGTTAATAAAGGGAGAAAAAACTGGTCCTGGCGTCACTTCTAGTGGGTTGGGCTGGAACCGAGGAATGTAGGAGGAGAGTGCACCCGGCAAAAGTGCTGAGGAGAAAAGCCGAGGCATAATAACGCGCCACAACGGATTAAGGGAACAGGCCGCTCAATTTTAAGCACTAACGGTTGCGAAAGGGGGCAGGATGCGCAATGCGAAAAAACGTCATGGCACGGGCCGCGCGGGCAAGTCAGGGGTTCGGTAACGGGCTAATGATCGGCAACCAGCGGATGAACATTGAGTGGGAGAACGATCACACCGTAAGCCGCTTGCGCATTCGAAAAACACGAAGTTGGGGTCCGGGCTCTGAGCCGCAAAGAACAGATAACCGTCATAAAAATTAAGGGACGACGGGAGGAACGCGGCAGATCTCGCCCGGTGAGCTCGACATGCAGCGTCTTCCGGCCACAGGAGGAAGTCTGGGCGGCGAGCTGCTCGCCCCTCACTGTTGATAGTAAAATAGAAGAGATTAGGCGTTGGGGAAAAAAGAAAAGTGTTCGGGAAGCGTAAGGACCACGCGGACTATACAAAAAATTACTGGATCCGATCCAACAACCGTAAACTCATAAACCTAATAGACATTCCGAGGTCGCGTCTCGGTTACAGACCTCCGGGACCATGAGGATATGTAGGAAAGGAACTATAATAAGGGCGTAGGGTTCACCGCAAAGTCTAAAAAGGGCCCGTTTCAGGGATATCGGGGGGGGAGGCTCATCACCAAGAAAATGAGAGCTTGTCTCGGACGTTTAGCAACACGATGAGGATCCTGAAAGATGGTGCGAATTATGGCGGAGTTTGTACGGGTGCCGCTTGACCTATATATTTCTGGTGGGGAGGGGAAGAGGGTGCTAAACGGGGGAAGTGCGGCCGGCAAATCCCGAAAAAACGACGATCCGACCCAAAAAAATGAAACTCAAACCAATAGCTGCGCCTGACCTCAGGCAAAGTCACCCCTATCGTATGGGAAGATACCCTCATCCGTGTTCAATGTTGCCCGGAGCCGCTAAAAAAAAAAAAAATGAACTCCGTCATTAAGAGAGGGAGAAGGAAGTGTCAAAACAGGGAACTTACGCGGGCCATATAAGGACTAAACCGTGGACGCCACCCAGGTCCTTATCACAGGTGCGACTGACTCGACAATGGCACTCTGAATCTCAACCAGGAGATTTTGGAGAAAGGAGGAAACGCTCTAATCTGGGTGAACTCAAAGGCAATCCCCTAAGGCAAAAAGCAGAAACTCCTGAGTACATCTCGAAAGGTCGAGTTTCTCCAGGAAGGACTGCGGCGTCTCGGGATGGTCCAAATCGGAAAGGAGTCCGGGGTAACACGGAGAAATATAAGGGCTTGTCTGGGGCTAAAGAAGGTCCACTCACAGATATCTGCAAGAGGGGGGTGAGGGGGAAAATGGGTACCCGCTTCCAAGGGGATGAAGGGTGTGGTTCCGAAAAACATTCACGAAGAAACCTCGGTTGATAAATGGGGAAAATTACCTTTCGTCCCCCTCCATCATCATACCAGCGGAAGACGAACCGGGGCACAAAAATCTCAAGGAGAAACCCGGGAAGGGGACCGAAGGATGGTCGTTTCCCAGGGGTGTGTTTGACCTTGTTCCAGTTTATTAATGGAGGAAAAAAAAAGGCCTACCTAGGAAGTCGAAGAGGGGGAACCGGAAGATTCGTATTGGCTTCCGGAGGAGAGACCTGCCCTTCAAGTTGTAATCCGAGGGGGTGTCCAGCCAATTGTAAAATTTCCCACAAAACAAAAAACCCCATCAGAAGAGCAGTGCACGCCCACCAGAAGAGGCCATCGTTCAGCCCAGTAAAAGGGATTTCCGTAAGATATTGCTTTAGCGAGGTCGAAGCGTTTGAGCATAAAGGGTCTGTCACGGAAAGAAAAAAAAACTCATGATATAGGGGAACGATCTAACTCGACAGTGGCTCCCATAGTGGGCGGCCAATTAAGTCGGGGGGGGGGGCCGGTGCCCTTGAAAAAGGGGAAGAACCGTTAGAGATTTGCGCGATGACCTAAAAGGGAATCTTCTCCAGAAACAGGAGAGAAAGAAAGAAACCTAGGTAGGCTCGCCAAATATAGAAAGGGAGCGCCAAACTGCAGGAAGACCAATTTACCCTCAGGGGATCCCCTGACCTTCATTGGAACAAAATAGGTTCTTAAGTGGGATCACTCAAGATGCAGAGAGGTGGCGGGCCGAGACGGCCGACCACCCTGGAAGGAGCTTGAAAGGAGCCTCGTATAAATACAAGGGACTTCCCGGCACTAATAGGGGGGCGTCATGGCGTGGCACGGGGGAAAGGGAAGGGATCCGATCCCTATGGAAGTTGGGCTGAACCGGGGGGAAAGCTCCCGAAGATGGCTGAACGGCCTGATACAAGGAAGCAAACAAAAAATACCGGCAGCCTGACTTAGAAGGCCTGGCAAAGAAAAGAATATCCAAGAAGTACCACTGGGCCCTGGCACATAATTCGGGGCTGCAACAGTAGGTTCGCGCGGCAGATGAAGGACGAGTCCTCCTCGGGACGTGCTGGGAGGGACTTTGTAGAAAAAAGGAAAGTCATAATAAAAAGGAAGTATTTTAAGGGGGTTCGTGGAGGGGGTCGGAACAAATCGGGAATTACCATTACGACCGCTCAAAAATCGGACCAATTGGACATTACATCCTTACTCAAAAAAGAGGGGGTGGACTTCGAGCAGAGCGAAAAAAAAAACTAAACTCGCGAGACCCGCCGGTGGACCCGTACTATCCAGGTTGGGGGACGACGCTCGAAAACTCAAGGCCTTCCGTCGCTGAAAGAAAAGTCCTGGGGTAGATACAGGAGCTAGATTGACCCGGTCAAGACTGCCTCTCTGGAGGGCCATGCAACGAACCTGGAGGGGACTCTGAGGCGAAAGAGGACGTCCCGTCTAGGGTGGGAAGAAGGCTTTCCGTTCCCAAAGGCAGACGCGCAAAGGTTCCCGGGGGGATCCGCACAAAAGGTCAAAAAGACTCCCCTCTGGCGAAAAAAGTAGTATGCCCTCGTGAGGCGAAACCCTACCCTCTTTGTGTTGCCCCTCCAGCAAAAAAAAAAAATCTACAAGCGAAGAAAGAGGCGCCTGGTGTTTGTCTAAGAGACGGAAGAGTCCCGAACCGCGATATGGGGTCTTCCATCTTCGACTGGGGGGGGGAGGCCATAACGGAAATCTAGGGCGAATTTGAAAGAGGGTGAAGTGGTGGAGGCGTGTCGAGGTTCCATCGGAATACGCCCACATCAACTACCGCCCAAAAGCGAAAATGAAAAGTCATCGCGCGGGGAAAGTTACAACGCTGACGCCGGTCAAAACAGAATAAGGAGCCTCAGGGAGAGCTAATAAGCAACCGTGGGCGCCCGAGAGGGGAAAAGGATGGGGGAAGGATGAAACGGAGACCAAGGCTCCCGGAAAGCTGCGGCCGCTCCTATTTGATGATCTTAAGAAAAAACAGGGATAGAAGATAGAAGAACCTGGCCATGTTTGTCAAGGAAAGAAACGCGACCCTGTAAATGCAAGGGGGGTGGCGAGGGCGGTTGCAAAAGGGGGAATATTTGCGCCGTAGCGAACACTTTGTCAGTCGAAAACAGCCAGAAACCCCGAAACGATTCGGAGGGGGGGGGGTCATCTCAAGAAAAGGTTACGAGAGCTCATATTACGCAACTGACGGAGACGCGGAATGGGATCACACCTTTGGACGCAAAAGACTCGCCGAGGAAAAGGAATTGTTTCGGGACGGGGGTGTCTCTCGGGTTGAGGCCCCAAGTCTATGCACAAAATGACTAGAGTGCGTGTCTAATATCGGCAAGAAAGGCCGTAGCGGAAAGGACGTGGTCTCGTATTGGAAGGAAATTGGGGAGAAAAATCCGGGAGTTGGCCAATCATCGGGGGATAACCCCTTAAATTAAAAAGCTCTATCTAGGGGAAGGAAAAGGAAGGGGTTTTAAGAACTGATACAGGATGACAGAATTAGCGAGGTCCCCGCTCACAAGACCGGATAAAAAGAGAAAAAGCAGTCTTCATCAAAAAACCACTTTAGGGGGAGAGATAATAGACTGGAAAACGAGCCACTGTTGCGAACCGGGAGAGAAAGGATTGTCCAGAGAGGGTCAGCCCAAACCATCTTAGGGGGCCGGGGCGCTCGCCGAATTTTGCTCAGTGAATGGAACGCTTATAGAGAGTATGTCAAACAACATTGTGAAGGGGAAACCTGCCTTCCAGAGATGCAGAATTGAGCAACTTCCCTTCCTAGGAGGCAATGTGCGGAACACTCCAAATCGTTCAGACATTGGCATTTGTCGAGGCTAAAGACCGAAAATTGCCTGGCCAAGGCGGCTTACGCGCAGAACTCGAAATCTAAAGGAGCGTAGTCATGTAGTTGCGGATACTTAGTTCTGAGAGAACCAGACCCGGGAAAAGGGAGTGAAATAACCCGCGACGCATAGTTAAGAACGTTGGTCTGTCAAAGAGGGAGAAGCATTCCAAAGAAAGGCGGCCGGAGTAAAGTCCCTACACAGACCGAAGTGCCTTCGGAGGAAAAGCGTCCGTCGGGGTGGCAGAAATCCGGGACCAAGGAAAGGGGATATGGTCTCTAGCTTGGATGAATACTCGGGTGGAAAGGTTAAGAATAAGGACGAGGGAATTAAGGACAGTTCAGGGGAAGGGCCAGTCTTCTCCAAAGAGGAAAGGGGAAGCCGCCTTATGCGGTTCGCCAAAAAAAACAACCCCCCCAAAAAAAGGGGCAAACCCCGTGGGCTAGGGGGCTGGAGCACGATTATGCTCAAGTACGAGACCGTTTGCGTGGTCGGAGGTTTCGAAAGGGGACGCAGAGGGAAGTGCTGGACTTGGCGGAAGGGGAAGGAAAAGGTATTGGGAGGGGGATACGTCCCGAAATGGATACAGAACAAAATAACCGTCATGGAATCGAAACAGGAGCTTGGCCGCTGACTAAAGGGCAACGTCAAACCTGAGATAGTATAGAAGGGGAAAGCCGGAAGGGAGGGATCTTCAGAATTTCCAGGGCCGAGAAACAAACCTTCGCCAAAAAAAGAACTGTAGCGGGGGGAGCCCGGGGTACATTGTCGGCATGGAGGTAAACCAATAGGGGTGGCACAAGGGGAAACACGGGCATACCGAAGTGAATTCAAGAAAAAAAGGACCAGAGAGTGAAGGAAAACTTGCTCAGAGAAGAAAAGGGGAAAGAGCCATCCATCATAAAAAGAAAATGTGGGAGGCCTCATGTCGGAAACTCCTAAATGAGGTACTCGAGCGGCAATCCTTAAGAAGGGAGATCTCGCCGACAGCGTCATCATCGAAAAAGTTTGCGGAAGCGCCGGAAGAAGCTCATCTCATCTAGGTCACAAATCCTGGATGACAATTGGACCGGAGAGCTCGTCAAAAAGAGCGAGGGAGGGGTTCTGTGCTATAAAGGCTCGTAAGGTAATCCAAAAATCTAGAGAGCCCATTGGTCCAAAACGCTGGGGATTTTTGCCGAGAGAATGTCAGTGTCCAAAGCGACGCCATCAAAACCAGTGCGTCTTATTACGTAAAAAAAGAAAAGAAAAAAGGACCGTCAGCAAGCGGGGGGACGCGACTACGGGGGAAAGACTAAATTCCGAACAATGCTCAAGGCAAAGATTGCCCTAGAAGGGCTGGGGTGCCCGGGGTGTTGGGAGGGATATGAATGTGCTCAAGGGAAAGCGCAAAAGATACGCCAAGGGGGGAAGCACATGAAACTAGTTCGAGGAAGGACGGCGAGTTGGTGAGAGCCGGCCCGGCGCATTCGGAGTGGGAAAAAGGGATGGACACCAGGACATCGGTGATCGGACCAGGAAGGAGTAAAAAAAAGACCTCCACAGTCGCCAGGAAAGGGGAAGGGGGTTAAAACGGAAAGGAAGGTAGCTGAAAGAAGGTAGAAGCAGTGAAGAGAAGGGGGCGCCTAGGAACGGTGATCCACCTCGAGATAGAAAAGTCCGATTATAACCAAAAGGTGGGAATCCGATCTTGGTGGAAAAAGGGGGAAGGGGATCGGGGAGTTAAATCGGGTGTCCCTGAGAGGGGCGGGCAGAAAAGTTATATGAGTAAAAAAGAGGG
>Ga0179593_1735999_pt1 | contig 11913 bp, 14 predicted proteins | sample CZODoug2_1_08_16_FD_185931 | JGI IMG/M metagenome (GOLD analysis project Ga0179593, IMG submission 185931) | Vadose zone soil fungal communities from Angelo Coast Range Reserve, California, USA - CZODoug2_1_08_16fungal (PacBio error correction) | ecosystem: Environmental > Terrestrial > Soil >...
GGGGGGGGCGAGCTAAAAAGAAGGGGGGTGACGCTTTGTTCGGGGAGGAGTCGACAAAAGAAAGAAAAAAACGAGATCTGGAGAGGTATAATTCAGGGAAAGGCAATGTGAAAAACCTGTTTGATCCAGTTGAGCAACGCCAGCTTCGGGGGGGGGGGGGGGGGGAGAAGGGTCATGTCAGGGAAGAACGCGCGCTTACGCCCGGAGTCGTTTCAAAACCCTCTACTAGGAATCAGGGTGAAAGGGACAAGGAAGGGAAGAAAAACAGGCTCAAGGGAAGAGCGAGACATTCTTTGTGTGGGCCAAAGAGAAAGAAAAGCGGCGGAGGATTCCATTAGGGGGGCCGCATCGGTATAGAAGAAAGGACTTGTGACAAAGGAGACAAAACAGCTAGTCATGGAACAGCGTCAAGAGTTCGCCTATGGTCTAACAGCATCTTGATCGCAGGGGGGGAAAGGTCAACCATTCTATAGAATAGGAAAGACCTACGATCGGTTGCTTACGTTGCCTGTGCTGGCTCGCAGCCCTGGGAGAGGGCCCGGAAAAATCCCAGAAGCAGTGGGGTGCTGTCAAAAAACAAACCCCCAAAAACCCCCCCTCCCCCAAAAGGCCCCCAAAAGAAAAGACCACCAAAACCCCCACAAAAAAAAAGTAGGAACCCAAAAAAAAAAACCCACACCCACGCCCCACACACAACGCCACAACAACAAAAAAAATAAAAAGAGAACACCCCCTTCCAACAGGAACCCAGAGACTCTTTAACTTTACGGCCGCTGAAAGCCGACTCGGGGGTAATCGTCAAGAAGGTTCGATCATCTCATTCGGGTGCTGACCGAAGGCTTCCCCGAGGTAGGGGACGTCCTGGGCAATTTAAAGCATGGAGGTTCTGGAAATAATAATTGCCCGCCACAGGGATCCAATAGAAGGCATCAAACAAAAAAAATCGAGAAGTAGTAACGCGAACCGGACGCTGATGGGGGAGACAACAAGGAACGCTACTGTTCGACCCCATTTTATCAAGAGAGAAAAGGCATGAAGAAGGACGACGAGAGAAGGGAGAAAACAAAGCTCAAGCACGGAAAAATTGTCGAAAGAAAAACCTTCAGACCTAGACGCGGAAAAACTCTGATCCAATCCAGAAACACAAAAGAGGAACTGCAGAAAAAAATTGATACTGGTTCCAGTTAACAACCAGCAGATCGCGGGAGGCTTCATCTACACGCGCAACGGGAAACTTGCTGGGGAGGGGGAAAAGACGGGAAAGGTGACGCCATAGAAAGAGGGGCTCCTTTGCCCCTATACAGAAAAGGAACCTAAACCGCCTTGAGATCGAACCGAAGGGCGGGTCTTAGAGGGAGAAGAATGAGAAAGAGAAATGGCAAATCTTCCGAGAAGAAACGAACAGGGAGGTCCGCCAGATGCTGGGGGTCCATCTCGTCAGCAAAGCTACGAGGAGACTTCCTAGAGAAAACCAACAAAGGTTCAGGTGAAGGCCACGTAGAAATTACCAAAAAGCGCTGCAACGCCTCACCCAATTGGGTCACCTCATAGACCGGAGAAAGGGAAAAGGACTAAAAAATCACGACCCGATTAAAATGAACAGAGAGATCGGTGGCGCTACCAAGAAAAAACCGCTCTCTCCAATTGGGAAATGTTGGGGGGAAGAAGATACTGGGAAAAAAAGGCACGCAGAGGGGAAAAAAGCATGAACTTCAAAGGCCACCGGGGATTCGCAGGGAAGGACTCAAAATAAATGTCGCCAACATTGGATGCCGTGCTTTCTAAAAAATGGGACTACCGAGAGGGGGATCTTATGGAAAAGGTCTCAGGGAGAAGGGAAGGCAGGTCTACGGTTGGGAAGGGGGGGCAGAACCTCGCTGGGTGAAGTCTCGTGAGAACCGCGAATCCCTTTCTCATTCGCGCGTGAAGGGGAAGGGTGTTTTGAAAGGGCTGAGAAGGTTAGAATCGAAACTCACAAAAAAACCACAACGGAGGAGGGAGATGCAAAAAGTAGCCAAGAACACCCTCCTCAAACGGCGGAAATATTACGGAAAGGCTTCGGAGTCTCGGGAGAAAAGACGAAAAAAACTCAAAGAAAAGAGGGAGTCACCTGAAAGGGAAAAAGACACTCCTCCGGAAGGCACGAAGAACCAGGAGTACACCATCGCGAGCACGGCCGGAACTGCTTTTCTACAGGTTGACGGTCAAAAGGAAAAATGAAAGAGGGAGGGGGGAGATCTCGGGCTCACGGTGCTGGTTGGGGAGGGGAGGTCAATCAGGCGTAAATTAATTTGACCCGAGCTCGGCCAGGGGCAAAGTTGCGCTAGGGGTTGGGGCGGGATCGAAACCGAAAAGGGTTCGGAAACTTAGGCGTGCGTCCGCGACTGGGGGAAGCGAAAAAGGTCGGGCCTTGTCCGAGGTCAAGGGGGGGGGTAGTTCGAGACGCGGAGTCTCAAAAGGGGCCACATGAGAAGTAGTGGTGTTTACGACGAGGGAAAGGGGGGACTCTCGTAGCAAAAGGAGAGGGGAGGAAAGTAGAGCGAACTGCATAGTGAAAGGGTCATCTGCTCAGATGAACTTCCGTAAGTTACGGGGGGGGGAAGAGAAGATAACGAGGGTAGGCCTAAGGTTAGAAGCTCCGGCGAATGAAAAACTCGCAGAGGCAGAGAGCCCTTTCAAACCGGAAAAAAAAAAAAACACGGGGAGGCAGCTTCTTGGGACGATGAAAAAGAATCGACAAAGCAATTGGTTGATGGGGTGCCCTCTAACGGAAGTAGAAAAGCCTTGAAAATCAGTGGAGGGGGGAGCTGTGTATTATGAGCAGAAGTCCACTCTGCGGGAGCAGTCGCCGAGGAAGGGGTGGGGATCGCTTGGAAATTCAGTGCGAGGACCTTAATATGCCTATAGGAGCTCACTTCTGTCGAGGGAGGTTCCATCAGAGGGAATTAGGTTGTCGTAAAGTGCACAGGAGAGCAGGGGAAGTATGGCGCGAAGCCGGGTCGATTTTTTCTGGAGCGTGTATCCCGAGGAGGGCAGGGGAAGTGTGAAGAACTTACGGGCGTCGACCTGGCAGGCAGCCGCGTAAGTCGTTCAAGTAAAACCTGAGGAAAAAAAACCTTGGGACATAAGAGAGTAACGACTTCTTCGCCCTAGAAAGGCGGTAAACGTTCAATCTCCGGAAGCATCATCAACTCTTGGAAGTTACAAAGGCAAGGACCTTTTTCGAAGAAAGCACCGGGGGGCCAATATTCAGTGAGAGGGGCTTCGAAAGGGAGTCCAGAGCGCATTCACGGATAAGAAAAAGAATCCTTAGAGAGAGTAATGCAGGGGAGGGAAGGTTTAACAGTCGAACCGACTGATGATGACGTAGTGTTTGGGGGGGGAGGTAACCAAAAGGTAGGGACATTACCAGGGTATCATCGAAAAGCCTTCATATTGAACGACTTTTGGCCTGCTCGTTGGGAAATCCCAGAATGGGCTGTTCTCAAAAATTTCTGGGGGAGGGTGCGCCCGAAGGAATATGCGGACCTCAGAAGCTTTGGTACTCGTCGGGTTTTGTAACGGGAAGGAAGGCGTAAAGAAAAAGGGCGAACTTGGGGGGGGTGGAAGAATGTTCTCTAACCTTAGCGACAGGAAAAAGAGAACCCAAAGAAAAAAGAACTGGTAAAGAAAAAAGGGGGGAAAAAATATCATTCGCGATTATAATAGACGGAATAAAGAAAAGGGGGGCTTCCGTAGTAGATGCCGTTCCGCCTTCCCCTTGACGACCACACAGGTCGTTTGCGAACAACCATCTAAAACGTAGGAAAAGGGGGGTTGGCTTCCAGACCGGGTCCAGGACGCAGGAAAGTGAAGACCGCCGTGGAGAGGTTCGCGGCAAAGGAGCTCTATAGAGGGGGGACTCATGCATAGGGAAAAAGAAAACTGGGTTAAAAGAGAAGCTTCGTTGGGGGAATTTCATTAAGAAACAGGTGAACACGGTACACGCTGCGTTTCAAAAAGGACGATTTTAAACAATGCGGGGGGAAAAAAGGAAAAATAGCCTAAAAGAAGAGAATCGAAAACTTTCAAACAGAAAAGTTTAAACGGAATCTAGAGGCCAAAGTCTTTTACAGTGCAGGGGATGGGAAGGTTCCTGGGCATCGAGACTACAAGGGGCTCGACAACAACGTACGCGGGAAGGGCCCACAAAAAGACGTCCGTGATTCCTATCCGGACGATCCTATGGGAGAAAGCAGAAGAAATGCTCTCATTTCGGAACGAGGAAAACCAAAGACCTTAATGGAACAGAGAACCTTGCTGCTTCGCTCCCGTCAAATCGTTGCGGAACGCGGGGAGGGGGGAATTTACGGCGCAATTAGCGAGGGAAGATGCAGGAAGATTCTACATCAAAAACAATGACGGGGAGAGACCCGGGGGCCCGAAGGAAGAAAAGAGCAGAAACTGAGGCAATCGGGGTCCAAGCGTCCGAGTGGAGGGTTGCTAAACATAATGGTCCCGCCATCTTTATCAAAACGCCATCCAACAAGAAAAACCGGCTGCTCTGAAAGAACAAAAAAGAGAAGTACTGTGGAAGGGAAATCAGAAAACAAACTTATTTACGACACAAGGGGGGTGGGGGCGAGAAAATTGGTGGAATCAATCGACTCATTAAGAAGCCTTCTGACGAGAGTGGAGTCGACTGATAAAGAAAGACGAACCCAGGGAGAAGGGTGAGACTGATCAGAATATCAAATATAAAGACTCAAAAATAGCTCTCACATCTAAAACTGTGAACGGGAGTGAAAATGACCTGGTGATGGAAGAAGAACACCATAACAGACGCTGTGACCGGAGTCCAAGCAACTCCGTGCTGGCGGTACCGGGACTTGGAAACATCTCTCAAGCGCAAGAAAAGCGGGTGGCTCCGGTTGTGCTCAAAAACTAGCCTAGGCAACCTCCAGTAAAAGGATCAAAACCGGAAAAATAACGCATCGTCTTATCCGGAGAGGAAAGGGACTTCATCTGGAAACGACGAACTCCTAGCATGCCAGTTCTCGAATCCGGGTGAAAAAGGTGAAAGAGAGGAGAATGATATCACTTACAGCGGACGAAATCTCTCACAGGAAGTAGGGCCCAAGGGTCAGGCGAGACCAGATGACCACCGAGGCTCAAAAGAATCACCAGTGGGAGTAGAGAAGGGAAAACATGTGGGGCTTCAAACTCGGGGGAATCAGGCTCCACCGGACCACATCACATAAGGTCGAGTCTCTACCGGCCAAAACCCTGGGCGGGGCCCGGTTCAAATTACTCAATACTTTTTCAAAAAATTGGGGGGGGAAAAAAAGCCTATTGACCATAACGCTGGGGGGGGAAAAAAAAGGGGGGGAATCACGATATGAGAATTTCAATAACATATGTAAAACATACCGAGGACTCAAGATTGCCGGTTCGCTCTTTTTAGAAATTGGTTCTAATGAGGCCAAGGACCAGAAAAAAAAGGAGAGCGGGAGATGGAGGAAAGGGATGGGGTCACATTCATTTGTAAGTCAGAGGCGCTGAGGTTGGGGGTGGGGGGAGGGAATAAAAGACGCGAAGTCCCTTCGTAATGACTCACTTTCTTAAAAGTTAGGGGGGGGGGGGGGGCTTGGGTAGGGAGAAAAACGGTTAAAGAGAAAACCACGGAGGGGGGAAGGAAATATAAGATCAACACAAAACCATAGAAAAAAAAACTCCTCAGGACGAAGAGTTACGGAAAGGTGCGCCTGTTATCGCCGAAATTAAAATAGTCAGGAGAAGGGGGGGATAAAACTGAACGTACAAAGGTCAATGAAAAGAGAGGAGAAATGTCATTGTGAGAGCACAGGAGTAAAGAAGAAAAGTCACTGGAAATGGGAGAAAAAAATCGGTCTAGCATCAATTAAGAGTGTTTTTCTATTCCCTCTGGAGAAAGTGTTGGGAAGGGGGAAGGAGTGGGGGAAAAATCGGCGTTCAGAAGGTAGACGGGGGAAAGTCCGTGAGCGCAGGTTTGGGCGGTTCGCTCGGCACCTTCGGAAGATGGGGTCGGGTGTTTCAGAGAAAGAGCGAGGGGCTAGTCACTCGGCTTTGGAAGCACATTGGTCTATGTAACAAATGGGTGATTCTTGTCTGGAAAAGCGCGGGGGGGGGGAATCGTGATAAGAAAAGTAAAATTTAAATGAAAAAAAAAAAAACGAAGGTCCGGGTGGGAGACGAAGGGAGAAATCGGAAGAAATCCTCTGGGAAGCAGCCAACGGATTTTGTCGAATGCATGTATCCTAGTCGTCGAGGACTATGGAAAAAAAGGAGAAGTAAAATAACGAAAAAAAGAAGGGAAGGGTGAAAACGTTTAAAATAGGGATCTCCCATGCGTGGGGGTTGACGAGTGAAAAGAACTTGTAGAATCACTCGAGGGCCCTGAAAAGAATTCCGTCAAAATGTCTTGGAGTTGCAGAATGGGGCGGGGGAAATTGCCAGTAAAAAATTACCACCGTCAAAAGCACGGCTTTGCCACGAACTGCTTGCGCTATCACCGTCGAAAGGGAGCGCTGGGGGAGGTTCGAGTGGAGTCATCAAGGGTCAGTGGGGGGGTTGATACGAGCAACTGCTTCTCGTTGTGATCTCGAGGGAGCAGGTGAAAGAAGGAAAACGCTGGGGGGAGATGCGCTGGTAGGCCAGTCGAAGGCGGAGAAAGTAAAAGGAGTAGAAGTTGAGCTCAACCCAAAAGAGTTCTAAGGTGAAAGGAAAGGGTCCATCAGATGGGCTTAGCCGAGGTGGGGGGGGAGTGGGTATCACATTCCAAGCGACGAAGGTAATGTAGACCAGGGGTGGCGATGTTTGGGGAGGTTGCTTTATCACCGGAAGGTACAGGTGGGAGAGGAAGAAAGGGCTCAGGGGGCCGCTGCGCCTCATCCTTCAACTGCGGGGGGAGAAGAACATCAGGTCGACCATAGACTATTTCCATCTGAAGGCCGGCGATCTTGCTAAGACTTTTCAAGGCGCCAAAAGGGAGGACAAACAGTCTTTGGGGGGGGAGAAGCAACGCACTTGTAAGCCAAAAAGGGGGAATGTATCGGAAGGGTCTTCGGAAGGGCAAGGAAAGAAAGAAATAGAGCATTCTCTTCAAAGGGATCCTTAAGGAAATAAGGTCATGAAACTAGTAAAACGTCTACTGCTCTTTCGTACGGGGGGGGGTGGTGGGTGAGAGCTCACAAGCAGGAACGCGGGGAAAAAGAAAAACCTCATTGAATAAAAGCTCGGCCGCATATGTAATAGCTTGACCGCTCTTTCGGTAAACTCCCATACTGGGATGTGGAGGAAGGGAAGGAGAAGAGGGAGAAGGGATGTTCCAGCAAAAGGCTGAAGTTGAAAGGGCGTAAAAATTCGAGGAACATCCCTAAATGTCGCCTTACCCTTCCAAAGCCTGGGCTTTTCATTCAAAGGATCAACCAGGTTAAAAAGCATGAAAAAGAGGGAGTAAACTTGGGCAAAAATAGGAAGAACTTCGGTGGGGGACTAAGGTCCCCGTGGCCGACCGGTCTTGGGAAGAGAAAAAAGATAGACAACAAAACACGAGGAGAGAAAGGGGGGGAACGACCACGAAAGGCTAGTAGCTTGATTCGAAATACGACATATGAATAGCCGTGAGAAGTAGGTCGTCGGCACAGGGCTTCTCTAATAGCCGCCGAAGGAAAAGAGGGGGGAACCTTGTTGATGAAAAAAAGCCAGCGAGGGGGGGGGGGGGAGAGAGGTCTGAACAGGTCTGTGTCAATTCTGAAAAGGCTAGGTAAACCCTCGAAAGGGGAACGCCTTTCTGCTGGACAAATCGCCTACTACCAGGAGGAAAAGTCCAGAACTTAATACAGCTTTGGGGAAGGGGGGAAGAAATCAGCCAAGCTCTTTCCATATGGCGAGAGGCCAAACGGGGTCTCGAACTGCAAAAAGGGGGACTTCTACAACAATACTCGGAATGCCAAATAAGTCAGGAAAGGAGAATGCCTATAAGCCCGCATCGGGTGATCCGGGTGGGTATCATGGCTGCTCAGTTCTGCCGCGCGATACCAATTCCCTTTCATAAGAATGCTGGAGAGGAAAGAAAAGACTTGGGGGAAGGAAGAGGGAGCTCAAAGTCAAACTGGTTGCGGATGAAAAAGGGGGGAGCAAGAAAGGAAGGAGCAGGGACTGGGGCGGCGATTTCTACATAGCTTTTCTACAGAAGGATGGCCGCAGGCGGGGAAAAGTCCAGGAAAAGAGGAAGGGACGCATTCTGCTAGGAGGACATAAAAAAGCCCGCCAGTAGACCACGCCAACAAACATCTCCACAAACGGCTGCGCTGACATTAGTCAAGCTAAGAAGAGTGTGCCCGGGAAAAAAGAAGGAGAACAGAGGAGGGAAAGGGGCAACGGTGCACTCATTTTTGTCGAAGAGCTAGCCTTAAAGGAGATGGGTCCATCAAAGAACTAACCCCGCATTGTCGCACCGATCACTAAGAAGAGCAAAGAAAGAAGGTAGATAAATTAATACCAGCGCAAGCTTGCCACACCTTGATGACTTCAGTCAGGCACCGCCAAACAAGGATAGCCGGAGGCTTCATCTACAAGAAAGAGCAAAAAAGGAAAAAGGGGAATGGGCGAAGTGCTTCAGACCAAACAAAGCCAGAGTTCATTCAGCTCGGTTCCAATTCTCTTCGAAAAATGCGTCAGGAAAAAGAAAAAAAAAAACGAAGACCCGTACGGGAAGGCAGAGTATAAATCGGAGGGAAGGGAATAGTAAAACTCACCTCGAACGGCCTGTTCTCTCACTAAAGTGGCAGCTTCTGGTTCAAGAAAGGGCGAAGATCAACTTCAAAAAGAACCAAAGGGGGAATGAAAAAGGGGTTCGGCGACAAGATGACAACGCGGTCGAGACGCCGCAAGAAAAAGGGACATAGAAAGAAATGAAAGGGGAAGAGAAAAAGACCGAACGACAAAATTGGCCAACTCAAAACCCCACAGAAGGTTGCTAGCAGCCTCAAAAACCCTGGAGCTCAAAGGAAACCGGAGAAAGGGGGAACGACGAGGGACATACAACTGAAACTGAACAAAGAATTTAGAAGAAAAGAGTTTGGGCTACAAAGACACGTTGTCGCCCAGCAGAATGTTCTTGTACGCGGCAGGGGGAACGACGGAGTGGGGGAAAACGCAAGGGAAAAGGGGCAGAAGGAAATCTGAGGTGAGAGTACTAAGAATGAAAAAGAAAAAGAGCTTGACTCGGATAACGTCACCTTTCCGTAAAATCTTAACGTTTGAGTAGTTTTTTCCGTTCTTAGGAGGAAGAGGAAAGAACGTGGGGGAAATTGAGAAAAAAAACCACAAACGAAGGAGGAGGAAAAGTATAAAACAAATAAGGAAAAAAATCAGAAACTAGGGATGTACGAAGGGCTCGCGGCCGTAAAAAAACCGAGACGTAAGAGAAAGAAAAAAACTTTTCCTGCCGGAAGTCCTATCATCTCCCCTCGAAATGAAAAGGTTAAAAAAAAGGGAAAAAGCGGAAGGAATTAACCGAGAGGGAACTACACGGCATTCCTGGCGACATTGGGAAAAGGAGCATAAAGGAGAGAAGGTGCGAAAAGCAGACAAGATCAGTTTTCTTGTTGGGGCAAAGGAAGGGTTATTGAAAAATACAGACTCCAATTTAGCGTCAATTTTTACAATTTGCGCCGGTTTTTGGTAGCGGAAAGGAAAAGTCTGAGAGGGGGAGGGAGGAAGATTAGGGAGCCGGCGGCAGGCAGAAACGTCAAAAGGGGGGAAAAAGCGCCAAAAGTGTCAATCTCTAACATGTCACAGGGGGGGTGAAGGCGGTGAGAGGGGGAAGGGGTCTTGTCTTCGCAGAACACGCTGGGAAAGGGAGTATATAAGGGGAACTATGGGATATAGTGAGCCGGCTGGAGTTTAAAATCGGGGCCCCAGGATGGGCAAGTAGAAGGTGAGGAGGGGGGGTACTAGGAAATTAACTCCGATAAATTCTAAAGAAGTCCTGTTAACGAACCATGCGAGGTTAGGACTTTGATAATCGCCCGCGGCACCAGAATGCAGCATGAGGGGGATATTGGGATGGTCGATGGGGGGGAAAGGTCAGTAAGTAGTGAAAAGGAGGGCGCTTAGGCATGAAAAGTCTCTCAACTGCGAGATCATTCCAGCGGGGTTGATGGGGGTCCCGACTGGGGAAAAAAAGTGAAGAAGGCAGTTGTGCGGGAATTGGGTATCTTTGATTTAAATACTTCGGAAGAGGAGGTTAAGGGGAAAACCGACCATTCATGTGCTTGCTTCGCTTGAGGAAGGGAGTGAATCAGGGAAAAGGGAAACTTCAGGGGAAAGAGGGGGGGGATCAAATATTCTCACCGTTTGAGAAAGGGTTTACCTGCCTGTGTGGGGGGGCACGTCATGACCCGTGACGTAATGTCAGCTACAGTGTGGCGGATTTGTGGCAATGGCGGGGGGAAAGAGAAGACCAAGGACGCCCACTATTGAAAAAAAGGCAGAAGGCCGTCAGGAAAAACAGACAATGGGGGGATGTACATCGCCGATGCAGTTCTGATGAGGCGCTGAAAGGAAGGGAAGATTAAACCGGCATCACCAGTCTTGGGAAAAGTGACGGGGGACTAGAAAAAAAAGGGGGAAAGTATACAGGGATCGTAGGTCGTCTCGAAGGGCTAACTAGAATTCTCGAAAAAAAAGGAAACTAAAAGAAGGGAAGGAAATGCGGTCATCACATATGCATAACTAAAAGAGAAAAAGCTGGCCATTACCGGAACTTGTTTGGGGAGAGGAACCAAGCAGGGGAAGAAGAAAAGATGCACGGAACGCATGGGGAACCGCGGGGGAAAACTAGGAGGCCGGAAAGTCGACAAAGCCCAGACTGTCTGGGAGAAGAAACTGGATGAAGGGAGGACTGGGCGGGACGGGAAGTGACAGCAGCACAGGGAGGGAAGCTTATATTGGGTTTGAAAAGGGTACATAAAGAGGAAAATCAGAAGGTGCGCGCATACACCCGACCAACCCGACTCTTGCTTGCAGAAGATAACCAGGGAGTGGCTAAAGAGGGAAGGGGCGGAGAAAGGACAGGGTAGAAGTTTCGCCAGGGAAATGGGACGTTGACGCAGGTCCCCTTTAGGCGAAAAGCCCAGGTCCGTGGAGAGGGGAAAAACCATCGCGCGAAAAGTGAGGGGGCTAGAGATAGTTTTACTCCACTAAGTTCAGGTTCAAGGGGAAGGCGGCCAAGGAAAAGAGAAAGCGGTGGGAGACGATCGTCCGTCGGGAAAAAGATCTAAAAGGTGGAACAAGGGGGAGTACATTGGGGTCATCACGCCACTTCGGGTTGGAAAGGTGTCAGTTAGAACCAGAGAGGTCTCGAGCAAATTACCCAAGCTTCGGTTCAACCCCGACGAGGGGAAGCTTGACGGGAGAGAGAAAAGGCGAAAAACTGGAGAGACAGCTGGGATGGTACATCAGACCGACACCTCGTTCACAGAAGGGGAAGGTTCGATGACATGCGGGGCAATGTCATCTTTAACTCGGAGACTGAGTCTAAAAAAAATTACGATGGGCAATCGGACCTTCCGTTAGGTTCATTCCATAAAAGGAAGGCCATCTTTGAAGTAAGGGGGGGGAGGAATCTCGCGGGAAGGGTCTCGCGGCGGAAAGCGAGGAACATCGCAGGACGTGCCGTGGAATCGCAACCAAGGCTTTGTGCGTAACGGAAATCCCCTTCAGAAGGTGGGAATGCAGGGAGTACGGGCGCAATCGGCCTTCGAGAGCTTAAACATCCTGATGGTAGAAATCTTGCCAGTCAGAGGCTTTCCTTCAAATCATGCAAAAGAGACCTGCGTGAACCGGGAGAAAAGGGGGGATTTTAGGGTAAGAGGGGTACCAAAATTG
>Ga0179593_1362648_pt1 | contig 11912 bp, 10 predicted proteins | sample CZODoug2_1_08_16_FD_185931 | JGI IMG/M metagenome (GOLD analysis project Ga0179593, IMG submission 185931) | Vadose zone soil fungal communities from Angelo Coast Range Reserve, California, USA - CZODoug2_1_08_16fungal (PacBio error correction) | ecosystem: Environmental > Terrestrial > Soil >...
TCACGTAAATATTTTATAAGATCGTCCTACTAGGTCGTATCATCTATTAGCAGCAGGACCGCAATTACAACTTTCAACGCGGGGTCGCTCGCGTGGAGCCGGAGAGAAGTGTCGGCAGAGAAGCAAACTTGCGGTCATGGCGGAGCTTGAGACAAGAGAAGAACCGAGATGGGGGTTACTATAACTCAAAGGGGGGAAAGGGTTCTCACAGAGGTCTAAAGGGAAAAAAGCAGATTGTGCTGTCAAAGGAACGACACGAACCGTCCTCCGAGACCATTTTGGTCACAAGAGCCAGCCCTGACCTAAAAACGTAGAAATCGGCACGCCAACAGAACAGGGTGAGCTGTATGCGGTTCTGGAGGAAGAGGCTATCCATAGCGTGAGGAAGCAACTAATGGCAACAAAAGCTATAAAAGGTGTCGTCCGCCACTAAACTCAGAAAAAAAATGCTCGCTAAAAAATTTGCGAAAAACACAGACCGAACAGGAAAAAAGACAAGGACAAAAGGGGAAGAAAGCTGTGGATGAAACGAGACGTCTTCGGCATCAACACTGGAGGGGCAAGGGATCCGAGGGATGTAACTGTGGTTCGAAGCTTGGATCACGGGGAAAGGAAGGGGCAAGGAGTCGGCGGGGGCCGTGTCAGGAAGGGTAGGAGGGGCTGCCTCTATCGTTGGGATAGGAGGGGGGAGACGAGTGAGGGGGAAGAGAAGGGAGAGGGTGAACTTCATTGAAAAGCTGTGGTGTTGCTACAAAGTCTGATGCTGGAGGAGAACGATACTCGACAAAGCTGTATTGAGGGGGGCATCATTGGGGGAAAAAAAGAAAAGGGAAAAAGGACGACGGAAAAAAATAAAACATTTCTTGAGACCAACTAAACTTGGGTTTAGCATACGCAGGTGTCTACGAGAATGGAAAAACGTTGAAGACGAAACCTCTTTTGACGCGGTGGAAAGGCAAAAAAAAAGAAAAAACGGTCCCTAATCGTCAAGCAAGGGAAAAAGCTGCTCCACCTATAGGATGAAGGTTGAACCTCCGAAAGGAGGAAAATCCACACCTTGGCTCGAACAGTACCGACTGTCTCGCAGTCCTCGGCAGGAGAAGAGAGGGTATCTTGGGTCTCCACACCAGACTTAACCAAGGCGATACAAGGTCTAATTTGGGCTGGTGGGCTTGGACCTACTGACAGGGGAAAACGATGAAAAAGAAAAGAAAAACCGAGCATAAGTCAAGCCTCCAGACATCGGAAGAGCTTTTGCAGAAAGAGAAAACCGCCGAGGGGCCTGAAAGGAAAGGTCGGATGAACAAAATCGCGGCGTAAGAACAAAAGAAACGAAACGACAATACAACTACAGAATATGAAGGTATATACGGTCTCGAGAGGGCTTGGAGCGGAATCTCGGCCCTAGGGCAAAGGTGGGAATAGGGGAGTGTTCTCCTGGGTCTTATTGCTCCCATTCGTAAAAAGGAGGGACGGAACCGGGGGGAGGGAAATAAAAAGTCAATTTACCTATGGCGGAGACCAGACTCCGCCCAAACGGAAACAAAGGTGAAAGGGGAAAAGGCGAGTAACTCTCGAAAAATTCGTCGACCTCAAAGGAACAGGGGAACAGCGGAAGGCGAACGATCACCTCGGTTCTCAGGACGGGGGACAGATATCAGCTCGATCAGCTTGGAAACTTGGGGGCGCAGAGGAAGAGGAGATCTCAATTAGAAAAAGATGACAGCCGGGCGAAGAACCCCAAAGGGGGGGGGGGGGGGGGGGGTGGCGTGTCTGGTTTCTAGAGGAAAACTGACATCTGCCGAGGAGGAGCGATCTTACTAATAGTCATGAAAAAAGTATGACAGAGGACGAAGAAGGACGGGACTTGGACTCTCAAAACTGAGACACCTATCGGGACTGAACACCTCGAAATTGGGACGGCAGGGGGTGTGCGTCGAAAAAGGAGGTAGAAAAAGCAAAGCTGAAAACTCCCCACCCGCTTAAAAGAGCGATCCGTACGCTGGTCGAAAGAGGGGATGGTCTCGACTGCAGGGGGGGAGAACTCGGCAGAGAGATAAGGGAGTCGAAGGGATAGGCGAACCGCCGAGGCGTTCAGCAGCGAGTACACAATTTTCGCAGTAGAAACGCGGGCGGCTGCGGACAAGGTAAGCATGACAGAGAGCGACACGCATAAGAGAAGACACAATTCCTGGCGGCTGCCACAAAGGGGGGAAATCTGCGCCAGACCTCACGGGTTAAAGTTCACCTCTCGCCAACAACAGGCCCAGCCGGAAGTCAAGCGGGCTGGGGGTATCCTAGTTGCGACTCTGGCCTCGCTGCGGGGTACCACATCATCACGACCACCTGGAAAACTGGAGGGACACGCGGCGAGGAGGGAGGGCGGGCAATCGGTGAGCCTGAGGGAGGGCTGGCGGGGACGAGAAGAGAGGAGAGAGTGCTTGGTTACTAACATGGAAACGCCAAGGGAAATGTAGATGCCAGCGGAGGATCCGGGGAAGATGTCAAGCAAAAGTGAAAAACCGTTTCGTACTCGACGTCCAGTGAGGAGGAGAGGGTATTACATCCTCATGAAGCCAACCTTTCCTGAGTGTCGGAACGGAATCCAAGGGGGGGAAAGACTATGGAAGCGAAGCAAAAACTGTGAAGAAGACAAAAGTTGCCGAGGTCAGAAAGCAGAGCGAAAAAAAAAGAGCTATTAGAAAGATCTCTCCACAAAAGGAGGAGATATCTGATCCCGCCGGAGGGGGAAGATCTTGCCAGGACTGAAAGAGGCGGGCACATTCTGGCCACAATGGTGTCTGAGGTGACGGGAGAATCATCGGGGCCAAGAGGCAGTGGGGGGCCTCATAGGGCCTAACAATACCGCAGGGGCGCATGCTATCCGTATCGGAAAATATCCAAAGGGAAGTCGAGAAAACACTAACCAAGTGAAAAACGTAAGGTTTAGAAGAAGTAAACCGACCTCCCACTCGCGCCAACTCCATAGGTACTTAGCGGTTGACACCGAAGAGAAAGGAAGCCGTCTAGAAGAAAGGACGGAAGAGAAATCGGGGTTGGAGAGAAATCGGGCCACCTCGAGCCGAGGTCTAGCAGATCAAATTTGCCTCGTGTGAAGCCTTCGAATGCGGCCGGGAACACAAAAAAAAAGAGAGGAACATAGGCGCACTGAATAAAGGCGGCACTGCCCTAAGGATGAGAAGTCTACTGCGTTAATGACTCCCTTTATACTGTTAAAAGTGAAGACAACAACCACAACATGCCGCTGTGGAGAAGAAGGAGCTTTTCAATACAGGCCCTACTTTTGTTTTTGCCGCTCTCCCGAGGTAAGGGTTTAACAAGTTATCAAGCACCGATAAACATGCCAAAGGGGGTCGAGACACTCAACTTCTAAACCTAAAAACTTGAGGGAAAACATCGGCGTAAAGAGGAGTCGAGATGATAGATAACTGAACGAAACAACCGGGAACCGGAGCCCCAATCTAGAAGCGAATCGTTACGCTGTTGACGTAGATGAGAGCGGTTGAAGTAGTATCAAGCCTGCTCCAAACAAGCCGAATTACCCTTAATCAGGAGAAGGGAGGTCATAGCGTCTTCCCTGAGGGCACCGGAAGACAAAAAAAAAATGCCATACGCAGATGGCGAAGAAGACTACATAAAGACCAGATGTCCCTCGCAGCTCTGGCCCGCTTCCTATTTCGGGTACTCGTCCCTGCAAAAAAATAAAGGGCGGTATCCATGAAATACCTGTTCTTATCTGACGCGTCTATACCCGGAGGAAAGTCAGATGAAGAACGCAAAAAAAGCGACCCGCACCCGTCTGATCTAGAATGGTTTTCTGTACCAAAGGAACAGTTTGAATACGTCCGGAGAAGAAACTCTAAAACTGCGTTGACGAGCGTCCCGAGATCGACAGAATTGACAGAGTTTACTAGAAAGGGTGCACAGGGGTGTGGTTAGTGGGGGGCGTGGGCTACGTGTGTCCTCAAAAGCAAAGAATTACATGGGATTGGACTACCAACACCTCCCTTAAGTGTACTTAAACGGGAAAGGGACGAAGTTATCATGTCCAAACGAGAAAAACAGAAACCTAAAGCATCAATCACGGTGAAGAGAACAGCAGGAAAAAAAAAAGCTAAAGAACCGCGCCGTCGGAAGGGTCGGGAGAGGAGGCGAGGGCTTGAACCGAAAGAAAGAGTAGGGCTATGTACTAACATCCTACTTCCTGGGGACAGGACGTCTGGAAAAAGGGGAGCCAGAGGAGGGGGGGGAGGTTACTCAAGGGGCTCAAGCTTCTTAAGCGGCGTGCGAGGGCGCTTCCTACCGATAATGCCTCGGGGAGGCCAAGAGTTTGGAAATGAAGTCGAGAGGAGGCAACCACGAAAACAGACCCTCTTCGGGTCGAAATGAGGGTGGGAGAACTAATACGCCCGCCTTCTGAGAGCAAAAGGTCGCCATGGAAAGAAGGGACGTTCACCCTCGACCAGGGGGAAAGGCCCGCGTATATGATACCCAGTCATCGTATAAGGTCTCCGTAGGACAGGGGTGGAAAAAGGGCCAGACCTACGACCCGAAAGTTGTCGATGGTTTTGTCTACCGGCGAATAAACCCGACGGCCAGGCACACCCCCCCCTCACGCAAAGGAAGGAGACCCCTGAGGATTATCCACCTGCCAGTCCAACAGGGGTTCCGAAATAAGGTGATATAACAAAACTTTCAGTCCGGAGTTCCAAAAGGGAAAAGGTCACGTGGAAGACCACTACGTCCAAAACATAAAACAAAGACAGCCACGAAAGTACGGATGTACACCCATGCTCGACTTGGCAAATCACTACGATCCCAAAACCGTCTAATGAAGTGGAAAACAACGACAACATCTGAACGCACGAAAAGAGAAGAAAGATAGCAGCCGCCAAAAGACAAACCCTGAAGGCACTCAAGCTGCCTGACCCGGCCCATAAGAGTCCATAACGAAATTACGTGGAACCAATAAAACCCCGAAAGACCGCTATAAACGGGGAGTTAAATGCGGTGGCAAGAAACAATCTAAATCCTTTCCGAAAGACCGGCTCCACGGAGAATCAAATGGGAACCCCGCCTGAGTAACGATGCACATGTCCTTTGGGGAGGTCGTCGCAGGATGGAAACCCCGCTCAATGGAAAATCAAGTCAGAAAAAAAAAAAAAACCGACTATCTTTTTGTTGTCTTCAAACTGTGGAATTTGAAACAAAGCACGACAGACACTCTAAACTCATACAGTCGCCTAAGAACAGAAGGGGTTCATGTCACTTTTTTTGCGGAATCTCGGGATTGGGAGTCTACCAGGAGGTACCAAGGCTCCAGCGCGCGCGTGACCAAGCTGGCGGGAGGAAGGATGACTTAATTGCTGGGAAGGGGGAACGACAAAACATATGCTTGAGCCTGTTGTGAGGAGGATAGACCGATAACCCCTTACATCAACCCAAACCCTCGGGATAAGGTTAAATCCTCCTCGGAAAAACAAGAGACTCTCAGGGGCAGAAAGAACCTGGACATAGAAGGACAAAAAAAAGCAAGGTGTGTTTCTGACAAGGAACCACTGGGGGGGAATACAAGCAGAACCGTGCGCGCAACAAAACCTCTTCCTTCCCGTTTAGGTAAGGAGCAAGACTCTTCCCACATAGATTTCCCATTGACAGTAACCGCCTCTGGCGTGACGGTGGAGGCAGAAATTTCTCTTGAAGGGGAGGGGGGAACAAACAGATCATCAAACCCAAACGGGAACTTCTAAAAAAGATATATGGGAAGACTCATCCGATCACTATGGGGGGCGGCAGGCGACCTGACAAATGATAACTCCCGGATGACAGGGAAAAGATGCCGCATGCCCGGCAATTAGCCGGACAAAATGGGAAGGGCCGGGCGATGCAGCAAGTCTGCTGGCCCTCAATTGGGATCGACACCCCAACCTGGGCAATCACAGGGAGGGGAATCGGGGAGAATCTCGGGACACCGTAGACAAGGTTGTCCTAAAGGAGCGGTAACTGTGTATACCAGCCTGGGTCTAGATGAAAAGACTTCTCCAAAGGGGCCAGCAGATTTGCGCAGGAACAACGAAAAAAAAAGAGAATCTAAAAGCAGACAGTCGAAAAGATGTGCTTTCACGAAAGACCCACCCTGAAGGAAAGGAATCGACGCAACGACTCGCCCAAAAAGGAGGGCTGTCAGGAGTTCTGAGTCTAGACGACGGTTGCGTAGATATAATGGCGATCACACTTCTCCGGTTACCGTAACCAACAAGAACAGGGAATCTGGGGGGTATCGGTCCTAAAGCGTCAAAAGGGAGGATACGTGCCTCACCACCAGAAACGTCTGAATCACCGACATATCAAACTTCAAAAGATACTTTAAATGACGAGGGGGGGTGGAGAACAAGCGATGATCCCTTTCAAAGGGGAGTGAGGGGAAAGCGGAGGTACATTTGGATGGCAACCGTTGACTACGAGGGTGTCGAGCCAGGCCTGGAAGGGCGGGCCACGAAATTTCAGGTGTAAGTGTGACGGGGGGTTAAGGGGTAAGGCACGAGCGGTTCTTGCGCGAGTTGTCGTGTGAGCGGGCCTGTATCGCTTAAAAGAGGGGTCTTGTGAACTGTCCCAAGACGACTGGTGGGGGGGAGATGGTGTTCGTATGTGTGTGATGGAGGCGAGAAGAGAGGGAACTCGACGTCCTTAGGGGGAGTTTGGTTCTAAAACGGGATGGGAGACAGACGACGGAAAAGTAATTCTAAAGTGGAGGGGAAGACCAATAAGCTTACTTTCATGGAAGACGCAGGTGAGGCCAGCTTTCTGAAACAAAGAAGGGAGTGAGGCCCTTTCACCAGTGGGGATTACCGTGGCTCGAAAAACACAGAAAGCCCCGGCGGTCAAGAAGAGTAGTGCCTTGTCATTGTAAGAAGTAATGTGCCGTGAAGATCCGGTGCGGGAACGGGAAGCTTCCCAGGTCCCCCCTCGAAAGGTAAGAACAACTTTCTCAGTCAACGTCCACAGGCTTAAAGGAAAGGCTCCGGCCAGAGGTCTTAGTCTCGAGAACACATCATCAAGACAGCCGCGGTCACCGTGGGCAGGGGTGGACTGTTTTGCTTTATAGCTCAAAGGACTTCAGGGAAAAACTCGGGAAAAAGGGAAGACCCGAGGCATCATATGTCAGGCCAGCACACTCGAGGGCGTATAATAGGGGATAGCCACTGATGACAAAAAGGCAGAGGATTATCCAGGAGGGAAGATGTGCTCGGGGGGAAAAAACCGTCGAGGCGTCAGAGAGAAGGAAGCCTAACGACCAGAATGAAAGTTAAGTAAATAAAAAAGGCAGAGCGCTGGCCGGAAGGAGGACCGCGCGGGGTAGAATCGGCAGAGTTGATTAACTGGACGGGGGATAGGGGTGGATTTGGAGTAGGAAGCAATAATCAAGTGCAACGATTTAATTGGCTGCACAAAACGTACGAGTGGGGGGGAAGGATTACGTCCAAACTGTAATTTAGGAGAAAAAAACGGTACATCCCAAAAGAACAAACGGGGACGCAAAGTGCCGAGATAACGAAAAGCCGACGTCTCAATAGTATTGGAACTCATACAACTGGACGGTTCGAAGGTTGCGACACTAAACCCACTATCAACCCGCGGTCGGCCGGGGGAGCAAACGATCGAACACTAGGAAGCAATTGTCGGAAGGGGGGGGTCGGCCTCGGCGGTCCTCCGGGGGGAAAGAAGAGGAGAAGGGCAACGCAACTTTGAAGAATTCAGACAAAAGACAACTAGAGGGAAAAAGAAAGATGCGACATCGGCCCAAGCGGCCTAGAGGGGCGTAGGAGGGAGGTAGTGAAGCAGAAAGTATTCGACGTCTAAAGAGTTGAGGAAAGTTTGTGAAGGTGCGCGCTTCATTCACAACATGAAAGCTTAAAATAAAGAACACGGGGGTGTGTTGTCTGGCCGGGGACAAATTCGTTTTGACCTGATGGCAGAGATAAAGGAAAAAGGAAAAGAAGTCATCGAAGCCACTCATTAGACAGATGCGCTCATGGGATGGGGGATATGTCTGAAGGGAGACATAGCTCGGGAGAAAGCGAAGAAAAACCGCTCGACTGCGGGGAGCCGGCTTGAAAAAAGGGGAAAAGGCGCAGCGATAGAACAAGGTGCGCAAAGCAAGGGCGGAAAAACTGGCGGCTGGAAAAACGTAAGCTGGACAGACGGCTGGGCACGAAGAGAATACAAAAAAACGTCGGTACGCTAAATGGGGGGAAAAAAAAAGAAAAATCTCGCCACCCAGAAACGAAGTCAACCGTTCCCTCGCAGAAGAAACTCCCCGAAGTCTAAAGCGGTAGGAGGGCTTCGGCAACGGGGAGGCTGGGAGCCTCGCTGCGGGAGACCACAACGAAAAAAGGGGGAAAAGAGGACCTGCTAAAGATCATATCTGGGTGGCCTCGGTGGAAAATAAAAAAAAGAAGTCGATGCGGCGGGGCGCAAGCTTCTCGAGCGGTCTGATTGGTAGGAGCAGACTCAACCGAGCCGTTCAGGGGCCGCAAAAAATGTGATTTGAGGGTATAAGATGAAAAAGAACAGTCGTCAAACGGTGAGGGGAAAGGAACGTTGGAGCGACGGCCATGAGACGGTCCGAAAAGGCAAACCTTGAAGGGGGGGGTAAAAGATGAGAAAAGCACAATGCAACAGCGTTAAAACAGGAAAAAATAGCTGGGAGAAAAAACAACCAGCCACCATTTCCCTCCGGAAAAGGGGGGGGTCCCCGCTATATCAAGACAAAGGCCAAACGAATCGATGAAGAGCATCTCTCTAAACCAAGAAAAGGAGAGTAAAGAGATGTCTTCTCATCACGTGGTCCGCCTCTGCTCGTCAGGTTGAGAGGGGAAAATGACGTCTGGTCCTGGGGGAGGGATTTTTACTGGCGAGCATGTCCCGAAACTTGAGGGGAGGAAAAAGACGTTTGCCGACAAGACCCTAGGTGGGCAGCATAGCCGGAGGGAAGTAGCAAAATAACTACGGAGTAGAGTGAACCTAAAAGGGGGGGACGAAGGGTTCGTTGAAGAGGAACCAGACCAAAAAAAAAGTCGGCTCCATTGAAGAGGGTAAAGGGAAGCCCTAAAAGCAACCCGCCGGACTCAAAAGAGACAAGGCGAAAGCAGCAGTGCAAAGGAGGTATTGGGGAGGGGGAAAGAAGGCCAACCCGAAGCCTCTTGATCAGGCCCTGTCCAGCACAGGGCAGAGTGCCTGCTGTTGAGCACACACCCAAAGCACGAGGCCAAGCTCGGCAACATCGGAGAAGAAAGAACCTACATCCAACTAAGAGGGTTACTCGAGGAAGGGGGGGGGAATCCTCGGAGACGGTGAAAAGTTCGACGAAAATTCCCTCGTAGAGCAGGGTAGGGGTGCTAAAGAGAAAGAAAGACTGTTCTTCGCCGAAGAAGGGTGAAGCTTCCAAGGGTCCACAAAAGACAAGAGCAAATTGTAAAATGGTACCTCGCTGCTGCTACACTAGGAGGGGAGGAAAGCTCTTCAGCAGGAAGAGAGTCGTCGATTAACCCGATTATCAAAAAAAGAAAGTCGACCCCAAAGGAAAAGCTCTGAAAGAAAACATTGGAGAGCGTGTATCTGCGTTCGATGCCGAGTGACGCGCGTATCAAGCGGGACGGAAGAAAAAAAAAACACGAATTACCCCAAGGAAGACCAAGGGCCGGCGAGGCAATCTTCTGAAAGGACAAAACGAGAAACGGACAGGAACCTACGCGGGTCTACACGAGAAACGTCGGGAGAACTAATGACATCTACGAACGCGCTCCCTCAACGTCCTATGCAACGACTCCTTCAAGGGAGAGGGGGGGGGGGGATTGTGACAGGGAGGAATCGAAAAAGATGATAGCGCTGATAAAGCGGACCAGGGCAGGGAATGAGAGCTAACCAAGGTAAAAAAGAAACAACGGCTGGATCTGATTATCGGGTAGGGAATTAAGGTGTGGGACCCCGGAATCATCACCGAGGTTACATAGAAACAGGTCACGCAAAAACAGGGCGAATCGTTGTAACTGGAGAGTGACTACGAATCACGAGTTTCAGATTTCGTAAGAGGGGTTTGCGCCAGTTCGTGGTCACGTGGGGGGGGAAAAAGGATAAAGGGGGGAGAGCGTCATAAATTAGCAAGATTTGATCACACACGCCCCGGCAGGGGAGACAAAAGGGAAAAAACTTGCAGGGGAGAAAATATTTCCACGAAAACCAAAAAACAGCATCAATAAGCATTCTCACTATGCCGAGAAAACGCAGGGAAAAATAACTCGAGCCCTAAAACTGGGAGTATACGTCATCTGGAACCAGGAGGGGGGCAGGGACGGACCGGGAAATCGTGAATTGCTAAGCCAGGTCCAAGGCAAAACGAGATCTCGTCAGGAGGGGGGCACTCTAATGGATGAAATCCGCTTGAAAGAATTCTCGTGGAGAAAAAAGAGGCTCCTACGCGACCGGCGCAACCGAATCGGTCCTCGGGATTACGCAGAAAGTTGGGAACCGACCTTACTTAGTGGTGGGTCGCAGGAAAAGCAAAACATGCAAAAAAAACAAAGGGAAAAAGCGGACTGGAGGATGCGTGATGACTGCACCTAAAAAGCGGCGGCGCTATGAAGAAAGGGGAAGCCTTGGACGTGAAAAAGAAAGAGAAACTTTTGTTCGAAAAAGATGGAATACCCACTCAATCTAAAGGGGGGCGACCTGCTCGTAGTACAGGGCGGACCTTCCAGCCCTAGGAGTAGGGCACAAGGTTTTTTGGGGGTCTACACAACGGAGTACGACCACTCGTCCAGCCCCATAGACCGATCAGAAGAATCACCCCAATCTGATCACCAAAACAAGTAAACAGCCGTCCAAGTTGGCGACACTGTTCATATAAGAAATTTACGGACTCGAGTAAAGTCGTATTCAGTCCCACCGAACGTCACCTCCTCTCGAATTCGTAAAAAGCTCAAAAAATCACCAGCAGCACTACGACAAAGAGGGAAAAAAAAAGAGAATTGGATTTCACAGAAAATAGGAGGGACGCGAGAAAGATGCCAAAGAGGGGGAGCTCCTCAGGGACCCACGTCCGAAAAGGGGGGGAAAGCGCAGATGCCAACTGAAAACAAACCAAACGAAAAGTCCCCGAATGAAGAACTTGGGGCAGACCACTAACCGCTGACAAAAAATGCGGGGGGGGGGGAGGCCATCGTTGGCAGCAAAAAAAGAACCGCAATGCCTGAAACACCTTTCCACGGGTCAGGGTTCCGCCAAGTAAAACTTAGGGATCGCCTTGCCGTGGTGAGAGGTCTGCTGTCGGGGGGGGAATCACAATCGCGCAGGGGGAAACGAGTGCTGAGACAACCACTGAAGCGGTGGTAGCAGGGGATAATTTGAATAAAGACAGGAAGAGGAAAAGACATCGAAAAAAAGGGGAAAACGGGAGGAAAAAGGAAGCACGATAATCTCAGAACGTTGTTTTGGCATTCGTTGGCCGTCGATCCATTAGGAAAACCCGTCATGAAGTCGAGGAGTTACGCACGGAGAGCTACGAAGGTCGGTAGGAAGGGGGTTTCCTGCGCCCCCAGGTGGATAAGTTGTATCTCGCCTCTAAACAAGGGGGACAGTAAAAAAAAATCTGATTCCTCGTAACCAAAAGGGAGAGCGGCCCAAGAAACCCCTACCTGACACATATGAAGTGAAACCCACTGCGACAAGGGAGGCACAGAGACGCTCAGACCCCAAATAGGAGGCCTTCACGGGGGCACGTGGGGCCGGCATGAGGAAAACACACCACACGCCAAACCATAGAGTGCCCGGGAACACGAATTCACTAACACTCGGAAGTGAAGCCGGGAAACGAAGCAAAAGAGAGAAGGAAA
>Ga0179593_1370962_pt1 | contig 11912 bp, 19 predicted proteins | sample CZODoug2_1_08_16_FD_185931 | JGI IMG/M metagenome (GOLD analysis project Ga0179593, IMG submission 185931) | Vadose zone soil fungal communities from Angelo Coast Range Reserve, California, USA - CZODoug2_1_08_16fungal (PacBio error correction) | ecosystem: Environmental > Terrestrial > Soil >...
TGGTTTGGAAAGATTTCAAAAAAAGGGGTGGGCAGTCAGGTTGTTTGAGCGCAGACAAACTTGGGGGTGGCGGAAGACCCCAGAATTACGACCCTTTACCGGGAAAATAAAGAAGGGCTAACACTGTGAGGCAAATTTGTACTTGCCACTCTACATAAGTCCTTTAGAAGAAAGGGAAAAATACCAACCAAAGGAAATCACTATAAAAAAAAACCACTTCGTGAGGGTTCGCAAAGGACAGATGTTCCGGGAAAAAGAGTGTCCAAAAAAAAAGGGGATTTGGAGTGGCTCCGTCCAACCCCCGATCTCCGGGGTCTAAAACTTCCATTTGGGACTGAAGAAAGTGGAAAAAGTCTGAAGGATACGAAAACCAAATCGCAGGGAGGGCCGTCAGCCCATGGTCGAACCAATCGGACAAAGAGCTCAAGACACTACCCCCGGGGGAGATGGGATTTCACAGAAACACGGTTTAAACACCAGGGCAAGATTCCGAGGATGCTGAGAGGGGTCATACAAAGCCAGTCCTTATCAGGGGGGGGAAAGGGGGAAACATCCGGGTTAGGGGGGTCAGCTCAATCAACTTTAAAAACCAATAAAGATTCGGAGAAAAAGGGGGGGACTGGGAGATTAAAAAAGGTTTTTAGATAAGGTTGCCTCGTCCGAACATAGACGACGCGTAATCCCTTAAAGACGCGGGGAAGAAAAGGCCGGGGTCGTGAGACATCCCGTCAAAATCAAAAAAAACAAAAAAGCGCCATGTGGGGGGTGGACTGTCATATTCCTACAGGGCAAAGGACCGCAAAATGTTGTGGAGGGGAAAAGTTGGCCGGGCGTGTAATTAGTTAAAGAAGATGTTGGGCCAAAAAAAAGTTTCCTGACGCATACTAGGTAACTTCGCTTTGGCGAAAATTAAGGAACGAGCAAATGGTACTGTCCTCCTGGAAGCCAATTTGGACCCGACACCAAAAATGTTTCAAGGGCTGGTGGGAAAAAAGGGATTGGACCGGGGGGAAGAGGCATTAAAAGAAGGTATTTCCAAAAAGTGGGCTTCGGGGAACCTCGGTGCAATCGAGGGGGGGGGGGGGAGGGTACGAGTCTCTAAAAAAGGGAAGAAAAAATAAAAGGGCGAGGAAGAAAGGATTAAAAAGACTGACAAAAAAAACTTAGACCGTCTAGGGGCGTTGTCGGACCCTGCGGGAGATCACGCATGCGATTTGAAAAGCTATTGGGGAAGGGCAAAAAAAAAAAAAGGGGGGTAACTGGGGGGTAAAGGGGACTAATAAGAGCATTAAAAGACGAATACAAAGGGAAGGGGACATGGGTATGTCCTCGGGGAGGACTGTGTAGGCAGGAAAAAAGCGCGAGAGGGAGGAGGGAGGTAGAGGGAAAAAAGAGGAAAGTCGCGCGAAAATCAGTAAATGGAAGGGAGGGACGCTGGTTTCATGGGCTTTGTTCGTACGCAGAAAAGAATCTCAAACACGAGCATGGAAGGGAGTGGGGGACTGGGTTGCGTGGGGAAAGGGGGCCGGGGGGTCACGGCTGTAGCCGCAAATGAAGCCGCAGGGCTGGCAATATGGTGAGTCATCAAAAAAAAAACAGTATTAAACTCCCAATCATTCTTGTAGGGGGGGTGTTGGGGGCTAAAATATTGACAAGGAAATGGGAAAACAAGAGAAAGAACCAGGACAAGATACCACAGGTTGCTGGCAAAAGAGAAATGCTCTATAAAGAATTTGGAAGACTGGGGGGCCCAGGAAGGCCAAGGGGAAAAGGAAGTGAAGGAACTTACCATGCAGGCAGGCAAAAAAGTCGTTAAACGGGCAAGTGGGGTGGTACAAGACACTAGATCCATAGGGCAGGGAAAAGGAAATGTCAAAAAAATTGAAAGGAAAAAGCGCAAGGAGAAGACAAGGCACGTCTATCGAAAAAAGTAACTAATTGAGGGGCAAAAGAGTTTAGGATAAGTGGGCGAGCTCTTGGGGACGCACCAGGTTCACCTGGGGAAAACAGGACGAGCAGAAATTCAGAAAACCCTTCTACATGCAAGCAAGAAAGCTAAAAAAAGGAATTCTACCCTCTCGGGGAATCACTGGTCTGAGCGAAAAAAGAAGGAAGTATAAAAAAGATAAGACTCAACACCAAACAAGGGCCAAGAAAAAAACAACAAACGAGGAGTATTGCCGATAACTCTCTTTAGGGAGGGTCCTGAATTTGGGCGAGAAACCGACAAATTATAGAAAAACTGTATATTCCTAATATTTCTGTACTTCACGAAGGGGGGTAAAGAGGCGGAGGGGAATGTGCCTGTCAAAAAACCTTCTCGCAATCCTGGCGGTGTTGGGTAAAAAGGGTTGGGGGGTCATCAAGCACCACAATAGAAGGATAAAAAGAATAGGGTGGACTAGTCAATCAAAATGGAGAACGATCCTCCAAGGAGAAAGAGGTTCTGAACGGGATAGACACTGCCTTGAACTGGAAAAAAGTGAGGTAAAAGATGTCACAAACGGCAAAAATTGGGGGGCGCTTTCTAAAAACCTTTAAGACAACAGACGGGAAACCCGAAAAAAAAGGGTTTAACGACTCGGGGAAAAAATCCTGAGCACTAGATCACCGGGGGTAACACGGAAAATTTGGACAAAACACGCTTACCCAAACTTGAAAAAAAGAAGAGGTAAGCGTGTCCATGGAAAGGTGAACGAAAAAAAAAGCCTTGGGGCCCGGGGTAAATTCGGATAGTGCAAAGAAGCTGAAACCAAAACACGCGCCAGAGGGGGTTTTCAATTCGGCTGGTTTGGGGGGTTACCCTGCGCTGGGGGGACAAAAGAAGACCATATGCCCAACCACAGGAGGGCCTGGCGCAAAACCAACGGATGGGAAACAAGGAGACCAAAAACCACCAAGACGAACAAACAGAGAACCAAGCAGTGGAGAGCGTCTATTGCGCATCGACCAAACCCTGCAAAAGAAAACCCCGCACTTGGTGTTAAAAAATACGTCCCGCGAGAGGGTAAAAAAAACGCGAGGGGGAGAGGCTCGACGGAAATGCAAAAAAAAAAAAAACAGCGACGACGGGGACCTTGGGGAGAATAAAAGAACCGACCGGGGAAAACGGACCATACGTAACAGGGTCCTTGACACGTGGGTGTCGAAAAAAGGGGGTGAGAAAGTAGGGCAGGGAATTGGTCATCACGCACAGTCATGGTAGCTCAAAAGGTACAAAACTTTTTCACGAGGCCAAAGATCGTCGTCGGATTTGGGAAGGGACCTTTTCCTAGGAACTTCCTCACAAAATCCCGGAACCCCTCACTCGGTCCGTTTCTTCAAGCACCATGGAGGGGGGAGGTAATCCGAGTCGATCACGCAAAAACGGTCAAAAGTTCTACATGAACATCAACTGGGAACCATATCTCCTAAAGAAGACGCCAAAAGGAGAAAATATTTTCATAAGGTACACAGGCAACCCATCGTACACTGGGGGGTGGGACCAAAAACCAAAAAAGAAAAATGGCAAGAAGAAGGGACACGAAAGGCAGGGGTGCGGGGTACCTCAAACGGGAAAACTTGGACTCAGTAAGGCGCGGCGAAAAAAAAGAGTGGGAGGAAGGGAAATCAGAACCTGCCACAGCACCGACCAAAGTTCATGGAAGTCGTTGCCTGAAGGGCCCTTCAAGGCAAAACACCAAAAATGGGATGAAGAGGTGGGCTGCAAGTGCACGACCGGCGTACAAGGGGGGAAAAAAAATACTTTCTTGGAAGCCGGCGAAGGGCGCAAACCGGACCCTCCATAAACTGGGGGGGGATTGAATCGAAGAAAAGAAGTGCGAACAGGGGGAGAATGCCAAGGGGGGGTTTCGACGGAACGACACGCGGTGCAAGGCATGATTTTTAGGGGGGGGAGGGAGAAGAAAAATAGGAAGGGGGAAACGGGGAAAATCATAGGTCGAAGTAGCAACTTTAAGGGAACTCACGAAAGGTCTAAGGGGAGGGGGAACTCAGGGCAAACAGTCCATGCGGAGATTTCGAAACAGAATAAAACGGCAGGACAAATTAAAACATTCAGCACAAAATTAGTTTGATAAAAAAGAGTTTCACAAGAAAGAGAGTCCGGAGAGAAACAACTGTGGTCGGGCGGGAAAGGGACAGGGAAAGAGGGGGAATTTTTGGGTGACAGAAAAAAAAACGAAAGGGGGAAAAAGGGGGTGACAAAAATAAAAGGGGGAAAATGGCTCTTGGTTGCCAAAAAGGGGGGTGACATGACAGGATGTAAAAAACTGACACGGGGTCCGCAAGCCTGACCTCAAATATTAATTGAAGGGCCGGGGACGAATATTACTTGCGAAAAAAACACCCGGGCACCACGTTCAAGGGGGAGGAAACAGAAAGCAAGGATACATGAAAAAGCGTGATAACACGAAACCTCACGAACCACCTCAAAAAAAAAAAGAACGGAGTGCTATTGCTGTCAACTGGGGGTCTAGAGGAGGTAGTGAGTCGATAGATGAGGCAAGTTAAGAACTTATGAGCTAAGGGAGTTGAAGGCGGGAAGGCGTTGGAAGTGCTAGAGCTCCTATTTACTCAGTCTGTCCCGCATGGGGCAAAAGAGCCTGAAATGATTAAATAGTGGAACTGGAGATTTCCTCTAAAAAAGACTAATCCTGTCTGGTAAAAAAGGACGAGTTTCTGGAGGAAAATAATTGGGTTAACTTGAGAAAAATTGAGATCACAAAAAAAAACAAAAATCCAATCATTATGTATTGGGAAAAGAAGAGACTCTGGGCGATAAACACGCCTGACGGTTGGGGGGACCTGTTTATCGGTTGAAAACTACAGTTGTCACAGTCTTTTGTCCGGGGCAGCTTCGTTGTCCGAAGTTCGCAATGAGGACCAAGGTACCAGAATAGAAGACCAATGGGTGCCCGGAAATTGAGTTGCCATCCGTACTCTTGACATACAAAAAGGGCAAAAACAGAGTGTTTCCAGAAAGGAGCTGGGAGAGATAGGGGAAAAAATTGGGAAATGCAAAAAACGGGGGGGGGAGGAAGGGTTCGGTGCGGCCCATGGACCAAAAAAAAAAAACCAACGGAAAGGTGGTCGCAAAGAGGGGGGGGGGGGGAGTGAAAAGAAAAAAGCGGCCCCTCAGTGGGAGGGGAGGGATTCGGGAAAAGAGGGTAAACATCTGGAAAAGTACTCAAGGGAAAAAGATCCAAAAGGTCGAGGGTCACGTCGTAAAAAGGCCGTTAGAAAGGAAGAGGAAACATGGGTCTGGGGAGTGGGGCAGGCACATTGATCTGAAGTAGATCACCGGCGAACTTGAAAAATGGAGCAGGGAAGGGAATAATGGGAAAAAAAGGATGTCGATACGAAGTGTTCTGGGGGGCAAAGAACCCGAAGATCTGGCTTAAAAAACAAAAAGGGGGAGAGAAAAGCGGAAAAGTTTCCTGAAAAACCAAAAAGAAATTCTCGGTCGTGGACGAGAAGCAAACCAGAAAGTAACATGGGGGGAGAGGGGGGGGGGAGGGGGTCGGCTCAATCTAGGGAGAGAGGGCAGTAACAAGGGAAAAAGGTTCATTTGGGCCCCTCAACCTTTGTGAGATAACAGGGAGATATATAAAAAGAGAACAAAAAAAAAAACAAAAAATAAGGGAGTAGGGAGAAAGAAAGATGAGGGGGAAATCGGAAGACTCTTAGCGAACAGGGAACGTCCCCTTTGGTCAACCTGAACATAGGGGGGACTGAAAGATAGACGAAAAGGAAAGGGGGGAGCAAGCCCTACTACTGTCCAACAGACAGGAAGGGTGGAATAATCTCTGCGAGGTAAAGATTTTTCGTTGGGGCAAAGATATTAGGGGAAGAAAAAGAGGAGAGGGAAACCCTGGGGTGAGATGAAAAGGGCAACTTTCGAAAGAACCATCATCTTATAAGGAAAAAGGGGCCAAGGAATTGAGCAAATTGACCACTGGCTACCAACGGGGATAAAAAAGGTGTGCTCTATGTGAACAGGGAGGTAGATGACGAAAAAAGCATACGAGAAGACCAACGAAAAAACACTAATAAGTGGGGAGCTGATTTAAAGAAATCACAAAAGGAAACTTTTCACAAAAATTAACGGGGTTTTTTCACATGGACACCTAAAAAAGAATACAAAGATGGACAATGGCCCTGAAAAAAAATAAATAACTCGGGTGACAATCTCCGGGGAAAAAAAAAATGTCCTCAGGCAGGAAGGCAATTAGTTGGGGAACGTACCTCATGCCATCAGAAAGGGACCATAGGAAATTTCAAACAATCAGAAGTCAGTAAGCGTCTGGAAAAAAACAAAAGAGATGAAATCCTTAATAATATCTTGCAGGAGGAAATCACGGTTGGAAAAAAAGGAAGAGGTAAGCCTCATCGGGAGCCAGCACATTTTGGTCGACCGAAAAAAGGGGGGGTGGGACACAAGAGTTGTCAAAAAAAGTCCTTTGGGCGCAAGGACAATCTCGGGCCAAAAAAAAAAAAACAGGGGGGAATCCGAAGGGGGTGGGGGGGGACGAGTTAGGTGGTTGGTAGGGGGGAGGGAGCCCCTTTCAAAAAAGGAATCTGTCACGTAACAAACGACTGGGGGGGTGGGGGGGGAGGTAGAAAAACGGTAAGAAAAAAAAAACACGTCGAACTACGCTAAATCAGACTACGAGGGGTCAAGGGGGACGACATTTAAAGAATAAAGGGGGAAAACCAGCAACTCATAAAATGTCAAAAAAGAAAACGTGTCTTGTCCTCAAAACAGAGTGGAAGGGAGGCCGACAAAGACAAACCGTTTGATTTGGATGGGGGGGGAATAAATTAAAAAAAGGGCCAAAGCGGTGGCCTCACCTAAGGGGGTACAGGGGGGGAAAAAAAAAAAAAAAAAGGATTGGGGGGGGCACTTCGTGGAAAAAGGGGGTCGAAAGAAAAGAGGAAGTGGGCCTACATTTCCAAAAGACCCTCGGGGACGCGGTCAGGAAATCCTACCACCGTCGCCTTGCGAAAAAAAAAAGAACGACTAAGTCCTAGTATAAAGACTCGAAAAAAAAGCAAAAAGGGGTCAGGGAAAAGCGGGACAACAAAAAATAGGTAGTTCAGAGGAAAAGGAAACCCGGAAAAAAGAACACAGATCTGCATTTCTAAAAATCAAATCAAGACCAAGATGCATGGGGGGAAACGCCGGAATCAAGGGAAGAAAAAAGGAAACGACTTCGGTAAAGCGGGAAAGAAAAACAAAAAAAATGGACGGAAATGGGGTTGCTGAGGTCAAAAATAATTCCCTCAGCATGAAACCTAAGAAAGTGGGGGGCGGAAAAGGGGGACAGCAGAACTGTGGGGTAGTAACTCGAGGCATCAGAAAAGGGCAAAGCTCCTAATATCAACGCTCGCCAAAAGAAGCCCAACGAACTGACGGATAGGAGAAAAACAGTGTCTACACAGGGGGGGAGGAGGGTGGAAGAGTTCGAAAGTTGGGCCTGCAGGGGGTCAAGTGAAAATCTTGGAAGTGGGCTGGGGAATCAGCAGGCGCGGGATACGGGAAAGGAAGAAAAAGTATGAACCTCCCGAAATTTCAGGGAACCCGATCGAAAAGTCTTGCTGGAACCCTAAAACTTCGGCGGAGTGAAACAACCAAGGAGGAAATCAAGAGAAATCCTGATTGAAAAAAAAAAAAAAAGGATAGAGGGAGGCACCCCAAGAAAAATAAATCAGTGTGTCCCGGTCCACTCCGCCGACAACAAGCAAATACATGGGAATGGGTAACCGGTGAGGGAGGACCAGGGGTGAGGTGAATGAGAGATCAAAGGGAGTCGGGAGAGGCGGGCGAAAAACGGTACCCTGGAAAAAGTATCGCTCAATTCAAACAGAACAGGAGTGAACTTCCATTTTTCCGGGGTCCGGGAGGGATGCAAAGGAAGGAAAGATCTCACCCAAAAAATAAAAGGGACCAGGGGGTTTCTCGTAGGGGGTATGAAAATTGATGGGAGGGAAGGGGGGGGGAAAGACTGGAAAACCTAATCCAATTCCACTGGGCAGTTGGTAAAAAATGGCATATGGGAGAAAGACTTAACAAAGCAAAGGATAATGAACCACCAGTGGAAGTATTTTCAGGGGGGGGGAAAGTATAGGAAATAATTAAATGAAAAAGGAACCAAGTGAAGTGTGCTTCCCCAAGAAGGAAGGCCAGAAGGGAAAAAAGAGTAATTTAATGTGCCCACACAAAAAACAAAAGTGCGAGGGACAGAAGGTTCCAGGGCGGGAGGAGTTAACGTCCGACCTGAATTGATGGGTGGTGAACAATGACAGAGAAAATGCCCTGCCTTAACCATCATTGGAACAATTGTAGGAGGGATAGAGCCGGGAGAAAAAGGGGGGCTGCGTGAAGAAAGAAATTCTATTGCAAAGGTTCAACGGAGGGTACGCCCTAAGCAAGGAGGGGAGAACCGTACCCAGGAAAAGGGGGAACAACGGCGACAGGGCAAAAAAATCCAGGGTCAAAAAAAAACAAAAAAGGCTAATAAAGAGGGAAGTGGGGTCTGAAACCTCCAATGATTACTGGCATAGCGGAACTTGTGACGAATAGCAACCTTAAAGGCGACCCATCTAGAAAGAAAAAAAACCAAAAGGAGTAATTAAGGAATGGCGAAAAATGGGGGGGGTTGCACGAGAAAAAATAAGACAAATTCTCCAGAAGGAAATAAAAAGGCCTGGGTCGATGGAAAAAAGGGGGAAGTTGTACCCCCACAAGAAAAAGAATAAGGAAAAGGCTGAACAAAGTCTTGGTGTCGGAGCACAAAATGGAAATTAAAAGTTAAGGAAGTTTGGAAAATTTCCCTGGCCCGAACCCGTTGGAAGGAGAGACATTGGTTGGACTCCGTTCACAAGAACATTGGCGATCAAAAAAGAAAATGCCAAAAAAAAAAATGGGGTTAAGCCGGAAAAAAAGAAAAGCTCACGGGGAACCCCTGGGGGGTATGTTGTCGCTGAAGCGGAACGACGAAGGAAGGAAGTCCCTGGAGGGGTTGGACAACAGAAAAAGAGGGCCCGGAAACGTTTTGGAAATAAACACGAAGCGGTAAAGAGGGCGAAACGCAGCACTGCACGAAAAGCGAAAGGAGGTTACTTCAACGAAGAAAGGAAAAGACGGACTGGTGGAAAATTGTCTTCGGGGGGGACAGTTTCATCGACTAAAGGACCCGACAAAAAAAAAAACGACAAAGGGACATGGGGAAGTGGTCAATCTTGAAAGTAGGAGTTTTTTGGGGGGTTTAGAACTATCAAACTAATACCATAGGAACAACGGGGAACAGGGACAAGGGAACATGGAACGAACTTATGTTGACCACAGGCCACTCACAATGAAAAAAGACGCAACGAAGGCCTAAACCAAGCGGGTTCGTTTTATAGCTGTTGGAAGGAAAATCTACAAAACACACTCACAAGGAAGCGCGGACAAATTGGGAAAAAATGGGACAAAGTCGTAATACATGGCAGAGGAAATGTCTGATCCCGAGAGAGAAGAGGCCGGAGGGGGAAGCGACCTTTTAACGTAAACTAAAACCTTCAGACAAAGGGACATACAATGGAAAGGGAACACAGGGGAAGTTAAAAACCCTCGTTGAAGAAAAATAAGGCGACTCAAGGGAAGAAACGAGACTTTCTTGGGGGGAAGAAGCGAATACAAATATTGTAAAAAAAGGTCGAAAAATCGCGAGAACGCAGATTCAAACTCAATTTGGGAGAGGAAAGAAAGAATCCAAGGAAAGCAAAAACTAAGGAGTCCGGTGGGTCGGCAAAACGCATGGAGGTGGACGTATCACGATCTGGGGAGATAAAAGACTCAACCTTTAAGTGTCAAAACAGCCCCAAAGATGGAAAAAAACGACAAGATAAGCAGCTTAGGGTCCTGGAACACCAAAAGGGTATTTAAAAAAAAGAACCAGGGGGTTTCACCAAAAAAAAACTGGGATAAACGAAAAGGCCGTGGGGGGGTACGGTTCTACCTAGCGGTTTAATGAAAGGGGGGAAGCGCAGAAAAAAAAGAGTAAATGGCGGAAGGTCTATTTCCCAGCGGCAAGCCGGCCAGGGGCCGACCACCGGGGTAGGTTCGGACAACTTCCCTGAGGCCTCGAACAAAAAAAAAAGCAACAAAAAAAATGACCTAACCAATCGGGTGGGGTGATGCCAGATGAAACTAAGGAGTAAGATGAGTTGCGGAAAAAGGGGGCATGGGGTCTGGGAAAGGACGACCAAATTTCTAAAGCATAAATTGTTAAATTGAGGAATCGAAAAATCCAAAAATCTGGTCGAAGGGAGACATAAAAAAAAGTACCGTTGGGCCTGGAGGAAGCCCAAATCCGGTGAAGAAGGGGGGAAACGACCTTGGGAGGGGGTCAATGGCTGCGCAGACAAAGGGGGGTCCCCGGTGGTACAGCTCGCGGAAAGAAGGTCAGGAGATTTGGGTCCTTGGGTCAGAAAAAAAAAGGGACGAGAAATGGCCCAATGCAACAGACAAGGTGGATATTTAAGAAAAGAAAAGAAAAATAAAAATCTCGAAAACCCATTAACAAAAGGGAACAGTGTATTTCTACCTAAAAAACAGGCCGTTCCGGCCGAAGCGGGGAAGGTTCCACATAAAAAAAAAAATAACATTGTCCGGGGGCAAGTCCACCAATTTGCCAGAGGAGTGACATTGGGGCAACAAGGGAACGGGGGGGGGGGGGGGGGGAAAATGACTTTATGCTGGTTTACAAACTCAAGTTCCATGGTGAAATAAAAACGGTACGTGGGTACAAGGGAAAACACAATTACCACATGCGCAGGCATGCATCGAGGTTTGAGGGGACAATGTACCGGTCAGGAAGGCCAGGGGCAGCACCACTTGTAAAAAAATACAAGAAAGAAGATAACTGCTAAAAAACCGGTGAACAAGAAAAACCTGCCGGGGAGAAAGACCCTAACTCTTGATCTCAAAAGACGGATGTCCGGGGAGAGGGGCAACAGGGCGTGCTCAGACCCCGGAATGGGAACAGGTGTTAGCTGGTTCAGTCGACGAAAAGCCGGTTTGAGTTCGATAAAATTTGGCAAAAGTAAAAGAATAATGTGAAAGGGTACTTACGCGATGATAGGAAGTCGAGGATCATGGATAAATATCAGGACGAGAAAAGTCGCTTGAAACGTGGGAAACTGCAGGGGTGTTTTTCACATCTCCAATTGGGGGGGAGAGGGGAAGCAAACAACAAAAAAAAAAGCCATATTGGGAAAAAACCGAGGCCGGAAGTGTTCAACTTGGCTTGGGGGGGAATTAGCCAGTATACTGATCAGGTGCAAATGAGGCATTTCCTGGGAGCGGTGAGTTCAGGCCGAACCAAATAAAGGAATGTTGTGGGGACTAACATTATGGTTTGGAGGGGGGGGAGGGGGGCGCGCACGCCCCCAGTCCAGGGGTGAGTACGGAGGGACCGGCGAGCAAAGGATTCTGCCAAAAGGGGAGGGCGAAAGGGAAAAAAAGAGCAAACCTACCGGGGGCAACTCGTGGGGACATAAGAAAAAGGGACCGTGGAAATGGGGGGATACTGAAAGTAGTCAATTCCGGCTGGACAGGGCCTTCTTCCTGGGGCGTAACCAACCCTTCTTTGTGGGACAGAAAGGGGGGCCGGTGTAAAAAGTCTACATCAAAAAAAAGGGAAAGAAGAGGGCAGACCAAAAACCAAACGCCCCACAAGTTTTTCGTTTGACATCTAGGGACCCAGAAGGCCTTTTTTAAAAACCGGAATCAGTGGCACAGAACGGCGGGATAAACAAAGGAGAGTCAAAGTGAAAACGGCGAGCAATCAAAGCGTAGGGCAAAAAAGAGGAACAGGGGGAAAGTTCAAAAGTCCCCGAACCGTAGGAAAGCCTAAAGTAATAGT
>Ga0179593_1452471_pt1 | contig 11912 bp, 18 predicted proteins | sample CZODoug2_1_08_16_FD_185931 | JGI IMG/M metagenome (GOLD analysis project Ga0179593, IMG submission 185931) | Vadose zone soil fungal communities from Angelo Coast Range Reserve, California, USA - CZODoug2_1_08_16fungal (PacBio error correction) | ecosystem: Environmental > Terrestrial > Soil >...
TCCGGGAAAGTACGGTGCCGGGCGAAAAAAAAGAAAAAGTCAGTCCAAATGGAGACCCATCAAAACCACGACAATGTGGGGGGGGATGCGGGGGGGAAAAAGAACCCTGGCCGAATCGTTGGTTACCCAAAAACCAGGGGGGTACCATCAGACAAGAAGTTTCACGCCGGCAAAACCGACGAAGAAACTGGTCACTAAAAGAGAGACGATGGAGCACAGCCACCAAAGCCCTTGCAATCGTTCACTAAATATTGGGTAGGCCAGTCAACGGGAGCCATAAAAAGCTTTCTTACTCAAAAAAGGGAAAGTCCATACAACGACTGAAGGGACCAAGGCGAACTTAAAAGGCCCCGATGGGGTGAAAAGGCCCCCTCCCTCAGGCGCGGGGGGGGCACAAAGGGAGATGGTAAAAGGTGACGACCTCAAGGAGGGGAAAGATGCTAAACGAAAGTGACCCCGGTTTGAAAGTACCAAGTTAAAAAGCTTGGCACGAATACACTATGCAGACAAAGAAGGGGATTTTCTTCGACAATCAGGGAAGAGAAGGGGTTCGCCAGAAAAAACTTTGAAGAATAAACCATCCAACACACCCCACAGGTCGGGTTCGGTGGACCAAAGAAACTTGAAAAGCCTGGCAGAAACATGGCCCGGCCGGGAGAAGACGGGTTGGGGGTCTGCTGGAAAACTCGGACAACGTGGGAAAGAAAAGCCCGCCGGCCGCCGTCCACCTTACCGGGCTCTGGCTGCTTTCACCAAAACGGGAAATCAAGAAAAAAAAAGGAAACTAGTTCGGGGTAAGAGCCGGAGACAAGCCGGAAAACGAACTTCCCTAATCTAAGCCAAAGGTCAACGTGGGGGGGGAGGGGGGGGGGGGGCAAGGGGATCAAAAAGACAATAAGGCCGACATTCCAAAGAAAAGAATGGGGGACTAAAAACTGGTGTGATAAAACTAGAAAAGAGAACAAATGTCCCGCAAAATTCCCCAATGTCCAAGGTCCGATTTCGGCCGAAAAAAAAGTCTGGAGGAGCCCACTAGAGCAAACCGACCGCACAGAAAGGTCAGTTCACCTCAAGCAGGAAGGTAAAACCGCCGGGAACATGGGCGAGGGACCGTAAGAGCACAAAAAATGCTTGAAATGGTATGGGAACGGGAAAGGGATAAGAGGGGGGAAAAAAAAAAAGTATGTGGGGTCGAAAAGAAGAGGCACCCAAGAAACGGGGTCAAGCAATCAGACTCTGCAAGTCGCGGAGGGTCAACTGGCCTTGGGGAGGAAAAGGAAAGAGGGACCGAACACAAAGGGCCCCCCAGCGACGGGGGTGCTCTAGTGTAATTCAGGCAATTTCCCAAGGAACCGAAGGGGCTACCTAAACCACACAGTGGGGGCCGCGGTTGGCTATCAAACGGAAAGGAGGGGGTCAAAAAACGTCCAGTGGTTTCGCTTACAACGGGCTGAAGCAGGCAAGGGAAAATCCTTTGGTCTTTAAGATCGCCCCTTTACCACCTGTGCCTGACAGGGGGCCTGGCCGAACCAAAAAAGAAAGGCAACTTGGAGCCCACCACGGAAACCTGGGTGGGCCCTCAAGGAGGTGAAAAGCAATGCCGCGGGGACGAGGGTGAGAACACCTATTGAAAAAAGACCACGCGGGGAGGACCAAGACAAAAAAGCCGACTCCCAACACGTGAAGATCAAAGGGAAGCCGAGGTGTTTTCTCCGTACTGCAGAGGAAGGGGGCAGGGGGGCCCCCAGTTGTTCGGTCACCGCGGAGGGGGGGCGCCCGGAAGGAAAGGTTACCGTTTCAAAGTAAAAAAGAAAAAGGGGGAAACGCTCCCATGCGGATGGGAGGGGGGGTAAGGTGGGTCTGTTTGGGTTGCATGTCAGGGCTGGAAAAAAGAGGCAAGACGAAGAGGGCAATGGGGACAACGAATTGAATGTGAACCTAAAAACAGGGCAAAACCGCAAGGGGCAGAGAGAAAAAGAAGGGGAGGACATCAGCGTTTTGCAACCCTTAAAGTTAAACCGGAGAGTGAGTAGGTTTTTGTTGGAACCCTGAACACGAAGGGACTCGGGGGGGGAGAAAGCTGGAAACACAAGACGGGGGGTACGGTGAAAAGTTTTCCCGGGTTACAAGAAAAGAATTGGGGGACCTGTTCGCCAAAACGCACGGCAAGGAGGGGGGACCCCCGCAGGTCTCTGCCAGCAGGGGGGGAAGATAGGCGAGGTAAATAGACTTCCGAAAACAGGGTGGGGGGTGAAAAACAGAACTCAATGAAAGGAGGGTCGGTGGCAGGAAGGGTGTCCCACCAACCAACACCGAAAGTGGGTGGACGCTCGGGCGGTTCGCGTCGGCTTTTGGGGATGAGGCGGCAAACACGAACTATGGAAAGAGGTAAAAGTAACTACTGAGAAAGCAAGCCTAACATGGGAGGAAAAAAGGGTACACCAAACTCAATAAGAAAGAAGAACAGGCTCAAACTAAATTCCCACGGCGAACTTTTGCAAAATTCCCTCCGCAGATCGCGATCACACAAAACAAAAGGGGAGTAGGCGATAGATTCCAAAAAAGGAGACTGGAAGGACCGCCAGGATTAGGTCTAGGATTGGTTGGCACAGGACTCACAAAAGGGCAGCACTGCCTCGCCGGTCGCGAAACGGGGAACAAAACCTTGGACAGCTCGGGCGCATCAGCCCCAGGGGGCCAGCGGGTATCCAGAGAAAAGGCCAAAAGTGGCTATACAACACAAAAAACAAGAGCCTGACCACACAAATGGGACCGGACAGGATGACTGTCCAGCGATGAACAAACCTCGACGCCAGGACTGGAGCCGGGGTTACAGAACATCTTTCCGGGGGGGGTGGGCGAAAAACTAAAAACGCGGAGTTAACCTGGGGTCAAAAGTACCCAGGGTGTGGGATCAGAAGTGCCGCCCTTTAACCAACCAATTCAGAAGAAGGGCATACAAGGGGGGAAAAGGGAAGGGTGGGGCACCAGTACCCACAGCCTGTTACAAGGCCCGGCGGGTAACTAAGAGAAGGCGGGGGAATGTTGGCTCACAATTCTTGGTAAACAAAGGTGCCCGATAAAGGGACACACGAAAGGGGCCCGGACTACCTTCACAACTCCAACGACGCATAACGAAAGTCGCGGCGGCAGGGCGCTATTTATCAACGGGGGGAAAAACGGTGTACCGAGGAAACAAGCAAGACACCGCAACCCAGAACGTTCCCGGGGCCGAAAAGACAACAGAGGGGGTGACCGGCCTGTACGGGTACCCTGTAAAAGGGGGGGGCCGGAGTTTCCACAGGGTGGGGACTGCGTCAAAAAAACCCGATCAGACCAGGTCAAATTGGGGCAGCACCGGGGCGACGAGCGGATGGCTGAACAAACAAAATTGAAAAACAGAATCGGCGAAAGGGGCTTTAAAAAGGACACTGTTCCTGGGGCCTAACGCGGCGAAATACCCAGCACCGTGGGGACCAGAAGCGTGCAGCCCCTTGTTCGAGGGGAAAACAGGGGACGCGCGTGGGTGGGAGAGAAAAACGCAAAGACATGCAGGGGACGCTGCGCGAGGGAGGCGAACCACAACGGAAACTGCTTTATTTCTCTCTATCGAAACTGAGGCGACTACCCTCCTCACCTGACTTCCATTGCCCATACTCAGACCTCTAAACCCGCGTCAAGAAGGGGGTGAAAAGTCGGAGAAAAATGTCAACGGAACTGACAAGGGCTCTTCTCGAATATCCAGCAGAATGGAACCTAAAGATGACTCCCCCTCAAAATCGACCTTCCTACCCATTTTCGCTCTCCTGTTTCCTTGTACTGACCCCAGCCAAGGCGAGCGTGGGGGTTTAGCGCTGCGACAGAGACTTGTCCGGTGTGCTGAGTTGTCACTCAACGAGGAATTTCACTTGGTAGGGGAACATCCACAGTCCCATTATTTCCCGCCTCCCTTCCATTGACCGGCCTCCGGAAGAGTGGCCCCTAGCGACGAACCTTCGCGCTTTTTTGCGTCAGTCAGCTCTCCCGACTTGCCTCTCTCTTTTCACTTACGTAAAACTGTGCCGAATTCTCTAAAATAGGACCTAATTGAGATCTGAGATCTCACCTCCTAGATTCTTGTCGCATATAAGACCGTTCTCAGCGGTTTCTAAGGGGCAGCGTGGGCATAAGGGCCGACGGGCGAAAACAGAACAGGAAACTACAAGGGGAAAAAGGGGGGGCACACTGTAACAAACTGTCCAAGGGCATCGTGGGGGGTTCAAACGCCCGGGACGCAGGCCCCTGCGTGAGGGACAAAGCCTGAGTTGACGGCCAAGGTCCTGCCGGGGTTGAGACCTTGCGCGCCAATCGAACCGAGGGGACGGACCGGAAAAGGAAAAAAACGAAGAAAAGACGAGGGAACCGTTTGTGCCGCGGGTTGAAAGGACCACTCTCGGAAAACGACGGGGGGGGGGGCGGGGGGGGGGGGGGGGGGGGGGGGGGGGGGGGCCTTATGGAAGTAAGACTGGGAAAAATCGCCGACACAAACTGGCTCAAGTCCGTTGTCATGCTAGGTTAAGGGAGTAAAAAGAAACGACGGAGTGTTTTACTCTGCCACAATAAGTGGACTTGGTTGGCTTGAGATGTAAGCTGAACAAAAACCGGTCCGGAAAAGCGGCTCGGATTCGGTCAAACAAGGGTACAACCGGGGTCCCTCAAAAAAAACGTGAACTACCCAGAAAGACAGGGTCGACAAAAAAAAAAAAAAAAAAAAAAACAAAACAAGAAAAAAAACAAAACCAAAAAAAAAAAAGAAGGGCCAAAAACCGGGGGGAAAGAACAGAAAGTGTCGGGGGGGGGGGGGGGGGAGCGGGGGTGGTGCGAACCTTGTCTGAAACGCGGCCGAACACGGACGAGGTAAAGAAAAAATTTACCAGGAGAAAAGAGCACCGCAAACCTTTCGCCAGAGAGGTTATTCGGGGAACGGGGGGCCATGCATTGGCCCCGGTCAAACGCAAACAATGAAGCAAACAGGCGAGCGGTAACAAAAAAGACTCCTCGACTGCAACCATAAGGAATCAAGACGGGGAACAACCTCAAAAAAAAAAAAAAGCTTAATAAGCAAAAAGGGGAGGAACCAAGAACCGGCATGTGTCTAGCCAGGCCACGACAAAAATTACGAACAAAGACGACGGCAAGGGTGAGCACTCAACAAGTCGAATTTCGAGGAAAGATATTAGGTGGGGGAAGGTCGAGCCGTGGAAGAAAAACTTGCTGGGGCCAAAGGTGGTCACCATTCGCACGACGTTGCAGCAAACAAAAAAAAGAAAAGGGAGTCTGGGCAAAAAAATCCAATTCCTAGGTGATCAATCAAGGGCAAAAGAACGGGGGGGAGGTGCAGCAGCACCATGGCTTCTAGGGAGTCAACGGAGGAAAATGAACTGGCAAGGCTGGCAAAAGGGCGCAAAGTCCACAATGGCAAAAAAGACAAAACCCGCAGTCCACAAAAACACACGATAACCGAGCAACGATCAAACAACGGAAAGGTGAGAGGATGATAGAACCCGCACGGGATATGGAGGACCCGAAAAAAAGAAACGGGAAAAGGTGCTACTGGCGTATTGGGAAGACCCCTGACCGGAGAAAGACATGACATCTGCCCCTGCATGGGCATTGACGGAGACAGGGAAGAACACAAGGGGGGCTCGCAACCATAAAATCATCTCCAAGGCAGGGACCCCGAATAATCAGGGAGGGACATGTTACGGTGCCATCACGTTGCCTCGGGCAACGGAAAAACTAGAAGAATGGGGAACCCCCCCCCTTTAAAAAAAAGTTCACATGCCTTTATGCACGCCGTGCTTCTTGGCCTCGTGCCAATGTCCTTCACAAGTCTCTCCACCTCCTGGTTCTTCCGGCCTCCCAGCGTTCCTTTCCCACCTGTCTCCTATAACACTCCACAATTCCTTGCTGGTCGAAGATACGCGTCAGGCTTCGCCCGCTGTTCGGGGAACTCAATCCCACTGGCATCAACAGAGAGTACTCAGAAATTGCATACTAAGAGTAGAGAAGAGGCTTTTTTCACGGGCGCTCCCCTATTTTTCCTCCGCGGATGGCGCTCTTCAACACCCCAACAAACCAGCAGGGCCCACACAAACCCTCGCCTCTTCACTCACGCTGGAAACCTGGGGGGGCCGGAAAAAGAGACAAAAGGGGAAACGCGGCTTTAAATGTAAAAAAAAAAATCCAGGGCCGGGGGCAGAACCCGACTGAAACCAAATCCGGGAATGCACTAACCAACATCCGCGGGTGAAAACGGAAAAACGCCTCAAGGCCCAAGAGGTCAGAGGAGAAGCGTGGTGGTCAGGGAAAGGAAGGACAGGGGGTGAATGCGCCAGCCTGGACCCGGGGGGTACCAGAGGGAATTGAAATCATGAAATCTAGGGGCTACAGGGAAACCCGGTGCTCCTCCGAAACCATCAATGACGAGTAGTGTTACACAAAAAAAAAAACCCAAAGTTGAGGAACAACACAAAGACAACACAAACCATCACGGGTTTCGGTGCCCAAAACCCCCGAGCAAGTCAAGAGCAACTGGGGAAAACAACCGGAGGAGATAGGGGATGCTGCGGAACTCTTTACCAAAGGGCCCCGAGACCAGAGCCCGGGACGGAAAAAAACAGGCTAAAAGGGCAAGCAATAAATCAAAACGATCAAAGACCAACTGCAGTGAGGGAAAAAGAAGAGGGAAACTAAGCCGAAGCCGACGCCCCTAGCCTAAGGTATTCTAGAAGAGGGGTCAAAAGGGGGCCAGGGACCCAAAAGGGGCATAAACAACCTCAAGACGATTGGTGGGAAGGAGTGGCATGTGGTATATAGAAGGACGGCAACGAGTACTTGGAAAGGAGAGGTCGGAAAATCAAAAAAAATTCGTGGCGGCCGCCCCCCAAACAGATCAGAAAAGAACAGGGAATCACCGAGGCAGGATGAGCCTCCCCCAATCCAGGGGGAGAGGGGGGCCGGGACCCACCAGAAATGAAAGGATGGGACAAAAGAAGGGGTCAGGGGGGGAACGGGGAAAAAGGGAGACAAAGATTCACCCTTTTTTTTTGAGAACATAAACCAAGGGGAAAGGGAACAGAGAACCCCCGGTTCGAGACGCGGGGAAACATTACTGGAGGGTGGAAGGAAAAGGCGGCACCTACAAATGTGCCCAAAGAAAAAGGGCAGCTGAAAATCAAATGTGAATGAGTGGAGTGGCGAGAAGCAGTGGTGGGGACAAAATTTAAAGAAAAGAAGTGTAAGAATAAGGTCACCAAATGTTCCAGGGGCAAAACCGCAGGCTATCGGACGAGGGAACAAAAAAGCACCCCAGTAACCGGGCAGTGTGGGGGTTCAGCGTTCCGGGAGGAGAAGAAGGGGCCCATCGGGTCTATGCAGCTCGGACAAGGACAACGGAAAAAAGACGCAAAACCGGTTCCCCCTGCTATAAGGTGGGCAGGAAAGGGCGGGGGGGGAAAAAAACTGGCTGGGGGTGTGGCCAGGACGCGGAAGGGCAGGAAAGGGGAAGAGGGCGAATGTGGAAAAAGATGATGGAAAAAAAATGCTGGTCCCCGGTCCGCCATCAAATGAGCCGGAACAAAAAGCCGGAGGAACTGCACATATTAATGGAGTTGGGAGGAAGTGACACCTTGAACTGCTCGAGACAATGGGAAAAGTTCCGGTCAATTGTGAAAAGAACCGGTATTGAGGGAACGAAAGGGAGTTTTATCAATCCTTCCGTAGAAGCCCCAAAGGGGAGAAAGGCACAATGCGCGGCCGGTTAGGGGGAAGGGGGAGGCGGGGGAGGGTTGGCTGACGGACAGGCCACGCAGGGCCAAGGCCTTGCTGGAAACTGCCACGGAAGGTCACAGGAAGGGAAAAAAAACGGGTGGCAAAGGTAAACGCTATGGCCACCAAGACGGTTAAGGAAAAGTAAAGAGAAGGTGGGGGTTTAAACCGCTAGAGGGAGGGAAAAAGGAACCAGCGAAAAAAAAACACTTCGTGAAACAAGGTACCGCCGTGCCGTTTGTAGAAAAACGGAGGAAGGAAAAATGAGGGGAAAAGGGGACAAGACGCAAAGGGTTCATATTTTCATATCGGAACAAGGGGGAAGACCCAGGGGGGGGGGTGCCAAACCCCCAAACGAGGTGTTCAGGAAAGGAGGAAGGGGCGGTCGCTGGGCCCCAGGGTCGTCCAACAGGAAGGAAAAAAAGGAAGGGGACGAAAGAGAAGTCTATCCAGCCCACTGACATGGGGGGGAAGAGGGGAAAAAAAACACAAAACCGAAAAAGCGACCGGGCTCAAAACTCTCCTTGCTAAAGTCATAAGAAGCTCTGCCGAAAAAAAAAAAAAGGGAAGGAGGAAAAGGAGAGTAGCGAGTTCAAGCATTATATGAGTGAGTAAAAAAAGTTTACCGTACTGAAGAAATGGCAGGGAGGGGCAACGAGTGTCTCGGCGTCAAGCATTTGTGACAGCTCCGGGCGCCGAACAGAAAAAAAGGGGGGGCCAAAGACGCAACGCGCCCCGCCCAGTTGAAAAAGAAAGACAAGCTGGAAACAGAGGGGCGGGAAGGGCAACATGACTTAGAAAAGCAGATCTCCAACAAACACGGTCTAGGAAAACTGACAGGGAAGGAAGCACCACAGAGGCAAGGGGGGTTAACAGGGAACTCAAAAAATGGGCAACGCGAACCATTTTTGGGAGGAAGGAAGCCGAGGGGAAACTCCAACACGGCTACTGAACGGTAAAAACTGGTGGGAAAACCGCAGGTGAAAGTGAAACCGTCCGTGGGTCGAAAAAGAACGGGCCGGGGGGGGATGAAAAAAAATGAGTGGATTTTAAAGAGAGATAAGTTGAAAGGGAAGAAGAAAAAAAGAAAAACGCCCTCTAACAGATAAAGAGGACAGGGAGAGAAACCAATTGGGTTTGGGGAAAGGAAGAAACACTAAAGAACCTCTACTTCTGGCCTAGAAACGAGGGGGGGGGGGGACCAGGCCTGGAACAGTGGGACGGGGGGCGGGCTGGGAGGACAGCACAAACCCGCCCTCAAGGACAGCCCCGGCCCTGTCTCTGGGGGGCGCGGGGGGGGGGGGGGGGGGGTCGGAGGAGGTTGGCGGGGACCTGGGCGACCAGGGAAGCGAGGAGAGCAGGAGCAGGAGGGGAAAAAAGGTTTCCCAGGAATGAAAGCGTAACAAATAACGCCGTGGTGAAAGGGAAAGGGTGCCTGACAAGGAGGCCATAAGTAAGCGGGGGACAGCGGTAGATAAGAAAAAAGACAAGGGGCATGGCCGGCATAACCGGACCGCTGAACAACCTCCCGTTACTCCCCGCAGGAAAAAAAATCGGAAAGAGGAGAGCAACATGGCTGGGACAACTAGTGGGTCGGACCTGAAAAAGGCTGGCAGAAAAGAATAATCACCAGGTCCTCCAGGGGGGCGCGTGAGGTGGCTGACCAGAGGAAGGTGCCAGAATTCCACCGGGGAACCGGACAATCCGATAGAAAGTGCTGTGGAAAACCCAGGGAAGGGGGGAACACTAAAGGGCCGAGCGGGGCAGGGACCATGCCCAAAGTAAACGGAAGTGAAAAGGGGAAAAAGTGACAACGGCACTCTTCGGGGGCCTAAGTACACCACCCCCAAAAAACCCAACCCACCGCCGAAATGGGTCGGGAGAAAGGAAACACAGGAAAAAGTGACGGCCGGGGTCACACTGCGGGTATCAGAGGCTGGGAGGGGGAGAACAGAAACCAAGTGAGAAACCCCCGCAAGATCGGAAAAGGACTTGGAAGAGGTGCTGGGGAAACACACTGCACAAGAGAAATTCACACTTCGGATTGATTATGGATGTATTGGCGGGGGGGGGAGAAAACAGTGGGACACACAAGAGGGCTCAACGTGAGGGGGGAATGGCGCGGTGCCACCCGAAAAGAGCAAGGGGGGGCGTGGTGATTGCACGTGGTGAACTGGAAAAAAAGACCAGGGTGTGACCGGGGGGGTGGGGAAACCGGAGCGTGGTTCGTCCGTGGTAATCCGAAAAAAACCGTAATGGACCTCCGCCAGGTTCTAAAAAAAAGGAACAAAGAAAACCCAAAAAACGGCAACAACAACAAAGCAGCACCCCCAAAAAAAAACCCGAAAAGCCACCCGCCTCTAAGAAGAAGAACTCCCCCTTCGCCCTTCCCTGTAAACCTTCACACAAAGAAAAGCACCGCAAGAAAAAAAAGGCCACCAACCCCTCCTTTCCCACATCCCCAACCACCCGCCCCCAAAGAACCCTCCTCCCAAAAGAACTAAACATCCCAGGTCAAAACCTCCTACCCCCCTCCTTTCCCCAACCACCACCGCCTTCTACCAAAAAAAAAACTCCGTCCGAAAAAAATAAAAGACCTCTCTTCCCCCTCTCCCGTGCGTCCAACCAAACACTCTCCTCCAGTCCTCAACAGACTCCGCCCTCCAAGAAGACCCTTTCCCCTCCCAATCAAGCTCCTTCTTCTCTTCCAATAAAAAAAAAAAACCCTCCAATCATAACTCAAGGACCAAAAAATTCACCCCACGCCGCCTTCCCGAACCAACTACCGACTCGGGTTTTCGTACGCTCCACTCAACAAAAACAAGAGACTACAATTTGCCCCCTTCCCCCCTCGACGCGCTCTTCCTCCGCCCACTTCTCCCTCCCCAAAAAAAAAAAAACCCAAAAACCTAACCCCCGAAAAAAAAACTTCTCCCAAGCCTCCCTCCCCTCCGATAACTCAACTAACTCCTCTCCCATGAAATTCTTGTTCATGCCTAAAAAAAGAATCCCAAAAAGTCTCTTCACTTCCCACTCGCGCCGTTCCCCCTCCAACCCCCTCACTCCAAAAAACTCGCTGCACTCGAAAAAAAATCCTCAGTCTTCCCTCCATTTCCCCACTTCTCTTTCAAAAACCCAAAACAAAAAATCTCCGAAAAAAAAACTTCTCATCAAATACCCCTTCTCAACTCTCAAAAACCACTCCGCAAAAAGAAAAAAAGAGACGCCCCAAATACTAAAATAATTTCTCACCTAAACCTCCTTCTCAAATTCACTCTCCCTGGCCCTCATTAACCTCAAAACAAAAAGCCTGAAACCTTCTCCTCCTCTTCTCCCTGCCACTTTTCGCGTCTCTCTTTTCCTTTTCTACCCAAGTTAAAAAAAAAAAAACCTCCAAAAGACAAACACAAGGTCCCAAGAAAAAGAAAAAACCCTCGTCCCCCCCGGGAATAAAAGAAGGGGGAGGGGGTGGGGAAAGAGTGTTATTTCGACCGTCTTGGCTAGTGAAAAACTCGAAAAGTTGGGCAAGACAATAGAGATCAACTGGCTGCACTCCGGGGTCCGGGAAAAACACCCCCGTCTAGTAGGACCCTGGTGGCAATTTCCCCACGGAGAAAATCAAAAGAGGAGGAAAAACGAATAGACTCGAAAAAGCGTCTATAATCCGTTAGGCACCTCAGTGGAAAGAATGCTAAAGGGGAAAGAGGGGAGCAAACCAGTGCAAAGGTGAAGAATCTTTTTCGGGGGGGGGGTATCAGTGACGGGGGAACCAGCAAAATTAAGAACGGCAATCGTCGGAGTGGGGGAAACTTCTCACACGTCTGTTTCGCAGTGAAGATTCGGAAGATGGTCGTCTCCGGGCGGGAACGGCCGGAGACTGAGGGAACCAGGGGCCATTTGACGGCGACTGCCCAGAAAGCAAACTGGCACACCGAAATCGTCCATGGTGCTCTTTAAATCGGGTCATAAAAAGGAGGAAGGTGAGTGGCGCACACCATGTCCAGGTCGTCCGGCTGAACAGATATTTGAAAAAACCTGCGCAAAAAGCTGAAAGAAGAAAGACATGGGGGGACCGCAACAGTTCATGACCAATCCCTTGGCGA
>Ga0179593_1503931_pt1 | contig 11912 bp, 18 predicted proteins | sample CZODoug2_1_08_16_FD_185931 | JGI IMG/M metagenome (GOLD analysis project Ga0179593, IMG submission 185931) | Vadose zone soil fungal communities from Angelo Coast Range Reserve, California, USA - CZODoug2_1_08_16fungal (PacBio error correction) | ecosystem: Environmental > Terrestrial > Soil >...
GCAAGGTTAAAAAAGCAACCTGGTCCCAGAGTTCGTGATTTCTTCAATTTGGGGGGAAAGACGCCGTGAAACGATTCAGAAGGGGGGGGAGGGGCAGGAGGTTTGAGACGGTGGCACCGCACAGGGGGGGGAAAAAGGGGAGAAAAAACTAGGAATATCGGTGAACGGGGGGAGGGGGGGGGAAGGGTTTTGGGGGAAAAAAGTGGGGAGAAAAAGCGCAAAAAACCCAACATGATCCGTACACCCTCCGTTATGGGAGATCTCGCCGCGATTATAGGGGTGGGGGGGTATTTGTGGGGAAAATAAGTGTTCCTCTCAGTTATTTTAAGAAAAAAACTAGGACGGTTTAGGTGAGCGTGAGAGGGGCCACTGAAAAAGAAGGGGAACCCTTTGAACGGTTTGAAAACCGTAAGTCCTATTGCCGGCAGGTCGGTAGGAATGGGGACCCAGAGAAAAAGGGGTTGAGGAAAAGACCCGGGGTAATCTTGTTGAAACCAGAGCCTTTGCGCACGCCACAGGCCAAAAGGTGGTCAGGAAAGGCGCAACTCAAAAAGAAAAGAAACGAAAAAGAAAGGTCAGTAGAATAAACAATGATGGTCGACTTCTGCGCCAACCCCAGTTTTCCAACAATCTGGGTAGAGGGCCGAAAAAGAGGGGGGTGATGGAGACGAGACCAAGGAAAGGGACGCGGGGGGAAAGAAAACAAGGGGTTTTGTTTCTCCATGCCCTCTCAGATCAGTTATAAAAAGACAAATTGTTTTAGATAAAAAACGGAAAAAAATGGAACGACGAGACACGGTATGCCAAAAGGGAAAAAGAAGTCGAAGAGGGAAAGACAGACGTTCCCACCAGGTGGATGGACTCGCGGGGGGAGCAAATGGGAAGAGTGAGACAAAAAGAACCCTGTGAAAAAACGAACGCGCCGGTTCTCTAGGAACAGTTTCTGGAGTTTGGGGGGGGAAACAAAAGATAGTCTAAAAGGGAGAAAAGAACGGGGAAAAGTGAAAAAAAAGGGGGAGGGGGACTTGCGCGGGGGTAATCGGGACAAGAAGCGAGATAATTCCCCATTAGGTCAGAAAAATCAAAGAACAGTCAGTGTAAAGGAGAGGGTTTGGGAGAATCGAAAACAAAAAAAAACCTCCGAGGAAATCCTAGTCAGGTCTAAGCGTACGCCCCTCTAGCGACCCCATAGGGAAAAGAAAAGCGGCCGTGGCCACGGGGGAACTAAAGAAGAGAGGGGGCGGTTAGAGAGGGACCCCCAGGGGTTGCGAAAAGGGCCCCCTTTGTCGGGCACCTCTTGGAAAAATATAAGGGAAAAGGGGTTGGTGGATGCGAGTTGGGGAAAGAAGAACAGGAAAACTAAGGAAGGGGCTGTGAGGAAGGAGTCAAAAAATTTTCTTAAAACTGAAACTCCCCCCATCCAACCAGTGGCCATCCTGGGGGAAAAGACCCAAAAAACGCCCCGAAAAAGGATGGAAACGAAAAAAGGGGGGGGGGAAGAAGGGGTCCTTGTGAGAAAATTAGAATTAGTTGGAAAAGGCAAAGGTTTAAATGGGGGTGGCGCATTCTTCCCGTCTTCCGGAGATCTGGGGGGAAGAGGAAAAAAAATGAAAGCCGATGAAACTAGGGGGGGGAATTGGAAATGAGCAAATAAAAAGGGGGAGGGTAAGGGGAACTGTCAGTCTGAAAAAAAATTCCATCCATGCAATGTGAGCAGGGGGGGGCAAAAAGTTACAAAGATCTGCCTGGGGGGGGGGAGAGGGAAAGGACAACTTCAAGCGTTGGGGGAGAAAGAAAACAAGCATCCAAAACTTTGTCACACCCAGGAAAAATCGGTAGTGCTGGGCAGAGGGGGAGGGGGACACCAACAAGAGGGTTTGGGAACTTCTGTCGTGCCATCCATTGGCAAAGAAGAAAGGGGTAAAAAAAACAAAGAAGGGGGGAGTCCTAAAATACTCCACTTTGAGGCGTTGGGGGAGGAAACACAATAAGCAAAACGAAATATCCAGGGGAAAAACCAAGCTGGAGGGGAAAAAATTCTAACCGCAATGCGTTGGGGAATGCTGATCGTGACAAGGTTTGTGTTCCAGTATCTTGGAGAGTTGCAAAGGAGGACGCATGAAAGTGAAGCAGGGGGAGGAAAGCGCCTCAAAGTCTGAAGGCAAAAAAAACACCACCATCCGTGATCTACTAAAAGGCCCCGGACCCTGTCCTGAATCAGGAGAGCAAGGGAATGGCAAAATACCGAAAAATGGGGCAGGGGGGGGAACAAAATTTCAAAGGTGGGGGGAGCCGAAAATCACTAGGTAACGTCTGACCACGTGCAATATCTCCAAGAGTTACACACCGATAACGAGTAGACACTTTAACAGGAAAAGGTGCCAGGGTGCAAAAAGACGGGACTTCCCCCGCGTGACCTTCCATCTAGGAAAAAACGGAGTGGTGCAACCATCTCAAGATACAGGTGGGAAAGGGGGAATGACGCCATTCGATTGGCGAAGGTCCATCTGGCTTCTCTGTGGTAGACAGGAAAGGTTTTTACAGGAGGGAGCGTACGATGGGGGCGGCCCCGCAATGGGGGGCCAAACGCTCCGTCCATCACTGCGGGGGGGGGGACGAAAAGCACAGAAGGAGGGAAAACCCAAAGTATAAGAGAAAAACAGCTACCCTCCACCCCGCAACGGGAAGGAGGAGAGACCTGACCGGTGTTTAGGTTAAGGAAAGGGGGTCCCGAAAAAAAGAAGCAAAGGGAAGAAGAAAAAAAGGTGGCAAAAACTTTCAAAAACCTAAAAGTTTAAATCCCCCCCCACAAACCAAAAGGAGGGGGAAGGGTACGCCAACAGAGGAAAGGGGAACCAGGAGGGGGAAAAACGTTGGGGGGGGGAGCCCGCCGGTTTGTTTCGCCCATGGTGTTTACACGAAGAAAGGGAAATGGGGGCCGGAAACACGGGGGAAGGGAAGGGGGGAGAAAAGCGGAAAGGGAGGAAAAACAAAACCAAGGAACCTCAGGAATCTCAAAAAACGGCCCAAAAACACACGAAAAACCAGATGGGGACGGGGGGGGGGGCGCAAAGAACCAATGCAGAAAAAAAACCCGGGCAGGGGGAAATATACAAAAAACCCTTTTGCCGAAAAGGTTTTTTTCAAGCACCTTACCCATGGTTTTCCGTAAGACCGAAACACCAGAGATATCCAAAAAAAAGGGGAACCGCAAAAGGGGGGAGACTAATCAGGCAGGGAAAAGCAAGGGAAAGGGGGGTTAAAGGGGGGGCTCACCGAATTGGGCGCGGAGGATACCCGAAAAAATGGCCCTCAGCTAACCATGAAAAGAAAGGGGGAAACTGGGTGTTTGAAGCAACCTTGGACACTGGGAGGAGAAGGGAAACATAAATAAAGGGGGGAAGATCCCAGACAGGGGGGGGGGGGGGGCAAAGACTGCGTGAAAAAAACGTCCGCCGTTTGAGGTTCAATCCTGCCGGCCCCCTTGGTGGAAAAATCATGCGATAGCCGAGGATACAAAGGTGGGGGAGGGGGAAGGAAAAACAGATTTTTTGAGAAATGACACGGAAACCGCCTGTGGGGGATTGTATCTCTAAGCTTTGCATCCGGTTTTTTTGAAATTTTTAACTCAAGAAGAGCGGAAGGGCCAGGGCTTGCCACATCAAGGCAAGCTGGGTGGGGAACAGAAAGAAGAAGATAATCAACCAACACACGGAGGATTAGAAAAAAGGTATATTGATGATTTGTATGTTCCAACTAAGGAAAGGGGGAAAGAAACGGGGGTGCCTAAAGGGGCACGGGGTGGAAAAAAGGGGGAAAAAACCTTAGGAAAAGGAGGAGTCGAAAAAAAAAGGGGGGCCGCCCTAAAAACTTCCCTGAACTAAACGATGCGTAATCTGACCAATTTTGTTGGGAATCCGAGGGGAGGGCCAGGAAAAACCCAACAAAGCACTGTAAAAAGGACGTTAAACACCCGGAACAATCTAATGAATTGGGGAAAGAAATTCAACCTTTAAGAAAGGTGAAAAGCCCCAAGTGGGTTGAGTATGGGCAGGTAAGATGGCTAGGTCCGAAAAAGGAAGTATTAATTGGAGGACCTAAGTGGGGACCAATGCCTTTTCACGGTTCTCCCGGAAAAAATCGTCGGGGGGGGGGCTCAGCACCTACGGAAGGGGGGGAAAACCGATCTCTGGGGGTTGCATGTTTAAAAAGCTATATTAACAGGTTGGAGGGGGAAAAGGGAAGAGGGAATCGTGGGCAGGGGGGGAAGTAACGGTGGCGGGGGGTAATTGGGGGGAGTAAATTCTCAGGGGTCGCATTACTCCCACCAGAACCCGGTGGAAGGAATGGGCAAAAAAAAGTCTGGGGAAAAAAGGAGTCATCGTGAGGTTGCATTGACGGGGCAAGAAGGAGCCCAAGTGCAAAAGTTTCGGCGCTCCAAAGGAGAAGGCAAAAGGTCCGCGGGCCTCGGGGGGAAAGTGGAGAAAAAAAAGGGAAAGTCATCAGATCAATCACTCACACGTCTTCCAGAAAGAGAAAAAAGTGGGTCCGCCAAAAAACGTTGGGGGGAGGGGGGAGAGTTGCCTGACAGTGGGTCAAGACGCCGTCTTTCCCTCAGAAGGGGACGGAAATTGGGTGAAGTCTGAAGGAAATGGGGGGGCTTTAAAGGGGGGGGGGACAGGGGCCTTCACGGAACCGGCAAAAGTCAAACACGGGCGGCCGCAGGAAGAAGAGTGAAAAAGAAGATATGAGGGGTGGGGGGAGGAGAAGGCGTGTTACGAGGTCCTCCTATGGGACCTCGCCAAGGAAACTAACATGAACTGAATGGGGGGGTGGGCCCAATCCAAAATGCCCGCGCCACGGGGGAACCTAGGTCAACGAAATTCAGGGAAGAGGAGACACTACCAATAAAGAAATGCCCAGACTAAGAGATATCCATCTCAACAAAGAGTCAGGGTCGCACAAAAAGACTACGCAGCCTTTTCCGTCTCACCTAAATATCGTGAAGATTGGGTGCCATGGTTTTTTGTGGGTACACCAAAAGAAGCTCCAAAGCTCAGTTTTCAAAGGGGGGGGGGAGGAGAGGGGAGCAAGGGTTTGGAGGGGAGGGATCGGAAAGATCGAAAGGAAAAAAGTTCAGAGGCCTGTTCCCCGCCGTTTAAGAAGGGGGAAAAAATGGGTTAAACGGGAAAATCAAAAGTTGGGGGGGGGGGGAAGGGGATGGGAACGTGGATCCGAACCTATGGCCGGCCCGTCTTTAGAAATTGGGGGAGGGGAGAAGGGAAAAAAGGGGAAAGGAACCTGCATTAAATTGTGCCTGACACAAGCCCTGGTCCCAAACCACCCACCACGGGACCACTCAATCTACCCGAACAAGGAACTATTAAAAGTGGAAAAAAAAACCATGAAGGACGAAAAAAACCACCCACAGTGAAAAAATCAGCCGGCCCAATCCCCCTACGGTAAACTAAGAAATCGAAGATGGATTTCGGGAGAGGGGAAGGGGGGTACCAAAAGAAGGGGGAAACTCATTAAAAACTGTATTTCACGCCATGTCCGAACCGAAAACGGTGAAAAAAGGGGACGTGTAAGAAAAAAAAAAAAAGGGACCGCGAAGAAGGCCGGCCGCGGACATGTTTTCCCACTAAAAAAATTTTGAGGGTTTTCCCTCTAGGTTGAAAGTAAGGGGATCGAAGGGGGACACCGGGGAGCCACAGGGGGGAACAATTTAAGTCCATGGAAAATTCACCGGAGGTGCATGTCCATACAGGTCGCAAAGGGGGAAAAACAGGAAAGGGGCGTAAGAGTAACGCCCGTTGACCGGGAAAGGCTCGAGGAGGGAATGCCGGAAAATCCACCCAGAAAATCGCTGTATCCTTCTTAATAACCAAGGGGGGCAAAAGGGCGCAAAAACAAAAGGGGGGAAGTCATCCAAATGGGGAGGGGCAAACCAAAAAAAAGACCCTTTCCGACTCAAAAGCCCGGAAAAAAAGCGTGTAGGGGGAAAACCAGAAGGGGTGGTTTTTTTTGCGGGGAGTCTGAAGCCGGGATCACCGGAAAAGGGAAAGAGGGGGGGCCTCTACATTGGGGGGGGGGGGGGGGGGACAATCTCTCGGAAACAAGGCACGCCCCGCACAAGCTGAAAAGAAAAAGAACAAATGAAAAAGGACTGGGTCGAAGGACGGTTGGAAAAAACAGGCCTGAGGGAAAGGCAACGCCTGGGAAACCTTGCAATATCCGATATTTCTCTATGGGCAGGGGAAACAGATCAAAACGAAAAAGTTAAAACCTCCGCTGGACTACGGGGAGGGGGAAAAGTGCACAAAAATCTCGTTTCATCAGCTGTCTCTCCCTAGATTGTTTGGGGTGCGGTGGGGGGGAGAGTTCAAGTAAAACAAACCTGAAGAGGAACAAAGTTACTGGACGTCAGAGAAGGAAAAGTGGTCGTCTCGCAGTCCCGGACAAGGGAGGGAAAAAACGGGGGGAACGCAGGTGACCTTTGTAACAGGGGGGGTACGGCCGTCATTTTAAAACCGAAAGACCCCGGAAAAAAAAAGTAAAACACAAAAAAAAAAACTGTGACTAAGGGACACGGCGGGAAGTCTGATGGCCAAACAACGGCGCCGGATAAAAAACAGAGAAAACTGCAAAAAAGAAAAAAGCGCCGAAGAAACGCCGTGAATCGGTCTTGCTAAAAGTCTAAGGAGGGAAAAAGGGGGGCCTAATGAAAGATACCAGGTGAAAGTTGGGGGGAAACTGAAGGAAAGGAAAAAATGGTGCTGAAAAACTGATGGCCCCCGGGTGCATTTCCCTGACGCAAGGGGAAGAGGGGGGGGGGGGGGAAATCGGGCCGGCCGAAAAAACCAGGGACATCTCCAGGATACTAGGGGGGGGAGGGGGAGAAGACACGGGGCCTCGAAAAAACGAAAACAACATCCTGTTTCTGCTTGACAGAAAGAACAGGTGATATGTAATAAGAAGAGATATTTGGGGGGGAAGATACGGGGGGGGCCCTTAACCGTGGGGAAATAAAAATTGGGTCGCAAGGCTAGGCAAGCTCCCTCCGTATCCAAAGGAAAAAAACAAAGTTTTTTTCCCCGGAAGCAAAAACTACTCGCCACACAAATTTCGCCTTAGAGAATCCATCTTACATATATCCACCTGGACGGAAAGGGACAAACATAAGGTGTGGGCTAGCAAGGAAGGACCAGGTAAACCAGGCAAAAAGGGGGATTCCGTCCCCCCGGGGTTTTTCGTAAGTAATATTCAAACAAAAATGACGAACATTGAAAAAAGTTGGAATGGGAGTGAGGGGTAAATAGAAACAGGAATTACGCAATGAAAAAGACAGCGGGAAGAGCGGGCGAATGCAGGGTGCAAGTAGCAAGACGGGGGGTGTTGGAGGATGAGAAGGCGATTTCTTACACCAAAACCGTGCGAACCAGAGCACTTAAAACGAAAAGCGCCAGTAAGTAAAGGTGGGCGGACCAATTACCTATGTAACGCTTCATTTCCTGGGGCAAGTGAACTCTACAACATCATGACGCGCCCAAAACCACACTCTTGGTGGAAAAAACAACGCCCCACGCAGAAAATAGTCAGAAATTTAATCGGTAAGGTAGACCCGCATCAAAAGCATGAGAGCCAAAGAACTAGAGAACGGCAAATGACAATGCAGAAGGGAGGGGAAAAAAACCGTTGTACAAATCCAGTACGGGGAAAGATACAAAAAACGGGCGTCAGGAAAACCAGCCTTTCGTACGGGGTGGGGTGGTTTTCACTGCACTTCAATATATTTGATCCGAAAAAAAACAAAAAAAAACAAAGGGGAGGAGTGGAATATTCAAAGGGGGGAAGAAAAAAATGAAATAAAAAAAATTTCCCAAATCGAAGGTCGTTTGTTAAATTGGAGCCTGGGAAGGTCAAAGTTTGGTGTGAACATCAGGGGGAGAGGAACGACCGGTGGGGTAGGGCGCGTCCGGAAAGGGACCGAAATCCCTTCCCGCCCAGAGATTGAGGGGCGGGGGGGGCGCCCCCCGTTTGTTGGTGAAGAAAAGGAAGTGGGAAACAGCTGGGAAAAAAAAGAAGGGTAGAAAGGACCAACATTCTTCCCCCTCGTAGATCATTTTAAATGCAAAGGAGGGGCAGTCAGGGGGACGGAACCTGGGGTGGGTGAATGTCAAAAAGGGTAAGGGGGGTTCAGAGAAAGTCTTTAGGAGAGGGGAAGAAAATCCGCAGGGCATCGGTGATCGCGGATCGGCAAGGCGTTGGGGAAAAGACCGTTAAGGGAGGAAAAGAAGAGAACTGCACGCAGGCCGGGGTCGGCGGAATGTAAGTGCGCTGAGTTTTGGGAGGCAGAAGAGAAGGTGGGTAAACGATCTTGGAAGAGCCAGGCGCACAAGAAGTAAAAAAAGGGGGGTGGGTAAGAACCAAGGGGCGGGGACAGGGAGGAGAGCCCGAGAATAGACTTCGAATTCAATCACTGTATGTCATCGAACTCCCCAAGTTTCGTCAAAGAACATCGTGAGGGAAGAAGATGAAGGGGGAATGGCGCACGGGAAACGAGAAAGACAGCCAGTTGCAGAAGGAAAGAGCAGAGAAGAGTTTTTAGATCCAGACCCAGGATCAGGGAAAAGCTTTTTATATTAAAACTGCCACAAAGGGAAGCAGAAGAGGGGGTGGGGGGGGGAGTAAAGGAACAGGTTAAAGGACTGAAACCGTTTGGAGCTAGTTAAACGTACTTTTATGCCCTTTGTAAAAGTCGGGGGAAGGCACTGCTTTGAAAAAAAATTAGGGCGACCGTGGAGGGAAGGGTTGGGAAGAGGGACCCTTGCTGGACACTGGTTTGGGGTTTGACGGTTCCTGGATACGTAACAGGGGTGGGAAACAAGTGTGTAAAGCTCGGGGTGAGAACCCAAGGAAGGGATGAATTATGCCATTCTGTTACGAAGTCCCGGGGAAAAAGAAGGGGAAGAAAATTTGGTGGAAAAAAAAAGCCCTTTCGCAAAGAAGGGGGGAACCAAAAAGCTAGAAAAAAAGGAAAGTGCCAAGAGTACCGCTCCAGTCGAAGTCCCTCCTGATAGGGGGCCACGTGGGGAAGGGCAGGGGTGGAACAAGTAGGCCGGAAAAGGGAAGGTATCTAGAAAACGTAGTCCTTTGAAAGGAGAGGGGAGACAAACAGGAGGCGAATTTGTTTAGGTATGGTCACATTATAGGGGCCGGCGAGGTCGGGGACAAGCGGAGGCAAACCAAATGGAAAAAGACCCCATCCGAAAGAAGCAAAAAACAGGCCAGCCAAAACGACCGAAAAGAAGGGGAGGACGACAGGAGGGGGGCCAGGGGTTTATCCTTATCATCAGGTACCTCTGGAGGGAGCAACTGGGGGGGGGGAACAGGAAGTTCAAAAAAAGAAAAAAAGTCAAATCCAGGAAAGGAAAAAGGGCATAGGGTTGGGCAGGGGAGAAACAGAAAGTTTTATAACGGGGGGGCACGCGGTGTAAGTTCACCCCACGGGGTGGCGCAAGAAATGGGTGGAACCATGCAAAATATGAGGGGGACTTGCGGCGGGAGGGAATTACAAGGGCCGAGGTTTGGAAGAAAGAAAAAAAAAAAGAAGGACAAACGATAGGGACGAAGGGAAATCAGAAGTCGCAAAGCCGACTGTGCGGGCGGATGAAAAAACGAGGGAAACAGGGGGGTCAAACAGGGAAGGGAAGAGAAAAAATTACGAGGGGGGGATGCGAAAGGGAGCAATTGCCGATGCTCAAAACACACAAGTACGCCCCTAGTAAGTGACCACGGTGACAAGATGACGGCACAAAATAAGGGTGCGCATCATGGTGGGACAAAGAAAGAAAATCCAAAAAATATAGTGGGAGGGAGACCAATAAGGGCATAGGCGCTGGAAAAAGGCAACAGAAGAACTCAGAAAACGAGCCACAAGGGACCGGAGGAGAAAAAACGACAAGGCACCGACCGCGGCCAGGGAAAAGAGGGCGACCTGGGTCACAAGGTGCCAACAAGCACACAAATGGGGGGGGAGGTACGCAGTCCAAAAAAAAAGGGGGAGTTTTTGGGAAAACGACACGGAGAAGCTGGACAGGACAACTCACTTGCAACGATTAAATGAATCGACATCAGGGGAAGAGAAGCCCAAAAAAACCGAAGTATAATGGTTGAGGGGAACCGCCGTGGGGGGGGGGGAGAGAAAAGAAAAAAGCTATGTGTTTCGCAAATTGGCCTGAATTCAACAATCAACCAGAAAAAAACAGGACAGGGATACAAGCCCAAGAGACAGGTAAGGGGTTGGAACAACAAAATCCCTCATGAGGAGGGGGGAAAGAAATCTGGTAGATCGCCAATGGAGATGGTGGAAAGAGGGAGGAACGTGGGCCGTTTTTTGCATCTCAAAAAACCCAAAATTTTTGTTGAAGGGACTAGGCCGGGGACGCCTCTGGTCAAAGTGGGACAAAGGGGCAAAAGGCGGCCAAAGGACCCGCCGTCAACTCTTTTGCAAAATGAGGGTAAGAATCAGTGAAGAAAAAAAAAGGAGAAAATAAAGGCACTTCAATCCACCAGAAGCATCGGCGTCTGGAAGAAAACTAAAAACTGACCGACCTGTTTTAGGTGACCAGGGGGAAACGCAAGGCAAATAACCCTACGCAAAAATCAAGGGAATAATCACCGTTAAAAAGGAGCACGGGGAAGGAAAAAAAAAAAGGAAGTTACGCGGTTACTAATACAGGTGGCCGAAAATCCAAACCGCCCCACGTTGGGCTAATGAGAAGAAGGATTCAGGGCAAAAAAAAAATGGATACTGCAGGGACCAATGAATGACACTGGGGGGGAAAAAAAAAACCAAGACGAAAAATTGACCATCCACCTGTTACGCAGGAGGCAGGGAGTTTGAAAACAAACTTGGCTGATCAAGGCGTTGGGGGAAAGAGGGAGGTCGAGAAAAAGGACGAATAAAAAAAGAAACTGGTGCGAAAACGACGGAATAAGTCGAACACCTTGGCTTTTGGGGGCAAACGAAGGGAAAAAAAACCCGCCAGGGGGGGAAAAAAAAAGTTTTTCGGGGGCCAAGAAGTACCATGACCTTCAAAAAGGGGGGGAGAAAAAAGGGACCACCCCCGGATCAGAAGGAAGAAAAGGGTTTCCACACGCAAAACGCGATACGGGTCAAAATGAAAGTCGTTTGAAGGGGTTTCAAAAGGAATTAGAGCCCCTAGGGGGCGCAGGGGGAAGGAACGAAAAAATAGGAGCAAACAATTTATACGTCCTTGAAGAGACCTGGAGAAAAAGAGAAGACATAATCAAAAATGTTACGAAAGGAGAAAGAGGACTGGAAAGTTTAAGAAAAACGCATGAGCAGGGGGGGACGGGGAAAGCCGGTCGCTTGGGCGAGTAAGGCTCTAGCCTAATTTTCTGAGCGACAGAGTTCAAAGGAATAATGGAAAGGTATAAAAGGGTAGTCGGCGGGGGATAGAAAAAAGTCCGACTGAAAAGGGTGTTGGAAGGGTGAAGACCTGGGGCGTGCAAGCCCCGGTTGGCTGGGAACCATCCAAGGCAGCCTTGAACGATCCTCCTCTCTCGACAACAAACAAAAGAAGAAGAGTAGAAAAGAGGGGAAGGGGGGGGGTGGAGTAAAGCGGGCAGAAAGGCCAAGAGTGTCCTCAAGCACATCTTCACCGGGTAAACATAGGGGGAAACTTTGTCCCTGCTCACCTCAGGAAAAGGGAACAGGGTGAAGTCACACGATAAGAATCTTGGAAGAAGAACAGGTTGGGCGCTAGGGGAGGGAAAAAAGAAAAGGGCGGGGAACAGGAAAGGACCAAACTCAAAAGGGAGTTTTCCGCAGACCCTTAAAAGTAAATCCAGGCGAGAAAAGAGTAAACATGAAGGGGAGGGGA
>Ga0179593_1558746_pt1 | contig 11912 bp, 16 predicted proteins | sample CZODoug2_1_08_16_FD_185931 | JGI IMG/M metagenome (GOLD analysis project Ga0179593, IMG submission 185931) | Vadose zone soil fungal communities from Angelo Coast Range Reserve, California, USA - CZODoug2_1_08_16fungal (PacBio error correction) | ecosystem: Environmental > Terrestrial > Soil >...
ACCAGAAAAAGGGGACACCGGGGGAGGTGGGGCAGCGATGAACGGAGCCTAGTGTGGCAACAAATTGTCAATAATGGGGAGAAGCAAACGCAAAACCCCACCGGGGGAAAAAGGGGGGGGTCCAAAGAAGGGGGGGTTTGAGTGCGTGCATGTCATAAAGTAAGGCTAGAAAGGACTTGTGGTAAATCGAGATCGAGACTAGAAAAAAAGGAGGCCGAGGGTTTAAGCAAAAAAACTGAACAAGCTGGTTTTGGAGGCGGGGGGAAGTTTCCGAAAGCCGAACTTCCCCTGGGAAATGAGAACACAAAGCAAACAAAGAGCAAGCGACTCTCTGGAGCCAAATAAAGCCAAAAATGGGACGGCAGAAGAGCTGAAAACGGCCCAAATTGACTCAAGATGAAAGGGGGGTGGGGGCACAAAAATCTCAACGCCTTGAGGAAAGATCGGTCAAAGGGAAAATCAGGAAAGTCGGCCAAAAAAAACACGGCGACCAGAATGGTAAAAGTAGGGGACGAAAGACATGAGCCATTTTAGGAAAAAATCAGGAAAAAAAAAAAATGAAAAAAAATGATGAAGCAAAAAACCGAAAAATGAGAACTCCAGACACACAGGGCTGGAAGGGTGAAAGGGAGAACTCGACTACACATATCGAGAGTGGAAAAAACTAAAAAAAAAAAAAAGACAGGGGTGATACGACGTAACGAAACGGCCACCCGGGGTCCGCCGTAGAAGACCAGCAGGTCAGGAGCGACCTGGAACCAAAGAAAAAGATATCGTCGAAACTTAACAGGGGGAGCCGGGAAGATCTGCCCGGAAAAAGTTCACAGCAATGACAGGCAAAAGCAGGGGAGGCGGGAACAGTTACGCGGGGGGGGAGGTGCGCAGATGTTTTGCCCTGGGGGGGGGAAGAGGGAAAGCAAGCGAAATTTTCGGGGGGACCAAAAGGAAGAAAACGGCGGATCGGTCGATGACAGGATTGTCACCTTCGACAAGTCTTTGAAGGAAACTATCTTGAAAAGAAACGGGGGTGTACGATGGTGATAAAGAAACGTAAACCACGCAGTGCCGGGGGGGTTAATAAATAGTTGAGAAAAGGGGGAACAATTTTCTTTCCCGGCGACAGGGAAGCCTGAAAAAACCTTGAGGGGGGGAAAAACCGGCGTGAGCGGGGGAAGCGATGGACACTCCAGTTCCAGCCAGAGAGATTGAAGACTCGGGATGAAGAAAGGGAGGGACAAAGAAGGACATTTGCGGGGAAGGAGGCCCTAACACAAGGGGGGGGGGTGGGCTGTTTGAGGGAATTTCAAGAATGCCGAACCACCAAAAAAAAAAGCCCCAAAAGCCAAAAAGGGGTGAGGGATAAACTGAGCAAAAGGGGAGACCCGTAAGGTTGTTCTGTGAAAAAAAAAGAGGAGCCCGAATCGGCGAACAAGTTTGTGGGGGAAAAAACAGGAAGGACGGGCAAAAAAAAAAAAGGATGCGTCAGTGGAGAACGCAGAGAAAGGTAGAAACGTTGTGAACACCGCCCATGGTGGGCACGACAGAAAAAAAAAGGAACGAGGCAGTGCAGGTTGGCGCTAAAATGGGTTGGACGCCAGGGCCCCTTCTGTTCCTTGAAGAAGGGGAGGAATTGGCCGGAGAAGTGGGGGCTTGGAGAAAGAGGGGGGGTGCAGGGAAAAAAGCCTTGAAAAAAGATTCAACTGGATCTGTCCAAAAAAAGGAAAACATGGATGCCGGAATCGGCGCACAGAAGAAAAAAAAGACTGGAAAAAAGGTCTTCGTGATATAACTGACGGTCAGAGAAAAGGTTTTTGCTGGCGGAGGGATAGGGGGGAGGGGGGAGGTGGCTGGGGGCGGAATGGGGGGAAAAGTTAGCGAGGAAGGGTAAGTTTCGCCTTGCTCAAAAGACCCAGAGGGGGGTGGGAGAACAAGCGCGCGCAATCCTTGGACAAACAAAAAAAAAGGAAGAAGACGGGCCAGACAAAAAACAAATTAAGCACGAGCGGACGATCGCAGGAAGTGGTTGGCGAGAAGCACAGAAAAAAGAGGCCTGGTTCAATGTGAGGCTGGCGGTAATTTAGGACCGTTGAAAATTGAGAGGATAGTCGAATAAACCTTTGGGGGTTCAACGAAGAAGTGACGTGGGGGGAAGGTGAACACCAAGAACTGGGCGATGGGGGTGGAGAGAATAAAGTGGAGAAAAAGGTCGAACCCCCCAGCAAAAAAAGGGGGAAGGATAAAGGGGGGAATGAAACGACAGAGCCGTTTGCATCGGCGTTCCAAAGATGGGTGGAAAGGGTCTCCAAAAAACCAACCTGGAAAAAAGGAAGGGAAAAGGAAACTTCAGCCTGCGGACTAGAGAGAGGACCCCAATCAACCACACACCACCAGCGAGTCAAAAAAAAGGGGAACCAGGAAACGGACACTGATAATAGTCAAAAAGAAAAAAAAAAAACCATCGCCCAGGCTTGCGCCCGATTGACCAAGAAAGGACCGTAGGAGGAGAAAAGGGGAAAAGGGTTATAGGACCTATGAAAGACCGACAGGCCACGACAAAAAAAAAAAAAAAAACCACCGCCAGCGACAGGAAAAGAAGGCCTGAGGAAATGAAGCTACAGACAAAAGCCTGCGATGCCAACAGAAGAGGTGAAAGAGAGGGGGCGTGCCACGCCTCGGGAAGATCAAGGTTTGAAAAAGAAAAAAAAAAAAAGCGGAGAGGAAAACAACATCCGAGCACGTGCGAATGCCAAAAGGAAAGGGCAGAGAAGGGAGAGAAGAACATTAAGACAAATCATCAAAAAGCCACGCTAACAAAAAGAAAAAAAATGGAGCCAAAAACCAATAGCAAGCCAGAAAAAAACCGAAACAGCCAAAAAAGAAAAAGCACAAAAGAATGCCCTCCCCAGGCGTCGACGGGGGGTACTCGAGGGGTGAGCCCGCTCCGGTCCAGCAATTAAAAGGGACAAGAGCGCTGATCTGGGAGGGGCTAAAAAAAAAAAAAACTGAAATGAACCAAAGTCTTGACCCCTTTGGGCAAATTTAAGGACGCGGAGGAGCCCAAAGGAGGGAAAGGAGGCGGGGATTTAAAAGAAAAACTAAGCCAGCAAAAATTCACGACGCTGGGAAACACTGCGTTCGTGACATCGGGTTCACAAGCGATGGAAACTAACCGGAAAAAATCTAGGAATGTACAACAAGACCATCGGGGGGGACGGCAAGAATGAAACGATGCAGGAATGGACACCACAAACTCACCCGATTGAGGGCAAAAGATCAATTTTGAGAAAAAAGGGTTGTCCGAAAGTGGGGGGTATGCGTAAAGTTATCAAAAAAAAAAGAGCAAAATCCGCATGGTCGGATGGGGGGGGAAAAAAAGGGGGGTGGGGGTCGGCATGCACTGAAATTCCAAAAAACCAAACACAAAAGGGGGTTGTGAAAAAATCCCGCCCGCATGGCAGGCAAAGGTCGAGTTTTTTTTAATTTATTGGGGGGAAAACCTTGCAAAAAAAAACCAACACAACACGAGCGGACGCGAAGAGGGCAACGTCCTCCTTGGGGGTCGTGAAGCGGGTTCAAGAAAAAAAAGGTGAGCGAAAATTTCACGGGGTAAGGTGGACCTACACCAAAAGCGAACCAAAGGGAAGAGTCCCTTAAGAGGTAGTCAACTGCCGCAAACCAAAAAAAAGAAAAAAAAAACAGATTGCCCCGTAAAGAAAAAACTTGATTAAAAAAAAAAAAGAAAAAAATGCGGGAGGGACGTGTGCTAGCAAAAGAAAAAAAAGGGAAGGAAGTGGACAAATCCAAAGACAAAAAGGAGTCGGAAGGGGGAAATAAAGCCGGATCCGATCGCTCCAAATGCGGTCCTTTGTAGAACCCGGACAAAAAAAAAAAGGTTGGGGAGCTGGGCCCAAGACCCAGGGCCAGAAATAACAGCGCACAGAAGGAAAAGGGGGGGCCGAGAAAGCTCAGAAAGGAAAAAAACCTTGGAGAAAAAAAGGGGAGCAAAACGGGCGGAAAAAGAGAAAATCGCAAAAAACCGATGAAAGGGGAGACGAAGGGGGGGGGGGAATAAGAGCTCCCTAGCCTTTGCTTGCTGGAAGAGTAAGGACAGGGAAGGAGAGGAAGTCGAGAAAAAAAAAGTCGAGTCTCAGATGTGTCCCGACGAGGACGGGTCGATCGCGAACCTGCCTCCCACGCCAGCAAAGGGAGGACGGATTGGAAAAAGGGCGCGTTTGAAGACAAGAAGTTGGGAAAAGGGGGAACGCAATGTTGGCCAAAAAGGTGGCTCATGGTACGGCACCGGGGTCACGAGGGCAAAAGGGTCCAAGCGCCGTGTATTGCCAGCCAAGTACTTCAGTGGGGGAATGGACCGCTTGGTCAGAAGCGGAAAAAGGGGCGACCCTTGGACGCCGCCCCACAATTGTAGGTTGCGAATGACCTCGGCCGGAACGTACAAAAGGGAGGATGCCCGCTGTGAAGGGGGGGGGGTGCGCGACCGACCAAGATGCGAGTTTGCGTCAAAGGGAAGAGTCTTTGCTTCTGGTGCAGGGAAGTCTGCAAAAAAGTGTAGGGTGAAACGTGGGGGGCAAAAAAAAACTTAGTTCAAAAAAGGGGAGTGGGGGCCAGGTCCTGCCTTACTCGGACGACGGGTTGGCCAAAAAGGGGGGAACGCCAAACCCAAAAAAAGTTTCCACAATTCGTCACCCGATTTTTTTTTGCAAGGAAAAAGCTGGAAAAGGGGAGCAAGCGAGCCGGGACATGCCACCGACATACCCAACTCCACACAAAAAAAACTTCGTCCTGCCCCCGGGTTGGGAGAGAAAATAGGGGGCCACACTTGAAAGGCTCCCGTTTGAAAATGGGGGGAGGAACCACCCCCCAACGAAAAAGGAATATTTTGGGGAGCTCTCAACAACAAAACAAAAAGGGGGGGAAAAAAGGGAGGAAAGGGAGAGAATACAATAGCGGGCGGAGACAGGGGCAAGAGAACCGAGGCAAAAATTCAAAAATCATTCAATCGTCGGCAAACGCGCAAAGGTGAGAGGGGGAGGGGGTATTTTTATGCTGGGGAAGTCAAAAAGGGTTCTGAAGGGAGTGAAAAAGAAATAAAGAAGCGGCCACACAAACAGGGGAGTAAAGTGGGTAGAGAATGAACATCTTTGTAATTCGAATTCCAAGTGGGGAAGGGGAAAGAACTGGGAAGAAAAAAAGAGCCAAAAACAAGAAGCAAGCGACTCCTGCAACTCGCAAGGCGGAAAAGCAAAAATGGGGGGGCCCGAAACTTGGAAGAGGGAAAAAAAGAAAGAGGAGCACGAAGAAAGGGGAGAGCACAACAAGGCCACGAAGCGGGACCAAAGGCGCCGCAAAAATGTCATCAACGTCCAACCAACGGCGAAACCAATAAGGGCAGAAGGGGAAGGCCAAAAAAAAATGGCCAGAAGAACAAGGAGAAAAAACAGCCGCACGTCGAAAAAAACAGAACTGGGAAAACGCCGAATCGCGACCGGCAGGAGTGGGAGAAACTACGCCTATCGAAACGGGTCAGAAAAAAAAAGAAAGGACGACCGTTACTCGATGACGTACCGGACAGCCGCCGAGGAAAGGTAAGGCCAAGCAAAGAGTAGGAGGGGAAAGGGAAACAGCGAGGCTCAAGGCATCCTTGGGCGATCTCAGAGAAGGCAAATTGCAGAAAAGAACCGCGACCGCTTCTCGAGGGGACACCAATTAACGATTGAAAGACATGGACAGCGACAAATGTCCGGGTCGCAGGTACAAACGAAAAGGGAGGATCAAAAAAAGTCGGTCGATGACAGTAATTGGGGAAACTTAGAAAAAAGTAAGGGGGAGAAGATGCGTCAAAGGAGGCCGGTTTTTTCTCTGCGGTGAAACTAAAGGCAGAAAAAGGACATGGTGTCTCATCAGACAAGTTGATAAGGGCAAGTGGGGGATTCCCGGGACGACGAGTGGAACGCAGCTTTAGGGGAACAAAAAGTACGCTAGAGAAACCGGCGTGAAGAGTCTCGGGGGGAAAAGCAAAAAAAAAGGAAGAACGGGCATACTCTCGGTACTCAGACGTTATAGGGATCGAAAAGCTGACTGACCGATCGGATTTGGAAAAAAGAAACGGCAGAGAGGTTTTTGTGGCTGGGAGGAAGTTTCAGAAATCGGAAAAACCAAAAAAATGAAAAGAGGGCAAACCTGCGGGGGGCTAGAATTAAAGAACAGGTCAGCAACACTTCGGAGAAAAAAAAAAAGTCAGGGGCGAAAAAGGGGACGACTCGCGCCAAACGGCAAAACAACCGGAAAGTGGTGGTGGCCTAAAAGGCCACGAAGCAAGTCTCAGTGAGCACGTCGCGAAGGTCAGGGGGGGGACGCGGGGGTTGCCGAATGTCACAGCAGCAAGAAAACAAGGGCGTGCAGGCAGCTCGGGGGGGGGGAAAAAGAGGGGAAGGGCATTCACTTTTAAAAGGAACAGGAGGGGGCAGGAAGCGGGGCTTTGACCAAAGGGGGAAAGTAAGCCAAAAGGAAAAGGACAAAAAAAAAAAAAAAACGATCCCCGAAGATCGGGCCAGCATGTGTCCGGAAAACGAGAAAAAATGCAAAGAGGAGCATTATTGGGGGCTCGTATCAGAGAAAAGGGAGCGTGGGGGGTGGGCTGCAAAGTAGGCGTAGCGTGGACTATGGTGATTGCATGGGAGAGGGTGCAAAAAATAGCGATCTTGGCAAGTTTTGCTTTTAACACTGCGAAGAGAAAGGGGGGGCAAAAAGCGCAACCCCTCGCGCAGCGGTAAAAGAGGAAAAAGGGGGGCCACGAACTCACCCGGGAACTGAGAAAAAGTCAAAGATAGGAAAGGTTTGGGTGTAGCAAAGCAGCTAACATGCCATAAGCTCTAGAAGGGGACGAAGGGCGGTATTTTCTGAACCGTGAGGGAAACATGAAAGAACGGTGTTCAAGGGAAGAAAGGAAGGGAGATGGTGAAAGGGCGCGCCCGGACGATGGTGTTTTTGTAAGTACATCCGGGGTCAGGTCGACCCCCCAGCCCAGGGTGGAAGGGTCGAGGGGAAGGAGAAAAGTAACAGCGCAAGTCCGCAGGGATCTTTTATCTCGACGAACACAAAAACAGAGGGAGAAAAGCAGAAACGTAGTGAAACAACCGAACGCCCTGCAATGATGGTGTCCTGGGAAAAGGGAAAAGGAAATACCCCCACCCAACCCAAGGATAATCACAATTGGCTTTGGGTGGACCGAAAAAAAAAACGAGGGGAACGTCAATTTATCGCCAAAGGACCCATAGCAAAACCGCACAGCCTCCCAGGAAAACGTCGACTGGATAGGGGAAAAAAGGGGGGGGGAAATTTGCCTTGATGGCAAAACCACAGCAAGGGGGCCCAGCCGGAGGGACATGGAAATAGAGGCTGAGGGAGAATGAAGGCAGAGGAAGGACCAAAAAAACGGCGGGATCGCGTCAGATAAGTGATAAAGATAAGGTGGCGGAAAGGGAGAGGCTCCGTGGGGTTAAAAAGACGGAACTCAAAAGTAGGAAAAAGGAAAAAAACGGCAGAACATCAAGGACTTCAAGAAAGAAGGAGGACGCAATTCCGGCCTAAAACAAACAGAAAAGCAAAAGAAAAGGATAAAAAAACACCCAGACGTGACCAGAAAAAAAAAGGAAAGACTGCCCGCCGTGTTTGAATAAAAGAAGTAGATGCCAAGCTTGTGAACGGTAGCGGCGAAATGGGGCTCCATGCCCCTGTACCTAAACAAGGGGAAGAGGGGAAGCAAGGAGCTGCGCAAGGCGAGCCACCGCAAGTCAAAACGAAAAAGAGGAAACCGGGGACCCTTTTGAAACACACAAAATGAAAAGCAATTAAGCACCAAAATCGACATAAGGCCCCTGCGAGGTGGCAAAGAAAACCGGCTATCAGCAGGCCTTCTCTTGGAGGAGGGACACTGTAAAAGGGAGGGGAAAAACAGTAAAAAAGGGTTCACAAAGCGGCGTGATAACCAGAGAACCTTCAGGGGTATCAAGGTTTTACGAAAAATTGCAAAAGACAGCAAAGGTCCTTAACAAACCACCAAACTGGGGGCGTTGTGACCCGAATTCGCGGGACTCTCAGGATTGGGGGGAACAAAGGTTTTGCTAAAGTGGGACGTCAGCGTGTCCTACCCAGTCAGATTGGAAGGGGGAGGGTGTTTTTGGGGACCCGCCAATTGGTTTGGGGAAAGAGGGAACAAAAAGGACAAAGAGACACAAAAAACCCCACGGGGGGTGTGCCCGATCACGGAAGCGCAAATGTCGGAGCCGGCTACATCAGCATTAGGGGGAAAGGTTGAAAAAAAAAAACGGAGAGTACGCAGAGGCAGTATGCACACGTAGAGGGGGAGGGAAGAAGGAGGGGAAGGACCCGCGAGACCGCTCCAAAAAAACCGGTGTGCATAAACAAAGGGCCGGAACTCAGGAGAGAAGGGAAGAGAAAGGGGGCAAAAATCCCCGAACCGGGAAGAAAGGTTGCAACGTCAAGGAAGCCCTGAGAAAAAAAAAAAGGGGAGGAAGCCGGATCGGGGCCGTGGGACACCGCGAGACAAGAAAACCAAAAAGGACGGAGGCATACGAAAAACCGTTTGGCGAGGGCTCAAGGACCATCAGAAACGATCAAAAAGAAGCAGAAATAAAGTTTGGTGTTTAAAAAGGCGAAAATTTGGACGCCTTTGTGGAGCGGACCCACCCAGAAAGAAGAAAAGGGGGCCACACGGTCCGCGTAATTGGGGGTGCCGAGATCGAGGGGGGCGGACTTGACCCAATTGGGAATTGACAGGAGAGAAGACCAGTGCAAGAAGAAGGAGAATGAGTTGGGGGGTTCAATGGAGGAAATGAAGGGGGGCGGTTCTACAGGCCGGCCCCCCCGGCGGAGAACCGTGCCAGGAGAAACGGCGAAAAGATCGCTTTTTCGAAACGACGCAGGATCGAGTCGAGGCGAAACTGAAAAAAACAGGAGGCGCGAATTTGGGGGACGGGGCGCAGTTTTTCCCCAAAAAATGGTTACTGTTTGGGGGGGAAAAAAGGGGGCCTTCAGGTTAAACTCATTGCGGCGGAAGGAAAGGAAAAAAAAGGCCAAGTTTCTGGTTCGAACGTGGGTTCTTGGCCGACTTCCTGCGGAAAAATTGACGGGAAAAACGCCTTGGTCGCAGTTCGGGTACCTTGTTGCGATAAGAACGCGATTTTTTTTGTGCGCCTCCTTACCTACCCGCGGAAAAAGGCATGTTTGCGCGAAACCCGACATTTAGGGAAGGGGGCTGGAAAAAAGGAGTGCAGGGGCTAATTTGTTTGGAGGGTGGTCACGTCCAAACTGCAAAATCGGAAAAAAGAAGTAAAACTTAGTCAAACAGAAAAGGAAAAAGGTTCAGTACAGTGGGAGGGGGACCAGGGGTGCCGGTATTGGAGCGCAGTCAGGGAAAGGTTGCCCGCCCCTCGGACTAAAATTTAACGCAACTCTGTAAAAGCAAAGAACACCAGGAACCTGGGCCGGATTTTGCAACAAGGAAGATTATGACGGTGCAACACTAAGCGCAGGGAGACGCCAAGGGGGGGAGGGGAAACCAAAGCTGTCTCCGACGCAAAGTGTTCTCCAAAGAAAAACCCCAAATGGGTCAGGAAGGAGGATAAAAAGAGAAAATAGACGAAGGGAAAGGGGAAAGGGGGGGTGGCAAGCGAGCAACCGTAGCCTAGTGGAACCCTTGAATAATCGGGTCCGCGCAAAAACCAGGGTCAGGCCGAATCGGGGTAGGGGGGTTCATTCGGGTCATGTCACGATATAAAAATTGGATCGTGGCTAAAATCCGTGGGAAGCTCAAGCACAAGGAAGCAATAGGAAAAAAAAAATCAGGGTTAATTCGATACTAAGTTTTAAGGCAGCCGGAAGTCCAAGGGAGGGGAAAGACAACAAAAGGAAGCAAACAGACAAGCGACGGTCTTAGCAACATAGAAGGAAATTGTAGAAAAAAGACAAGAGTCATTGGGAAAACGGCCCGAGGGGAGGGGGAAGGGAAAGGGCGCACGATAAAAAGGGGGGGGCGCCGAAGCAATCTCACGAACCAGGGATTCTAAAAAAAGAAAGGAAATCAAAGAAAAAAGTTCGGCAGACAAAGAAAAACAGGGCCCTCCGTGAAGGATTTCCGACGAAATGATACAAAGGTGCGCAAAAAAAAAACATGATGTGAGCGCCGAAAATCCGCCGCTTGGAAGGGAAAAAGGGGGGAAAAAAAGAGCGACTACTCTTTAAAGCGTCTGAGGGTCGAACAGCGAGACCTCGCACCAAGAGATATTCAGACGGCCGGCCACCAGCCCGTGAGAAGCCAGCCAAACATAAAGTGACGATAGAAAAAAAAAGAACAGTCGTCGCCCGGTGCCCATCGCTTGAGACCTGACAATTCAAAAGGCAAGGGGCGCCCGGAATACCGCGGAACTCTAACAGAACAGGTGCGCCGATCTTCAACGGGTTTGGAGCGAACCAGCACAAAAAAATTTTCGGGTAAAGGTGGGAATGATCCGGGAAATTCGGATCGGTCATAAAAATTAAGTGGGGGGGGTCAAAGTTGGGTATGCGAGTCAATGCCGGCAGTTTGTCTCACTGTAAAGAAAGAAACGGAGGACGTTGGCCGGGATCAGCTCAAGTTGTTGTCGACGGCAAGCAATGGAGAAAAACGAAGCCCTTAAAAAGTTACCAGCCCTTTTACGAAAGAGTACAAAAAAACCGAAGGGAGAGGGAGCGGGCACGGACCGCTTAAGCCAAAGAGACTGGACAACGCGGACGCGTGTACTGAGAGGTCGAAAAGCTGACTTAAACCGGATCGGACATGTTACGCGCGGTCGGCACAACAAAACGGGGGGGGGGAGGCTGGGTTGAGGAAGGTGAATGCGACCCCCCAAACAACCATCTAGAAGAAAAGGGCATAAAGACGCCTTTGCAGCAACAATTTTCGGCAAAAAAAACGGTCAGGGAGCAAGAGTTCAAAAAACGACGCCCCAAGAAGAAAAACGCATTGTTGGTGCGGGGGACGCAGGCGAGCATTTGAGTTGCGAGGGAGATAAAGGGGGGGTAGAAAAAGGAGGTCCCGGGGTTTTACGACCGCAAAACTTAACCGCAATTAGACCAGCCAAGGGAGGTGATAAAATCCAGCCGCGGAAGGGGGGGAAAATAAAGTTTGTAAACCATGCCGGAACCCTTGGGGGGGAAAAAGGGTTGGGAACGCATTTGCAAAGGATTTGGCCAAAAGGAAGAGGGGAAGGCAGTCAGGCCTCGCCTTGCGCAACAAGGATAAACCAGAGAAAAAGATTCGAAACAAGCATGGATGCGGGGGAAGCCGGCGCGAGCTTAACAAGCATTGGGGAAGAAAGGGGGGAGCGGGGGGGGATCATAACATGGAGGTCGTGGGGGATAATCGGGGGTGATGAAAGGAGTGAAACGGTTAAAGCTGGATTGAAGGGGTGGGATTCTGGGGGATTGCGCGGCGATCTTCTGAATTTGTGGGAACGGTGGCCTGCTACCAGATGGTTGGGGTTCCGCCGAGCGGCAGAAGTTAAAACTGGGAGAGCGGAAAAAGCCACCTTTAAGGGAAAAGCAAAGAAGAACGCAGCCGGGTTGGCGAAAAAGCAGCCACGTATCGGAGAAAAAAGAGAAAAGGGATGTGCCGCGGTTATTTTTCGGGCGTGTGAGAAAAAAAGAACAATACCGTGGTGGTTCAAAGCACCGACTGACGTCCGGTAGGCGGTTCACGAAAAGGCGAGGGGGGGGGGAACGGGGACGTACTGTGGGGTCTGTTCCGGTAACCCCCAATTGTGAGATGAAAAAAACGGGATGGGGGGGAAGGGGGGAAATACGTGACAGAGGGGGAGGTCCCGATGAAGAGGAAG
>Ga0179593_1352527_pt1 | contig 11911 bp, 15 predicted proteins | sample CZODoug2_1_08_16_FD_185931 | JGI IMG/M metagenome (GOLD analysis project Ga0179593, IMG submission 185931) | Vadose zone soil fungal communities from Angelo Coast Range Reserve, California, USA - CZODoug2_1_08_16fungal (PacBio error correction) | ecosystem: Environmental > Terrestrial > Soil >...
AAAGGGGAAACTAAGGAGATTTAGGGAAAGCATCGGAAATGCGGGGGGCAAGCGGGGCATGCTGCACCGGTCGAAAAAAAAGGCACCATCGATAAGCGGAAAAACAGGGTTCCAAAAGGGGGGACACGTCGCCGTAAGAGGGAACGCGGTGGGTGCAAAAAAATGCCTTTTTAACGACTTAAAAGGGAAAACGACGGAAAACATCCAGGGGGGACCTTTCACCAAGTAGCAAAACCCAAAGCTGAAGCGAACCCCAAAAAGCATCACTGTGAAGAGGGAGTTCCGTGGCGTCGTATGGACCCCGGTGTCAAGGAGTAGCCGACACACTAAAAAAAAAAAAAAGAGAAAACAAGGAGGCGTTGAAACAAAAAAAAGGGAGAGGGCCCGGGGGGCCAGCAGGGAGAGTACCGGGGCGGCCGACCCTTGAAGCCGTTCGGGGACCATCCCCTTCGTTCTGGGGGGGTGGGGTGAAAGAACGAGATTCCAACTCCACCACGAACAAAGCGATGGCAAAAAGGGGGGATTTGACCGCCTGTACACGACGGTGGAAGCGTCGACGGAACCAACGCCTGGTGCCTCAAAAAACGGAAGGGGAAAAGAAAGCCCATGCCGGTCCCTGGGTAAGGGGATGCCTGGGGAACTCGGTGAACCCAGTCACAAAAAAGGAAAAAAAAGTGATGTTCCCCGTTCGCTGCCAGAGCACGACCCGTCGAACTGCCTGTGACCCAGAAGGGGGAGAGGCACAAGGAGGACGGACTCGGGAGGCCCCCAAGCCATTTCCCCTTCGGGCGTTAGGAGGTTAAGACATGGCAAAGAAAAGGCCTTGGAGCATGGAAAGGGCCAAGTACTGAACGCCCAGCCATGGAGAAAAGGGTCAGTTTCCCGCCGGAACGACAGAAAAGAGGGAACTAAGAAAAACAGGGGACTTTACCAAGGGGGGAAGGGCCCCGTGCGACCCGACAGGGGGAGGAAGGTCCTTGGGCCCAAAAAAAAAACGGCCAGCCCAAAAAGAAAACGCATATGGCGAAGGGACAAAAGAAAAATGGGGAAACTTGAAAGGGGCATAAGAAAGGTTCCACCTCAACTTCGCCTGGGTCCGACTCGAAGGAAAGGGACTAAACATGCAGGCAAGAAAAAAGAAACCTCGAAGAAAAAAGCTGCCTGAAAAAAAGAAAAAAGAACTACGGCGTTCGAATGCGCTCCAGCAGAAAAGACCCCCGGTGCAACCAAAACTACAGTTTGGGAAAAAGGGGGTTTGAAAAAAAAAGGGAAGAAAGGGCCGGTGCGATGAAAATTTTCCGAGCCGTCACACAGCCACGAAACGTGCAAAAGATCCCGCCGGCAAGAGAAAAGCATGCCGGTGTAAAAATAAACAGGGGGGACCTTCAGGTAGCAAACCGTCAGGTCCACACCCCCATACGGGCCCCTTTGGAAAAGAACAACTGTGTCCACTGTGTGGGGGGGAAGTATGGGGGTGCGAGAACTGGTAAGTATATCCCGGGTACCTGAACGTGCCCAGCCGCGTTCGATGACAAAAAAAACGTCCGAAAAAACTGGAAAGAGGGGGGAGGTTGGAAAGGTATCGTACGGCAACGGGAAGCGGAGAAACTCAGCAAAAAAAACCCAACGTTGCCCTCTCCTCACAGCCCCGCAACGGATCGCTCCGCTCCCTGGCGAGGGCTGCCGAGAGCCGGCGGAGGAAAGAAAGGGGAAACGAATCGAAAAAGTCGGGGGGAAAGGAAGGAGGATGAGAAAGAATAAAAAAACGCGCGCAAGGGATCTACTCCGGACACGTGGTCAAAGACCTGGCCACAAAGAGGTGGTTAAAAAAACGAAGAAAGAAAGAGGGGGGTGGCACACTGGGAGAAACTCGGAAAAGGAAGGGAAGAAAATGGGTTCAACTAAAAGGAAAAGGACAGTTCAAACATGACACACACGTTCCGTGCATGGCTATAAAGGAAGATCACTGCAAAGCAGTGGAAATCAGAGGGTAGACAAAAGGGAGGGGCAACTAGTGTATGGGAGGGGGGACTGGACAACCTTACATCACAAGAATGAAAACGCGGGGGATTGCCCGCATGGTAACGGAACATTCAGCCTCACTACACAGGGTGAAAAAAAAACATGTGCGAACGGTCAAAAAAAACTACTTACTGAAATGGCTAAAAAACCAAGTCAATGGAGACAGCCAGTACCACGTCACGGCAGGTGCGCGCCAAGAGGAAGAAGAAAGGCAAACCTGAAAAAAAAAACACAAGGGGACTCCCAAGAAAAAGAGGTCGAGCGTCACCATGCGACGTTATTCAGGTCCGGAAAAAAAAGCCCTAGGACACAACCCACAATCAGAAAGGGAAAGGGAAAAAAATAATATCAAAAACTGTGGTCGGGCACTGGAATGGTTAAAAAGGGGAAAAGACCCTCACTGTCTTTGGCGAGCCCCGCTCAGCGGATTACTTCTTCAAGGAAAAAAGTGGAAAAACAAAAAAGGAGAGTACCAAAAATGGAGGGGCATAACGAAGGAAAAAAATTGATTGCCAAAAAAGGGAAAACATCCGGAAACCTTCGCCCCAAAGGGAACTAAGAGGGGATTGGTCCAAAAAAAAAAAAAGAAAAGGAGGACCTAAGAAAAAAAAAGAAGACTCCTAAGTCGCAGAGAACCGGTGTGAATTAAAAAAGAAATTTCGAAAAAAAGGAAAACAAGCTCCTCGACGAGACCAGTGACATGCGGTTTGATACCACGGGGAACCCTAGGTCAAGGGGAGAACAATACAAAAAAGGAAAAAGTAGGAGAGTTCAAACGAGGAAAAGTAAAACCAAACAAAAGAGAGAGGGACTAAAGGGAGGCCCAAATGGTATCGATTCTGCCACACATTTTGTGCCAATCGAGTCAAGAAGGAAACAAACGATGGGGGAACAATCCGAAAAGAAAAAAAAAAAAAAAAAAGAGAGAAAAGATAGCTAAGAAGACCCGTTCCGGACTAGTGGTCACAGAAGGGAGGAAAAAGAAAAGTTTGGCAGAACGAACAAAAAATTGGTCAAAAAAAAAAAAGATAGGAAAAGAGGAGCCGGGACCGGGGGGTTGTCAAGAAGGGGTAACGAAAATCAGGCTCATCCGACGGTTTTCAGGGAATGAGACATCGCGCCTCCCTGGTCGGAAGGAAAAAAAAAAAGAAAGAGGTACGGGGCGGATTCCAGGGAAAAAACGTAGGGAAGTAAAAAAGGAGGAAAGTCAAAGAAGGGTTGGATCACCCCTGCCGAATGAGAAGGCGTATGACAGGAATATGGTTAGGAAAGTCCGGTGGAACTGGGACACACAAGCGGGAAAAAAAGGCAAGGTGGGGGGGGGGGCCTTTCTGGCTGTGTTGGCAAGCAAAGGGGTTTCCCAAAAAAAAGACGACGAGGGGGAAGAAACCCTAATAAAGACAGAAAAATAAAAAGTTGGGGGGGGAGGAACGAACGACGTCACTCCAACGGGGCTCAGTCAAAATAACCTTTAGCTTTGGAGGGGGGGGTCCTGGACAAAAAAAGACGAAGTCAAGAATGACCAAAGGGGGGGTCAAAAAAAATCGCCGAAAAGGGGGAACCGGGGCTTGAGGGGGGGGGGGGGGTCAGACTTCGGAAGGGGTTGGGGAGGGGGGGGTAAATCCAAGGGTACGAATAACGTAGTGGAATCCGCAATGGGGAGGAGGTCGCAGATGGTTGGTGGCCCACCGAAAGACCCGAGAATCAAAACCTGAAAGGGGGGGGGAAAGGGGGACTTGGGCATGGGTTCACCAGTTCCCTGGGGAAAAAAAAGAACGGGGACGACTGGGGGGGGGGAGACAAGCTGCAGCAAATGTTCGGGACCTGGAAAAAGTATGGGGGGGAAGGGGGAACCAGCGGGGCCCCACCGCAAAAAACTCAAGGATGGGGAGCTAGGCGACTTGGAAGGAAAAAGAACGGGCAGTCGTCAAGAGGGTGCGTCAAAAACTTTTTGGCTGAGGAGGGGGAAAGGAAAAAGGGCAAAAATCGCGACAGGACCAGCGCAAAAACACGCCTAACCGGGGGGGTGGGGGGAGACTGATATTGAGACGACCAAATTGGGGAAAAGAAAAAAAAAAAAAACAACCGAGGGGGAGGGGGAAGGCCAGTGGAAAACCAAAGGCTCCAACTCGTGGGAAAAAAAAAGCATACAGTCCTTGTGACAAAGTGGGGGGGACCCGAAAAAAAATAGGACCTTGCAAAAAAAAAAACCGGGAGGGCTATCCCTATCGTTAACAAGTTTCTTCCATAAGATTGGGGGGGGGGGAGAAGAAGGCGACCCGGTAGCTAAAAAGCTCCTTACTCGGAAAAATCCAAAAGCAGGACCGCAAGTAAAAAAAAACGCCCCCGGCGGGGACTGTTGAGGAATACCTTCAAAAAAAAAGGGGGGACGGCTGTGTACGGGCTGTGAAATAAATCTAAAGAGTGGGAAAAAAAAATCAGAAAAACCTCGCGGAAATGGGTAGAAACGGGTTGGTTAAAGCCGAAGATGGACAAATAGGGCACTTTCAAACTAACGTGGAAGTCAGGGATATAAAGGTCAATTCGCCACGAATTCAAAGGTGAACCGAAGAAAAAGGTGTCGCTACCAGGGAAGAAGGTGGAAACACTGGACGGCAGGAACGAGAAAAACCTGATTTGGGCAAAACCCGGCAGGCGGTTAGCTGGAAAACGACCGGCTCGACGCCCTTAGGGGGGGCCAACGGGGGCAACTAATCAAGGAAAAGCTACCACAGTTTATTGTGTCGGTGCCAACAGGGAAGTAAAATCAATCACACTTGGCTGGTAGGGTGGCGGGGGCAACGAAAAGGATTTATGGACTGGGAAAGTTGTCAAGGGAAAGGAATCGGGGTGTCAGGGGAAAGCAGGGGATGGGCCCAGGAGGGGGAGAAAAGCCGGGGGAAAATGCTTAGAAGTCAAATTCAGGGGCGGGGGGGGGAACAAGAGCAAGGGGACCCGAACAGAAAAACGTTTTGAGGGCGGGGAAACTCGACCTCAAATCCATACAAAAAAGGAAAAAAAGTTGACTCGGCCTGAAATCCCGTAAAAACCTCTCCACCAGGAAACGGGTAAACGGGGCCCAAATCAATGGGGGGGGGGGGAAAACTTGGGTTAGAGGAACGGAGAGGACGTCCCGGGTCGTGATGGAAACAGGAGTGGCCTTCTCAAAGGGCGAGAAACCGTGAAGGCAGGGAAAAACGACCGTGGGAGGCCCCATGGCGACAAAACTGACGACGAAAAAAGGGGAATGGGTTTCACGGCTCCGATTTTCCGTCGATTAACACCAAAAGCTATCCAGGAAGTCTACGACCGGGGGAGGGGACAGAAATTTGGGCCGGCAAGAAACCGCGGGGGGGTCTCCTTTGCCGACAAAAGCGTCCCCGGCCAAAAACACAAGCCTAGGCCAGAAAAAAAAACTTTGGACGCCCGCGGTTTGGGGGTGAAGGTCGGGAACCGGGTGCAATACCGCGGGAGGTGGGAGGGAGAATTGGGAAATAAAAACCCAAACGCGGTTGGGTGGGAAGAAGGGGCGACTACCAAAACCAAACGAAGATTCCCGGCGTTGATCCCGCCCGGGCTGGGGGGGGAACCATGAGTAGAAGACCCAATTTGGACCGAAAGGGCCAGTGTAAGGGGTGTTTCAAGCCGTAAAAAGGGGGTCAGGGGACGCCAATGGGGCCTGCAAGCCTACACTTAACCAAAGGGGGGGGAAAAAGAAACCACCCGAAAGACTTCGATAGGGAATAACGAAGATGAAAAGAACGGAAAACTGAAATACCTAACCGGGCTGAAGTCCCCCTTCTCAGGGGGGGACGCCTGCCGAAAATCGGTACAAAAAAAGGAAGACAAAGTACCTTTAATCCAAAAAATGAACAGATTCCTCTCGCAAAAAAAAAAGGGAGGCCAGGGTGGGTCACCTGAAGCAACACCAGGCCGCTTTGGAGGATGGGGGGGCTGTTTTATGTAAAGGATGCAATGTGAAAAAAGAACGAAACCTCCGCCAGGGCCCGAGCCTTTGGGAGGGGCAGGTTTTTGTCCTGTAATTTTAACAGGAAAAAGGGGGTGGCTTCCAGAAAAAAACATTAGTGAATAATCCCGCATCTGAAGGGGGAAAAACAAGCTTCAAAGATGGGCTTGTGAAGAAAAATGGACGTAACTGTAAACTAGAAAGAGGGACGATCAGCAGAAGAAAAGGGCAGTAAAGGAGGCTTAGAGCAAGCGCCGGGGGAAGTAATAAATTAACTCCAGGTGGGGAGGGAAAAGGGCAAGTAAAGGACCAGCCAGGTATTCACGGCGTAGCCCTATTCTCCACGGAGGAAATGAGCAACGGAGGGTCGGGGGGAATCGGTAGTCCCCTTTAAGGGGAGGATGCTACCCACACGGAACACTGTGACGGCGTGGCAAACAGAAGTCAAACCACGCCACTTTCTTTTAAAGGAGACTTCAAAGATGGGGGGCCCGGTCCAAGGCGTGGAACCAGGGGGAATAAAGTTCGGCAATTTCGATGGTTGAACTAGAGACCACCACCCTCCAGCGGCGCTGGACACGAATGCACAAGGCCCTTCAGCAACGGTCACGTAGACCGGCCCAAAAAAGGTGCCCTCCGTCCAAAAAAAAAAAAGGCATGCCCCTCTGAGAGTCCGACGGGGGGAGATTCAAAAAAAGAGAACTCCAGAGGGGCTTGAGGAGGCAAAGCAACGAAGGAAGGCTGGGTTTAAGCCCCGTAATTCGAGGGACAGCAGGAAAAAAAAGGTAAGGCAAAAAATTGGCCTAAAGAGACCCCGCAGGACTAAAAACGCCGAAAATGAGCAGGGAAAGTGATTCGGAAAAAGCAGAAAAAACCGGGGCCCTAATTTTGGAAAAAGAACGAGAGGGACGAAGTGATCAGAACCACTCTTTCCACCATTAAACTCCTTGAGGGAAAGAACCCTGGTATCAGTCAAAGGCCAAAAAGAAGTACCACTCATCAAGAAGGATGGACGAGGGTGGCGGGAGTCGCTATAAAACAAAAAGGGGACGTCGGTCTCCAAACGAAAAGAAAGCCAACGGCTGGTGGTTCTACAGGCAAAAAAAGAACTCACAGATGCCAGGCCCAAACAGACATCATTCAAACCGGAATTCAGATGAAAGAGACACGCCGTCATGCAAAGGAGCCAACGCAGTAAAAAAAATAGGTGGGGGGGGGGGGGGGGGGGCCAAAAAACTGAACAGCAGTTTTGAGTTAATAAAAAAATTGGAACATAACAAAAAAGGGAGAAGGGGGCATAGCATCACACCAGGAACGAAGGCCCTGCTATAAGAGAAACCAGAGTACCCGCATTGAAAGGCTGCGGTTGGGGGAAGGAAAGAGCGTCATTTCCCCAGACCAGAGGAAATTGTGAAACCAAACTTTTTGCAAACAGTTAACCTTGGGATGAAAGTCCGTTGGGAACGCGTCATGGACCGGAGGACTGGGAACTGACGCCCCTTGTTTTCGGGAAGGAGGGGGCTAACACAAACTGGTCCAGGCAAAAGGGGTTAAAAAAAAAAAACACCCCCCCGAACGCTCTCGGGAAACGGGAAAAAAAAAGTGCACTACGGCGACCAAAGAAGAAAACCTCAGAACAGAAACCAAAAGGATCGGCCTCGTAGAAGGCGTTCCTGCCCTGCAAAAGGAATCCAAGTAAAGGGGGACAGACAAGGTCTGGCGAGTGCTGAACGCCGCAGGGACGTCCCACGGACGTGGATCCCCTTGCCACAACACTTCTTGGAAGGGGGAGTGTCACGTAAAAAACGTGGTGGGGCCACCCATGGGAGGAAAAAAAAAAAAGAAAAGGCTGGATCAGTGGTTCTATCCCTCGGGAAAGGCCCCCGAACGTTTCGGTCAAAAAAAAATGGCTAGGGGAAAAAGAGGGAATAAATGCGGGAAAGGAGCCCAAGGAAACGCAACACAAAGGGGGTGATGTTGACGGTAAGCCAAGCACCAGAGGAAAAGGAAGTCAACATAAAAAGGAAAAGGCGTGCCCCCTCGGGGGGGGAGCCTCCCTCCAAAAACCCCACAGGTAAGGCGCCTTCAATCCAATATCTTAAGGTAACGGGGCTCACCAGAAGGATAACACCCAAAAGGGGGACCAAGGAAAAAAGGGCCCAACTTCAGCGTGCAAGAAGACCTCCAACTCGTGGCAAAAAACCAGATCGACCGAAGGAAAAGTCCGGCGAAATTAACCATTAAGGAAAAGGTCGTTTCTGCACTCGAAACGAAGAATACAAGAAATACGGGACGGGAAAAATGCTAAAAGTGGTCTGGCTCAGTCCGGGTGGGGGAATAAAGGACCGTGCTCCCATGTCGGCGAGCAAGCAAGAAGGGAATGTTAACAAAGAGCCTCCAGTGCCGAGGAGCTCGTCCCCATGACGGAGAGGCAGTGACGCAACAGAGGGGAGGCGGTTAAGTGGAAAATCAAAAAGTGCTGCCAGCAAAAAAGAAAAAAAAACTCTAGCCGAATGCTGCGGTGGGGTCCACAGAAGACTACTAAAGGCCGCAACAGAATCTCAACGAAGACAACGGGGTTAGAACAAGGAGGGAATTTTCAAACTGGAGGAAAATGGACCAAAACTAATGGCCCAAAAGGGGGAGTTGGAACGAACCGAGCGGCTGAATCCAATAAAAGGAAAAAAAACAAAGGAATGAAAGGGGAAGGTAACGAGCCCGACCTGGTCAAAGGAAAACCACCCCCCCGGTCGCACAAGCATTGAAAGAATGCTAAGGGGGGAGGGGGGTCATCGCAACGCAGTGGGTCAAAACCAATAACCCACAAAACGGTGGAGCATCACTCTCAAAAACCCAAACCAGGTTGGGGAAGGAAAATATCAATTTGAAAAGTGTGTGGCTCCCGGGGGGGGACACAAGGGAATTGCAGATCGAACCGCCCAAAATCCGACAAGTCGAAAAGGGTGGGCGACCGTGGGGTGGAAAAAATGGTCTATAAAAAAACAAGGCACGGCCTCAAACATAAAATGTGTCTGGGGGGGGGTAAGCGCCCCCTCCGGGGGACGGAAGAAACCAGCAGGTGGGCTCCTTGTCGGAAGGGAAAAAATCAAGGATTAATGTCCAGTCCAAGTTCTCGCGTGGGGGGGGAAGAGAAAACAAGGTAGAAGAGAAGGCGGTGGGAAGACATAGGTCATAAGAAGTCGTGCCCACCCTGACCCCTCCGAAAAGGAGGGGGCGGTAAGCAGTGGTTTTGGTGTGACGGCGGGGAAGAGGGCTTGTCCCTCCACATGCTGGGGTTCGTCATGGAAAAGAAATAAGGAAAAAAAACGCCGCGGTCAAAAGGCGGCAACGGAAGCGGGTAGTCACACACTAGAGAAACGCGGGGGGGGAACAAGTACAGGGAGCAGGTTTCCGTGGGGGAAAAAACTCAGAACGAAACCAGCCCTGAACGGAATCAGTGGAAAAAAAAACTCAAGACCCAATTGTGAAGGGGAGTTCTGGTATGTTTTATCAAAATCAGGGGAAAAGCTGGGAAAACAATCCTTCGTGAAGGACCATCACCGAATGGCCTTGGTGTGAGCCGAAGGGGTGGGGTCAGGTGCCACCAGAAAACGAGGCGCGCCAAACGAATGTGGATTGAAAACAAATGTTGTTCAGCAGTGAACCTGAAAAAGGTCCGTACAGCATTTGTTTGGAGGGAACCGGGCGGAAGAGGGGTGTCAGGGGGGAATTTGGGAACCTTTAGGGGCGTTGTTCAAACTACCTAAGAAATTTGGCCCATGGGAAGGCCGGGGGGCATCCTTAACCTCCCCTTAGACAAGGGGTGGTTGCATCCATCCAGTGTGCTCGAACAGGATTCCCAATAATCGCGAAGGCCCCCCAGGGCACAAAAAAACCGGGAAACTGTGGTTGGCAGTAAGGATTTCGCCCTAACCCAAAGTATCAGCCTTAACCTGGCTCACGAGTTGGAAAAAAAAACACCTGAGTGTGAAAAAATCACGGGGGTCCGGGGGACCAAGTGGTTGGGAAATAAAACTTCCTTGAGTCCGAGGCCCGCGGGGGGAAACATCGTTCCAAAGGACGGTCACATATTTGTCATCAATGCCCATATCCCGAGGAGGAGGGACAGAGTGACAGCAAAAGCAAAAGGATCCGTAAAACACAAAACCATCGAGGGTGAGGGCGACGCCGCGTTCTATTGGGTACGGGGGTAATCGAAAAATGCTCTCAAGTCCCTCCCAAACCACAGGCAGACGTTCAAGAACGCAAAAGGGGGGGCAACAGGGGGGGGAAAAAGCCTACGTGTGGAAATCCTCCTCTCGGGGGGGCCCACGTGGCACTCACGTCCAAAAATTATAAAAGAACAGCTAAGCCCAAGACTCACAATTTAGCAGAAAGTTTGGGGGGAAAAAACGACCCTAAAGAGCTAAATGAACTGGGACGGGGGGGGGGGGTGGACAAACACGAGATGGGAACCGGAAAAAAGGAGGGTTGAGAGGGAAGACGTGAAAAAGAAGGGAGGTCTGGTGGGAGGAGCCGTTGGATAATGTCGGGTGCAAAAAAGGGATCAAACACAAAAACAATCGGGGTGGGGTAGAAGGACGCAAGGGGAAGAAAAGGCGCAATGACTGCCCTGGGGGGGGGAAAAACAAGTTCACGCTAAGGCAAGACGGGGGGGGGGGCATTGAGCATGGATGGCAACCGGGAAAAACGGCCCAACGAGCTGGAAAGGAGCTGCGAAGTCGAACCCAAGAAAAAAAGCCGTTTTTGGAGGCAAAATCGGGCACGTCCAGTGAAAAAAGCTAAAGAACCCATTCTGCACTAACATAAGCAGTAAAAAAGGAAAATGTGTCATTTCAATGGGGAAATACTTACCTGGACCTCTACCAAGGGCGGGGGGCGAATCCGGGTTCAACACAGTGTTTAACAAGGGGGCGAGCATGGAATCAGGGACAGGGGGGAAAACTTGAATGGTCCAGTGGGGGAGGAAAAACCGATAACAACGAAAAAACCAATTCATGGATAAACAAAGATCGGGGGGGGCAACTGCCGGGGTCAAACTGAAAACGCAAGGGGGGTTGAAATGGGGGGGGGGTCATTTGGACCCTAAAAAAGAGTGATGGCACTAAACGGGCCATGCCCGGGACGTAATCCGCAGTTGCTCTTATCGAGAAAAGAGGGAAGAAAACCCTCTGGCCAACAGTAATGTTCCGGGGACAACACGATACCGAAAGACACATCTGAACACAAGAGCGCAAACCTGCATTTGGACTGTACAGAACCCAAAGGGGGGGCGTAGACGCCGTACGGAAAAGAGGAAAAACGGAACAGGACGACCAAAAGTCACCTTCAAGCAATTTGGAGGGAATAAACGGAAAAAAGGCCAACTCAACACAGCAAGGATCCCGGGGGGGAAAACCGATGAAAATTTTTGGGTGAAAAAAGACCTTCTTTTGAAGACCCCAAAGAAGTCATACGGGTCTGGGAGGGGGGGTCAAAAAAATTGGGGCCAATAACTGCTGACTTGACAACCTCAGTAAGGGTCCAGGGATGTCGAGTGGGCGGCCACCGAAGGAGGAAAACGGGCAGTACAGGAGCCAACGTAAACTTGGACCCAGGAGGAGTAGTCTGACTCAAGGAACAGGCAGAACCTGTGGGGAGGAATAAAACCTCAAGACACACTTATCAAAAAAATTGTCAGAGAATAAGGTAGGTTAAAAAAAAAAAGAAAAATTGGGGGCCAGGGTAGCTAACACCAAAGAATATAGCCAGCAGGGGATGAAGGTAAGCTAAAACATCAGCGGCTCAAACGAGATCGGGGGGATGGTCCAAGGAAACGACATTTTCTCAAATCCAAATCGCAACATACCGAGAGTGGGGGTTGATGCACTCTTGAAAATGGGGGTGGCTAGTGCTCAGGAG
>Ga0179593_1400255_pt1 | contig 11911 bp, 13 predicted proteins | sample CZODoug2_1_08_16_FD_185931 | JGI IMG/M metagenome (GOLD analysis project Ga0179593, IMG submission 185931) | Vadose zone soil fungal communities from Angelo Coast Range Reserve, California, USA - CZODoug2_1_08_16fungal (PacBio error correction) | ecosystem: Environmental > Terrestrial > Soil >...
GGAGGGGAAGGGAGGGGAATATTTAACGTGATTCCTCAGGCGGGGAACGCTCCACGCGGGGCGAATGCGCTCTTGCTTATTATGTATCTGCCAAGAGTGTTTTGACGGTCAAAAAACGGTGAGGCCCTGGGCCACATGGGGGGTAGAGTCACAAGATATTCGAATGCCCGCTGACGGCGGCAAGGGCTTGTGTGACGTGTCGGTCGCAGATAGTGCGACCGCTGCATCACTGTGCTCGGCGCATTGAAATAAGGAAAGAGATGTTGAGGGAAAATGGGGGGGGGGATGAAAATGCGGACTAACAATCTGCTCGGAGGGGGCTTAATGTACTGAAAGAAAGCCAAGGAGAGGAACGCGCAACGCCAAAGTGTGCTGGGCTCGCAGGTATGGAGAAATTCCGGCTGCCATTTCTCTTTCCTGAATTCGACAGCCCCAAAAGCTCAAAACCTTTTGGCTTTACCAAACGGGAATCAGTTGGAAAAGATAGAATAAGACCCGCGCAGGGTTCTCATTCCTGAGGGGGAAACGTAAGTCCAAAGGTGCAGGGGAAACGGAAAAAAGCGAAGTGGTTGATATTGCCATTACCCCACCGGCGGAGGGGAAAAGGGTCAGGATATATAAGGACCCATTTGACTATGACATCGTTGACGGGGCGTCGCACACTGGCAAACCAAAGAAAGACGACTACATCGTCGAAAGGATGGGGCTACAATCGGGAAATCGCCCTTTGGAAAAACAAAGAGCTATGCTTCACAGTCAAAACTTCTGGGGTACACAGATACATCCATTAATGGTCTCTCCCTTGACACCTCGGAAAGACAAGGGGGGGGCGAAAAAAGCAATCTCAGTACGGAACCATCTGCTTATTAAACCGGCTACCTGATTGTGACTTAGGGGGTGGAAACAATAACAGGGAATCTTCTCAGTCTTAACTCTTGAGTTCGGTCGGGGTGAAACGCGCCAGGGAGGAAAACAGCAAACCTGGCAGCAAGCATCTCACAAGTCCTTATAGTTAGGTAAAAGCTGAGTTACCGGCAGTGCAGCGGAAATGGTTTTATTCGTGTTCCGAACCGGACCGGGTGGAGGCAATTTGTCAAACCTAATAAGTTAGATAGGGGAGCCCGCATCGCCCTTTAGGGAGCCTTCGGCAGGCACGGGCATCCATCCTCTGAGTCGGCGCGGGGGAAAGGAAAATCAGGAGATCCCAGAGGGAGGGGACGGGGTGGTCAAGAAGCGGGAAGGGGGGGGGATAGAAAGACCGGGCGAGAACTGAACGCGGAACCTCGGTTAAAAAATGCCTATGACTGCAATTGGGGGAGGGGGTCATCGCGGGATGGCCGGGCATGGTACATCGGGTTTTCGTGTCGTCGACTCTATACCGGTCTATGGAGGGAATTAAACCAAATCATCCGGACCATAACCAGACACGAAGAGGGTTCACCAATCCTCCACGAATGACCCCCGTTAACGTTCACCGCATCTCAAGAAAAGGAAGGGCTCGACGGGGAAAAGCTGTCAGACCATAGAAAAAGAGCAGGGGTGAACAGCATCGATATCGGGCCGCATGCAGCCCGCGGTCACTGGGTATTGGTGAACATTCCGGGATCAAACGGCGTAAGGGGAGGGATAATAGCTGGGCAGGGCACGGGAGGTGAAGGCGGGTCTATTGCCAATCCGGGAGGGGGCTTAAGCCACGGATTCTGAAAACCCAGAGCACTGTGTTTCTTGTCCGATCGGACTCGGGAATCACCACAGAGAAGGGGAAAACAGGAGTCCGAGGTCAGAATGACTTGAAGGACTTGGAGGCAACGACGTCGGAGAGTAACGAAACTCCTCTGTGGTTGGTGGCCAAAATTGTTATAGACATTAAACTGCAGAGGGAAAAAGCGGGGACGCGCGGGGCAACCTAGAAAGGTGAAAAAAAAAAGAAAAAACTATTGCAACACCAAGGGAGCAGAGTATTGAGGGGTTCAGGTTATGGTTAAAACTTGCGAAAAGACACAAAGGGGGCGGCTACTGTACCTGCGAATTCGGAGGGGATGGTGGCCGGAAAAATGGTTCCGGGGAAGTAGGCGCGGGACACCATCTGGCTGAGTAAAGGGCCGAGATACGCCTGGGTCAAAACAGAGACGGTATCAACGGGTACTGATTTGATCCGCAGTAAGCAGTTGTGATTCCATTGTGACCACGGGAAGCAAAGAGATCAGGGGAACGAGCGGAATCCCGAGGAGAGGTTCCCGATCTGATCAGAAAGCGAAACACAACAACGGAGAATAGAGTTATCAGATCGGGAAAAGGATTATGGAGAGACGTAAAAGCCTTGCCACTTATCTTCGAGGAAAACAGAGGGTGGAAATCCGCGGAAAGAAAAAACAGGAGGAGTGCAGACCATCAGTTGACCGTTATACCTTTATCTTACGAATTTATGAATAGGAAAGGGGATCCATAGCAAGAAAAAAGTGGCGGAAAAGAGGGACATGAAAGGCACCTGGCACCCTGTCATCGAAAAAGCATCCGTTCGCCGGTGAGGGTAACAGGGGGAACGGATCAGATCAAATGTCGTTCGTCGCCCTTGTCAAGAACACCAGCCAGACATTGAAGCAAGTGGGTGTCCAAATTCGGATGGGGGGAGGGCCACGAGAGTGCTTGTAAAAAAGGCGATCAATCGAGGTGAAAATAAACAAGCCATGTTCCTTATATAGTCCACGGAGGAAACTAAAAAAAGACGGAGTTTGGGTTGAGAGACGAAAAGGGGGGCACCGACGCATCCGGAAAAGTACACTACGTGACACGTTATAAAGAACCTTTCCCGCAAATCATTAAGGGGGGGAGGAAAGAGTAGGACCGAAAGAAAGAAAGAAGGGGGAAAAATCGCGGTTAAATCTGTCCGTACGACCGCGGGGGAAGAGCAAAAAAACAACCGGCCACCGACATGCCGGTGAAAAGAAATAATGACAGGGGGAAGGGGGACCGTTTCACGAACTGTCCCGTTGAAGGCCCCCATCGTTACGACTTTTTCCTTCTAAGAGAAGAAGATTGAGGAGGGGGGGTAAAAAAGAGATTGGGGAGTGGGGGGCTCAGGGAATTTGGCCCAGTCGACATTTCCAACGAATTGGTTCTAGAGCATCGGTGGCAACGGAAAACGGCAAAAGTGTCCAGGGAGGAGGGGTAGGGAGAGGGGAAAAAGTTGGCGTGATGGTCAACTGGCATTTCCGGGGGCTGTGGGGGGGGGAAGAAAGAAATTTCGCCCGCCAATCCAGAAAAGAGCGATACCTCACGGAAACCCGATGAAAGTCTATGGGGGGGAGCTAGCGAAGAACATGGAATTAATAGGCATTCGCAAAAAATGTTCTGCGAGGCCGGATTGGGGAAGAAAGGGAGGGGGAGGACCCAATTAGTTACCCGTCATCAAAACTAAAAAGGGCCACTAAATCTTGGGATCGAAGGGGTCGGGCACCGCAAAGTAACAAAGAGGAGGGGAATCCAAGGCCTGCGCGAGGCTATCCATCAAAAGTAGGAGATTCGGGGGATAGCCAAGGCGCAGAACTGAATATGTGTACAGGGGGAAAAAAAAGGAAAAACAACCCGTGAGAGGGAACGATAAACCAGTGGGAACAGCACCAGGAGAAAAACTCCTGCATCCGGGCAAGCGCCAGGCTGGTGATATCGCCTGGCGTAAAGAGTTCGGGAGGGGGGGATAAAGGGGGGGAAGGATTGCAAAAAAAAGGGGGGGGGGAAATAATACCTCCGTAAGTACCTTTATTCCCGCTGGGGGACCATGACCAATCCGTAGCCGTATAGATTGGCTGTCGATTGGGGCAGTGCCCTTTCTGTTCTGTCGTGTTGGCAGCCGTTTGATACCTTTTTAGCTTTACTATCCAGTATGTCGGTGGGAACCAGAGACTCCGGCAGGGTGTGGTTCCAAAACAAAAAAACCTGTGTTCCTTCTCCTAACAGTATGACTTAGTGTGTGGATCCTGAGCTTTAGGGCGTCGGGGTGCAGTTGGAAACAGTCGCTCAGGTCGGCTGGTAGGAGAATCGTCTTTGGCACAGGGGCTCCGCCGTAAAAGGGTACATACGCAGAACAGTTGTACGGCATATATATATTACCTTTTAAACTCCGACGACGGTGGGGTCATGCAATCCAAGAGCAGGAGGAAGGGGAAAACATTGGAAGTTTAAAGGCCAATCGCAAGGGGCGGGGACCTGAGTTCAAAAAAGAAGAAAGGGAAGCAACCAGAAGGGGAAGCTTTTTTCCTGACGGCCGGCTTCCAAGAGGAAAAGAGTCATCCGGCAAGTGTGTGGAGACCAAGGGCATGACTGAAGGGTAGTCGACTCGTCTGAAGTTTTCAAATACATGCCACCGAGCGAGAAGTGGGGGGGTAGTCAGCATCGCATGAGGGGGAAAAATGGAAGCAATCGCTTTCCTTGTCAAGAGGGCCGGGGCATCTCATGAAAGCAGATACGATCAAATCCTACAGAAAGATGTTCAAAAGCACATTGACGCCGGGCCGGAGGAAGAAAGAGAGGGGAGGAATCAAACCCATAAATTGGGGGGGATCATTCCAGAGGGAATAAAGGTACTCAAATGCACAACCTTCAGCTCTTGCACGCTACGACTCCACAGAGCACGCTTGCGCTTCAAAAGGAAGAGAATAAGAGCGGAGAAGGTTAAAAATAATAATAGCAATCATCAGGCCTCAACACACAATTCTGAGGAAGATATGCCGGAAATGGTAGGTTCCTATGAAAAGGGACTGAACTGCGGAAATCTCATAAATTTGCGCAAAGAGGGGGACGACTGGGCGGGAGTAGAAGGGAAGCCGGGCTAGGGGTTTTGCATCCAACGGGAAAATCAAGGGAGCCACTAATGGATTTGGAGGAGACGGAACAAAAATGGCGAAGATCCCACGGGATGTTAGGGGGGGACTCAAGCAAAGTCGGCGAAGGCCTGTCCAAGGAGGGCAATAAAGTTGCAGTAAATACGATTGAAAAGGATCGTATTTTGTCGTCAGGGGGCGCATGCGAAGCGACTCAATCTTCGAGGAGAGGGGGAGAAAATTCTGACAAAAGTCGACGCGAAGATACTAAACAAATCCATCGGGATAAGGTACGGGGCTAGTTAAGAAGAAACTAGAATGAGAGTGAGGGAGGGAAAGCAACTTGCATCAGTTAACACGGACCGCTCCTCGGGGGTTCTTCGGTCGAAGGTTGTTCCCTCGGGATGGTCCCCATCTCCGCAATCACGTCCGTCTTCAAAGGTGAACCTGGAAGATCCGGCGAGTTTGGTAAAGATGGCCAAGGGGAAAACCAAAAATTCGGCGTAAAAAAGGTCATATATATTCTACCAACAATTTGTCGTAAGTATTGGAAGGCTCTTCCCAGTAGCAAGACCGATCTGTGCGCCTTCTCTCTAGGGCGGAAAGAAGTCATCTACAAGGCGGAATACACCACTACATCTAGTTGGGGCAAAAACTGGGTCGATGTGGTGCACATAAGATTGCGCTGTGCCGGCATTTACTCTACAGGGAAAGTCTAAACCTCTCCAAAGCCTTCGGGGGGGGGGGAAAGGCAAAAACATCGAAGAATAGTTAGGACAAGGAAAGGAGGAAGTCAATGTGTGTGCAAACTCGCCAGTTGCTCTCATTTAAGTACTGCTTGGTCGTTGGAAAAATCCCATATCGAAACTAAGAAAGGAAGCCGGCGACAAAAGATAAGCACCAGCGCTGGAGGGGTATAAACAAACTGCGAGTGTTAGTCGGGAGTTAATTTGGTTACTGGGCCAACGGGGGCGGCACGTTTCCCGACCTAGTACCTGGAGGGCGGAGAAAAGTCGATCAATCAGCGGCCCTTTGATTTAGAGGGGGAATTCGGCCTAAGAATATAAAGTATGTACGCGCTACCGAAAAAGTCGGGATGGGGCAGGGTTAGAGATAGGGACGGGGAAAAAAATTTTCTCTAACGACCTCTAAAATGAATTGACCGTAACTAGAACCGTCAATGCAGAATGCCTTTGAAGTACATTGCGGAGAATCAAGCTGGATGGAAAATCGGGAATTTACAAAGGGTTCATGAGAGGTTCTTAGCTAGGTCTGGGTCGATATTCCAACCAATCAGCTCATACAGGGGTCAAGGGGCTACACAGAAGCCCATCGTGTTTTCAAGACCTCATCCCCGCGACCGACCGGAAGTTTTAACGGTGGGAAAAAGGGGGGAGGGAGAGCCGCAATTAACGATGGGGGGAAGTCGACATGGGGAAGAAAGGTACCATCGCCAACTTTTGACAGAAAGAGTGTAAACCCGCATGAGCCCGGAACACGAAAATCATGGGGGCTGGGGTGCTTAAAGCCCGAAGCTGTCCGAATTCTACGGGATGACTGAAAGGAGGGTGGCAACAAGGTATGGGCGTTGCAGTTGTTGTGGATAAGGCCACCTCATCGTGCGCTGGCCACTCCCGTGATCCAAGAGGAGAAGATTTTTACTTCCGGAAGTTTGGGGGGGGGGAGACGGATGGGGCAACAGCTAAGAAAAAGGTTTTTTCCACCCCCCCCCTGTGTGTCCAAGAGTAATGGCAGATGCAGGAGGAAACGAAAGGGGGGGGGCTGAGTCAGAATCAAGCTGTGTTTTACAGGGCTCCGGGAAGGTGCGTATATAATCATTAACGGGGAGTATTTAGGTCAAGCCGGGATTTAAGCACAAGCAAGGATAAGGGACAAGAAAAACAGAAAAAAAAACCGCAGTTTGCACACCAGTATGAGTGTCTGGTGGTTGCGGGGGAAGGGGGAACACGAGACGAAACGATAGGGCAATCATACGTGGCACGCACGTAAGATGCTACCGGTGTCCCTATCACCTTGAGGGGGCCGGTGGACGTTAAGAGGCGGCATGACGGGGGAAAATCCAATCGGGTGGTATCGCGGTGACTCCTATAAGTACTGGGGAAAAAAATAGAGCGGTAAGAAAGGTCAATGACTTGGAGACCAGTACGGCATGTTTGTTCAGATTTGACCACCGCTCAAATAAGTATCGGGGGGCACGGATGGCGTCGAGCCCGACGCTTGTGCAAGAAGATAGACTAGAGAAAACACAACGGATGGGAGGAGGCAAGAGAGATCAACCGGTGAATGGAGTTCGGGGGGATCGCCTGCTTGCCACTGCATCTTCACTAACTGGGGGAGAGAAAAGGAGAAAAACATCTGGACTGCAGGGAACCAAAAGTAAGGAAAGGGTAAGACCCGGATAGGGAAAAAAAACGGGGTCAGGAGATCGTCCTGATCCATAGTGAAAAAACCCCGGGATGACCACAGCGTCAACCGTTCAAGAGCACGGAACCAGGGGGGAATCGGGGCCCAAAAGAAGACAGAAAGACTTTCTGGAGTATAGAACGCCATAATAGTACGTCCAGGTCGAAAGAGAAATAAAACATCAATACCTGAATCCAGCGGGGGGGGTAAACATTGTCTTTATTTTGGGCAAAAACATAAACTGAATGGACGAAAAGCGCGCATCGATTTGAAAAAGTGCAGCCATGGGTTGAATCGGAGGAAGAACAAAGTGCCCGGGACCACGTAAACCACAGCAGGAGTTGTGGGGCACAGCGGAGGTTCCGCCGCATGCACTTGAAAATAACTGAACCTAGAAACCTGCCTTAGCTGTGGGGGGTTCAAAAAAAAGGGCCGACGTCGTAAAAAAAGGGGAAGAGTAAGTGAAGACGATGGGGAAAGGTAACACGAGCGAAATTTCAGCACAACACTCGCCAATAAAAAGAGAAACACATCAAAAAACAGGAAATAATTCGACTACGTTACCTGTCACCGTTACCGCGCACCCGACGGAAAAGAAAGGGCCGGCGAGGGGGGAGGGCGGGGCAAGAGGATTTTTAAAAGATATTGGTGTGGCGAGGGTCAGAGGGGAGAGGGGGCACGGCGGAATGTCCACTCGTGCAAGGTATGCGATGCGAACGCCAATCCGGTGCCACAGGGGGAAACGCACTAGCCGTTCCGGTATCGGAGGATGAGGTGAAAAAACCAGCGATAGTGAATGGGGTCGAACATGGACGTGAACGGCTTATTTTAGAAAAATCTCGGGACTAACGCGCCATCCAGATATCGGGGCATCAATAACCCTAGGATGCGATTTAAGCCAATCTATGAGTAGCCATTGGTCAAGTCATGGCATTCTGCTGAGACCTGTCGGAAGGGGCATGGGCATGGAGGAGGAACGGAGTAAAAATTCTTCCCCCTCTCAGAGAAATAACATTAAGCTGGATCGACTGCGGGTAGGCACCAAAAAAAGGGGAGCCGCACGGATCCTATTTGAACGCGAAGAAGGCGATCCAGCCAAGGAACAGGTGGAGAGAATGAGGCCGACTGATATGACGGGTGAAAAAATCGCGGAAACGAAGAAAACAGTGCCGAAATGGGAAAGAACGGAAACGTCAGAAACAAGCGCTTGTGCCGGTTATCAAGCTGAAAGGGGCGGGGGATATATTCCGGTGCAGGGTAACCGGATGTCGGGGGCGTAAATGTAGCGTTCAAACCGAACGTAAGAAAAGCATTTACATGACGGGTCCACTGGTGTAAAAAAGAAAACGCAGGGTAGGCCAAAGAACGATAGGGTCTAAATTTTTAAGTAATGGACGTGCCGGGAGGGGGGCCATGGGAAAGGGGGGATGGGGCGATTGCCCGTTACCGAATATATGGTGCCACATCGGGAAATTGTGAAGGCAAAGAGATGATTGGGGATGAGAAAGGTGCGGAAATGGGGGGGAGTGCGCCAATCTAATGAGAAGGGGAAGATCTTTCAAAAAGTGGGTAGAAGTTTCTCATCAGTTCCACTATCCAGACCGGTAAAAAGGTGAGATAATAAGGCTGTCATCAGAAGGAAGGGGTTGTAAACATGTCAAAGAGGCAACCAAGGAAACTCGCCTTTCCGACACCTGGAATTCAGAGTCGAGGACCCAGAGGCGGGGGACCGATGCGATGGGAAAGATGAGCAGGAATAAAAAAGGGGTAGGGGTACCGCAATGCTTCGTAAAACTCTGAAAAACATCTTCATGAAGGTCAATGTGGGTGAAAGGGGACGAATACCAGATACCTGGAGTTTGAAAAGGGGACCTCTTCGGGGGAGGTCTGTCAAAGTCAAGGGACAAATAAGAAGAGAGATTTTGCCAGAGCATGCCCCACATTGAATAAAAAAGACAGTCCCAGGGTAAAAGACGTCAAGACGATCAGCTTATGCACGGGGCAGACCTATCGCCGGCTAAAAAGAAGGGAAAAAAGAAAAGGGCAGAAGGCCGCGGATTCATAGAAAGGACGAGAATCATAGTTGCACCCTATGTGAAGACGTGAGGAATTCAAACCCTTATCCCCTTCAAGGAGGACCACAGAAAAAAAAACACAGAAGTCAAAAAACTTGCGGAGTTCACCAGCTTGGGGCTATGTCATGAGAGAAACGGGTAAGAAGACAAAAATTCAGCATCTCGATAAAACAACCAAATTTAAGAAAGAAATTCAAGGGGGGTAGTTCATATTTTAACGGCATGATTCCTGCTGTAGCTAAAAAAACGGGGTTTTAAAACTCAAGAACTGGGAGCTGCGGGTAGGTATGAATCTGTCCCTGCGAGGGTTGGGGGACTTGGGAAAAGGGGGGAAAGAAAATAGAGCCCACTAAAAAGGAGTTTAAGCGCACAAGGGGACGTAAGAACATTACGGGCGGCAGGATTTTTTACCTCAGGGTGTTAAAGGAGGCCTGCCCGCGTGAATAAGAGTGACCTCGTGCAAGGGACGATGGGGGAGGGGAAGAACGGGGGGAGTCCCGGGGGGCGAGCTGCTGACAACTGCTATAGCTTGCAGAATTCTGCCACCTAGACTATTCTAAGAAAGCGGTATCTGTATCGCGCGTTACCAAACAACTTTACCTAAGAAGATGGGGGTGGGAGAGGAAGAAACGCCCTTAGTCAACATCGAAGGGTTTCAAGGGGGGGGAAAGGTCGTTGCAATCGATAGGTCCACAGAACTTGGAAACTCGCAAGAGAAGAAAAATGAAAAAGTGGGTCTGCCAGGAAAGAAGAGAAGGGGGGGGATGGCCATTTACGCCAAAATCAGGGAAACGCAGTCATATATAGAAAAACAGAAGGAGGTAAATGCCGGGGCGGCGCGCCACTTGCTAAAAAAAAGACGATCTCATGCGGCTCTCTCGATGTCGCATCGACCAGACTGAAAAAAAAAGATACACCAAATCATCGTATAGGGCAAAGGGGGGAACAAGTTCAGAAGTTGGGGTCACAGGAGTCTCGGTTGCAGGCCATTTAGCGCTACAAAGGTTAAACGGGACGAAACCTGGCTCCCGAAGAACATCGACCAGGTAAAACGGACCGACAGAAGAGTGTCCGGGCGCAAAGGGCGTATTTTTCGCACCTGAGCGGCAGAGGAGGGGGGGGCGGTATATCAGTGAGGTTGAGCGACACAGGCGGACGAAAAAAACAAAAATCAATCCGTGAAAGAAAGACATCACCAGCCTGTGTTATAAACGTAACCAATGAAGGTGGGAGGAAGAGGAGAGGGCATTTATGTCAGGTGCATAGAAAGGGGGGGGGCGGTCAACGGTGGACCTTAAAAAAAAAACCAAGAGTCTAACTTGCCCGCAGTCCAGGGACGGGGTATCTTAAAAGGACAGGCGAAGGCGACATCGGAATAGCGATCGGATTGCCGCTTGTTACCGGACAAAATTGACTGATAACATTGAAATTTGATTTTCTCAAGACGGGAGCAAAAAGAATTGGATAAAAAACCGGGCGACGAAAAGGCCGGCAAGGATGGGGATGGCATACTATGCCGTGGGAAAAAAAGGGGGGAGAGATCAAGGATTCCACATTTACAGAAGGGTGGGAAGGAAGGGGTATCGGATCTGGAGAGGAGGATTGAAAGGATTCAAACCAGCAGCACCGGGAAAGTCCATTTCGGGGAAAAAAATAACCATCGGGTTTTCACCTCACAAAGAAGCCGACTACCGGAGGTGGCCTGGGGAAGGGCACCGAGAAGAGAAAAGCAATGAGATGAAATGTAGGGAAATGGGACAATCTCAAGAAAGAAGGCAACCAACATGTTTCCTTCTGATATCGCCCAATTCACGGACACCAAAGGCGGGGGGAAAAAGATGGGGGGCTGCTACACCTGGACCTGTAACTTCGCGGGTCAAGGGGGAAAGGGACTGTCGATATTGGCAAGCATGGCCGGGTGGTTTGTTGATCCTGAAAAAGAAAGTCTTGACCACGAACTGATTGGGGCGAAGTAAGGACGACGAGGCAAAGGAGTGTGGGTGACTTCACTAGGAGAAGGGGACTGGAACACAACAGAGAATAACTTGGACATAGTCACGAAGTGAATTGCAAGTAGGCGGCGGAAAAACACCGCTGGGAAGTTCGATAAAACCCTCTGGGTGTGGGGAGGGGTTAAAAGCGAAGGGCCTGGTACTGGGAAGCATGAAGGCGGCATATGTAAAAGCGGATGCTGCCTAAAAGGTCCATGAAAAAAGAGGGAACCCAACCATACAGAGTGGGAACCCAAAGAAAAAGCGCTGTCGGAAAAGGATTTGGTGGAAAGGCTGTGAAAGGGGGAGAAAAAGGAAAACGAGAGAGGCTACGCACGGCGTGCGGATGCGGGGGGGGGCGGTTCAAAAGGGGGGGGACGGTGCCGGAACGGAGCCCCGCAGGGGGGGGGTAGCACACATCTTGGGTTAGCGATGGATACGGTCAATCAATGACCGTGTCTTCCAATAAAAGTAGAAAAGGTAGGAAGGTATACAGAGGAATCATTTTTTTTATTAAATAATTTAAAAAAACCACCGCGGTCAAAATACGAGAGATCATGGCACGGGGCGGCATACAAGATCTCATGGTTAAAGAAAAGGA
>Ga0179593_1401804_pt1 | contig 11911 bp, 14 predicted proteins | sample CZODoug2_1_08_16_FD_185931 | JGI IMG/M metagenome (GOLD analysis project Ga0179593, IMG submission 185931) | Vadose zone soil fungal communities from Angelo Coast Range Reserve, California, USA - CZODoug2_1_08_16fungal (PacBio error correction) | ecosystem: Environmental > Terrestrial > Soil >...
GCTTTGTTCGGCGAATCAAAAACAGTCGCGGGGGAAAAACCGAAAACAGTGAATGGTTTTTTTGAGAAAAGGCAAGGGGCAGCGGCGAGTGGTCAAAAAGGGTTTTTGACGGCCAGTGGAACACACGTGAAGGGAGATAAAACAAGATCAAAAGTGAATTCGAGGAAAAATCGCAAGGTGTCTTTACGGCAAAAGTGGGCAAACCGGCCGGTAAAAAGGACGAGGAGGAACCTGACCCGACGGAAGCGAATTGGGAAGAGATGGCTCGGACTCCTTCACCGGCCAACGCCTTGACGTGGGCGGTGAAAACTTTGGGTAAAAAAATGTGCGCAAGCGAGGAAAAAAGGGGGGGTCTAAACGTCAATACACCGGGGACAAGGTGTTAGGTCGGGAGGTGGGAGCTCAAGAATGACTGAATCACAGAAAAAAAGAAAAAGCCAATTTGGAAAAGAAATGAGATCGTGCAAACAGGAAAGGCGGGTGTGTCGGACGCGAGCTTCTGTGCGGCATTCTGTTAAACAAAACAAGGGTGTAGGTGCTCAAGGGAGGAGGACGGTTAAGCTGCGAACTGAAAAAAGAGAAAGGGTGGAAGGCCGTGAGGGCCTGAAAGTGGGGTCATTCAAGGTCCGATCACAGGGGGGGGGGGGAAATCAAACACTCTGCCGAATCAAAAGAACAAAAAAAAAAGGGTTCACGAGACGGGTGTTTCCTAAAGCAGGGGGAAAACGGCGCAAAATAGAAAAAAAATGTTCGCCCTGTGGCCCGAGAAAACGCGTTGAAAAAGTGGCAAGGGGAAGAACGGATCGCCAACCAAAAAGGGGGACGGCCTTTTTGGGGGGGAAAACCACGCTGAACAAAAATTGGCCACCGTCAGGCACAGTAAAAGTAAAAAGTGCGGTGTGGGAAACTCGAAACTCGTGCTGTAATGTAGCGAGGGGGGAATAACAAAGGTGCTAACGACGAGCAAACGAACTCTTGCGGGGTGGGACGAAAAACTTTTGTGCCACGAGGGGAGGTTTATCGAGGGAAGCTACGGCAACACAATCAGAAAAATGGTGGAGGGTGGGGGGGGGGTTTTGCAAAAGCCATATGTGTCAACAAGCAAAAAAGAAAAGGGGGGAAAATCTCCGGCACGTGGGACGCTGGTTTGATAACGCCTTTCGGAAAAAAAAAAATCGACGTCGGGAAAAAAACTGACCGTGCTGACCGCCGAAAGAAGGGGACCAACGCACAGATTTCTTTTGGGGACCCAAGTGGGTTAGGAAAGTGCAGCGATATCCGCAAAAGGGGCCGCGAACGGGGGAAAAAAAGAAGGACCAGCATTGAAAAATGATTGGAGGCAGCGAGGTGGTGAGGGGGGGGGTGTATTGAAAAAAAAAAAAAGACGGGCCGGAACGTTTTGTACAGGGGAGACCTAGCACTACCCGAGGTAATGGGAAGGAGAGGTTGGCGCTGACAATAGATGTGGGTTGGGGGGTGTGGGCCGGGTCAGGTGCAAATAAGCCAGGCAACGTATCCCAAGAAAAAAAAGGGGCGGGGTTGCCCAAAGTAGTAAGACGAATTGGCGCAAAACATCGCAGCCGAAAAAGAGGGGGACGCGAACTGAAAGTCGCTGCTGGGAACAACACAAAAATTTGGAGTACGGACGCCAAAAGGGGCCGGAAAGCAAAGCCAAGCAGAGCAGGTTCCATGGGGGGAAGATGTGGGGGGAAGGGAGACGAATTGGGGGGAAAAATAAACGGCACAAAGACAGGGACGCGGTAGGAGGAGGGAGAGTTTCTGTGACTGACTGCTGAAGGAAACGAGGGTCAATCGGGTTGTGGCCGGAAATGGGGGGGGAGGTGGGGCGAGTGGGGGAAGGCAGAAACATTCATGAAGAAAAAAAAACGTTGGAATCGGGAAACGTAATCGCCAAGGGACAGGAAGTACGAATGCAGAAGAATGGAGAAAAAAATCCCGTTTGCATCACCGGCTACAACGCGAGGGAATCCAAATCTGGGAAAAACAGAATCCGATCGAGAATAAGGGAACAAAATCGGCCATGAATCATAGGCTCGCCAATTACGCCTGCCGAAAATGAAAAGAAGAAAGACGGCAAAAACAACAACGAGAAGAGAAAGAGGGGAGCATGGCGAAGGCATGCCAAAAACAACGGCGCTGGATTGCAGTCCCATGGGTGGAACGGTAAATAACACCGAGCCGATTCTAAAAAAAAAAAGGGGAGGACCCCGAACGCCGTAGCCGGGTGATCAACGGAAAGGAGTTAATGGCATCGCATCGGGGCAAATCGATCCACACTCAGGGGGGAAGAGTGTCAAAACACGGGTTTCCAGGAAAAAGGGAGGGTGCTTGGGGATAAAAACGCGCATCCAGGGAGACCGGCAAAACCAGTTGATGCGAGCTCGAAGGGAAACGCAATCCAGAACAAACGGCGTGAAACAAAAAAAGGGGGACAAGGCTATCAATAAAACAATACAGGGAAAGGAACAGCAGAGGCGTGGGAGTTGGGTCGTAAATCGGCGAATAATCAAAGCGGTTGACAGAAGAAGAGATCAAGGCCACCGGGGGAAAGCAGGGTGCCAGGCGATCCGTCCGCATTGCGTCGGGAAACAGAACCGAAAACCTACTAGGGGTGGGGTTTGGGAGCGGAGGGAAGGTGGGGAAAAAAAAAGTAAAAGCAACAACATCGGACATCTACAGGATAAAACATTAAAATTGGGTAGAGGAACGGTTTTCACCCTGAACGCTTTCGCGATTGGTGGTGGGCATCGCCACTACACTCGCTCCCTCCAGACGTCATCACTCTTGACCCATACACGTTTCACGAGGCGGAGTTCAGACAGAAACAAAAAAAAAGACATCATTTTCAAAAAGAAAAATAGACGGGTGAAATTCGTAGTCAGGGGTTGAACGAACAAGGGAGCTCAAGATCAAAAAAAACCCCCGAAAAACAAAACAACAACAAAAATAAAAGGGGCACTCTCAAAAAATGGAATAATCAACAAGAGCGTAGGTCAAAAAGAAGGCCAAGCAGGAGATGAGGGGGGGGGGGGGTCTTGGTAAACGAATCGGGGGGAAAAACAAAACAAAAAAGGCACATATGGGATTCCGATCTTGAAAAAAATTAACATCCACTCGTTTCAAAAAAAAATAAACTTCGCAAACAAATCAATGAGACGTTGCTTCGTAGTCCGAATGGCAAAAAAACGGGTAGGTAACGAGCCAAAGAGTCCACCAACAAGAAAAATGCCCAAACGAACATTGGACCTAAAAGTTCTGACTCTTGGGGGGTCCAGAACGCCTACTGTGCAAAGCTTTGCGCGAGGAGGCAAGGGTTTGTTGGCGATAACGTTCATACTTTCCAGTCCCCGCGTGAGTAAACATGGAGTTGTGCGAAAGAGGTTCCGGCAAAACCCGATTTGGAGCCGGGGCGATAGAAAAAAAACGTGGAAAATCGGTTGGTTGTGATCAGCAAGAGGTGGGGGGGGGGACCCGGGAAAATCGAAGTCTAAAGGACCCCAGTTTCGAAAGCCAGAATTACCAAACACAGTAAAAGGAATCAGACACTAACAAAACGAAGGAAAAAAGGATCAAAAAAGACAACAATTTGGTTGAAAAGATGCAAAAAAAAAAAAAGACAAGATCTAGGCGGAAACACGAAAAAAATCAGGGGGGTCCGACGAGCAAGCAAGGACGTGAGAAAAATGTAGGAGAGATATTGAGGGGGGTGATACTGTCACACATCACGGAAGAACTGTGCAAAAGAAAAATGAAGGAGAAAAAAACGCCGGTCTGGAAAAAAAAAGGCAGGCGCATTTGAAAAGAATAAAAAACACGCGAAAGGTGATTATTAAAGCTCAATAATAACCATCGCGTCGAAGCAAACAGGACAAGGGCTTTTTTCCGTCCAAGAGGGAAGGCAACGGAAAAGATTGCGAGGGTCGCAGAAAACGATGCCACCAAAGAATCTAAGCACTCACGGGTGAACAGAAAGGGAAAAACTCCCTAGAAACCAGCTGAGGGCCTCAGAACCATCACTCAAACAGTCCCTGTTTTTTTCGGAAAAACGAGAAGTCGAGAAGCAGGCAAAACATCTCGAAAGAAAAAAAAAAAAAAACACAAAGGGGAAAGGGGAAAGGGGAGAAGAGCGATAATTGCGTGTTCGCGAAATTCGCGCGGTTGGAAAAAAATGGGGCCTTTTGGGGGAGGGGGAGAGCCGCGGCACTGGCGAGGAAAGGGGGAGGACCGGGCCAGGGGGGAAAAAAGGGAGCGTAGTAGTGAAGCGCTTCCAAAAGAATTGGACCACTTCAAAAAAAAAAAAATTCAACTCGGCCGAAAGCCCGCGAGGCCGGCGAGAACGAAAAGGGGACGGGGGCCTCGGACCTCCTTCAAACGGTACGCCAAATCAGGTTGCGTCCCCTGTTCAAATGGAACGAAAAAACGTTGTTTAACGTCATCAGGAAGGGTTTACTGGGGCGGGAGGGGTGAAGAGTCAAGAAGAAATTCCGAAGCGGAAGTTGGAGCACGAGGAACTTGAAACAACGTCGACAAACGGTGGGTCTGAGAAACGCACGAGAATTCTGGGAGACGGGGCAGTAAAAAGGGTACACAGGGGGTAAGTGTACTCCTGGGAAGGGACCGTGGAACTGACGCACAGCGAAGGGGAAAAGAACCTGGGGGCTGCCGACAAACTGTGTCCTTACGACTTGAGGGGGGGGGACAGACAGATGGCCAAACACCTCTGTCAACGAGAACACAAATTTTCGATGGTAAGAGGTTTCACACACAGATCGGAAGGCGCAAAAGAGGGGGGGCAGAAAGTTTCGAAACAGTTGCCCGAAACGCGTGGAGGGGCAAAGTTCAAAAGGAAAAATCGGAAAAAAACCACTTCCCGCCGTTTTGCCGGCTGAACAGTACTGAGTGTTTTGGCCAACGAAGGGAGCCCAGGAGTCCAAGTGCCGGGTTTGGGGGGAAACGCAGAGGACTTTAGCGCGTTACTACCGTGCGCATAACGACGACAGAAAGTCTCCTTGCGGGGGGGGACAGGCAGCAGTGTTGAAAAACTGCGTGACCGTGGGGGGGATCGGATCTTCCGATCGTCACGCTCAATAACCAAAATGGCTTGGTGGTGGGTGTTGCAAAAAAAAGGGAAAAGTGGGGTGGAACCAGAAAAGAAAAGTTTAATCGACTGCTGAAAAAGGGGAGGGGTGAATTAAGAATAATAACAAAAGAGCCCCAAAGTCTCAAATAATGAACCCGACGGAACGGGTTGAAAAAAAACGAATGACAGGGGGGGAAAAAAACCAGAATGTGGGTTGCCTCAAGAGAACAAACTGAAAAACGTTGTCAGCAAGGAAAGAGGAGCGGGAAAAGAACTTGGGGAAGGAACGAGGTAGGGGGGCATTTGACCAAAGAGCACTGGGAAAGGACGTTCAAGGTGCAAACGTCGCTACCCAAGGTAATGCTCAAAAAGGTTTAGTCCGATGTTGTTTGTTGGGGGAAAGGGGAAAGGTTCAAGCCGAAGAATCAAAAAAAAAGAAAAGGTCTGTTTGGCCACGCTCGACGAAATTGCTCCGGGAAAAAAAACGCAAGATGCGGCCAGGGGACGAAAAAACCGAAAAATCTCCCAAAAGGGAGAGGGGGAACCAAGTTTTTGGGAAGTAAACGTCGGCTCCGAGTGAACCTATCAAAAAGGACCAAAATCATGGAAGACGTTTGGGAAAAAAGGGGGGAAAAGGGACAACGACGCCCGAGAAGGTCTCGGATGAGCAACGTGGGTTCTTTTCAATCTGAGTATTTTCTTTGGCACCGCGTCACAAAAAGGAAAAAGGGACAAAAAAAAGGGGTTTGCCGGGAATTGCAAGTGGTGGGCATTTGAGTACAAAAATTACATGGCTGAAAAACAGGGGGGGGGGAAGGGGAAGAATGACGAAGTCGTGAAATCGATGGTAACGATGCAAGTAAAAGGAAATCCCGGGGTTTGAAAATCACCGGAGGCACAAGCGCTTGTCGATCCCAAAAATCGTTGCAAACGTCCGATCGGTAAAGTTTTCACAATCGGAAAACCAGGAAGGAGCCGCAGGTACGACCGGCGCCAGAGGTAGAGAAAAATCGAAAAAATAACAAAAACCACGGAGTATGGACAATAGAGAGATGAAGAGCGAAAGGGCGTAAAGGGCGGCGCACGGAAGTCAGAGGAAATTGGGGGGACGTGAAAGGAAAGAGAGGGGATTCGAAAAGATGTGGGAAATCTCCCACGCGAGTAAAAAACGTGTATCCAAAACGTAGTCGGGTCCGAAATCGGGAATCGGAAGAAACAAAAGAGAGAGTAAACAGGGCACGAGTAACGGTTTTTCAGAAAAAGGAGGTTGAGGATGAACTAGACAACAATTTCTCCGGCCAAAACAAAGGCTGGGGGGCGACCAAAGATCAGAACACCGCGACAAGATAGGGCGTGGCCACCAAAGCAAAAAAAGGCGTATCATCAAAAGCCTTAAAAAAGCAAGGGAGGCGTGGCTTTGGGCGAAAAAAAAAAAAAGAATGCGGCCACGGGAGAAACAGCGTTCGAAGAGAAAAGCAAGCCAACGTGCCGGGACCCAAAAAGAAGGCTCGGCAAAATGCAGGGCCAGCGACCAAACCAGAAAAAGGTGGAAAAGGGATCAAAGGGAAAAAGCGTTGAAACCGGCAAAAAAGGACAACATCAAAGCGAAAAAAACTCGCGGCAAGGGAAAAGCCATTGGTGGGGAGCAAAAAGAACGGTGGTTCAACACCACAAGACTCAAAATTCTGATGGTTGGGGGGGGGAAAACCCTACCTCAAACTCATGCAAGGTGCTAAAACCCCCACAACACGTTTTCGCAGACAACAGGGGATATAGAGCAACTCGAAAAAACTGGCAAAGAAACGGCGTGAATCGTGTAGGAGGGGGGGAACAGACGGACAGAGATCCCGCCCGGGCTTTGGGGGGGGTGAAAAATGAAAGCGTATCAAGAAAAGGAAAAGCAGAGATAATTGGGGCGGTGCGAAAAACAGCTGGCAACGAAAAAAAAAGAAAACCAGCCAAGAAAGCAGAAGGCCGATCTGCCACAGAAATGAAAAACCGCACCGTCGGGGGAAAGACTTTCGGACACACCACCAGGACAGGGGGGGGACTCGGTCAGTCCGTGCGAAGAAACCGGTAGTAACGATCAGAAAAGTGATGACTCTAATGGTTCAACAACAAAAAAACCGGGGGGGACAGGGGGAACTGGATAAAAAAGTGACAACACTCATGGCAAGCGGCAAGGGACAGGGAAAAATTTGGGGTGGGGGGGGGCAGAAAGGGGGGATGACGTGAGCCCAACGAAAGGGTGGGGAAGAAAAAAAACCGTCACTTGTCGAAAATTTTACGAAGAGTGGGGCGCCGCCGTAAAGTAGAAAAAAAGACAGAGAAACTGGGGGGGGGATCCAAAGGTGTGTGGAACGCAATCTGACGAAGTCTGGAACAACAGGCCGCCAAACGTCACCAAACGGGAAAGGAAGAGGAAAAACGAAAAAAAAAAAAAAAAAAAAAAAAAAGCCCCGAAAAAAAACCAGAAATACCTAAAAAAAAAGACAATGTGAAAGAAACCCGCAGAAGAGATCGACGGCGGAAAACACGCAGACAGGGGGCACGACGAGAAGAATCGGGGCCTTCATGCGTAGGGAGTGGTCTTGATAGGTTACCCACACTCCCGAGGGGAAAAATGCGAATGACACCGAAAAGAGTGAAGGAACTGGCGGGAAACAGTGAAGAAGAAAAAAGAGGGGGGGGGGTGCTTCCAGTGAAAGGGCATAATCCAGACTTGAATAAAAAAAGCGTCGGGCGAAGCCAGCCCCAGCGGGGATTTCCCCCGTAGGGTTGACAATGGAAAGTGCGAAGTTGGGAAAGCGGAAATGGTGAAAACGAAAAAATCTTGATCCAGACTCAAGTGACGGAAAGAAAACGTCAAGAAAAACAAGAGCGGCCGCGACATAGAAAAAAAGTCAAAAGGGGTGGGAGGAAAAGCGAAGAGGGACAGGGAGGAAGAAGCAAGGACAGCGAAGAAGTCAACCAAAAACACCAAAGTAGGAGAAAAGAAGAGCTTTGCGCGAATTCATGACTGGAACGTGCCAAAACACAGGGGGGGACTATTTTGAAGATTGGAGAGGGGGACCCGCGGGATGGCTAGAAAGTTTTTGTCCGCAAGTTGGCACGCGGATCAGGCGTGAATCAAGAAGAGGCCCACAGCAAACGGTAGGCGGCAATGTAACCTCGGAAAGGGGGGAAAAAAAAGCACGCAGGGGGGAAATGGGAACCTGAAAACCAAAAAAAAAACGCGATTAAAGCTTATGGACGAGGGAATCAGCCGCACGCCTCGGGGTTGGGACCAGCCGTTCAACACGCAGCGGAGGAAGACCTGTTTCTACGGAAAGAGAAAAGGGGGAAAGGACGGGGAATGTTGAGGATAAAGAGGGATCGCAAACATTGAGCACAGTAAAGGGGGGGGACCGTGAGACAAGTTCTGGTGTTCGACCGCGAGACAGGACGAAGCAGGGGGGGATTCTTTGGGACAGGGGGGGTATGCTAAGAGGCGCGGATAGGACACGAAGCAGAACTGTACGGTTGAAGTGCTGTCGGAAACAACCATTGAAAAAAACGTAAAAGATTCGCCTCAATGGGAAAACACTCAGGCGAGAAAAAAAGGTGGAACGATGTCGTTGGGAAAGGTCACCGGAGGAAAGTCGGAAGGAAACTTTCGCCAGTGAACACGAACGAAAAAGGGGGGGGAATTGGAAAGGTTGCAATCCGGATCGCCACAAAAAAGGACACCGAAGTGGTGAAAAGAGGAAATAGAGTTGGGGGTGAGGGAAAAACACACAATCACAGGCAAGTAAGCAAGCCGCGTTTGTTCGAAACTCTCACGTAATCACCATGAACTAGCGAGTAAAAAAAGGGGAAAAATCACATCACGACTAGCAACCGTCTCAATGGGAAGGGGGGGAAACAGAATCGAGTGTGCCCAGCGTGCGTTGGTTGGGGGGGAAGGGTCGGGAATCGGCCAAGAAAGATGACTTGGGTGTGCACCTTCCATCGGGGGGAAAACAAAAATTTTAATATCCTGCTTGCCATTGATTGAACTTCGTTAAAAACAAGCGGACAGAAAGGAGATGGGAGCCAGGCTGACCCGCGGGAAAAAAGGAAGGGGGGAAAAAAAACAACTCAATGTACTTTTGAAAACCCAGAATTTCAGAGTTGGCTCTAGAAAAAAAACAAGAAAACGAAAAAACGTAGCCAACCGGCAAAAATGACTGAGGCGCGAATGGTAGGAGAGGGGGGAAACAACATCGGGAAGGCGGGGGGAAATTACCGTCGCAGAAACAAGAGGCGATTTTTTCACGAGGGAGTGGGTTGGTTGGGGGACGTGAAGAGAACCGACACCTAAAACGAAGAAAATCACAGTACTTGGGGCAAGGTCCTGAGAATGAATTTTTGAGGACAAAACCGGGGTCGAATGGGCGAAAGGAACAGAGGAGACTCATACCGCGCAACAAAAAACGGGGTGAAGGGACGTAGCCGATGAAGAGAAAAAAAAAACAGCCCCTCCGCTTCCTGAAGGGATTTGGATATAAAAAAAGGTGTTGTAAGCGCCAACGCCGAGATCGTGACGCGGATGAATTTTCTTCAAGGAGCGAGGGACCAACCATACGGGTGCCCGGGAGAAAGGGCTGGGGGGGCCGGGAAAAGGCCAAGAAAAAAAAATCAAGGTGAACATGCAAACGGATCGTGAAAAAGTCAGGGGGGAAAGTGAGAGGGTTTCGTGCGTCTATGTAACGATACAAAAAATTACGATCCAGTTTGGATAAAAAGCCATCAACGCAAAACCAAATCTTTCGAGTCCGATCGAGACGAAGGGGAAAAGAGAAGCCTGAAAATAAACAGACAGGGAAGAAAAACCAGTCGCCCAGCGCGATCTGAAAAAAAACACAAAAAAACAGAGGGGGGGGGAAAGAATATATGAGCTGGCGAAGGAATTGAAAAGGGCGGCGGTTGAGCCGTTTATTCTCACGGATCTGAAAAAAGTTGGGGGGAAGCAAGAACGGCGAACAAGTGAGCACCGGGAAACTGGGGGGAGGGTCGTAAGTTCTGGAGAATGATGGACAAGCATCGATGCCACGTAAACTGCGGTTGCAAGATTAAAAAAAAATTCACAGGTCAGACAGGAGGGTTTGGACTGGGGAAAAGAACACGCGCCAAGCAAGACTGCCGGCAAAACGATTGACTGGGGGGGAGGGAGCGAGAAAAAAAGAATCAAAACGAGACGATCTCAACGGGACGTTTCCTATGAACGGCGGGCAGAAAAAAACGACTTTCAGGAACGCAGGCCGGGGAGGGGGGAAGGAGAAGGCACGAAGAAAGAAGAAAAAGCGGTGGCGAGGGGAAAAGAGATCAATCTCGCATAGTTGGGCCGAGCGCATCCGCTGGCAAATGGAACAGGAGCGACCGCAAACCGACATGTGGATTGTTGGGGGGAAGCGGCAGTGAACGGTAAAAAACCGGAAAACAAAACAATCCGAGCGAAAAAAATCGCTACCAACAGTTAAACGACGGGGGTAGCAAAAGGGGGGTTCAAAAAACCCATGTCCACCAGAGAGGGGGGGGCAAACCAATCATGACCCAAAAAGAAAAAGGGGAGAATTCAGAGTTCTCCGCGGCCCAAGACAACGTGTGAGGAAACATTAGGCCATCCATCGACACGGACTGGGGAAAAGAAGAGTGGAAAGCGGTTCGCGGTAAGAAAAGGAGCATAATAAAAAAACCGCCCGGACGACTTGTGTTTACGAAAAGCGGAATCAGCCAGCGGCCAGCACGAAATAACGGTTTTGCTGTGAAAAAAGAAAAAGCATGACCCGGCAAACAAAACAAAAAGAAAAAATCAGGAAAAATGACTATCTGCAACAAACAGAGAATAAAACTCAACGCTTGTTCAAAAACTCTATGGCGGGGGAGACAACCAAAGAGAGTTCTCGTCGTCGGGAGGGGCAGGCACACAGGAGGACAAAACGCGGCCTAAGGGTAAAAGAACAACGAGGGTTAAAAACAAAAAAAAAAACTTGGACCTTACGTGAATTAATAGGGGGAACAAACTCCCGATGGGAAATCGAAAAAGGCCGGCATTGGGGGGAGGGACCAAAGATGGAACCTTGCAAATTCCCCCACAGGGGTTAGTCTGGCACATTGCGTTCCGACAAATTTTTGGGGAGCCGTGTCAGATAGGAAAAAAAGTACAGAGAAAATTTGGTTGTGAGAAGAAGGAAAAAAGGGGGGGGGTGGTGGGACAAAAGAGAGGAAGTCCAAGAAAAAGTAAAAACAGAATTTAAAACGCAAACTTGGCCAAAAAAAAAAGTACAGGGAAAACTAACGCAAAGAGCAACCCTACCCTCAATGTAGAAAGAGGGGAATGGCCAACAGACGAAGACATCAGGGGAAACAACACCAAAGGTCCCGACGAAAAACTCGTCAATTGCGTAAAGCAGAGGAAAGATCATTCCAAAAAGGAAAAAGAAGAAAAGGGAGTGAAAAAGGGGGGAAAAGTCGGTCCATAAAGACGCATTGAAAGACAGAAAAAAAGGGAGGCCGACCCGTGTGAAGGAAGTTTAAACCGCAAAACATATAAAAAGGTAAATATCAAAAAAGTAACGGGAAGGCAGGGAAAGACGCAGGGGGGAGGAAGGCAAAGAAAGGGAATGGACAAAATGCACGATTTGGGGGGGGGGAGAAAGGCATGTACGATCTGTCATACTCCACGTTGAAACCGGACATCGAAACCGCCCAGCGCACGAGTGGGGGGCCCGAACATCTTCAACATGGTCAAAACATGGTCGGAAAAAACGCGACAGCCATCATACAGGC
>Ga0179593_1274394_pt1 | contig 11910 bp, 22 predicted proteins | sample CZODoug2_1_08_16_FD_185931 | JGI IMG/M metagenome (GOLD analysis project Ga0179593, IMG submission 185931) | Vadose zone soil fungal communities from Angelo Coast Range Reserve, California, USA - CZODoug2_1_08_16fungal (PacBio error correction) | ecosystem: Environmental > Terrestrial > Soil >...
AAGCAGCGTATTCACAAAAAAATAAATACAAGTGAGAAAAAAACTAATAGGAAAGAAAGGTGACTACGCAAGAAGACGCTAGCGCCTGCCACAGATTGCTTCAGGAGCGAACCATTGAAAAACAAAAGGGTAACTGGAAAAAAGGCTAAAACAACGGAACCTAGGAAACCGAACGCTGAGAAACCACAGAGGGCCAAGATAAAAGGAGTGTGGACAAAACTTGAGTCACAAAAAAGAAAGGTACAAGTAGTAGAAAGGGGGGATGCCGTGAGGCTCGTCTCGTTGTAACATAACAAAGAAGAAAAGTATCCACCCAGGTGCAAAGGAAGAGAGAGGGTGGGAACAGGGTATGCCCCAAACTGTTAGAAGGGGTGCCGGGGGACCGGGCTCTAAAAGCAACAGGGGAGAAACTGGAAAATGGAGACCGAAACGATTAAAAAGGGAGCAAAAAGAGGCCGAGTTGTGTGGCTCGGGTTGAGAAAAATAATAACAGGCACCTGTACAAGGGAGTACAAAAACACTTATTCAGGAAAGGACAACACCAAGCCAGGACGACAAGAGGGATTAAAAGGGATGGGACGAACAAAAACGGTCGTCAAAGAATACGCGGTGGTACCGGGGGACGCTGAAAAGGATACGATGGAATAAGTCGACAAGGAGTGTGGGCTGGAGGGCAAAAGGCTGAAGGGAGCTGTGTGTATTCACGGACTACATTAACCAGGCCAAACGACAACAGAAGAGGGGACCTGGAATAAGCCAATTCAATAAGGAGGGAAAGAGAGACTGGGGCAGGCCTCAAGACAGAGTGGAAATTCATTGGCACAGAAAAGACATTCGCGGGGGGTCTGTGGGGACAGGAAGGGGGTGTACCTTTCCTACAGTCACAATAAAGAAAAGCACATACCGGAGAATTAATACGCTGGTGTCTTGCACAGGGGTAAGATATTAGGTCCCGAAGTCTGGTTGGAGCGGTGAAGGGGAACAAACGGGTGGGAACAAATGATGTTGGGGGTGAGGGAACAATTGTGGTGAGACACGTTCGAATCCCAAAAAGAGTGCGGAGTGATCACTGACAGTGGGGGGGTAACCAGGAAGTGGAAGCCCGGAAAAAAAGGAGGAGGCACTGCGTCAACCTCAGACCAAAAGTGTGGGGCGGTAGGCAAAAAAAAAAGAATTTGGGGCGAGTGTGGGCAGGGTTCGTGATGGACGACCACACAGGGGTTGGATAGAACAACTCAGAAGAAAGGGGCACTTACAGGGGGAAGGAGGGATGGGCGATTTTTGGGGGACAAGGACGGGTACGAAGAAATGTGTCGACCGAAAAACCGAACGAAAGCGTAAATAAGAAAATTGGCATAAAAGAAAAGTAATGCAAAGCAACAGAAGGTGGCGAGGGGGGGGGGGTAACACGAGAGAGAGGGGGACGGGGAACATCGGAAACCGAATAGGTTCCTATGGAGGCGAAGGGAAAAACTGGGTGAAGTGGCAACTGAACAACAGAAAAAGCGTGGAAAAGGGCTATGTAAAGTGAATGAAGGTGAACGGCCTGGTGAAAAAGTAAGGATGACAGAAAGTAACGGGGAAAACTCAAAGGAGAGGGGAGGACTTCGAAGGGGGGGGTGGAGGGCACTGTAAGGTGGAGCAACAGCACGAAAAGAAGCATAGGGGGGTGTGGACCCAGCGGACGAGAAATAAGGATTGAGTATACTGTAACACAGAGGGAAAAGAAGCGGGAGGTCTGTACAAAACCACGGGTGACTAAGAACTGCAATAGGAACAACCAGGTTCCCTCAGTGGCAGTGAGAAAGAAACCTGGTAATACTCAAAGAAAAAGGGAAAAAAAAAAAGTGACGGTCAATTATCAGGGCGCAACAGAAAAGGCTATGAGGGGGGGTCAACAAGTAAGACGAAAAAAAAAAAACAAAGACAAAGAAATGTAATGGGAATCAGGGGGCACTACTCTATTGGCATGGCCCAAAGGCTGGACACTATAGGAAAGTCTCAATGACCCAAAACAAACGTCTGACAAAAATAGGCACAAAAAGATCAAAAGGGGTGTCGGAATACAAAAAAAAAAACGGAGGTGAGGAAAAATAAAAGCGAAGATAAGGAGGGAAAGAAACAGGGGGGGGGGAAACGGGTGGGCGGAGGGAAAGAAGGGACAAAACAAGAGAAAAAGGACCACAGGTGGTAGGTTGGTTATGGTGTGGAGGGGAAGGGGGGGTAAGTGAAAGTAAACAAAGATCATGGGTCTCACACGGTGCGACAAGAAAAAGGTGAACGCCACTGGACTCGGGAAAAAAAGGGTTTGGAGTACACCATACGGAAACGAAAAGGGGAAAAAAACACAGTTGACCTTGAGGTACGTAGACAAAAGACTCTGGAAGCAGGGTGCGCGGTTTGTCCTACACAAAGGAAAAGTGCTAACACTCACAACACATCGACCAAGAGAAAGATAAATCGCAAAACTCAATAGGAATATAGTAGGGTGAGCAGAAAAAAGGAAGGGGGAGAGGTGATTGTCAGTTTAACCGGAGGAGGCATGACCACACGGGTCCTGGACGCCGGCGATGGACCGGGAAAAGAATACACAACGGGGGGCGAACCGTGGCCAAAAATCCTCTGTTGGGGGGAACACCAATCACGGGCACACACCCGTCAAGCTTGACGGGGCAAAAAAAAACAATGGGTGGGGTGGCGGTGTACGACGCGTTGCGCGAGGTGGGGAAAAGGGGGGGTGTGTGATCAGATAAATACTCGACAACAACAACGCCAACAGTTGGGGGACGTACGGAACTGTGGGTGGGGTGGGACGTCAGGGGGCTAAGGGGGAACACGTACTGGTGGGGAAAAACCGGGTTAACAGAGGATAAAAATGCAACAGAACAACAGGATAACAAACAACACTCGTTTCGATAAAAAACGGGTGACAGACGCACTGACGGCAGATCGGACAAGGAAGGTGGGGTCTGGATGCCCACTGAGAGGTGAGGAAAGGGACGGGTGCACGACCATGGGGCGAGGGCAAAGATGCGCCCCAAAGATAATGGATCGAAATAGGAAAAAAGGGAAACGAAGCCTACGACATGGGTGGTGCCCAGAAAAGAAGTAGAAAATAAATGCCGTCCCGAGAAAATGTGTCAAGAATGGAAGCTCTCTGCGGACGACACGTTATTCTCCTAGTGGAGGGGAAAGGACATGGGCATGGGGTGACTGGCACGATTCCGATGGGGTTGCGAGGCGTGGTCAATACACAGGCAAGCCGAGACCAGCTAAAAAAGGGCAAAGAAAACTCGTGACATATATAAATTGGCGTGCATGAAGTCTAGCCCGCCTAGGTGGTCAGAAGCAAACACCAGTCGAGGGGAGGAGTTGGGGGGGAACTTGTCAAACCTTGGGGGGGGTCGCAGGGGGGAAGCAGTAAAAATGACGCAGAAGTAAAAAACAAGTAAGGCGGCGAAGAAAAAGAACGAAATGGATCAAGGGCTTCCACGTCCCAAAGAACGGGTTCACAAGGGAAGGAGGGTGTAGAACACCACCGCCGTGTATCAGACAGGAAGATCGGGCCGGTGGGGTGGGGGAAAAAAAGTGGGGTGGAAAAGGGAGAAGGGGAGGGTTGTGAAAAAAAAGAAAGGTTTTCAACAAGACGGTGCTTGACACGGCACAAAGGAGGGTACTTCCACCCTACGGTTAAACCGGGTCGATCAAACAACCACTGGTCAGATCAACAGGGGGGGGGGGAGAGGGCGGAAAATAAAAAAAGGGGACACAGGGCCGCTTATAGTGTTGAGGGAACAAAAATGAAAGGCAGGAAAAGGGGGAGGAAAGATCTAGGTTGGATAAAGCAGTAGGAGAATAGTACCTTACGGTACGAATGAAGGCGGTTTATAATTAAACGGGGCCAGAAACGAACTGAACTTGGATAGGGGATAGACAAGTCGAGCAAGAATTGGGTTGGAGAAAGTAAGGGAACCGCCCCGTCGATAATGACAAGGGGAGAACAACCAAGAACCAGTAGGTAGGGGGGGGTGAAAGAATTTGGGGCAAGCCAGCTCACCGCTGGGAACTTAAACCTTAAAACACTTGCCAAGAAGGAAGGAAAAAGGTCCAGCCTCCCACCAGAAAGTCCAAAAGAAAGAGCAAGCAGCATTGAAAGGTGGGGTCATCAGCAGGCTGGCAAGCGAATCCAAAGAAAATGATCAAAGGGCACAACGTAAGCAAGGGGAGGGAGTAGAAACTAAAAGAAAAAAAGGCCGTTCGTAGAAAAAAACCATCTGGATAGGCTCGATTGTTTCGAGGGGAGAAGGGGGGGACGAAGAATGGAGGAGTAAATAGGGACCGTCATTGGCATGTAGACTGTGTCTGATAAACGTAACTCGCAGGGGGGGACGGAACCTCAAAACCAAAAGGATCCAAATGTGGGGCGCCAAGGTCCTTAGTTGACATGGCGATTCAATCAGGGGAGGGGTGGTGCCGCAAAATGGGGAGAACCATCTAGTTAAGTAACTCCGAGTTGGAAAAAACTTGCCAAGGGGGGCACCAAAAGAAGGGATCTCTGGAAACCCTAAAACCAAAAGAGAGAAATTTGCCACACTCAGGGTACAAGGGGGAAATTGGGGGTCGTGCTATTTCTGGTTGGAAGGAAAGTGGAATCAGAGCCTTGGGAGAAGAAAAGGCAAGAAAAAAGTCACCTGTTGTGGAAGAGCGAGGCAACAACAAACCACGGAGGAGGAGGAAGCAGAATCAACAGCTCCCAAAAAGTTTGGAGAAAAGGGGAGGATGTGGGAACAAAAGGGGCCCAAACAATGCATGCTCCTCAGGACGACCAAAAACTTGGAACAACTGGATTGGCAATAAATTCAGGAGGGGGGGAAGGAGGTCAGAGGCAATAGAAGGGGCTTTTGAAAAGCAGCGTCTGTGGACACACTGGAAATAAGGGAAGAAAAATCAACAGGGAGGGAGGAGGGATCCAAAAAGGGGGTAGCGGCAAAAAGTTTGGAGTTCGCCATGCAGACCGGGACTTGGCAAGACGGAAACAAAAACTGCAAAAGATTCCAGCAGGAGGGGGGGAGGATGCAGCCAAAATCAACAAGCACTGGACAATAAAAAAAACATGGGACACTCTAAACGAAGAAAAACCACGACGGGGTACCAAAAAAAAAATGAGGGGAAAAAAAACGCTGGGGTCAACAGTATGGGAAGGAGGGGGAGGACAACTTCAAGCGAATACTGTTTAGGGGAAAGTAGAAGGAGCAACTTGCGAACAGTCGATGACGGGAAACGCTCGGAAAAATCTGAGCAAAGGCATGAAAAGGAAACCAGGGGGAATGAAAAGAACCTGGGACTGATTAAGTTTTTTTTGGTGGCATGTAAAAATGAGGGGGAGAGGGTAAAGTCAAACAAGAAGGAAAAGGCAGGAAGGGGGGGAAAGGGAAAGGTCCGAAGGCCGACGGAACGGGGAGCACTGGGCCTCAAAAGTGTTGGTGCAGGAAGTAGAAAGAAGGGGGAACGGGGGCCTGGAATTTCAAATCTTTGTACGGGGGCAGGTGGGTCTTTTCACGAAAATGGGGTGGGATAAGGTAAAGAAGCTTCACCGCAGACGTCAGGCGGGGCAAGAATTTGTTTACTCCACAAGGCTACGTCAAGGTAAGGGCAAAACTGCCTCGCAAGGTCAAACCAAAATGGATCGACGATGTACCAAAAGATGACGCGGCACGCTACAAAAAAAACTCGAAAAAAGAGACGAGAAGCGGTCAAAGTCATAGGGAAGAAGGAAAGGCGGGGGGTAAGTGCAACAGAGCAAGGTTTTGACAAAAAAAAACAGGACTGATCAAAATCTAAGGTCCCGTCCATAAACCTGCACGAAATATTAGACCAGAGAGTGGGGTTTGATGCAAAAACACCCTGACGGAAGTCAATGACTCATCGTTCATTCCGCACCGCCTGTTTGGGGAAAAAACCGGTGAAAGTTGGGGGAAAGGGAACAGAAAACCCGAAATAACAAGGTTGAAGAAGAACACTGCGGGGGTGTATTGGGAATAGGGAACAGGAAAAAAAACTAATAAAAAAGGAACAGGAAATGATCCAAAAAAACTAAAGAGAGTCGAGCAAGACTCAAAGGACCCTTGGGGAGAAAAAAGGCGAGGAAATCAACAAAATTGAGCGCATGACGGCCTGAAGTCCGGAAAAATATTAAAACCTGAAACTAAGAGCGACAAGGGACTAAAAATAAATGGAAAATATCTTTCCCAGAAAAGGGAAAGCCAGAGGAAAGTCTGATGGGGGGGGATAGGGCAGGGTTTCCTATGAATCGAAAAGAAGAAGTGTGTCCAGTGATGGAGGGAGGGGGCAGATTCACGGGCAAGGGGAGCTTTAAGGAAAGAAAAGTTGGGGTCAAAAATTACCAAACAAGGGCACCTATGGGGGATTACCTGGACAACAGTCGTCCAAACGTTTGGAGGGAGAAAAAACAGGGTTCCTGAAAACAAACGGGGAAAACGAGTGGGGGGAGGACGGGGGGCAATGTTTTGCGGGGTTGGGAGAAACGGAGGGAGGGGGAAAAGCGACTGGGGAGGTGAACAGACAAAGAGGGGGAAAGGGGGGCACGAGTTGTTTGTTGAAGGGAAAGAATGAGCCTCTCACAAAAAGACTGGGGAAAACGCAAAAAAGCGGGAGAAAATAAAATAAACGCAAAAAATCGTGACGGCAAGGAGTAAAAGAGGAAAAAGGTAAGGAAAAGAAAAAAAAGAGCCAGGAAAATGGAAAGGGGTCAGGATGAAAAATCCCGCCAGGGGGGAAGAAAGGAACTGGGTGGGAACGGGTAGAAAAATTTAGCAATACTGAAGAAGGAGGAAAGAAGATAAAGAGGGGGGGGACCCACAGTTGGGTGGGGGAAAAACAGCGAAAGACAGAAAAAAGAAAGAAAAAAAACGGTGTAGAAGTGGGGCGGGAAAAAAAGTACCAGAGGTGGGGGTAACTCAAAAAAAAGGGAATGGATGGGGTGGTCAATTCAGTGGACAAAAAAGAGAAAGAAAGGGGAAAAACTTAGGGAAAAGAAAACACTGGGTGAGAGGTTCCCAAGACCATCTTGGTGGGAGAGGGGAGGCTAGAAGGAACTAGGGAGGGACCTATCTTGTTTCCAAAGGAATCTGCACAAAAAAACAAACCGAGGAGGAACAGACAGAGGGAAGAAGCGTGGAGACGGGGGTGGGGGGAAAAGAAGGGACAGGGGAAAAAAGAAAGAGCAGGGGGTTTGGGAGGGAGGTTCATATTAAACGGAAAGATTCCGAAAGTTTCAAAAATTTAACCGAAAAAAAGGGAAGGGGGGTGACAAAAAGGGAAGGGGAAAACAATGGAATGGGGTCCTTAACTTGAGGAAAGATGGGGCAAAAAGGTTTCCACCGGGGTCCCCCCAAGGCGAAGGGGCAGAGAAAATCGACGGCACGGGAGGAAGTAATGAAAGGAAAGACATTAGAAAAAGTAAATAGTAGGTTACCCGGCAAGAAAAGAAAAAAAACAGGAACAAAAAAAAAACAAAAAACCAAAAAAAAGAAAAAATACACAGGAAAAGAAGGATAGGGAAGGACTTCAACCGAAACTACAGGAGGAACGGGGGGGGGTCGATAAGAACAGGTTTTTTGGAGAAGGGATCAATCGTAATCTCAAGCACGAAGGGTTAATCATATAATTAAGTAGAAAAAGGTCGGGTTGGGTGGGGGGGGGGCAGTCCTATAAATACACACAAAAGCACCGCCCAAGCCAAAACAGAGTTGAGGGAAAGGTAGGGATACAAAGGAAAAAAGGGACGGGGGTTTCCCATTTATCCAACTGAAAGGAGAACTCATGTTTTGCTAAAAAGGGAATGGAAAAAGACACTATATGCCAGGCCGAATCTGAAGACCAAGAGAAAGGGAGTGGGGAAGGAAAAAGAAAGAAACTGCGACGGAAACCCAGCCAGGAGGGAAAGGAAAAGAGTCGTTAGGGGGACGAGAGTGAAGGACTTAGGGTAATTAACGCTTCTTATGTGGGCGGTAACGGAAGAAGAATAAGCCCTCAAAACATCACAAAAGGGGAGGGACTGGGGGGTGTGAGGAGAAAATAACATTTCGAAAAGGGACCGACTCACGGCAATTGGGGGAAATGGTAGTGAACTTGTCGCCTTGCATACACCTAACAGGAAAGGGAGAAAGAAGAGCACGGGGAGGAAAAGGGAAGAAAAGGGAAAACCAGACTGTGCTTACACTTTGCAAGCAAAAGAGTTCACAGAAGGGAGGGGTTGGGGGGTAGAAAAAAGCCAAAAAAGCAAACAAAATAAATATAGGCAGAGGGGGAGGGGGGGGACGGGTGGTGAAGGTTATAGAGTGGTTGTGCAATGTTAAAACGGGGGGAGGCGGCCATTGGGGGGCAGTTCGAGGAAAAGGAGAGGACACCCGAAAGAAGGAAGAGGTTGTGTGCTGCACACAAAATGCGCGTAGGGAAAGAAGGTTTAGGGGGAAAGCTATCAGTTGGAGTGGGGGGAAAAAACCCGCTATCACTGACAGTGGGAAAAGAAAGGGGAAAAAGGCAAACGAAAAGGAAAAGCACTAATCTTAAGTAAACACGGGAAGAAAATAGAAAAAGGGAGACAATAATTTGGGAAACAAAGATTCACGCTGGAAAAAGGAAGTGACGAGGGGACAAAAGTTTAACAAAAAACCATCCCCAGTGCGTAGTGGGGGGGAGATGAAGGTGACTCGAAAAATCAAAAAACATCAACAGGGGTCTTCATGGAAGGAAGGGGGCCTCCTGGAAGGAAAGGAAAAGCCAATCCCACAGAATGAAAAAAAATCTGCAAGGCGGAAATTGGGTTGCCCGGGGGAAGCAATTTAGCCCATAAAAAGAGAAAGAAAACAGGCAGAAACAGCTGGAAGAAAACAAAACCGACTGTAAGCAAGTGGGTTTCAAAAAAAAAAACCAGAAAAAAAAGGAAGAAGTCGCGGAAAAAAAAATCAAAGTGACATCCCTGGTGTTAGAGGTGGTGAACTCGGGGAAAGGGGGGGAATGCCTTGGGCAGTCAATAGAGGTCCGTTAAAGTTGTAAAGTTGGGGGGGGAGGGGGTCGGGAAAAAAAAACAACTCAGGAAGATTTCAAAGAAAAAAGGAAAAGATGGGGGAAAACCAAGAAAGGAGGAGCTGGAATCAGAAGGGTTGCAGCTAAGTGTAAAGGGAAAAGTACCTGGAGGGAGATCGACGGGCGAAAGTCAAACAGACCGCTGCAAAAAATTTTGTGGAAGAAGGGGAAAAAGGCCAAAACGAACTCGGGGGGAGGAAGAAAAAAGGTCAAACACTTAGGTGCCACAGGCCTTGGGGTCTTTTTCCTGGGAAAAAAAGAGGAGTGGGAAGCTTGTCAAGAGTCAAACCTTGATAAACGGCGAATATACCCCCCACTCAACTGGGGGAAAAAAGAGAAGCAAAAAAACACAAAAAAGTGAAAGGTGAAAAGGGGATGGAATAATAAAGAGATAAAAAACAAGTAACTTGGTGGAGTAGGAAGGGGGGAGACCAAAGGAAGACATTGTAGAAAGAGGGAGGACAAAAAGACAATCTAAATAAACGAACGCAAAAAAAATACCTTGGGACATAAAGAAATGGTTCCAAAGATCAAAACCATCTCTCAGGGGGGGGGGGGAGGGAATCAAAAACAAGGAAGGCCCAAAAAAAGGAGGGGAGATAGTCCCAAATGTTTACCCGCCGGCGTCTCAAAAAAAGGAAGGAAAAAAGTTGTCGTTCTCCCAACGGTCAGAACAAGGGATTAGCACATGTCGGGAAAAAAGGGTCAAAAAAAGAAAAAAGACCTGGGGAGGTAATCGTCACCGTCCTGGCCTCATACTCAAATCACTACAAAGAAAAGGGAAGGCCTTCAATAAGAAACAAAAGGGCATGTTAAATTCAAAAAAGCACGCTAAAGACGAAAAAAAAAGAGATGGCCAGGATGGCGCCGGGTAAACGGGCAATCCTAGGAAAATTTTGTATAGGGGATAAAAAAGGAGCAACAGAACTTGCAAATAAAAAAAAATTTCATTATATATCTCTAAAGGGAGGGGGAATCAGACGGGAAAAAGAGGAGGGCTCATTCCCTGAACTGAGAAACCAGGGAATGACTTACATGGGGAGAAAGCTTGCCTGGTTGGGGGGGGGTTTGAGGGGGGGGGGAGTGGGAAATGGACCAGAACCAAGAAGAAGGGAAAGGAAGTTGAAGAAGCGGGCTTTGAGATCCTGAGCAAAAGGAAAGAAGGTACAACAAACTAATAAAAAACGGGGACACCCGGGTTGGGGGACGGAATGAACACAAGAAAGTTGGAAGGGGGGGCCTAGTAGCAAATCTAGTGTGAAAAAATTGGGCAAAGGGAACAACTATTTTTTACTGAACGGGAGATGACGGAAGACGGGGGTGCTCGCCCGTGCCTATTGGGAGGAAAAGAGAAAGGGAGTTCTTGAAACCCTAACCCAGGGAAAAGCCAGAAAAGAACTGTACACCGGGAAAGAGAAAAACGTTTCGCAACAACTCCCTTCTAAAAAAGGAAGCAGGAGATGACTTAAAAATGGGGGAAAACCGAAAGCCCAAAGACAGGGGTGCACCATTCCCACAGGAGAGAAACCGGCCACCCCGGGCTTATACGAAAAAGAATGGATTCTGGCTAGAAAAAACCCGCCGGCCCAAAGATAAAGCAAAAACACTGGAGGGGAGAAGAGTGTTGGCAAGGGGGAAATGGGGAAGGATCGACGATTACTGTGGAAAAGGAAAAGTCGAGGGTTGGGGGGAAGATGATTGGACACACGAACCAAAGAATTCAAGTAAAAAAAGGGGAAAAAAGAACGCAGACCAAAGGGAAAGCAAAAAGTCAGAAAGGCAACGGGGCAGAAAGGCAGGGGGGAAGTGAATGAAAGGAAAAAGCAAACGCTGGAGGAATTCGGGGAAGGAGTAAAAAACCACAACTGACAAACAGCAGAAAGCCATAAAAGTAAGATTGAAGGAACGTAGGGGGGTCCCGCGAGAAAAGAGGTCAAGGAAAACGAATGCTGTCTGTGGTTGGCCACAGTTGTGGAAGGCTCCTAAGCAAAAGAAAAGAGGAGTAGGGCGGGGAGGGGGGGGTTGTAGACATCTTGAAAAAGGAACGAATTCGGTTTTTTGGACTGCGTCGGTCACACTAAAAAGGGGGGGGGGGGAGGAAAAAGGTATCAAAGTTTCAATGGGGGACCCTTTAAACCCCTGGGAAGGGGGGACAGAATATGTAGCCGTATAAACTTCAAGAAAAGTAAAACTTGGGCAGAAGTGCAAAAAAAGGTTAATCGATTACGACTACGAACGGTAGAGACCTCAGTTACCTTTATTGACAGAGGAAGGGACAGAGGTTGTTACGATCCCCTACCTAGAAAGGACCAAAACCAAACGACGCCGGGAAAAAGCAGACAACACGACGTTAAGGAAAATAGGGTAGGGGTTGAGGAAAAAAATTACGGGAAACGAGCCGGCGTTTCATTGTGGAGAAAAGGGAAAAAAAGGGGAGGTCCGCCTTGGGGGGTTGAGACGGTGGTGGAGGTTATAAGCCATCAGGGGGTGAACTCATATACCAACGAGAGGAGGAAAGGGCTAAAAAAAATCTGTTGACACCTGTGTGGTGGAAAAAACCGAAGGAAAAAATCGGCCCAATAAGTCCAAACTCCCGTGGAGAAAACTGGGGGAACGTCAGAATCCGGTTTGTTACTAAAAAAGGGAATTGGAGGGGGGACGAAAGTTCGTTACGAGAGCGAGGAATTCCGGGGTCAGGTCACCTACAAAACAACGGGGGGGAGGATTGGTGGTGAAGGTTGGGGAATCTCCTCTTCCCGGAAGAAATAACAGTACCCTTCGGTCAAAACGCTTGGGGTCAAG
>Ga0179593_1422835_pt1 | contig 11910 bp, 15 predicted proteins | sample CZODoug2_1_08_16_FD_185931 | JGI IMG/M metagenome (GOLD analysis project Ga0179593, IMG submission 185931) | Vadose zone soil fungal communities from Angelo Coast Range Reserve, California, USA - CZODoug2_1_08_16fungal (PacBio error correction) | ecosystem: Environmental > Terrestrial > Soil >...
TCGGCAGATACATTGTCGACGAGAAGTGACCGAGAAACATGAGACCATGTGTTGACGACACAGATTTGCCGTCTTTGGGGGAGAAGGCCTCAACCTTAGTTTGGAGAAACGTAACGCCTCGCAAAAAACATGGGAAGTCGGCGAGGATCAAAGGAAGGTCAGGACAGGGATCGAATCGCAAGAAATTGAACGACAAGAAAAGTGTAATATTGAAGAGACCAGTGAAAAAAAGCACCTCTCAAGGCGAGCCCAAAACTCACGCAAAGAGCCAACCGACAAAAATATATTAGACCAGCAAAGGAACTGAAAAAATTGTTGGAATGAAGGGAGTACGTATGAAGTTGATCTCAAAACGCAAGAGCCGCGAACAAACATACGACGGCTCTATCGAGAGGAAATACCTGAGGAAGGGGAGGAGAGGGGGAATCAAAGATCATAACTAAGCCTTCCCGTGCTTGAGGGAGAAAAGGAGTCGGTTGTCCTTATTCCCCTATAGGCCAGCGTAGAATCCCAGGAACTAAACACTGGAACTGAAGCGAGGGAACGAGCCGTTCAAGAGAGGTGGAAGGGGGGGAGGTGGGTAGCTTAGGTGTGGGGGCTTGAAAAAAAAACATTGAACGGGCAGGTATCTATTATAAAGGAAAAAAAGACAAAATAAGAGAGCTTGTGAGATCTAACTCTAGAGGGAAAGTAGCGAGGGATCAAGGTACACGAGTGGGAAACTAAAACTTCAACCGGTCAAGAAGGTGAAAGGGTTTGAACGTATGGATCCAAGAAGGGTTTAAGGGGGGGGGGGCATAACGCGGAGACATGCGGATGAAGAAATGTGACTCTCCTCATGAAGGGAAAAACAAAGGTCAAAGGCGGAGCACGCAAGGCCGGCAGAGGGGGCATAGTGGCAGGAGGAAATCCAGCAAAACGAGGCGATTAACGTAATCACACAAGGGGAGAAGAGGGGTAAGGCGCTCAAAAAGAAGAAAAGCAAAAAACTTATGTGACAGAGAAGGCAAAGGGGTTGCATCGCAAACCGAAGAAAAGAGCATTGGGAGACAAGGGGATAGGGGTCAACAGAATGCAGTACGGGTTTAAAGATAGAACCTTCTAGAGGGTCGTAATTTATTAAATAAAACACAGAAAGGGGCTGATCTCGAAAAGGGAGGGCGGAGAGGTCAGAGAAGACATGGAAGAAATATGGATAGGGTTTCTAAGAAGGGGGCCTCAGAAAAGCCACTTTGTCTTAGGGGAAATATACAATTTGAGGATGCAGATAAGCAAAGAAAGGCGTGGGAGGGGCTCGGAGAAAATTACAAAGTGAAAGAGACTAAGCAGCTTGGGTAGTGTCTTTAAGAAAAATAAGGGAAGAAGGCCCAACAGACAACCATTGGTCAAAGAAACAAAGCCAAAGCTTACTAAATTGCGCGTACCAAGATGGAGGGAAAAAGAGAGAGAATTGGTGGGATGGGAAAAGTAAAACGATATCGAGGGGGAGGAGGGGAAAAAGTTAACACTCATCCGGAGAGGAGAGGACCAGGCTCTAAGCCTGCATTGTTGACGAAAATGCGCTGTGCAATTGGCTCAAGAGAGGGGGAAGGGAAAAGGCTAAAAGAGCAAAAGAGACACGGAAATCGAAGTCTTACGATAACGCGACGAATTCAATAAACATCAAAAAAGAGAGAAATAGCGCAAGAAGAACCAAGGATTCGAGTGCGAGTGGAAAAAGAGTGAGGGTGTCGCCAAGAAAACTCCAAGAGAGAGTCTACTTAGGGAAAACGGGAGATCCATCGATAAGAAGAAACACCAATGAAGGGACCTGGGGGGGCGTAGGAGTCTTCCGGGATTAAATAGCGAGAAAAAAGCAAAATGCTTACATATATAAGAATGCAACAAGGCCCTTGAATACCCTCACGAAAGAAAAAAACATATAAAGGGATGACGCCTGACACGAGATAAAGGTTCAAATTCGAAAGAAAAAAGGGAGGGGACAGTTGCTAGTAAACATAAGTAGGGGTTTGCAAATATCGATGGAAGGGTAGAGGCGACAAAAGGCAGATGAGCTGGGCGTTCTAAGGGACCAAAAAAGGAGCGTGGGGGATATCCCTTCCGGAATGGGTACTTAGAAGCCAGAACGAGTTGAAAAAACGCGAAGATCCAATTCGCAAGACAATGGAAAAAAACAATGCCTGGCAAGGGGGGCAAAAAAGAAAGGATGAGTGGGGAAGAGGAGGAAAGCATACTATATAGCCCTTTCTGAGAAAAAAGAAATAGACCGTCTCTGGAGCAAGAGGGATTGGGAAAAATCGAGGTCGAGAGACCAAAATTGTCATCTAGGCGGGGGAGGGAAAGGGAGAAAAGGTGGAAGTGAAAGGGGGAACACTTATCATCAATAAGAAAGTTAATTAAGCCTCTTGTAAGGTAAGGAAAAAAACGGTACAAAAAGCCAAGACCACCGTCCTTTTGCCATGAGGTAGGGGAAGGGGAAAGGAAATGTCATCAGAAACTGCAAAAAACCAGTGTACGCGAATGCCAATTTATGACCTTAGCAAAACGAGAGATAGAGGCGAACCTCATTGAGGGGAAGATCGACAAGAAAAATAACTCCTCCAAGACCAATCGGACCACCACTGAACTAAAGGCCCCTATCGAGTTGGAGGAACTTCACGAGAGGGATGTGGACAAGATCGGAAACCGGTCTGACAAGGACTGAGAAGCTCTGTGGTTGCCGATTGGGGTCCGAGGGGGAAACCGAAAGGAAGCATGGGTGAAGGTTTCTTAAAATCACATGATATTGCGAGGGCAGTGATGAGAACAAGACCGCCACTTGACAGAGGCCTGACTACAACGTCAGAAAGGAGGGCACAAAAATAAATGGAAAGTGCTGGGCCGAAAGCTGCCGGGAACGGGAATGACACATTTCAGAGTAGGGAGAAAAGTTTACGACGTCCGGAAACGGTTGGACCTCCAAGAGAGTACCGAAATCGAACTCAGTAACAGGCAAACGGGATACTGATAACCCAAACAGTGTGAGGAGTGCCACACGACGATCTTTTTGCAATACAGAAATAAAATCTTGGAAAAGATCGCACAATAGGGACTTGGCGTTTCCCGTCCGAAGTGGGGGGGAAAAGGGCTTGACCGAGAAAGGGAGAGACAAAAGCGTCCATCTAGGGAATGAACTCTCAATCACCCGAAACGGAGGGAAAAAACCTCACAAAGACCGAAACTTGCTTCCAGCCTGAGGGCGGTCTATGCATAGTCAAGGCAGGGAGTGGAATATCTAAAGGATACCGCAAACACGATGCCGACGGCCGCAGCCAAAGGGAAAGGGAAGGAGGACGGGAAGACCGGCAAAGACGTGGGCCATTCCAGGGAAATAAGGGGAGCCGGGAGAGAAATGCGGCTTTGTTTTTCTCGAGAGGGTGCGGCATCCCGGCATCGGAAGGGAACGTAAGCAAAAAAGACCATGAAGGGGGAGAAAAAAAGCAAGGGATAAGTATCAGGTAAGGTTGGCTAGGGAGTTTCAGCAGAATCGAATGGCAAGACGCACCGGGTGAAAGGTCCATCGGTACAGGAAACATCTGGGGGGGGCAATCGATTGGGACGGTGATAACAAAAGTAGGGAGAGTGAGAGCCTAAAGGAACGAACGGGGGGGGTGAATCCTGCAAGGAAAAAAGGTTCGGAATAACTACGTTTCGCGAAAAAGAATCCAAGGTGCGCTTCGGAACCAGAAAAAGAAGATCAGCGGAAAAGCCAAGGGGGGAGGAACCAACCACCAAAGGTCGAATTAGGTGTCGGGTCGAGGGACGAAGGGCAATTCAGAGAGGAGAGGAAGATAGACTCAAGAACAGGAGGGAATGAGATATGAGCTCAAGGAACTTATCTGCAATTAGCAAGAAATCAAGGAGAATCAGTTGTTCCCGGGGCATTAATAGGGGACGTCCGGGGGACACAGGGAGACTCGATCTCCAAAGATGGTAGGGGGCTTCAAAACCGGGCGCGAGCACACACGGTACAAGCGGGATATAAAAGTGTCGGGTAAACATTGGACCGATCGGAGAGAGAAGGAGTTTCACCTTCCCTGAAAGCGGGGATACCATAAAAAGGTTCGGAGGAAAAAGAACCGTTTCTGGGAAGGAACGAATCAAACGAAATTAAAAGAGGCCTACTTAACAAATGAAAGAAGGGGGGAAAACGCGGAGGAGGGTAAGAAAACCGGTCAAAAACCGACAGGGGGCTTTCCTGTAGAGCAGCAAAAAAAAAAGAAGAAGAAAAAAAACAAAACATCCGAGGACGTCGGCATCAAGGGGGAATAGAGTTCTCAACTCTCAGTGCCGGGGCAGTCCAAAAAAACAGCGTCCCTTAGATTGAGCGGATCACCTATTTGAGAGAAGGTAGGAAAGAAGATTCAACAGAGGATGAAACTCGCAAGGACTCAAACTGGCCAGGAAAGATATTAAAAGGGGAGGAAAGGCAGTTCATACAAATTATAGGGGGGAGGGGCATGGGGTTGGTCAAGTTTGGTGGGGGGAGGAATCTCGGAGGGAAAGGCATTTGCTCAAGCTCGGATAGGAAGGACCACTAAACCTAATAATCAATTGTTAAACGGGAAAGCTACGGTTTATAGAGGGGAGGAGAGGGGAGACAAAAATCGAATATCAAGGTGAAAGAAACGGAAAAACCGGGGTTGGGGACGAGTTGACAAGGGAGGGAAAAGATTGGGGACTAATCTTTCGTTTGGGGTAGGGACGCGGCGCCGGACAAGGAAGGACTACGACTCGTCTTAAATTGGGAAGGCAGGGAAAAAGAAAGGGAGAGAAACGCCGCGATTGAAAGGATTGCCCCGGGCAGACAATATGCGATTCAAGGGAGGAGATTTGGTTCGCGAACGTTGGCTGCTGCTCACGAAACCACAAAAAGCAAAAATGCTTCCACCTGAGAGGGGGGAAAAAGGGAGGAACGGGGGCTAGAAAAACCCTCAGACTCGTCGTCAAAGGGGGGGGGCCATTCTTGAAAAATCCCAGGTCAAGTATCTCATAAGCAAACGCGAGGGGCCGTTTTCGTGAAGGGACAAGGGGGCTTATCACAGCGGAAAAATGTCGAGAGGGAGAGGACTCCTCAATTTTCTCTAGGGTCAGAGAGGGGGGTGTTGTACAGGGCAATAAAGGGGGAGTCCATCAATAAAGAACGGGGGGAGGAAGAAGGGGTAAGAGAAAGGGCGGCTACTGGGGCAAAGGAAACAAAGGGAAAACCCCCCAAGGGGAATTCACTGGGTAAATCGAATTCCAGATTCCAGTTACAAAGTTCTGCTGGAATGGGAGTGATGACCAAGAAGGTGCAATGAAAGGGGGGAAAGAACTGGGGAAAGAAGGAAGGGGGGACCAAAAAATGCGGGCAACTGTCTCGAAAGAAAAAAAAGGCTTCAAGCAGGGGAGGGGGGTTATTGGTTAGATAAGAGGAAAGTACGAAGCACGGCGCGTAGCGACATTTGGGCTGCCATCAAAGGGAAAGAAGCGTGGAGGAAAGTCCTGGAAGACTAGCAGGACATTGTCAATCGTTCTAATTGTGTAGCATACTAAACGAGTCTTAGCACTGTCAAGAAGACTTGCAAAAACGGGCGCTTTCAAGATGGGGGGCAAAGTAAAAAAAAAAGAAGGACTCAGAGGAGAGAGAAAAGAATTTGATTAACACTATGTGGTCGAACAGAGAAAAATTGAGCTCTTGATTTAGGAACATTATGACTGCCAAGTGGACCAAGGTAAAGTTAAGCGCTGGGGACGTGAGGATTCGCGATCGAACAAAGGGAGAAAAGGAGAGACTCAAACAAAAGGAGGGGGAAAAGAGTAAAGTTCAAGACTGAAGGCCAACTCACGCCCAAAGAGGAAATAGAAGACAGTTGAGAAGAGGAGAAGAAGGACCATAAGCTCAATCGTGTGAGTTTTCAGTTGGCTGCGACAACCTATAGACAACGACAAAAACAGGAAGTTTTCTACATAAAAAAAAGGAGGTTTTGATGTCCTGGAAGGATTGGCCAGAAACATGCGGATGAAGAGCCAAGAAAATTCGATTTTCCAGAGGTGAAAGTGGAAAGGAGGCAGTGGAAGCCTTTCAGTGGAGTAAACTCTAAAAAGAGGGAAAAAGGCGGCAGAAATACTTGGAGAACGGGTAAATTAAGGGTCCGAAACGCTTCAGGATTCGTGATGGGGGCCACAAGAAGGAAAGACGAGACAGGAACGAGAAGAAGAAAAAAGACAGCTCTAGTCAGAGGGGGGATGGTTGGTCAGTACAGGTCTAAGAAGCTCAATTTTAGCGCTTTTCTGCTTGGCGGCATTCTGGAAAAAAAAAGGGAAAGGGGAAAGTCATCGGTTTCTGAAATTATGAAAGAAACTGGCAAAAGAAAACAACCGTGGGAGGTAAGAAGAGTGGTCTTGAATGAAAAGACGTCAAAAAACCGACCACCCCGCCTTGCCGTGAGGGGGGGCCTCGACCGGGGGAGAATCATGAGAGCAACAGGGATGATTTCTGGGAAACCCACAGGGGGAAAAAATCTTTCAACAAAAGGGAAAAATAGCTGAATCTATCACTGAAAAAAAAGGGAATGGTCGACGAGCGCCGGCCACTAAAAATCAGTGCATAACCAGAAGGGGGGGACACAAACTGACAACAACTCCAACGCCCAACTATATTAAGGACCGAAGGAGGTGCCCGAGCACCGCGGATAAAGCGAGGCCTGAAGTATTGCGGTTGGAAAAATACCAAAAGCATAAAACTCATGGAAAATCGAAAGGCTTGGTGGGGGAAGTTTTGTGTTGTCACCTTCTGAGAAACCATCGAGGCTCGTGGGGCCGGAATTAGGGAACAAAAAAAGAAATGGGGCAGAGAAGTGGAGGAAAAAAAAGTAACAATGAGCACAAAATACGCATTGGGGAAGGGCGCAGAAGTCGTGAGGGGGGTTGCCCACGGCCGGATAAGAAGCCGCGCGGACAAAAGTAGGGCGAAAAAACGGGGGGGACCCCGCCGCAATCCTCAAAAAAAAATTTAAAAAAAGAGAATACATATTCATCTGGCAAAAGGGCTCACGATGCAACCAACCCCTGGAAGGTGTGATCGAAAGAGGATCTGAGAAAAGGGGGGAAAAGCGATAAAAAACTCTAGTAAGAAGCTCAAGGTATTTCGTAAGGGGGAGTCAGTTGGGATGTGGCTGCAGGAGCAAGATCAAGGACTTTCCAAAGGCAGGGGAACGACGCTCAAACCCTAAACTGCGAAAATAAGAAAAAGGAAGAAAAAGACTGGTGTCTGGCCAGAAGGGAACTCGAGATACGCTGGCAGGGAAAAAGGAGTCCTCTTTAAGGAGGGGAGGATAATCCGGGGGGCAGCGACACGTGAAGGGGGACGATCAAGGAAGGATGTTCGCGCGGAAGACTGAACACTCTTAAGGAAGAAATCTGGTCCTAGCTCGATCGGGAGGGAACCGCGTTGGCAGGAGCTCGGGGGTTGAAGATCCCGGATCGGAAAGTAGAGGGGTGGAAAAAAAGTGATAAGCACCAAGACAGCTACCTATTGAAACTGTTGCGCAAGTTTCTTTATGCGGAAGAGAAGGGGCCTCGCCGCGCAAGGACTGCCAAAGCCGAGGGAGGGAGGAAATTCAGAAAAAAGAGGGGGGGGAAGAAGGGGCAGATGAATCAAAATAGTTATCGATCGGAAGAAAACAGGGGGGGACTACCCTGTATAAGCGCCGCAAAAAAAGTTGCATGCCACGAAAAGAAGGGAGGTGGAGAGGAAAATCAGGGGAGGCGATCATCAATGGTCGGCAGGGGGGCCACAAAAAAATTGGCCCTCGGGGGGGAAAAATTTTCGATGGTGATGTCGGGGTTCAGGCGAAGCTCGACAAGTAATAGAAGGCGCAATCGGAAAAAAAAAAAAACACCTTCGAAAAAAATGGACGATCTAAGAGGGACTGCGCTCGTCCAGCGGAACGACACAACCGCATCGACCTGTGTTCGAAAAGAGGGGAAAGAAATGGCCGTAGGTTGAATTGAAGGAAAAAGTCGTCTAGGGATTGGGGGAGGCGGAATACAAGAAGGAGACGAAGGACTTGACAAGGCCGCGGTGAACCAGGGCGGGAAAAAAGTGAGAAATCAATCAAGAGCAGGACGTCAAGTGCCCTCGGAAATCTTGAACGAATGAAGCTAAAACTAGCGGTAAGAACCGGTAAGCTGAAGATGACATGAATCCAGGAAAAAGAAAGCAATAGGCACCTGATAGATACAGTCGATTACGGGAAAGAAAGAGCTGTGCTTCATCGCGAATGGGAAATGTGACGCCGCCAACCAAAAGAACAGAACCCTCCAAAACCAGCAGTGAAGGAGGAGAGATTCGAAAGAAGGGAAGGAGAGGGGCAAGGCGACTTGAAAAAAAGCTCTCCAAGGAACAGCAGCCCTGGTGCTGTCGGATCTAACCTGCAATCTGCGGAGACACGCCACGTATGAAAAACCCAAAACAGAAAAACCAGAGCGAATGAGAAGAATTCGAGAAAAAGGGAGGGGGGGAGGGGAGGTGGGTCGAGTTGTGTTTATTCGTTCACGGGGAAGGCCAAGGGCCGTCGCTAATACAGGGCAGAAACAAAAAAAAATTCAAGGTAACGAGATAAGGGGGCTTTCAAAAAGAGGGAGGAGTCGAAAGTCTAAATTCTAATAGGACACACCAACGGGTGGGTTGGCAAGAGTGTGAAGCCAGTTGGTTACCACTGTGCTGGGGAATAGGGAGAGGAGGGATTGGTAAAGGGTCAGGACCACCGCCGTGAAAGAGAATGCTACCTAAAGGCAAGGCCATCACGCAGCCGGCAAAAAAAAATGTGACAAATGGGGGAACGTTTTAAAGAGGACTAAAAAGGGAGGGCTGATGTGGTGGAGCAGGACGAACCCCTACCTCGGGGAGAGGCTGAACTAAGAACAAAAACCAAAAAAAAGGCTGTCACCTGTCACAATGTGGGAAAAACAGCAGAAGAGCTAAAGGGGGGGGGGGATAAATGGGGACCGATATGAAACCAGGCTTTCCTTTAAGAAAAGACTCTGAGATATTTGCCTTTCTTTGAAGGAAGTGATTATTGGATATCTCAGACGGAGAGGAAACGCGCCGTTCGATGAAAAATAATCAAGGGGGGTGAGAGAGTTCCGGGAAAGAAGGGGGGGGCTTCAAGTACAATTGAAAAAAGTCCACTTGGAAGGGGTAGCCAATGTCTCTTCCTAGGGCAAGTATATCCAAGGCGGTGGTACTGTTGATGGAGTCACTGTGAAGAATTCCCGATTCAACAGAGGGAAGAAGCAGGGTAGGATTGGAAGTGTTAAGGGCTTGGAGAAAAAAAGGTGCATGAAGTGAAAAAAAAATGCACCTCAACATCCAAAAGAGAAAAAAAAGCGCCGAGACATCGAAACATCGGGACAAAACAAAGCGATCGAGCGGGAAGGGGTGGAGGGATGATTACGAAAACCTGGAAAATGCTTGAAAAAGCCACAATGGGCCACGAAGCCTGTCAATAGGGGGGGAGCCAAAGATCATAAATCGAGCCTCTGGGGTTCGTACAAGGATCTAATTGGGGATACCAGAGAGGGGGAAAGTTAAAAAGAAAGGCTGAGCCATGGCAAGTAAAAAAATGGTTCGTGAAGAGGGAAAAGCAGGGGAACAAAGAACGAAAAGCTTCGCAAAGGATGTGTACTCGGACCAGAACTTCGATGAGAAAGGGGAAAAAAGAGGAATGTTTAGAAAACAGAAACATCACAAGAGTGCTCGTCTACAAGGGGAATATTGCTCGAGAGAAAGAAACAATGAGATATTAAGCTCTGGGGGCGGGAAGGATTGATAGAGAGCAACAACAACAACGGAAGAAGAGATCCTCCCTGAAGAACTCGGAAAATAAAGAACTCTTAGGTAAGCCAATCATTGGTGGATCTCCTTAATAGAAAAAGACCAAAAATCAAAACCTAAAAAGTGGAGTTTATGTGCTGAGAACTAGAGCATCGAAGTCCTTGTAACGAAAAAAGAAAGAATTGGCGATAGATAGTCGAGGGGGTAGGAAAAAAAGGAAGGGGGAAAAGAGCAACGCACGTCAAGGGGGGGGGGCATTGAGGCAGCCGGGAGTGTTCGAAAAGGAGCAGATACGGAAATCAGAAGGGACGCAACAAGGCAGGCTGTATTCAAAGGACGAGTTGGACCACGCTTCAACGGAGAGGGGGAAGAGGGTGGCAAAAAGGGACGGGCGATATACGCGAAGTGAATTCGTAACAGCACTGACCGCGAGGGCATCTTGAGGGGAAGGTCGTTTAAGGCGCATTTTTAGCGCTTTTAAAGCTGGTGACAGGGGCGGAAAAGGGGGGAGTGGAAGTCAGGCAGCTGAAGCGAGACTCAAACGAAAGAAGATTCACCCGGGAGTCCAATGGAACCCATAGGGAGGAGAAAAAAAGGACTAAATCAACGCCTTTACGGGCAAAGGGAGAACCAACTGAATATAAGAAGGATCCTACAAAGGGGTGATTTCTGAATGGGCTAAAAGGGTTTAAAAAAAAAAAAATTGCATCGCTGACTTATATCGCAAAACATTAAGGGAAGGGGGCCACGGGTTCTCCCCGGAGAACCAGGGTTGGACAAGAAGTCACGCAAAAAAGGCCCCTATCGAGGTTCTATTAAGAACGGACCGCAGGGGCCCAATATCCAATCTTATCAAGCGCACTGAATGCTTCTGAGTTGTGCCGGAGGAACATGGTGGGGCAAAAAAACATGTTTTCAAAAAAGAGGCAGGAAGCAGTTTTTGGGATGGGTGGGGGCCTCATGAGGCAAAGAGACTCATGGCCTGATTAGCGCAAAAAAGCAGTGGGGACAGCGACGAGGGGCGAACGGCGCATGGGAGCACAAAAATAGACTCGTGTGCCGGGCGGCGAGTAGCGAAGGCAAAGAGTGGTCAGGCCTGCTGGAGGCGCGGCAAAGTAGGCAGTGAAGAGTTCCGCCCAACTAGGGGGACCCCATCCAGAAGATAGGAGAACAAAGATAGAAGATCAAACCTGCGAGGTGCAAAAAAACCTGTGTTTCCGTGTGCCGGGACCACGAATAGGGCATCAAGAAAGCACCCCATAGAGTTACAGAAGCGAACAAAGAGTAGGATGCTTACCAGGGAAGGGGATGTGTTTTTGAGGGTGGGCTGTCCGGGGAAAGGAGACTGCAAAAACAGGGGAATGCGCAATCCGAAAGGAACGACACACCCATCCAAATATAAGTGGGGGATGCAAGCAAGACGGCCGGCGGGAAAGAGCTGAGGAAAGTAGGTACTGAGGGGATAAGCTGGGAAGGATACTAAAAAAACAACTATGCCGCTAAAGGCAAGGGGGCTGGTGTCGAGCTGGAGAAGAAACGCAATCGGGGGAGGCCCCGCCTGCCTCAGGAGGACAAAGAAAAAGAAATAGGGGGATACAGGCGGCGTTGTTGGAACGGAAAGAAGGGATGGTGGTGGGTCGAGAAAGGTCGGAACACTTTTTGTACGTCACCAGACTAATGGCAGACATAGGAAACATTCTCGTGAGAACATATAAGTGAGAGGCAGGGGGCGCCGTCTTTCAGGAAGCGACTCATGGGAATCGCAGACGCACGAGAGGCCAAAGAAGAGGAACATCGTTCTAACAGCTGGCCGAAGCACGGTGGAGCGGCTCCTTATATCTGATGAAAAGATACCACCACTACACGTTTGACAGCTGAAGGGCCTCAACCATGTTCTACTCGGAGAAAGAGCTGAATAGGGAAGAGAAAAATACGGTAGGGGAAGATCCTGGGGAGGGCCCATGTCCAAGAACGGCAAATAGCAGTCCCGCGTGGGCGAACACGGGTCGAGAGTTGAGGTCGTCGGGGAGGAGCCAAATTCCGGGGTTCGG
>Ga0179593_1504052_pt1 | contig 11910 bp, 14 predicted proteins | sample CZODoug2_1_08_16_FD_185931 | JGI IMG/M metagenome (GOLD analysis project Ga0179593, IMG submission 185931) | Vadose zone soil fungal communities from Angelo Coast Range Reserve, California, USA - CZODoug2_1_08_16fungal (PacBio error correction) | ecosystem: Environmental > Terrestrial > Soil >...
TTGGGGTACGCCGCGTCAAAGTGACGCCAAGAAAGAATCAGGCCCGCAAGGCGGTCGGCGCTGTCAGTTGCCAAAGTGCTGGGGAGGCGCTCCAGGCGCAGCACACGAAACCCTCTGCCAAACACATGGGAAAATCGTTTGCTGGATTGAACGCAAGCGTTGGAGACGTACAGCTTCCGCGGCGCACGAGGTGGCCGGACTGCGACTACGCATGCGACGGAATAAAAAGTGGTGTCCCCTACCCAGGGTCACGGGGACGAACTCGCTGGAGCGCCAAACTGGTCCTCGTCTATGTCGGTCCGTATTAAAAGGAAAAAGTTGAGATGGGCGGGTTCTCCAAAGTGTGCGGAAACATGGTCGGTATGGACCAAAAGCGGCAGGTCCCGGGATCTACGGAGTGTGACTTCAAAACATTTGCTACCCGGCACGTCTAAAAGTTCAGGCATCCGGGTGTCGGTGCACGTAACTAAGTCTGGGTCGTAGGTTGCCGGCGGGGGGAGTCAAGGGAAACGCAACCGTCGAAGGTTGATCCCCTGAAGGGAAGAAAGTGGCCGCCCACATCAAAAAAACAAAGCATGCAGGCTGTGTCCGCCATTCAAAAGAAATTACCCAAAAAAAGACGGCAGGTAGACAACGCATACAGAAAAGCAACAAAACAAAAAGACTGATCGGAAAGGAACATAGAGAGGGGGCTGGAACCCTGGCCCTTTCAACCTACACGAAGGCAGGATCCCGTCGGTCAACGAGAGGCGTGCTGTCTCGCGACCAAAAAGTCATCCAGCATCAAAGGGCCAAATACTGCTTCGGAGTGCGGGAGGACGGCAGGGGGTCGACCACCGGGGGTCCGAAAACGAAATGTGCAGATGTCGACCACGCGAACAAAGAGCGACGAACCGGGAGACTCCACCCCTTCCGAACGCAAAACGGAAAAAAAAAGGCAGGGTGAACAGCTCTTAAAACGGAGGACAAAAAAAGAAAAAAGATCAAGTACGAAAACCGGAAAGAAACGGGCCACAAAGCCGACCCAGAAACAGCTTACCAAAAATGCTCCCGGTCCTAACCGGCAAAAAAATCAGCAGCAACTAAGGCCGACGACTTCTGAGAACATGGAACAAATCCGCGAAACCTCAAGAGTCCTTCGCCAGCAAGAGGAAGGGCAAGGCTCCGCCGCCTATGCACGGCGGAACCCCACAAAGAGGTACCGACTATCCTTCCTGAAAATCCGGGGAAACCCGCAAAAACAAAACCGCAGGAACAACGATTCATCACGCTAAGGAGTTTCATCACACAAAGAACCGAATCCGGTGTCCACCCCAACACAACAAAAAAAAAGCGGCTGTGGCGAAACCCACAGCCCCGGCACACAATCGCTTCAAACGATGTCGCAGAACATTGAGCATCTCGGGCGCTAACCCAAGAACACTCACAACAAACGGATGAGAAAAGAAGGAGAGTATTGGCGGGGGACTTGTGGTGCGGCTCAAAGGCTAAAAAAGCAGAGATAAACGGTGTACTGCGCCTCGCCGGAAGCCGGCCCAGAAAAAAATTGGGTAAAAATCCGCCGCGTGATTGCGTGCGGTTGCAACCGTCTTAACTCGCAGTGGAACCAGCGCCGCCGAAACTGTGATGCATCTTGCAGGCCTACTTGGGGGAGGGGGTTTGAACATGGGCAAAACAAAAGCCGGTGACTAGGGGGGAGGTGCAGCCGAAAAGAGGAAACGCGAGAAGGCTGCCTCGACCAAGGGTGATGTAAAAAGGAAATCAAGGCCGTTAGCGGAAATGACCATGCACCTGAAGTCGGGCGGCGGGCGGCCGCTGCCAATGCGGCGCACGAGGACGGGAAAAATGGGGAAAGGGGGGATGAACTGGTGAAGGCGCAGTGGGGGTGCTGGGGAACTGGACCGACTCTTCTTTGTGCGGGGGGTCGACAAAAGCGGAAAAGCAGAAAGAACGAAACACTGGCAGAAATGGGCCCCGACCCCGGCAGTCGGGAAAAAAGGGCGAGCCGAATTGAGATCGACGACAACGGTGGAACACCCAGAACCGTGTCCCCGAAAAGCTCAAACGAACCTGCTATGCAGCAGGGGAAGTGCCGCTGATGGGGGAGGTAGAACGCCGAAACCACACCCAGGTTGTGACGTAACCGGCAACGCCTTTGATAGTGGCAAGGGGGCCATGTGCTGTTACGGAAGAACACGCCTGTTCCCCCGGGATAAGATCAGTGGTGTCAAGCGAAAGGTGCTTTCCCCGCCGTGACCGGCCGACCGGAGTGTCGAGGCACAGAAAAGGGAGTCTGACAAAAAGCCAAAGCGGGGATGGCGGTCAGAAAAGAACTAAGGGAGAGGGGAAACAACCGGCAAACTGGAGCGTAAGTGCAAAAAAAGCTGACCCACTCCAAAAAACACCACCCAACCTCTACAAAGGGACTCCAATAAAATGATGACGGAGAAAACACGAGGAACTCCGTTCGACGGTAATGCCGAAGGCAAAAAAAGAATACAAAAAAAAACAACGTTCAGCACCACTGAGAACTCGCGAAGAACCTCGAGTGCTCACGAAAAAACGAAAGATCTTAGACCTACCACAAACGAAAAGAAAAAAAAAAATCGGGAACCAGGCAACGAGCCAGCCGGCAGAACAGCGAGCGGGCCAAAGGATCAGAAGGGGTCGTCGGCAAGTCGGCACTCTGTGAATGCGAACATCAGGAAAAGTATGGCGTCTAACGCAAAAAATCCTAAATAAAAACCACAAAAAGGTGTGTCGGGCAGAAACTGGGCTGAAAAGGGGAAGGCTCAAAACAACCGCAACCGTCAACCAGATCACGGGGGCGAGCTGCCCGAATCCGGTACTTGAAAAAAGACGCGCAAGAAAGCCGTACACATCGTCACAACAACAACACAAAGAAGAGTTCGGCGTCGAAATCCGAGGAAACCGCCCGGAAAATCCGCACTCCACATGTGATGCACGGGGCAGACCTTCTGGCAGCGGGACGTACCAAAAAGTTCAGCGAAACCGCTTCCAAGGAAAAAGGGAAGGAAAACTGGAGGTGGCTGGAAAAACGACCGCGTTCGACTTAAGCACGGCGTACACAGAGGGGAGGGCCAAAATCATTCGACTGACTGGAAGAATTTGGTAGGACACGCAGAAAATTCATCAAGAACGACTCGGCTGAAAGGGAAGGTGGCGTGGACAAGGAAAGGATCGGGGGTCCCTACTATGGGATGGGAAGAGTGGTGCAGTTCAGGCTGTGGTTTGAGAGCCAATTCTTTTCCTTAGCAGAAGGGGGCAAGGTAGAGGAGATGGGACAAAAGGGGCGCACTCAACATGTGGTTCTCAGTCGGGACCAGTAACCCCCCCAAAGTCGAGGATCGAAGTCCTCCTGGGGGAGGGGAAAGCCTTCTGGAACATGGGAAATGGAAAAGGAGGTTTCGGCGGGGGTTGGAGGTCAAGGTGGGACAAAGAAGGAAGGCCCGTCGCCGGTGAGCAGACAACGGCCGGATGTAAAGACACAGCACCGCTGTCGCTTGGTCCGCCATCAGAAAAAAAGTGCACGTGTGGAGCAACCAAACCAGCTGGCAACGTTCATGCGGCACAAAAGGTCGCTCAAAAAAAACTCTACGGATCGTTCAAAGAACAGAAAGGAGGATGCATGCCCCGATCGCAGCACGCCCTTAAAAAACATACAGAGGGGGAAAAATCCCCGGGAAAACATTTTCAGGCTGACCTCACCACCGCATCCAGAATCCCGGCAAAAACAGCTGCAAGTCGGAAAGGACGGGTCGTCAAAAGGGCGGATTCTTCCTGCACAAAAATGGCGACAGAAGTACCGAAGTGAGGGCGCGACAAGGCCGGTTCAGATCCACCCCTTTCCCGCGCAGCCAGAGCTGAGTCCAGGCCGCGGACACCAAAGTGAAAGTCGCGCCGACCAACAAAAAGCCGGGACCAGAAAAAGGGAACCTCAACCGACAACCGCGCCTCCAAAAAAGACCCGACCAGAGTCCAAATTAAAAGAAAACGCAACGAAGAGCCGCCCGCTAAAAACCATCATGAAAGAAACTAAAACCGGGGCGAGTTCCTTCGGAACGAGAGGCGGGGCTCCGCAACGCCCGTAGGCAAAAATTAGCATCCACACCGAGAAAGAGGATGAGGGGGCCTGCTAACACATGTTCACCAACAGGATCCAAAACTCCAAAATGCATTGCGTCGGGCAGAAATTTCACACCAACAGACGGCCCGACAAAGTAAAAAGAAACAAACCCGCATACACCGGCGTGGGGAAAGTCAAAAGCCAACCAGCAACGAAACGACAATTTGGGAATCGGGACTTAACAGAAATCAAAAGCGTCGCAAAAGCGTAGCATACTGCGAGACCAAAAGACAAAAAAATCCAACTCTCTCTAACAAAAAGATTAGGATGGGCGGGTTGGGTGATTCCGGTCTCGCATGCTCAACGCCGTGGTAAGAAAAAGAGGACGTAAAATGCCCAAGGGAACGGGTGGTGCAGACGACCCCGGTGGCTGCTGTGGAACACGCGCGTCGCGGTGAAAACGCGCCGCGAAGGCATCTTTAGAAGGAGGTCTTGGCAAGTGGGTGAAGAAGGGAAACAGAATCCGGACTGCGTTTGGTTGAGGAAACGAAGGAAAAGAGGTCGGCGTGCGATGCTTATCGACAAAACCCGAGGTTCGGGCCCGAAAAGAAAAAGAAGCAGTCATGGGGAACGTGTCGCACCCTAGAAAAGCCGGAACGGCTGAAAAAATATCTAGAAAAAGGAAAAGCACTGTATCGGGCTTGTGTCTCCCTAGGGAGTTAAGGAACGGGGGGAAGACTGAAATGGGAGGACGAATATCGTCGCGCTTGTCGCTCCGCTGCCTGGACCAAAAACAGGGAAAAGGCTTCACAGAAGGATCCGAAAAACGGCGAACAGCGCTTTTCAAAGACTAGCTCAGGCCCCTGCGGAGAGAGCATCCCCTCCGTTGAAAGAAGGGAAATCACCCATCGCTCTCCGCACGGGCATCGCTGGGAACTGGACGTGGGGACCTCCTGCAACCTCAAAAAGTGTGTCCGGGATCACCAGGAGAGGTGTGGAAAGGGGGAAGGGGGTTCTTTTGGCAAGCTAACGCCATGTTCGAGGACCGATACGTCTTCTGGATGGCTCCATTGTTTGTTGTTTCCCCATGTGGAAACCGGGGGAGTAAAACTATGGGCATCACTCGTCAACACTGAGTGCGGCCACCCAAAAGAAAGGCGATTGTTTTTTTCGTTGGCACACCAAAGGTCAATCAAGAGGAAGGTGAGGCACCCAAGGGAAAAAGACGCGTGTCGTACAAAACACCAACCACAAAAAAACGCCTCGAAAAAACCACAAGAAAAACCAAGGCATTCCTCAAAAAACACCCCATATGAAACAAAAAAAGAGAGTGCCGCCGAAAAGGCAAATCAAAAATAAAAAAAAGGAGCCAGGCCGTTACCACTCCGGAACCCGCGAAAAACTGGACTACCTCGGGAAGAACTCAAACCAACCTGAAACGCGAGAACCAGACGATCAAACTAACGAAATGATCAGGAGCCAGAAAAGCGACCAGCCAGGCGCAGAATGAAATAACGGATCGGGTACCAAAGATGATCAACGTCCTTCAGCCTGTCGGCGTCCAACGGCCACCAGGGCCAAAAGGAGGAATGTAACAAGCGGCAAGGGGGGAACAAAACGAATCCATCAAACGAAGGAGGGGGGGGTGCGCTGAACCCCCCTGGTCAGAGGAAACAGGAGCACACGTCAAAAAAAGAAGGCGGCAGAAAAATGAAGGGGGACAAACGTCGTAGGCGAAGTCGGCCGCCGTAACAATCTCTCAAAAAAAAAGAGGGATGTTGTAAGGAGCGAAAAGAAAGCCAGTGGGCCCCGCCCATCACCCGGTAGAAAAACACTGCCACGAGTGAAAGGTGCTGTGCATGGATTGCACTGACTACAGTCCTTCGTTTCAACGAACAAAAAAAACTAAAAGAACACCTTTCACCACTGTCCGGTGGGGGGGCTGGGGTGGGCGGACTCGATAGACCGACTCAGCGACACTCGGAGACACAGTGTCCGATGCCCACTCAGGCTTGGAGACGTAGAATAGTGGACGTAAAGAGTAATCGGCTGAAAAAACCTCGAGGCTCGCAAATGAGAGGGACCTGCGAGAGGTGAGGGCACTTCGATTCGGAGGGGGAGAGTCATTTCGACGAGATTCAAATCAAAGGGTTTGAAGCACAAAAAAACAAATCACGAGTTGCTAACACGGGAACGCCTCCGTGGACGCTCAGGATCGCAAAAAAAAACGTCAAGGATTTCTCATCCGGTGTCTGGGGGAAGATCCCTGGCACGGCTTCTAGCGTCCTTGGGAGGTTTGCGGAGGTGTGGGAGAACAACTCACTAGAAAAGGCGTGGATCCGCACAGGTAAAAGAGTTATGGATCAGCAGGGGAAAAAGAAAAAAACAAACGCATGGCCATGCGTGACCGCCAAAAACAAGGAGAGACCCATCCGCACACGCGCCTCAAGTAGGGAACAACCCTCGTCAGCCCAACCAATAAGAAGGAAGGGAAGGGAAAAGGCACTTCGCCCCATATCCAGCAAAACCTGCCCTTGGAACATCGCAAACGCGGGCAGGTACGTAGTCAAAAGCGTTCTACGCGGTGAACCACCAAACCAGCAGCCCGTCCGACTGCAGGGAGGGACAACGGATGGACTGACAGTTGGGTCAAAAAAAGTTTCTGAACTCACAACAACTCCAGGGCTCGGGCCAGTCGGGAAAAAAATGAAGAAAAACTGAATAAAAGAGTCACAAAAAAGGACCGTCGGCAAGCAGATACCGGAGGAGCACAAGAGTAAGAGCGACCGCACCACTTCCCAAGAAAAAAAAAACCTAACCGCACCCTAACAAAGCTACCAAAGCAACATACCAAACCGCGGGCTGAACCATTGGGAACATCAACGCAAAAAAATCACAACCGAAGCCCTCTCCGCGACTTCGTAAGAAAAAGAAATGGGAATGATCCGCTCAAGATTCCTGCGGACCAGCAAGGCTGTCGAGGAAAAAACTCATCCGAAAAAAAGTGTCGGCGGGCCCCTCAAACAGAAAGGCGCTGTAATAGAAAGTGGACCACACCCAACCTTCCTCCGGCAAACAAAACAAAAAAGCGGCGGGAGTTGGAAAAAACTGCGAAGCCAGGGAAAAAGAACCCTCAGCACAACCGCAGAAAAGGGGGGGGGGCTCGGCGTATAGAACACAATAAGGCCACGAAGAGCGAAAACAAACAAGGGGAATTAAGACCGCAACGCCTCCCAAAAAAAATCGAAAAAAGAGTAGGAGAAAAGGAATGAAGGGTGAAAGTCGGGAGCACGGGCTGCGCCTCTCGGGGCCGGACCCAAGGGAAAAAAAAAAGGTGGTGCGTCGACTACCGCTCGGGGAGGAGGGTTGGCCAAGGACAAAAACGGCGGGCTCGCAAGCCGCTCTTGAGAATCTTAAGGAAGGAGGAGCCGGGCACTGTATCAGTGACTGGGGTGGGAGGTGGCACGCACCACTTTCTCAAGGAAAAATGCTCACGAGTGCGGCCGGGAACTCGCCCGGAGACATTTTCCAGGAACCCGAAGAAAGCGGGGCGTCTGTGATCTAGGACCCTTTATGAACGTAGCACGCGTCGGGATGTTTTGAAACAATTAAAAGGGATCGATGCTGGTGGACAAACTGCAGACGGCTGGAAGGTAAAGCAAAAAGGGGGACGTCCAACTAAAGTACGCTGTGAAACGGCAAGGAACTTGACACCGGGACGGATGGATGCGACGGTCAGGGGAGACCAAAAAGGACCCCTTTCAGCGGCCCAAAAAGCGGTCATCAACCTACTCGCCTGGAGTGTGACTACCAAAAGACAGTCAAGGGTCACAAAAAGAAAGACACACAAACCAGGTCGGAGATTGATGACTGGGGAGTAAAAAAGAACTCACTACAGTGGCGGGGACAGATCAAATCGTGCGGAACAAGGGAAGAGGATCTGGGGCGACTCCCTGGTCACCGAAGATCCAGGGGCCTGAAAAAGGGGTCAGTCCCTCAGGACCGGGCCGCCCGCTGATGGGCATGAAACGAAATTGAGACCACAAGCACCAATGGACTTGGGGGTGCTTGCAACTCAACTGGTGAAGGGGAAAGAAAAAGAGGGGATAAGGTTGCGGCAAAAGCGACAAGGTTTAGGAAAACCCAAAAACACTTGACCCCTAAACAACAACCTCTCGGGATAAAAAAACTACTCCCATAGACCTTAAAAGGACGGGCTTGAAAACCCGAAAGTAAGAACCCGTTTCGACAGGAAGAAGACTCTCCAAATACCAAGGAAACGGGAACCGTCTCAAATAAAAAGGCACTAGAAAACGCTCGCTGCAAAATACCGTCACAACGCATGGGGAACGAGACCCTAATCTCAACGAAACTACAAAAAAAAAAGACAAAAAAAGCATGCCACTTACGAGCCTACCAAAAAGACTATCTCGGCCAACTGGGATTAACCGTCACAATAGGATTCCTGCCAATCTGTGATAAACATCGCTGCAGCTGGTACCTAAAAAAAGAGAAGGGGAAATAAAAACGGGACGTGGCCCGAGTCATCTGCTCAACCGAAAACGGAGTCAACGATGCCCTAAGAAACAGAAAAAGGAGGAAAGTATCGACAGCCGAAGAAAAAAAACCCTGGCCGGAAAACCCGGGGGGTAACGGGTGAGCCCAGCCGCGAGTCTGGAAATGAAACCTCAACAACAAGGAGGACAAAAAGGGGGGGGGGAAAAGAAGAGAGATGTTTTACGGAAAAGGAAGCCCACTTGCCCGCCCCGGAACAAGGTACGAGGAAGCAAGGCGAAGGCTGCCGGAAGTTGTGCACTAGAGACGCTGACGTACCATTCCATGTTTCAGCCAAACTGCCCGACACACATCGGCCAATGGTCGGTGGTGGGGGCAAAAAAGAAAACCGTGAACGAATACAGCCAAGGGAATGGGCGAAAAAATGAGGCGCCACTATCTCTTACTTAGAGGAACAGTGTGGAACCCACGCTATCATCTGGAGACGCCTCTTCTTCGAACCCGGGGAGGGGAGAAGAGCTGAAAGGATTTCGGCTCGGTTTCCGAGAGGGGTTCCGTTAAGACCAATGCGAGGGTCAAGTAGAAAGATTTCTAAGCGGCGCTCAAGGAAGGCTCGGATCTGTCATGCGAACCCGGCAACAAAAAAACTGTAAGAGTCATCAACCTGCCGTCAAGCAACGGTTTCAGTGGCGGGTTAGGGAGTGAGTGGCAGGTGGGGGACGAACTCCGGCATAAAAGGGTGATCCGCACCTTCCCGGGGGAAGAAAAAGGGGGCGAAAACCGAAACACATTGTCAGCGGTTAACCTTAAAGGATAACAAAAGGCTAGGATAGGGGAGAAGGGAAAGGTGACAAGAAGGGGAAGATGCGTGAAAAGAGGGTGGGGCATATTTCAGAGTGAACGGAGGTAAAGGTCAAAAGGAAAAGGGAGGGGAGGGGAGTAGGGGGATGGAAAAAGGAGGAACACACAGAGGACATAGGGGGGGGAAGGAAAGGGAAAGAAGGGGAGGTGGTACAGAGAATGGGTTGCGGGAGTAGAAGGGACAGAATAGTAAAGATGGATATGTAACTAAGGTCGAAGGAAGGGGGGTCGTGGAGAATGGAACGGAGGAGACGAGGTGAGAGATAATCACAAAAAAGGTGGAGAAGACCGAAGATGTTTAATATAGCAGAGAATGTCGGACCGCCAATCACCCAGAAAAAACAAAAGATGTAAAAAAACAAGCCAGCAAGGCCATCCTTTCACGAGGGGAACTACCACCCCTTGTCGAAACACCACGAAAGAAAATCTGTCGGTGGACATAACTCTCACAATCAAGGAAACACCTACGCAAGGCAGTAGACAACTTCGTCACCGAAGGGGGAAAAGTGGATCGCATAGAAATAAGATCCAAGACCGCAACCGGGGAATGCTGCTTGAAATAGCGGGGAAGGATGGTACACAAACCGGGGACGTGGTTCTCACATCGATAAATTTCACGTCTGGCCCGCTGACCGGGGTCGAGAAAAAACTTTCCCCGTAAAAGCCCCATCGTCCCGGTATGAAAAAAAAAGCTGCGGCGCCATCGTGCGTAAAGGAGGGAACGAACCGAAAGTCCCGTTCCAAAAAAAGAAAAACGGTAACCGTCCCCATCCACCCTTAAAAAAACGGGGAGAACATCAAAACACCGACCCTCTTAGCAAAAAATCCACAGACCAGAACGAGACAAGCCTGCCGCCTAAGAGGGGGGGCAGAATTAAAAAACAAAGACTCACCGGCCTGAGAGTTCCTTCGGCCCACCCCTCGGGTGAAGCATCTTGCTCCAACCGCCGCCAGGAAACGGGAACGCCCAAACAACAAGACGGCGATTGGCCCGGCTTCACTCAAAAAACGAAACCCACGCCCCGATTTCCGAAACGGAAAAGGAAAAAGATCGGTTTCACCAACTGAAACAAAAAATCGGTTGTCAAAAACCCACAAAAAACCGAACGCGGAGGTATCGTAAAAACAAAAAAAACCTGCGACACCTTGGAGACGCTGAAAGGGAAAAAACGCGTGGAGAACGGACGCGAGCCTCCTCAAAATAAAACCTCAATCTCTACAAAAGGGAGGAAAATGGGAGATTGACGGTCTGGGGGTGGTGAGTCTTGTCTCTGTCTCGAAAAGAAAAAACCAACGTGCTGGCTCGTAGTTCGAGCCCAGGGTCGAAATGTGGTTGATTCCTACACATGGGGGGGGGTGTTGCAAGGGGACACAAGAGGGAAAGCCTTGGTAAAAATCCCGCCAAAAAAAAAGCCATTTTTTAAAAAAGGGGGTTGTAGTTCAGAGGGGAAAGGGCAAGGCGTTGTCTGCCGTTGTGACCTGGAGCAGGACAGAACCGGACGCGTGTTGGAGCCACAAATCGTGCGAGGGAGACCTGCGCGAAAAAAATGAATGGAAAAAAAGAACTCGCCGTCCTGCTCTACATGACATAAAACAACTGCTGAGCTTGCGCCCTAGGCGATAGGCAGGAGCTTACCTGAAAAGCGTACGTAGAGGGCTTTTGTGTAGCGCCGTGTGGCCGGTGCGGTAAAAATGGGAAGGACGGCCGGGCCTAAGGAAGGGGGGAAGCGCTGGCTCTCAGAACCATCCTCAGGGACGCGGGGACTAAGGTAAGGGGGGAGAACCCGACCCCGGGCAGCTTAGGAAGACTCGGGAAAGAGCCAAACCCGTCTTGAGGAGAACACCGACACGTTTTACCGACCCCAGGAAAAATCCAACCGCGCGGACGCAATACAAAAACAGAGGGGTGTAAAAGGGCAGCCGAAGAGAAAACTAAACCAGATGATTAGAATGACTGCACACGTGGGATCGTGACTGCAAATGGGGATGGGGAATCCCAAACTCCGAAGCAACCGTCGGGCGTTGGTGAAGAAGACCTTGTGCGTTCCCAACTTGAAAAAGGGAAAAAACAGCCGTCTGGTAGGAGGATCGTCAGCTTATTTGAGACCCAGCAGGGCAATGCGGGCTGTGGTGTCTTTTAAAAAAGAACACAAGTGATACCCAAGAGCGTGCGGAGCAACCCCAGCTGCCGGGGGCGGACCCCGACAAAACCACTCCAACAACCCCGTAAAATCAACCGAGGAAAAAAGCCAAAATGACAGACGGGCTGCCCAACACTGGTATTAAAAAGGGAAAGGGCGACTGCATAGAAAAGGAGGGATACAACCGTAGCAACGACGCAGTTGACGACCCATGGATGGGGGAAAGGGACTGGACGCCTCGTGGCCAAGAGAAAAAAAAAAAAACGCTGTAGGAGAAACCTACAATACAGACATCATACGTAAAGA
>Ga0179593_1583836_pt1 | contig 11910 bp, 12 predicted proteins | sample CZODoug2_1_08_16_FD_185931 | JGI IMG/M metagenome (GOLD analysis project Ga0179593, IMG submission 185931) | Vadose zone soil fungal communities from Angelo Coast Range Reserve, California, USA - CZODoug2_1_08_16fungal (PacBio error correction) | ecosystem: Environmental > Terrestrial > Soil >...
TGGATGGGGAAAACAGGGGAGAGGAAGGAAGACGATCACGAAAAGAAGTTCTGCAAGAATCAATTTCAATAAATGACTACGTGCAGTCAAAAGGGAGTCAACTTTCGATTCTAATGCGCTGCACGGGGGGAGACGGGGGTTCAGGTGTGCGGGGGGGGGGTGTGAGGGGGGGGGCGGGTCCCGAGGGGGGGGGGGGCGGGGAGGGGTAGGACGGGGGGGGGGGGGGGGGGGGGGGGGGGGGGGGGGGGGGGGGGAGGGGTTGCTGGGAGGGGGGGGGGGCGGAAGGGTGCTCGGGGGGGGTCGGGGGACGGGGGGGGGGGGGGGGGGGGGGGGGGGGGGGTGGGCGGCGGGGGGGGGGGGGGGGGGGGGGGGGGGGGGAGGGAGCGTGGGGAAGTCTGGTCAGGGGGGTGGGGGGGGGGGGGGGGGGGGGGGGGGGGGTGAGTACTTCGTGCAGATCACGTTCAACTCAAGGAAATGATTATGAAAAAGGGGGAGGACGAAGGTGCGTTGAAAGGGGGAACGACTCACAGAAGTCTGCGCGCGCAGTAAGCCTGCCCGTAGAGAAGGATTCAACATGGTAGAAGGAAAGGAAGGCATTACGTGGAAAAAGACAGGGGAGAAAGCGTATAAGAAAAAATCGGCCGGCGGGGTCTCATAAGGGTTGGCTTTACGTCATAAAGCGCTGTCGATACTCTAAAAGTCAAGTCGGTGGGGCTGGCCTTCGAAAAAAACTCCTCTGAGAGAATTCATGCTGGGCTCTTCAGTACGCAGTATCCAATTCAGAGAAAGCCAGTTCTGGTAAAAAGAGGGACTGCGCAAGCCGGGAGAAAAAAGGAGATCACGGAGATAAGCGGCGAAAAAACCCAGCACTCAGGAGCTACCTTTGAAGTAACGTCAGGAACGACGGAAACAGCGTTGGAAAACAGATCGGGCACCGACCAGGAAAAAAGAAAAAAAAAGAAAAAAGTTCACAAAGGTAGGTCCTGAAAAAAAAGAACAAACATCACACAGGGGTTTAGGTTCTTCTTCGGGTTGATGTGAGACATATGCAAGGGGGGGGGGGGGTAAAAAGTCGCGAGAAAATCATCATGAGGTGGGATGATGCGCGGTTGGTCGTTTCTAATGGGGCAATACACAAAAAAAGAAAAAACAAAGAACAAACCACAAAAAAAAAAAAAAAACTAACACCTGGAGGCAACAGTTAGTAGGAAAACTCTTTCGGGGCCCGCAAACGATTGAGTATTAAGGGGCGAGCTATATTAAAAACACAAGGCATATTTTCGTACGATCATGGCGGTTACACAGTGTCGCTCCGTTCTCGAACGACACCAAAAAGAGGATCGAAGGGGGATAACCTATCAAAAGCATCACGGGCGACGAACAATCTGAGACAAGTCTGGCGAGAGACGACCGAGATAGGCACAAGGGGGACCGATTCGGGTGGAAAGATCGATTCCGGCTTGGACATATTCCCGGGGGGTGACATCAGGCCAGTAGGGAGGGGGAAATCAATAGCACCCGAGAAATTAGGGATCGGGGACGAAATAAGAGAAAGGGTGATTTACCCTCGAGTCGTCATTAGCAAAAGGGTTCTCAAGGACGATTGGGGGAGAAACAACAGGCACGAAAAAGAATGTGGTAAAGACCACGACAAGGGGAGAAAGGCGAGCGCACACCAGGGAGAGAAAGTTAACGTCACATTCAGAGGTCCATCTCGAGACAAGACGTATCGGAAAGATTAATTTTCACCGGGACAACGTGTACTCCAGCCGATATGGCAACCGTACGGCCGAAGACGTAAACACGTTGGGGGAGGTAGGGTCACGGGGGAAACGAAATCGAAGGGGAAAAGCAGAGTCAATATTTGCCACTGAAGAACACGACGAAAAGTTGCATACCTATTGTCATGGAACAGGCGCTGGGAAAAGGGGCGAGAAGAGTGCCGCTTGAGAATAATAACGGCAGACAGATGTACTTTGACCCGGCTCTACTCAGGAGACCGTAGAAGTTGGGAAAAGCATAGACGGCCATTCAGAAGTGCGCTCATTTTGAGGAGCGTAAGGGAAGACTGTGTCGGAATGGATCAAATTCAGTGGGGGGAACTACATAAAGGTCAGTGCTAGACATTTGTTCAAAACAGTCAGTGGAAATCGAGTTGTCACACGGTGATGACGGAAAGGATAGACTTGATTGCGAAAATGGCCGAGGATGAATCTTCCAACCCTCAGTCGATAATAGCAAGCTAAATACAGTGGAGGGATTCATTGAAAGGACAAGAAGGATCAAAAGGTCGGCAGGGTTTATGCCGGCTGTTCAGGGAAAACGAATTGCTGGGATTACGGGACCAGGAAGGGTCACTGGAAGAGGATGGCGAGAGGGAGAAATAAAAAGCCTTCGATGAAAGAGCTATCGAAAGTTTTATTGAGTCAGGGAACGTCTACGCGCCAACTGGGGCGAAGCCGTGAAACTAGACCAGGGCCGTCGTCGACGAGGAAAAAAAAAAAATAGGGAAACGGACTGGAAGAGGGGGAGTTCTCCTGGGAAAGTCTTGGCAGGAGTGAAACTGGGTTTATTCTGAACTGCTATTTGTTTCAGAAAACTCCGAGATAGGTGAGTTGAAAAAAACACAAGAAGGGGCGAAAGGAAAAAGAGGGGGCCAAAAAAGCCGAAAGTGGTCATTACGACATTCTGAAGTTTTCCCAGATTTTCGCGTGCGAGCACCAGGGTTCAAGAGCAGAACCGAGGCCGCGAGAACTAGGCCAAATGCGGCTAAAAAAGACCAGGGGACGCCTGTGAACCTCAGAACGAAAAAAGGATGGCGTGGAGTGGGGTCTCGGGCGCCCTCTTAGGGGGCTCAGAGTTTTCGGTGAAGATGAACTACGAGAGAGGGAGGGGGGGAGCGAGATGAGCTCTGAAATACGGGAAATTAAGAAGCAGCGACATCAGAGAAGCGTTGTGGAGGAGGTACCGGCTTGAGGAACTTCAGATGCGAATCCACTTGAGCTTTGTGCAGAGGTGAGCCACAAAGGAAAGGGTGAGGAGAAATGCGCCAAGGTGTTAGATTTCTTCTCACTCCATTGTGGAGCATTTCTTTTGGAAGGTATTCGAGAGCACGGCGAAGCGAGAAACGAAACTCGTCGAAGGTAAATAAACGTCTCACAGCGACGCCGCCGCCATTGTAGGGGGCGTTTGCTATCGGGTAGGAGTCATCCGCGGGGCTGGACTGCGCCCGGCTGTTTGAAAAAACAGACGACATCAGGAGCTCAAAAAACATCAGGAAAAATTGGTGAAGTGGTGTACCCCCCGGGGTGGTGCTTATAGCCTCTTGGGCGACAACAAGGTCGGTGTTAACCTTCCACCCATGTGAACATGGCTGAACAAGAAGTCGAGCCGAAAAAAAGGAGATTATGGAAATGAAATAGAGACAAAAAACAACAACTGAGAGGAAAAGAGAGAGATCAACGTATCAGACAGCTCCGAATTATAGACGTAGGCTCGGATCGGGGTCGGGTCAAGACGGTGCACACCCTTCCAATAGATATGGTTTAAACGCGGGGGGGCCGACAATAAACGGAAAAAGGAACACAAAGGTTATCCTTTCTCATACTGGGAGCGCGGATGGACAAGTGATGTCAACGCACACGGGGAGGGACAAAGCATGAGGCGCTCGAGAGCTAGAAAAACCCCTCGAAAACAGGGGAAGGCAGATCCCGCTGCTATACATGTGAGAGTTGAACAATTCCCAGATTGAGGTGGTGACCAGAAGGGTTCGCTAATGAGCCTAGAAAGCGTGAGAAAGTAGGAGCCTCAGTCGACAAAGGGGTGGCGCATTTCAAGAAAAGCGAATCTGATGCGGACGGGGCCGCTGGCAAAAGAAGGTTGGCAGAGGTCTCAAGAAAAGAGAGAAAGACTAGCGGAAGAGGATCCAAAGTAGTTTTCTCTCCGACGCCATCAAATTAAAGCCGCCCACCACAGCTTGAGAGTAGGGATACGAAACTAATAAAAACTAAGGGCGGAGAACGCAAGCCATAGGGTGGCGCGGTCGCGGTTCACAGAAAGATATTTGGTTTTGATCAACTCGACGAAACGGCGCCGTTCAGGAGGAAAATTAAATACGAGAGGGGAGGGGGAGAAAGGGGAACGGGTAAAGAAGAACAAAAGATGAATTGAACTTGCAGACGCGGATGTCGTAGAGCCTTATCGTTCTGCCCGCGTGGAACGAACCTCAGGGGGGGGAACGCGGCGGGCCGCGTTTTGGGTACAAAGAGAGAGGCGCAAAAAGGGGAGCGGGGGTGGAAAAGAAACCGGTCCTGACAAATACTGGTTAGTCTCAACCCTATCAACTTAAAACCAATGGATGCTCCCATAAGCCAAAAAAGGGTCAGAGGAACGGGAGAGTAAGGACTCGCTCCCGCAAACTTGTCCTCGACATAGACCAGGGATTCCTCGAGGCAGTTTTTGAAAAACGGTCGGAAAGGTCAAAGGCGGAAATAGGGGGGGGGGGTTCTGCACAGCAAATTCTTTCCACCAGACCCTTCAAACTCTCCTACGCCGGATTTGTACAGGTGACCTTTCTCTAAGGGAAAAAGAGGAAGGGAAAACCGCGAGGAGAAATTAGAAGAATCACATAATTGTTGAAATTCCCACAGACATCGGTCTCAAAGGGTTGAAGTTAGTGAACTAGCGGAGAGTGCTAGGGGAAAAAAGAAATGAAAGGGTTCAACTGAAACGTGGTCTCGCAGAGGAATATGTTAGGAAGGGGTCCAAAAGCTTGTTTGATCAAGTTCGGGACTTGAGGAAAGCCCATAAAAATTGAAAGCCGGGAAAAAGGCCCCGGAAAAAAGAAGTTGAGAAAGGCAGGTACAAAAGACTCCCGTTATATTAATCAAGTCGGCGAATGGAAGGGCGAGGGTTAAAGGGGGAAGAAATGAATAGGGTCAGAAGGGCGGGGGATGCCGAAGTTGGCAAGATGGAACCCGCGCGACAGGGTCCCCCTGACAGTTCGAGCCTAGGCGTGATAAAAAGCGCCCAGAAGGAGATGCCGGCGCAAATATTTCGACGAGTCCCACCTGTGGGGACACTTCGTGGGAACTTTCATGGCGCGGTCGATAAAGGCGGGGGGGGTGACAGGGAGGGGGGAAAGGGGGGACGACGGAACTGATAACCGACGCGAGACTCGAGGTGTTGCAGTGGTCTCTGTCGGAGCCATGCGTGCCAGAACCATCATCGAACAGAGGAGGGGGAAGTCGGCATACAGGGACGGAATGGACGAGCCGCGGGGGTCATCACTTCCTGTTGAGTTATACGTTAAATCTTCGGGCCGGCTACGCGAAGTGGGAGGGGGTTAACTAGAAGGTCACCAAAACGGGCGTCTGGGCTGAGAAGCGGTACTGCTGAACTGGGGTAAACGCGGAAAAAAGGAAGAAATACAAAAGCAAGGGGGGTCACTCCAGCCTTAAAACGATGGGTGTTCCGTAAAAACGATCGCTTGATAGACTGCCATTTTGAGATAGGGGGGGTATGCACCATTACGCGTGAAAACGGCGAAGGGGAGAAAAACGAAAGAGTAAACGAAGGAGCAATTCCTTTGTTAAAGTAGGGTTAACATCCGGAGCCTCGAACAAGGAATACAAAGCGTTGCGGAGAACGGGAGAGGAGGGTTTTCGGGGGGGGGAAAGCGAAAACGACGGGCTTTCGACTGCTCTCATCCGCGAGTCGACCGTATGGAGAAATCCGGGATCAGGTGAAAGGGGAAAGGTGCCAAACGTGGGGGGAAGAGACAAAGGCGGCGGAGATCGTCCGGAGGAGGACTTCAAGACGTTGCTGAAAACGGCAATTGGTCGCCGCAAGCAAGATGCGAGAGAGGATGGGAGCTTTGGGAAGAAAAGACTTGCTCGGGTCTGTTCGCACGAGTGTGTCATGCTAACATCCGGGAGAAGTTGTTTGATACGTGAAAAAATCGCGAGGAACGTGTGGAGGGAAGAGGGGCACGAACTGAGGGCCGGGTATCGCCAGTCGCGGAGGATTACAAGTCTGTCCAGGCCGCCTGTCCGAGGAAGAAAAGCGCGCCGAGAAAGCTAAAGAAGGTGAGCTTAAAAAAGAAACAAAGCGTCGTGGGCCTCAACCTGGCGTTACTCATCTCTTAACTGAGAGGGAATTAGAAAGGGGGACGGGGGGGAAGCGCGGTGGGGGGGGAGGTTGACGAGACCAAGTCGACAACTCGTCTCTCAGCGCGCTGGTGAGTAATCGACAGGCCATTCCGAACCTTACAGACGGGAAGATGTCGGGGGAAAGAGATATTGCAAGGGACCAAAAAAAAAAAAAAACCGGCCGACAGGGACGGCTCTATTTTACCAATCGCCGCGGCCGAGAAGGTGCAACGATCAGAACATCTCAAACAATCGTGCTTGGTTAGAGAGAGAGTTAGAAAAAGGGAGGAAGACGTAGTAAAAAAGGATCGTCAGCTACACGCACGTTGCTCTGCTGCGACAACGCCTATTCAGAACGTCGGTTGAGTAAGCGAGGAGAACAAAACGCGGGACGAAGAGTGGGAAAGCCAGTGGGCAGCCCAACTCCAATGGAAGGGTTGTATACCTCCATTTAGGTTCCGACTCGCGGATGAGAACAGTAGAGCGAGAAGTCGGAGCGAGGCCCAGGGAAAAGGAGGAACGATTAGCAAAAAGGTCGGGGGCGGAGAAGGCGGGGTTACCCTATGCGAAAAAGCATTCGATTGAGGGGGTGAGTCCTTGCTGTTACCAGGTCGCTCAGGCGACTACAAAAAAAGGGGAAATAAAGAAAAGAAAAAAAATAGAAGGTCGAGCGATGAAGTGCGACGAACCAATCGAGAGGCTGGATCCTACGACCGATATGCACGTGGGATTGGGAATCGTAAGCTTTGGCAGAACAGTCGCAAAGGACATTAGGAAAGGACAGGAAAGAGGGGGGGGGGCCTAGAAAAAAGGAAGGAGGAGTCGACGAAGTTTAAGAGACTCCACCCTTATTGGTTTGTGGAACCCTCTCTGATCCATTACTCGGGAAACCGGGGGGGGGGAGACCAGAGAAGCGAGGAATGGAGGGGAGCTCACACAGGATGCCTTGCTCCAGGAACACCGTCCCATTCGTAGAGCACAACCAGGTAAGGGGGGAATGAGTGAAAAATTCCGACCTGGAAAGAGGAGCAGGCAACGGATCTATCCGGAACATTAAGTTCACCGGACCACCTTTTGACTGGGCCCCTAAGAGGGCCACCGGACCGTACAACAAGGGGGGGGGGATCGGGGGGGGGGGGGGAGCCAGGGGAAAGAGGAAACGGGAAGGTGAAACCCTGTCGCGTCGTGAGACTTTTGGCACTTCGGAGCCACCTAACGAGGAAGGTGCATACTATGTTCAGGACACCGAGGCTTGAAGAAGGTTCAAAAGGAAAAATTCTCCGATTAGAGAGAGTGGAGGAGAACAATGGAAACCGGCCCGGTCTCACAGGGCAGAAACTACCTTCTCACGTACAGGGTTCACCACATCTAGTGGCAAAGGCCTGAAGGGTGCGCGGGGGGGGTGGGGAGAGGTACCGAGGGGAAAGGAATAACACGAAAAGTTGGGAAGAAGATACTACATACAGGAGAGCGAGACCAGGGTACAGTACCCTTCGTGGACTAGGTTTCACCGAAAAAGAATGACAGCGGGTTGTAAGAATCACTGAAAAGGAAAAGGGGGAAGGAGGGAGGGAATACCTGTCTTCTTAAATCTCCGCGCGAACGTGGCAAGGAGAGGTATGAAAACAAAAAAAAGGCGGAGAGGGGGAGGACAAGGGGTTGGGGGAAGACGATGGTGCTGCATTCCTAACCCAACCAAAATAACTCACTTGAGGCTCGGGGGACAGGGAAAGTCCCTCAGGATCGAGGTCGGTTATATAAAAAAAGGGGGGTTGGGGAGCGACGTCTTACCTCAACTGGAGCCCCCAAACTCGTAAATGAGCGGGGGGATTCCAGGAAAGAGGGGCAAGCGTAGGGAAAAAGAGTGGAAGAAGTCCGCGGGTTTCGCCGAAAAGTCTTGGGGCAGGGGGACTGTGTTGAAGAAAGGCTTATGGGGGAAAAAGGGGAGAGTTCTGTGGGGACCAACACAAAAGGACCCCTTGCCTGACCACCTTAGGTTTCGCGCCTGTGGCAAAGAAGTGTTTCCGAAGAAATCGGGGAAGAGATATCTGAATGAGGGAAAGGAAAAAGTGTCGGCGCAAACCGATTAAAGGACCTGCAGGACCTCTTGAACGCGCGGCGAGGGAAATATCTGGAGGAACCGACAAAAGGGGGGGGGCTTGAGAGGGGGTCAAAGACCGCTTATCGGGGGGGGTCGTTCAACTAGTGGGTGAACTACTCGCCCTGTGACGCTGTGGTGGTCGGCTGGTTGAATTACAAAAAACTAAGGGGGGGCGTTTAACAAAAAGAGAATCACTACAGGTTGTGGCAGATTAAGAGGCTGGATAAGCTTAAGGGGGGGCATTCTCAGCACTTACTTCTTGGGCTGATTCCAAGACATAAAATGGCCGGAGAAAAAAAATCGGGGATGGAACGGAAAGGAAATAAGGGGGAAGCAGAAAATTTGGAAAAGTATAAGGCGACCTCACGTCCTAGCATCTCGAGATACATCACGAAACGGCGGTCTCGAATCAGATGGGAAGCGATTCAAAAAAGAAGGGATTCAACCGGGGAGGGGAGGGGGGGAATCGTGGAGTCACCGCCGGATTTTTATCTCTCCCTATCGCCGGGCTGTGGGGAAATAGTGGCGTTGAAACAGCATCCGCGCGACAAAAGAAAGGGGGAGAAAAAGGTGGGGAAAATAAAATGTGTGGGGGAGGAGAGAAGAGGAAACGACAACAAAAGGAAACCACCCTTCCACAAGGTGATCCCATTGGAAGGGTGGAGCAGCCGCACAAAAAAAAAAAGCCTACTTACCATAATTAGTAGAGTCAGAAATCTCTAACAAAGGGAAGAGAAAGGAGAAAAGATGAATCTCTCCGTCCGTAGGCTCGGCTCGTTAGGTCGTACGGTCATCCAAAATGCCAATAGTATCACAGGTGGATTTGGGGGAAAAAGCTTGGGGGAGTCAAAAAAGATAGAAAGAAACGGGGACCCCGTCCACACCGTATGAAGGTCTCTGGTTAGCGCGGAGGAAGCCATTGAATAAAAACGGGGGAAACGGCAACACATCGGAAGGAGAGGGGAAAAGGAAACGCCCCGAGGGAAGAAGGGGAAGAGGCAAAAAAGAAAGGGAGGCGGCGGCGATGTTAGGTCCGTTGAACTCGCAAAATATTTATCGGGTAAAGAGGGTAGTGAGTTAGAAAGGAGAGAAGCGGGCAGTAGCGAAGGTTGAAGGGAGAAAACTGACGGCAAGTCTAGAAGGAGTGTCGCATTTATTCCCGAAAAGCGAGCGGATGCTGAGTTAATCCAAAGGAAAGAGGTGGGGAATGAGAGGTAAGACCAGGGAAAGAAAGGAGATCTGGAATCGTGATCCATACAGAGGATCCTTCGTACTCCAGCATAAAAACGCCGAGAAACAAAAAAAGGAGGACAGCTTAGCTAAGTAAAAAAATAATAGAAGAGGGGGGAACCTCGACGACTCCACGCATATGGATCGCACGTCAGGTTCACAGGCATTAAGAGTTGTGGTTTGATCAAGAGAAGCCGGGCCAGCTAAGGGGGAGGAGGAAAAGGGCTAGGGAAACCAAGAGAGAAGAAAGCGAAAAAAAGGAAAACTTCAAAGGATTCGTACTTAACTAATGATCTGTCTGCACAGGCGTGGAAAACGAAAAAGTCAGGTGGGGGAAAAGGGGAGGTTTGGGGGGTGAGGACGATCGGCAGAACAATAATAACGAAGTTGCCTAATAAGGTTCACGCATTGCCAACTTTAGAGAAAAGGAAGGACTGAAAAGAGGGCCAGAGGGGGACCGAAGACCATAACACTGGAAGAGGCAGGGGCCAAGTTGAGTAATACGCTCGCTCAAGAAAAACTGGTCCTGAGCAGAGACGATTCCTATAAGAAAGGGGTACGAGGAAAGAAGAATAGCGGAAGGGAGGGGGTTGGGGGAAGCACAGCAAAAGGCGCAACATACAGAATAAAACTCTCCGCCTGTTTATCAAGGGGGGGGGAGGTCAGCCAAGGTCGATGAGAGCCGCAGATAGGATTGACAACGGCGATTATCCTAAGAAAGAGTGTTTTAAGAGGACAATCCCAGACTGCCATCGGGACTGAAACCCTTGTGGGATGATACAAAGCGGAATGCAGGAAGGAGAGAAGAAGACACTGAAGTTCTGAAACTGAACGCTCTACTGGAATGTTTCTCTGAAAAAACTGGTTGATCCAACGTGTTAGGGGGACTTGAGGAAAAAAGGGAAACTCAAAAGGGGAGAGGCAGTGAAACTAGAAATGGTTAACCCCCTTTCTAACTTGAACACTTTGTGACGAGTTCTGTGAAAACCTGGGGGGGAGACTGCTGAAGTGATTCAGATCAAGCGCGTAATTACGGGGTGCGCGGGTTGAAACCCTCAAAGCTGGTAAGAAGGGGAAACCCCTTGAAAAAAGGGGGGGGGCAAACCTCTGCGTTGGTTTCGGGAGAAGAAGTTGGCAAACCTCGCGACAGGGGGACCTGACAGTTCTATTTCAGGACCGGCAGAAAAGGGGAAAAACCAGACCTGAACCAAAAGGGGTAAGATGAAACCTTGGGCAATGCGGCGGCGGGCAACCGTGGGGCAAGAATTCGGTACTTAATGTTTGCGCTTAATAAAAAAGTCAACGGGGAGTGGGCTCCGAAAAAGGGGAATGTTGAGTCAAGTAACTGATAACCGACCGGGGGGTCGACTCTATTGAGGGGGGGGGTCCGGAGAAAAAAACAGGCGGGAAGCTTCAAAAGAGGAAGACATCGGGAAGGCAGGACGGACATCGGTCCAGTTGAGACCCGTTCTTTGGGGACGAGCCAGCGAGGTCAAAAATGAGTTGGAAAAGAGAATTCGCCGCCGACGCGAATTTCAAAGTTCTTTGTGATATTATGAACAATCTCTGGCCTGATGTCCCAAGACGGACTGGGTAAAGAGAAGCGGGGTGCGACTGTTGAGGGGGACCGCTCCAACGCGGACGAATCGGAAAGGCTGCAAGTCCAGAGATTAGTAGAGATTGGGGAAAACGAACTAGAAGGAGACTGCGGCGGGAGGATCGTTTGGGAAACCGGCCGATTGAGACCTTTGGGGGGGGGTGTAGAATCTCGCGGCTCTCACGGGGGTAAAGGTTGTAGAAAGCGACGGCAGTTGTAGCTAGGTTGAGCATTACTACGAGAAACAATGACTACTAAAGGCGTTGCGGGGAAAAGAGGAGATAAAACGCAGGCCAGGGGAAGGGGGGGGAGGGATAAAAAGTACGAAGCTAATGTCTTGAACTTCTCGCTCATTAGCTATTCGGAACCGGGGTGCGTTAGAAAAAGTGGGGGGGGGAATGGGGATGCCAAACTGTGGGCCGCGTCCACGAAAGAGGCGTTCGTAGGCGGTCTACCTTCAAGAAAAGAAACGTTGCTGGAAATAGGGCAAGGTTGTGGACCTCCGAGCATATAGCTGGCGGGAGCGAAAAAGCAATACGGTACACTACGATTTGGCATCTTCTAACATCCGGAATCCGAGTGGGGGGGGATGGTGATCGGGAAGATTAACGAAGAGAGGGGGGGTGGGGGTAATAGAACAGAACATTTCGCCGTCGCGTAAAAAAAATGTCACAAAAGACGGCGCAGGGGGATAAGCGAGGTGACGAGAGATTAAAACCAGTCTGTCCAGAGGAATTGAGGCATGCGATTAATCAAAGCGCGGCTTCCGGGATGGAGGGTGTAGGAGAGATCGGGAAGAGAAAAAAACAGCGGGAGGCGATTAGGTCTTTTTG
>Ga0179593_1675713_pt1 | contig 11910 bp, 20 predicted proteins | sample CZODoug2_1_08_16_FD_185931 | JGI IMG/M metagenome (GOLD analysis project Ga0179593, IMG submission 185931) | Vadose zone soil fungal communities from Angelo Coast Range Reserve, California, USA - CZODoug2_1_08_16fungal (PacBio error correction) | ecosystem: Environmental > Terrestrial > Soil >...
CAGAGCTGTTTTCCACAGAGCGCGTTCAAAGAAATGCATCCACTCTGACGGCAGGGTTACCCCGAGAGCGAAAGCATAAGCTAAAAAGAACGGCACAATGCTCGAGCCGCAATCACTTCTAACACACCCAAGGATCCCCCATTGGGCAGGGAACACCCCAAAAAAACAACAGAAAGCATACGGAAAACCGAACCGGGTGAGAGGTGAAAGGCACTGAGGCACCCGAGGTCGCGAACTATCCCTGGGGACTCTGCCGGCGGTCAGAAGAAGCAAAGAGAAAAACAAAAAGTATATGAAGGGGAAAAAAGAAAAAAAGGGGGGGGAAGCCTGGGAAGAGCGGTACATAAGAGGGGCTTCTCCCATCGAGAGGGTAAAACCGAAAAAGCGGGGGGGGGGTGCCCCGCCTAGGGGGGGCCAGGGCGCATGAAAATAGCCAATAAAAGGCCGAGGTAGCGGAAAAAAAAAAAGTTGCAAAAAAGTGACGGAAGTGGTGGTGGGAAAAGAAGAGGTCGGCGAACGAGCTCCACTAAAAGGAAAAGGAAGGCGCGCTTTAGAAAGAAAAAAAGAAGAAAGGAGGGGAGCGCAGCTTGGGTCGATGGACGAGGGAGAGGCGTGGGGGGGGGGGGGTGGGGGGAGGTGGGGGAAAGGGGGAATAAAAAAAAAGAGAAGAAAAGGGGGGAGAACAAACGGCCCTGTTGGGGGGAGTTATCGGGGAAAAAGGGAAAACAAAAGGGGATTAAAAAAAAAGGAGGAAAGAAAAGCTCCAAACATTTCCGCAAAGAGAAAAGGGGGATTCAGGGTTTATGACCATAACAACAAAACGAGAACTCAAAAAAAAATTAAAGAAGAATTCTGGAAAGGCGTCCCTCGAGGAGGGAGGGGGGGGGGGGAGGGGACCTGTATAGGAAATATGAAAAAGCCAGGAGCCAAGAGTCTTTCTTGAGAAGAACCATAAGATCGGACGGGGACAAATGATTTAAATGGTCAACTGGAAAGGGAAGAGTGAGTTTCAACTGAGAAGGAAATGACATCCAGGGGTTTGTAGGGGAAAGGGAAACCAAAAGTGATAGGGTAGAAACTATTATACAGGGGTTGACCTTCCTACCAAAGAGCTCTATGGAGGATACCAAAGAAGACCAAAAAGTCAAAATTTTTTCAGAAAAGGGGGTACCTCGAAGGGGCTAGGGAAGGTCGGGGGGGACAATCTGAGGTTTTCGGTCTAGAACCAGTCAGCCGCCCTATCAAACTTGGAAAAGAAAGGTGAAAAAAGGGCCAAAGGGGGGGGAAGGGAGACTTGAGTAAGGTGGTTGTAATCAGATAAAAGAGGGAGTCTCAGACGTAATTCAGTAGAGGACAAGCTCACGAGCCATGGTCCTCCCGATACAGGGGAGAAAAGAGGTAAATTTTCGGGAAGCAAGGGGGTGTTGTTGAAAAAGATCTAGGGCTAGGAGAAGAGAGGAAATGGGAGTCGTGAACGAAGAATATTTGTATAAGAAGATGGAACTCTTGTAGAGAAAACCAGAGGAAGGGACATGAAACAATGCTCTCACAAACATCAAAGTCGGGAGGTTACGCTCCACCTGGGAGACTGGGGGAGGATCTAAACTATGGGGTTGTCAGGAAAAGGGATAGAAAGGGGGGAGCTAGAGTAAGGCCGCTATCAGGGAAAAAGAATAAGAGGGGCCTATCATGGATCAATATTCGGTCAAACATGTGGAGATGCCTTTATCATGGGACCAGAGGGAGGAAAAATAAATCGGGGTCCACCCGGGGAAAAGGTCCCAAGAGGACAGAAAAAAACCTTCACTTCGTAAGAGGAGGGACGAAAGAAACTAAAAACAAAGCGGGTCAGGAAAGGAGGCAACATAGGGTCTCTCAAAACGGCTTAGGGGGGAAGGAAGGGAGATCCGAAAACAATCTGTGCAGAACTACAGGGACTTCTTTTTCTCCAAGAAAAAGAAAGACCTACCAAGGGACCCGTAAAAGAGGAAGCTTTGAACACGGGAAGAGCGGGGGAAGAACGGAAATAATGATGTCCGAACCTGGTGGGAAACCGAGCAGGGGGCGCCGTGGGAGAAAGGTTTGGGCGTCACGGGTAGAAAACGACGGCTTAAACCAGAACTTTCAGAGGAAAAAGGGAAAAAAAAAAGTATATGGAACTGTCACGACCTAAAGAAGACCCAACGACCAAAAAAAAAACCCGAAAGTTGGGGTAAGAAAAAAAGTTGGTGGGGGATCGGACAGACTTCAAAAAAGGCACCGTTTCCCTTCGAGGTGAAGGGGAAACAAAGGGCCGGTTGCATAGACTCCAGAAGAATCAGAGGCCGATAAGAGGAAGTCTGACGGAAGCGTTCTACCTAAGGGGGAGACCTACGGAGACAAATACAAAAAGCATTAAAAGGAAGCAAGACAGGTCTTGACAGGTGAAAAGAGGAAACGAGAAGATCCGGGAAAATGAAGGAGAGGCTGAAGGGTCGCCCTCGGACGAGAGGAGCCATAATTTTGAGGGAAAGGACCAAGGGATGGGGATTGCACAGGGGGCAGCTCTATTCGCGGGTCTTGTAAGGTGACCGGGAATGGGCTTGGGGAGAAAAATGCCCGGTGCGGAAGCAAAAAGGGGACAAAGCAAGTTTTGGGGTCAAAGGGAAGTAGGATAAAATATATCACTCTGGGGTCTGAGACGGGGAGAAGTTTCGGAGGGGAAAAGGGGGAAAGGAGGACAAGGAGAAAAGGCAGTTCAGGGAGGGGGGGGGTGAAGCTGAGGCCGATAAGAGGCTATGGGGCTCAAGGACAGGTGTCCTGAAAACCTTGCAGGACGAAGAAAGACGGTCAAAAAAAACTGGGCCAAAAAGGGCTGGGGGGGAAGGTAACGGCAGGGCACGCTACGAATAGGGTTGGGAAAAAAATCCTCTAGAAAAGAAGGTCAAGCAAATCTACTCTGAAATTGCAAAAAAAAGATCAAGCAAAGGGCCCTATCTACTTTACCGGAAAAAAATGGGAGGAGGTAAAGCTGTAGGGGGAGGGGATAGAACGAAGGAAAAAAACGGAATGGCAATTGACAAAAGTGACAACAGCAATCAAGGAGTCGACTTGAAAAAGGCACGTTGGATCTTCACAGGGACCGGCCCGGATGGAAAAAAAATCGTACGGGTGGGGGGCGAAAAAAAAACCAAAAAAATCGAGGGGGGAAAGGAAATGGGGGAATTTCAGCAAACAGCAGTAGCCGTGACCACTTAACCAGTAGCATGGGGGGGGGGAGGGGGGCGACTTTAGGGCGGTCCTATGACTAAGAAGGGGGGGGCCTATACGAGAATCCCGGGAAGTAAAAATAGGGGAGTATGAAGCTTCCAAGTAGGGGGAACTAACAATCCCTTGTATGAGCCCCCAAGGACTGGGAATTCAAAAGATCTAGAGACAAAGGACTTATTGGAGGGGAAAGAGGAGGGACATCATAAAGGGGCGGGGGAAATCTCCATCAGTTCTTTTGAGGAGAAACTGGGGAATATTAATCCCTTCCTTGAATTTCTGAAGAAGGAAAATACAGAGGGGGAATCATACAAAGAGCACTAAAAGAAGGGGAGTCGAAAAGCCTCGGCACGTCGAAACCTTCGAACGGGGGCACGGGGGAAAGAAGGAAAGCACAAAAACTTGAAGAAGGAGGACAGGGGGGGGCAGGAGGGAAAAAACAGACAAGGTGAAAATCGGGCTCCTTGGGGACTAGGGGGAAAAACAACAAAAATAAGCAAGAAAAAAGGAAAGACAGGTATTCTTTGTGCTTCAAGGGGGACGGTGCCGAAACGGGGGGAAGAAGGACTCCGGATAAATAAGGAGATCGGGAACGCTCAATCGGGGCAAAATCTTTGGGGGGCCGGTAACTAACGAAAGGTCGTTCTAAGAGTCAAAAAGGCAGATTGTAAGGGGGTCAGGGGGGAAAGAAGAGTAACCCCGTGAGGGAAGCAGGGAAGATATCGCCCAGAGCGAAGCGAGACAGGGAGGGGAATGGGACTTTGTTCGGGTAGAAAAAGTCTAATTAGGGAAAAACCCAGGTGTGTTATCATCTCGGGGATCCAGGAAGGGAGGCAACAGGAAAGGGAAAAGAAACTCAAACCTGGGAGGAGGCTCCTATTAGTAAAAGGGGGGGGGTCGGCGGCAAAAATTACAAGACAAGGGGGTGAACGGGGGGACCATCACAAGAGGCTAGATAAAAAAAAAGAAAAAAGGATTCAAGGAAGAAGCAACGGGTTCAGAGGAAAAAAGTCGTAGAACTCCCCGAAGAAAAAAAGGAGACTAAAAATTGAGAAGAATCTACGCTTCGGATATTGTGAAAGGTGGAAAAGGAGACGAAGAAGGTAGAAAAATAAGAGCATATAAGGAGGGAGGCGGGAGGGACCGTTCAAAAAGAGAGGGGAGGGGGCAAGTTCGGCCGAAGATATGAAGGGGACGGGAGAACCCCTTGGGGGAAAAAGTTGAGTTTGTGGGAAAGAGGAAAGCATAAGTGAATGTAGAAAAAAAAGCCAAAATGGGGCGGGGAAAAGAATTCTTCTTAGACTGGGGGGAAAAAAAAAACACCGGGGGACTGCCCGTAAAGGAGGGGACGAAAGAAAGGGCTAGGGTCGAAGGAAGTGGGAGAATGAGAGGAAACGGGGGGGGGAAGGAATGGCAGACCTGTGTGGGGGGGGTGGGCAGCGTCGAAAATTGACGGGGGAGAACAGGACCAAGAAAAAAAGAAAAAAAAAAAGAAGCAAAAAAAACAAAAGAAAAGGGGTCGGAAAGAAAGGGGCTCTTGTAAAATCAGGGGGAAAGCGCGGGCAAAACTTTTGAAAAGGTGAAAAGGGGGGAGAAAAGGGCTTTGATCCCACCAAAGAGAAAGCACTCAGAGCTTGAGGACGGACCCTGTGAGGTCCCTCGGACCTCAAGCCCTGGGGGGGCGGAATCCTCGTGGGGATAATTTCCGTTGGGAACCGGGTCAAAAGACGGCGGGAGCTCTGAAAGGCGAAAGCAATCAAACTTCAATTTATGGCCAGAATAAGCCGGGGACTAGGAAAAGGGAATGGTTGAAAAAGTTCCGGGATAGCGCCATTTCCTGTCCTGAAAGGGACCCGTTGGTCTCTTCTAGCCTCGAATGAGGGGAACTGATGGGGGGGGCCCAAGTTTTTTCCTGGGGAAGGACAAAAAATCAAGCGATTTAAGCCGGAGTAAGAGGGATGGAGGGGAAAAGAGACTTGGTTATTTAGTTTTTGGGGGGACGGGTGGTGGTTCATAAGGGTTTGGAGATGATCTTACTGAACTTAACGGAGGGGGGAAAACTAAGCTCTGAGGAAAACAAAAGGGAGGCGTATCAAAGTTCTCCAGAGGGAAGAGGTCGAAAAAAGGAAAACAGAACCAAGAGGAATTAAAAGGGGGGAAAAGTTCTTCCGGCGACTTCCAAAGGAAGAACTCGTACCGAGGCTATGGGAAACCCAGGAAGGGAAATAAAAAAGGAACCCCAAAGAGGGAATAGGAACAACACCTCCTAAGGGGAAAAAGTCGGGGGTGGACGAGGCCACGAAAAGATTTGCGAGGGAGGTACGGGGCGCCCCGGGAGAAAGGGGGAAAACCCTATGGGCGAAAGAGAAGGAAAAGATGAAAATCACCGTGTGGGGAAAACGGGGAAGGTCTTGAGCAGGGGGGGATTTATACTCCAGATCTTGGGGAGGGAGTCTCCCATCAACATAGGAAAACTTGTATTATGTAAAAACGGAGTCGAACAAGGAGAGACCTTTCCCGTGAGATATCCAAGGGTCCTACAAAAAAAGGAATGTGGAGGAATCTTCCCCGAAAAAGGGACATTAGGCTAGGAAAAGGGGGGGTGGGGGCCATCATAAGGTAGACTTAAGAAAATTTAGGAACAATATCAAGGGGGCCGAATAAACCTGGGAGAAGGCTGAAAAGACTACAGTCTTGACAAGAAAAGCTCCTTCAAAAGGGAAGCAATGGTGCGTTGGGTGAGGAAGAGTGGGGGGGTTGGGCGTTTGATGGGGGTCAAGAAAAAAAATTCGGGAACGGAATGGGGATCACTGTCGAAAGGGGGGAGGGGGGGAGATCTAAAAAACAAAAAAGGGGAATTAGTATATCAACCGGGAACCAAGGGTTCAACAAGGAAGGAGAAAACAACCAAATTTGGCTCCTTTTTGGAAGTACAATCCAACACAAAAAGAGAGACTAAGGAGCAAGGGCTGCAGGAGATTAAAAGAGGGGGGAATCGGGCGACAGGTTCAGACGGGGGGGGGAAGGTACCTTCCTCTGGGAAAAAAAAAAAAATGGAAAAAGGGTGCTGGACACCTCCGAAAAATAAATAAGGAGGGGATAAGTACTAGGCCGGGAAAGTAGGTGGAGTGAATTCGAGCCTCAAAGTAGGGTTGGCAAGTCTCCCCAGTATGCTCGTCTACTGGGATCTAAAAAGCAAAACGGGACTGTCAGTCAGAAAAAGAAAAAAGACGAGGTCACACTATAAAAGGGAAACTTTTTGAGGGGAAAGAACCGAAAAGGCTCCTATTCGTCGGAAAAAGAAGGATCGTGTCAATTCTTCACAGGAAGCAAGCAATGAGGGGAAAAACCCTATTCCTGGCAAGGCCATCATGGGACGGGAGACTCGTTTGGGGAAATCAGGACGCTATCAAGGGGGTCCTTCCGTAAAATATCGTGCAGAGGAGGGGGAGGACTTAGAATCCTAAAGGAGAAAGCTTGAGGGAGAGGAGCCGGTTGTTGGTGAAATGAGGGACATCATGTCGGGCGATGAAAAGAAGAGTTCGGTCTAGCGCAGGGAAGAAAAGAACACAACGGAATTAGGGAAATAGAAACAAAAAGGAGCAAAAAAATTGAAACAAAAAGAAGAACCCAGAAAGAAACGCCGCGGGGTAAGGAAACTTGTCCGAAAGGGGTAATGCAGAGGGGGGCAAAAAAATTATCACATCACACGAAGAAAAAAAAAAATCCCAGGAGGGAAAGCGATCAGTCTAAAAACGGGGCTTACAAAGGGGGGCCCAAAGCTTTATCAGAAAGCTTCCAACGAAAGGGGTGGCAACTCAAAGGACGGAGAAAAAAAAAAAAAGTCAGCGGAAAACTGTGCAGATAGGTTCCGTCCCGGGATAACTTGGAAAAAAGTCAAGGGGAGGGGAAGAAGGAACCGCAGCCAATAGAAGACGGAGAAAGAAAAAAATTGGAGGAAATGTCTATCAAAAGACCAAAGAAAAAAACAGACGAAGCGGAGGGGGGGCAGAAAGAAACGCGGTACGGCAAAAAAAGGTAAAAACTCCTTTCCCAATCAGGGGGAGCAAGGAGTAAACTTGTTCACGAAAAGGACAGGGGGGTGATATAAAAAACAAGGACTTTTTAGGAGGGGTCGGCAATACTACTTTTCTGGAGGAAAAAAAAAAGAGAAGAAAAGGCGAAGGGTTCAAACAGGAAGACCAAAATGGAAGGGGGGAGGGGAACACGTAACTATGTCCGACCAAATACTAAAGGAGGAAAGAGAAAACGGCTGTCTGAAAAGGGGAAAAAAGAAAGAAAAACCGGTAACTTAAAGGGGAGCCAGATACAAAAACCAGGGGGAAGGGGGAAACGGGGATCCTCTAAAGAGAAAAAAGGGCACCCATTACAAAAGACTCAGTGAAAAAAAAAAGAGGGGTCCTAGACTGGGGGAACCAGGGGAAGGAACGTACATGAAAGAAAAAAAATCTCAAAGGCAAGAAGGGGGGGACACAGGGGGGGAAGTTCGCGACCTTAATCTGAGGAAGACTACTTAAGTCAACTGGGGTAAATAAAAAAAAAAAGAAAAAAAAAAAAACCAGACCTGAGCGGGGATGATCTTTTCTTTCAAACGAAATGAGTGGAGCCGATGGGAATCTTGAAAAGTCAAGAAGGAAAGTTCTTGGGAAGGAGAAAAAAAGTAGAGGTTCGACCCAAATTTTTCGAAAATAAGAAAGTTACGAGCTAGACATCGGGGGAAAAAGAGGGAAGAGGTTTAGGGGGGAGGGGGAGAGAACCAAACTAGAGAAAAAGTATATGAAGGATCAAGACCCTGGGTGGACCAGGATATTTGCCACTACCTACAAAACGGGAAAAAAACGCAGGGAAAGAACTTTGGGGGAAAGTGAGCTTATGGACTAAGGGAAAAAGAGGGGAAAATTGCTAAGAGAAGGAGGGAACAGAGAATCAAAAGTGGATCCCTCCTAAAGGAGGGAAAGATCCAGTGGAAACACCGGGTCTAAACTCGGTTGGAAGGGGGGGGCTTGCAAGGTCCTCTGACTCAGACGAACTTTCAGGGGAAAAGGAGTTTCGCGACGTACAAATAAGAGAAGAGCGGGAGGGAAAAGCCCAGGGGGTGCACTTTGTTGGAGAGGAAAAACTAAAGAAGACCCAAATCCAGTACAAACTGGGTGGAGCGCCGGAGGGGTAAGAGGGCATACCGGAAGATCCACTCACTTAGGCAGGGGAAAAAGACAAGAAGACACAGAAAAAACTACGAACGCTGAAGGGGGGGGACTCCTCTAGGATGGAGAAGGATGGGGGCTTCGGTTGGGTCAAAGGACGGTTAATGTGAAGGGAATTACTAGAAAAGGGGGGGGGGTGTATCATTCAGGAGAGGCCGAAAGGAGGGATGGGATTTCCTCAACATGGGATTTTCCAACTGGAGAACTGGAGGGATGCACGGGGAAGAGTCAAAGAAAACAACAAAGTGGGTAAATATCGGAAGTGAAGAAGAGACCAATACCAGGTGGGAGTGTTCCAATGAAAAGACCTCCCACTCAGCCGCCTGTCTCGTAAAAAAAACGAAAAATGGAAAAGGGGGGGACAGGGGGGGGCAGAAAAAAACTGTAGAACTTCAAAAAAACAAAAGAGAAAGTACTTCTAACCCGCAGAGGCGGACATTCCATAGCAAAGATGGGAGTTTCGGCGGCAACATGGCCACTCAACTACTGGTTGCGGAGAAAAAAATAAGAATTGGTGCAAAAATCGGGGGTGGCCGGGAGTATAGGGCACAGGAGACTCCTCACTCGGAGGAAGTGGGTGGAAATTCCGAGGGGAAGGGAAAAACGAGTGTGCGAAACGAAAGGAACGAAGTAAAGCTACGCCATTAGAAAAAGACCAGCTCCGCGACCTCAGGAGATATAGGTCAGTTCAGAAGAGAAAATCATGGAATGAAGGAAAACATCTGGGGGCGAGATTTAGCGACTTACTCGAAATTGGGAAAAGAAAAAGCCCAGCGGGGGAGTTCGATCACATCCTAAAGCTAAGAAGAGAGGGTTGTAAGGGTGGGGGATTCTAAGTTAAAATTTACACCTTTCGTGAAAAACAGAAAGCTAAGATGACAAAAAGCCAAGAAAGAAGAAGGGGGAAATCCAATGGGAGGTATTAATAGATTGAACTGGTACACAGGTCTCAAAGAAGAGAGGACAAAGGTTCGTTCGACAAGATACAAAGAAGAATAGTCCCCTAAAGTCAGGGTTCAAGAAACGCGTCGGAAATGAGGGTCAAAAAAAAAAATAAAGAAAATAACGACCACTTCAAAGATGACGATAGATGTTGAGGGAAAAAAGAAGGGGGGGAGGTCTGGACAGTGAAAAAAACCTCGAGAAATAAAAGAAGTCCGAAAGAGAACGCAAGGGACGGGAACAGCAGGGAAATTGAAGGTGTCATAGGGGGGAAAGAAGTGGGAGGGCTGGGAACGGCCAACAATGAGACCGCTGGGTGGAAAAAAAAGGAGGGGACCGTCTTAATCAATGACGGGAAAAGCACGAAAGTAGAGAGGCACTTGCGGCCGAAGCAGCCGAAAAGCAGCGGAAAATCGACGATGTGGGTGGAAAAAAAAGAACTCAGGGGGAAAGTCGTAAGCGGGTTTGACATAAACGGGGAAAAAAAAAAAGGGACTGCTCGCCGGTGTTGGGGGGGGGGAGTGGGGGGGGGTTAGGAGACGGGTCGGGGGTGAAAAACTGTTCTCCACAGGGAAGGGTAAAAAAAAGAGGACCGGAGAGCCGAGACCGACGGGAAAAAAAAGGATGAAAAGGAGAAATCTCCCCGAGAAAAGGGCTTCTTGAGGAAAGTTGGAGCCGAAAACCGAGAAAAAAAGGGGGATCGGGTCCCCCGGCACAGTAAGGGGAGACGGGAATTGGAAGATAGGACCCTCCGCCTCCTATAAAGCCAAAAGGGGAAAGGGCTGAAGTGACCTGACATGACAATCTGAGAAGACAAAACGAAGAGAAGTGAAATGGGGAGGGAGCAAGACAGAGTGGACCCCCTTTCACGGGGACGGCCCACGTTGCCCCTCCGGAAAAGGGATAAGGACCGGAAGGTTTGTCAGAAGCCAGAAAAATAACAGATTCGGGGGGCTAACTTAAAGGGATGCAAAAACTTGTGGCCGCCTGGCGAGCCGGAAACGACTTTCACAGGAGGGGAAATCCAACGACTGAAAGTGGTTCTCAGGGGAAAGGGACAGAAATCAATTCATACATAAGTACAAGGGGGCAGGGGATCTCTGTGGAGGGGGAGGGATGGTTTCGATGGTATTGGGGAAGGGGAAAAATTGGGTTCAGCGAAAAGGGGGATTCTACCCTTAGGGGGGTAGGACCTCTGGAGAAAGAAAAAACCAAGACCAACAAGATCATGGTTCCGGAAGAAGAAGAGGGTCTGGGGGAAAAACAAAGGGGGGGGACAAGAAGTCGCGGAAAGGGTGGGGGGGAGGAAGTCTATCTTAGTCCACAGGGGGAACCCAGGAAAAAAACGGGGGGACTTCCCAGGCAGAGATGTATTCTATAGACGCCAGAAACCCATTTCAAGGGGGGGAAGCTTAATATTCTAGAAAAGTTGGGGGGAAATCAAAGAAAAAAATTCCTGATTCGGGCTCGGGTGGGGAAAACTGGAAGAGCCCAAAAGAAAAAGGGAAAATAACAGGAAGTTATAATCGAAGGGTCAGGAAAATGGGGGTTACGAACGAGTTGTAGGTGATTCAAATTTATGTGAGAAGGATCGGGGGGAGAGAGTCACCGGCGTAAGGCAAGGAATAGGGAAAGCCCCTGTAAATAACATCTCTGGGCCAAGGAAAAGAAAGACGTAAGGAGGGATGGAATCTCCGATACCATATACCAAAGTCTATGGTCTGAAAACTCAAGGAAGGGGGGTGAGAGGGGAGACTATCTGTGTTGGACCAGCCTCCTCTTCAGGGAAGGAAAAAGAAAGGGAGAGGCTATAGACAGAGAACAGGAAGAACCATAGGAAGGGAAATTCTCACGGAGGGCAAAAAAGAAGTGAGGGAATGGATGGGCTCTCAGTGTTTTTTTTGGTCAGGGGGAGGGGGGGGGGAAAAAAAAAAAATAAAAAGGCTCACTCCTGGGATAGTTTCGTTGAAAATAAAAATTATCTAAAAAACAAATCAAAAAAAGAGGGGGGGATTGAAATATAAAGGAAAAGAATGAAGAGAAAACACAAAGGGGACGCCTCTCCCATAACAAAAAGCCTTTTGGGGGAGAGTGAACAGGCAAGGCCCAACAACAGGAAAAGGGAGCAAGAAAAAGCGGATGGACTTAAGAACCGAAAGAGCAAGCGCACGGAAACATTTTTCGAGGAGGGGGGGACGAGGAACCTGGAAGGGAGTCAAGAACACGGAGAAGAGGGGAACAGAGCAGAGCTCTGAGGGAAGCGGGGCACTGAAAAGGGGCGGCGTTCAATATGGGAAGGAAACATAGCGCACTAAACAAGAAAAAAAAAACTATGGGAAAAAGGGCGTGAGAACCCGAGTCGAGACGGGGCGGTGAACTGATATCCGGTCAAGGACCGCGGCGAAGTGGCGAGGAGAAGACGGACTAACTCACTGAGGACAAGGAGGAAAAGTGGGGACACGGCTTCTAAAAAAAAAAATAAGGGGGGGATTCCTTT
>Ga0179593_1312201_pt1 | contig 11909 bp, 16 predicted proteins | sample CZODoug2_1_08_16_FD_185931 | JGI IMG/M metagenome (GOLD analysis project Ga0179593, IMG submission 185931) | Vadose zone soil fungal communities from Angelo Coast Range Reserve, California, USA - CZODoug2_1_08_16fungal (PacBio error correction) | ecosystem: Environmental > Terrestrial > Soil >...
TCAGCCGGGCAACGTATGCTAGAGTAGAGGAAATGCGGGGAAAAGTTCGCCTCAATCGTTGAGTGAAGGGTGGGGGCAGGGCGGGGTCCAGGGAGCAACGTTGTGGTGTGTTGACATAGCTCTCCTTTCTTGTGAAGCCAGAAAAAAAGCTGTTTGGTGGTGGAATCGAGGCGGAAAAGAGGTGATATCTGGGGAGGGAGGGGAGGTAAAATCGGTGAGGCCGAGTGATGCCTGAGGGCAGGTAACGTAGCCTGGTCTAAAGGGGTATGTTGTGCGGGGGGGGTTCGATGGAAAGGTTTAGAGCCAGCTGCAGGAAGACGCATAAGTGGAACACGAATCCAATCAACGCAAGAACAGGGAATACTCAAAAGCGCAAGTCTTGTGCAACCATTAGAGGGGATCAGGAGCCGCATCGAAAAAAGCATGGTTGATTCGAAGGAGAAAGCTGGAGGGGACATGAGAAAAGAGTGAAAAAAAAGTGTCGTCGTTATGGTGTTGGAAGAACATCGGCCGACCGCCCTGTAGTAACGGTGAGGGAGAGCTCGCTGGCCTTAAAAGGGACTCGGACGGGCCGAGGGAGAGAGGGGAGCCGAGCCAGGCGCGACGGTTCTTTTAACGCAAGTGCGCCCCATGATGTCAGAGTTGAGAGCCCGGGGTTGGTTCGTGCTCGCAGGAGAAAGAAGCAGGAACAGTTCAACCGATTACAAAAAGGTGACTGGGCGTGCTCGTTCAGGGGGGATCATGCGAAAGAGAAGGACGCCATCAGATGATCGGAAGGGGGGGAGGGAGGGGGTTGGGAAAAGCGGGTCAGATGCCAGTGGGGGTGGGCGGGTAGAAGGAACGTGTTTAACTTCGCGGGACAACGAGTCATCGTGGAGATCTGGACCCGGAACAGATGTGAAAAAAACAGGCATACGGACCCAAGTTTTATAACCCGCGATACGGGGCAGTACATCAAAAGTGGGCGATGGTGTGAGGGGTGCCACGCGCGGAGGGATTCGAGTAAGCAGGGATGTGAGAATGTCGGCAGTAAAGGAGTCGGGTGAAGCAGGCGGTGGTCGGGAAAAAAGACGAAGATCGGAGTAAGGGAGGCCCCTACCTTGTGAGACTAGACCACCAAGACAGCTGCGATATGGAACAGGCGGAAGTCGAACAGCTTCTTAGGCGAAAGAAAAGTCGTGAGTCTCCGAAGAGGTCGAAAGGTGGAGGATGAAGAAGGAGGGCAACGTATCACGACATAGCATAGGAGCAGCGGTTCGACCCAGGAGCCGGAACGCGGGCACATTAGCGGGGTTAGGGGAGGTGATGAGAAGGTAGAACAGAGAAAGCGTGGACTGTGATCGGGAGGCATGCGAGCAGGCAGCGAGAGTAAAATAAAAAGGGATGTCACATAAACTATGAAATAAAAAAAAAAAAAAGAGAAAAGAACATCGAACGCGGGGTCTCGGCGTACCAATCTGTGAGGGCCGGTGCTGCGCTATCAGGACTGCATATGGAGATCCGATAACGTGAGTGAATGATCCCAGGCAAGAGGAGGAAAGGGAGTGGGGGTGCTGCTCCGAATAAAATCGGGAATTGTCCTCTTAGATCCGGACTCTGGAGAGGGGCCTCGGCTCTCGACCTCACAGGAAGGAAACTAAAAGAAGGGTACTCGAAGTCGGGACCAGTGGCTGTGTTCTGGATTCCTTCCCGCAGGGTTTGGCCCAACGAACGGTAGCAAACAGGAAGGAAGCCGTCTTGGGAGTCTCGAGGGAGGGTCGATAGGGGAAAGCGTCAGAGCGGACGAGGACAAAGCGAGGCCTTCGTTTACGTGAGGGGTGGGTGGGTCAGACAAAAAGAAAAACTCAAACGTAAAACAGATATGGGAAGACGAAGTCCGGGACTAATCTAAAAAATGCAAGGAAAACACCGGACCCAAAACATTCACGAATAAGCCGGGAGAAAAGGAGATCCAACAACAACCGAGCCGGAAGTAACGTCAAACCAAACATTTGGTCATGCAAGTACTGAAAAAAAGGATAGGCTCGACCGCATCATTACGAAGACCAGACCGATAAAATGAGAGGGGAAAGTGGTGAGGAAATTGAGCAGTGCGATGAATGGTTTATTGGACCGGGGAAAGAATATACTATCCCAACGCTGCACAACCAGAAAAACTTTCCATCCCTCAGGAGGAGGGTAGAAGCACAGTAGAGGCTCTGCGGGAGATATGCGAGGGCACGGGGGAGGAACACACCAAGACTAACCCGAGACCACAGAAGAGAGGAGAAGAGGCTGGTAAACATTATGAACGGGCGGGTGGGTCGTGAGTGTACGTAACGCAAATACAGAGAGAGAAGTCGAAGCAAACTAAATAGGGACCATCACAACTAAAGGAAACTCAGGAGGCTCAGCAGACGCTGAGCGGCTAGGGGGAGGGAGAAGGGGGGGGGGGGGGGAGTCAAGTTCAGAGGAAAAAAACGAGGTTTTCTCCCGAAAACAAATAGCGTCAGAACATCTGCCAACAAGGGGGTGGAGTAATAGTAGAGCTAAGGGGGGGGGGTACGCATTAAAAGGGGGCGGGCGACAGCTGAAATAGGCAAAAAATACCTGAGTGCGGAGCGATGAATGAAGATGCCAGTCGACAAAACCTGAAGAGGGTGAGTCAAAGGGGAGCGACGTAGTCAGGATTGCTCGCGGCTGCGATAAGGGGCGAGTTGTGAAGGCCCAAGGAGGGGGGGAGGATCGCGGACTTCGCGATCAAAGTGAGTTACACCCGTGCCAAGATGCTGGAAGTAGAGGCGCGTGCTCAGGATTGGTGGGGGGAGGGGTCAAGAAGAGCCGCTCCTTAAAGTCGAAAAGGAAAAAAACTTTGCTCCAAGCGAGTTGGGGAGAGAGCGAGGGCCCCGCGTCCTTGTTGGACGGAGTGAGTGTGGGTAGATACCAACGAAAGACCGTAGAAAAAGCATGTTTTACACAAAGCATCGATAGGAAAAGTTTCTTTATCAATCGATATAAGATACTACAATGTGAAGTCTCTTTCGAAACGGGGAGAATAGAGGTTTGCCGCACCAGATTTGAGAATAAAGCAAGGAGCCGAGGTGCGCTTGGACGAAAAAAAAATCACAAAGGAGAGACAGAGCCATAAAAGGGCAGTAAAAGAGAGGTTTCAAAGAGGATGGGTTTAAGCCCTCCGGACAAAACTCAGCACTGTATCTCAATTTTTTGGTTTTCAAAGAGGACACAAAAGCGAAGTGAGAAGGGGACCCCCGAGGGCTCAAGATATCGACAGCATCCACACGATCGCAAAAAGCACCGGTACGTCAAAAGACTGTGGGAGCATGGGGGGGGTAGAGGAAGAGTGGTTCGAGCAAAACGCAATCAGCACAAAACCAAATCAGGGATCTGCGGCGGGTCTGGCGCGAAAAGGCCGGAGTGTCAGGCCTGCAAACGGGAGCGCCGAAACCGGGGATAAGAAAAACCACAGGGGGGGGGAGCTCAGAAAGACTCGAATTCCGAGGCTAAACTTTGCCTAGAATCGCACTGCCGAGCAAAACGACGTGAAACAGAGTAACCAAAGAACGAGGCGAAGTCCGGAGGGGGGGGAAAAGAAAGAGACGGCGAGACGGAAGTTTAAGATCCGAGACGCAATAGTCACCCATGGGGGTGTCCCTGTGCCGGGCGGCCCATGCCCCGCAACGAGTTCGGGAGTGAAATAGAGCCACCAGAAAATAGGGGAAAACTAGGTTGAAGAAATACAATGAAACGGGAGGAGGGGAAGACGGAGGATGTCTAGTACTTTCAGTAGGGAGAATCAGATTGCCCAGGAGCTCAAGACTAAACTACCAGTAATCCTGACAGACTGGACACGCACCCGGTGGTATGGAGATTAGAAGGGTGAATTGAGAGGTCTTCTGGAGTATTCAGAAAAGCTCCAAATCGAAGAGTCGGGAGTTCTTGTGGAATGAGCCGACGACTCAGATTGTAAACGGCAGAGCGAGGGGAATAGGGGCGGGGGGCTAACTCGAAAAGAGCGAAGCAATCTAAAACAACCTATGAAAGAAATTGACTAGGCCGCTAGGGGCTGATGGGAGGAGCGTGGGGAAAGCAAAAGCATAGAGCCGAAAATACGAAGAAGGGAAGAAAAGTGGAGCCTGTTATACTGGTAGGTTACGGAGTCTAAAGCTGGTTTAGGACTATTCGAATCAGCATGGGCCTAGGGCACAAAACGGACTTTAGGGGAGAGGACGCGGAGGGGGGGCAGAAGGGGATATGACCTGCGGGAGTCCCTGATCGTCTTCTGGGGGGGTCCTGGAGAGCCAGCATCAGAGATCATCACTCTGGAGTAGGCCAATGCGGGGGGGTTGGGGTCTTACCGTAGAAGTACTGGGAGGGGAAACACAAGAATTCGTCCCCACACCTCGAGGAGCACGTAGAGTTGAGGGGAACGAGGAAAAACGACATCGCGCTAAAAAACGGAAGGAAGACGGAAGGTTGGGAGGAAAAGGGTAGGGCCCTCGGGAAGAAACCCTGGGAGGCAGACTGTTCCTCCTCAAATCCGGCTATCGAGTGTAACTTCGTCCCGAATCACGGTTGTGCCGAAAGGAAGGTGCTCCTAGCCTGCAGGATTCGAGGACTCGAAGTGGAAAAGGAGCAAAACTCAACGACGTCCGGGAAAGTCCTGTGTACAAACAACGAACAATCGGAACATATAGCAAACGCGTTCAAAATCACTGCAAGGGGGAAGTTTTACGAGACACACGTGAGGGGGTTTGCGAGGGTCAGTTAGACGGAGTGGGTGGTGACTATATTATTGGTAGGTGTCATAAGCATCCGTCGTCTACTGCTGAAACCGCCGCATGCGCAAGAGCGGGCCTTCGCGCATAGGAAATACCGAAAAGACGTGCCAGCGCAGGAAAAAGCTCGGACTTGAAGTCGGACTTAAACCTTGAATCTACTAAACAGTGGACATGGTGAAGGCAGGGGGACACAATTGGTGATGAAAAGGAACTACAGCCCAAGACCGGGGGGGGGGTGGGGGGGGGGGGGGGGGGGGTGGGGGTGGGGGGTTCCCGAAGAGCTTTTTTGCTGAAGCAGCACTAGCTGGCCAGCGAGAGTTGGGGAGACTAACGGCGGGGACTAATCAGGAAACTGAAGGCGCGGACAGCTGCATTCCATAACTATAAAGAAAGTGACCGATATAGCAGAGAACCTCGACGCAGCAAGAGCACACAAAGAGTTCTCAACTCGGAACAAGCGTGGGAAAAAACGGGAAGCAAAGGGTGGCGGGAAGGATAAAGGCATCCAGGGGGAGTACACGAGGAAGGTCGCCGCGTCTAACTTGCCAACCAGCCAACACTTGGACTCTAAAAACGCAAAGAGAATCAGCGGTGCACATGCCAAGAAGACTGCCGGAGCCGGAAGGGCAGTCTCGGAAAGGTAACGGAGACGCGTGCAACATGCAGTCCCGTGGTAAATACGGACAACGGCACAATTGACAGTAGCTTGAAAAAGAGAATGCGAGGCACGCACAGAAAAAAAAATGAAGAGACTAGAAGAGATGTGCAGTGTACAAGGCAGAAATGAAATCTAGAGAGGGTGGCGAGGGATCCGCGGGTAGAGGGATCCAACGCAAACAGGAAACGGGGGCAGAGGTGTGTGAGAGAACCCAAAAACGGTAGGGGATCGAGCGTACTGGGACCAAGTCGAGGGCGTAAGCATCGCCGGGGTAGGGGGGAGGCGGGGAAGGAGTGAGTCACGTTAAGCAGGGACAGGATCGGGAAAGACCTCATCTGAATACGAGTTAGTGGTGAGGTGGAACAGTGCTAGAAGTCTGTGGGGGCCCCCACAAACAGGAGGAAGGCAAGACAATTTGATACGTGGTCTGCAATGGACCGGGGGGTGTCTAATACAGAAGAATACGCGAGAAGGATTATCACGCCGAAGGGGGTTTAGGAGGGAAAGAGGAAGAAGACTGGTTTGCTGGGATGCGGAGAGCTGGGGAACACAGGAAAGTGTGCTTGTGCGCGCACCGCTTTGCCCCAATGGTGGTCCTTGTCCTTAGTCTAAAGGTTGAGGTTGGCGACGGCATGCCTAAATGTCCGCGCACAATGTTAAGCAACCAGATACAAAGCCATCGGGGGCAACACTCTCCAAGAAAAGTTGGCATGCGGTGCAGCAAGAAATAGCGGGAATTTCCAAGGAGAAAGTGAGGAGCAAGCCAGTAAGTGGCAGTTAAGAAGGGATCTCATCTTATTGGGGCAGAAGGTCACTTTAAAGCCGCACTCGTTCAAGATTGATAGTCTGTGGTATGTACTGTAAGTGCTCAGGTCAGGAGTGTCTATGACCCTGCACCACCAGTCGCAAGAATTTCCATGTGACCAATAGGGGTGGGGAAGGATGAGAGATCAGACGTGTTTTCTTGTATGCAGGCAGAAGAGGAGGGAAAGGGTGGTGTCTAGGAGGAAAGCGAGAGGTGGGACAAAGTCATAAGGAAGTCAGTCACGTGGTGGTCACGTTGAATGGTACACAGTACTCTTCGAGAGGGGTATTAGCGTATAGTGGTAGGCCCAGGTCTAAGGCGGGATTCGGCACGTTGAGTTAGTCAAGCCGGGGGGAGGTCCGGGCATAAAGTAAATGGCTTCTCCCAAGAGGGGACCGTCCCGGGCTGGGGAGGGGGTCAGGGAGATAAGTGGGGGGGAGGAGGAGGGGGTAATGGGGCCAGACTGAACAAGATTTCGGCGGGACCACCTTGAGTAAAGTTCCAAAGCGAAAGGTGGCAGAGAAGGGGGAGCAGAGAAGATTTCCTACCCCAGATGGGCGGGAAATGGTAAATTTAAGTGAGGGTGAGGGTAGTATGTGATTTCACAGTATCATTGACCGCCAATGCTTTTCTAGCGCGGAATAACATGGTTAGCCTACAGGGGAGACGCATGGTACACTTCTTTACGGGAAGGGTGGAAATGGAGTGATGGCTCTCCAGACCCGACGGGTAGGTATGGACATCCCCCTGATGAGTGTGGGGTGATTGACTGAGGAGGACGGGAGGGAGACAAGGGTGTGCGGGGGGGGATCTTGTGGGTTCGCGGCGCACGGAGCAGAGAACGGCGACTGGTGAATAGCGGGAAGGGGGAGGACTCGCCTAGGGAACGGCATAGCCCACGGTCACGAAGTCTAACATTTAGGACACGGGAGGGCAACCCCTCAGACGAAGAGGGGCAGGGCGGGTTCGGGGGCCAGTTCAGAAAGTGGGGGGTATAGGGAAGGCTAGCGGCTACGTGTTGAAAGACAAATCGGGCTCGGTAGCAGGGGGAGTGGAAAGACTGATTCCGGCATGGGGGGGACCGAGATGTTGTTCTAGGGGAAGAGGGGTTTGTCAAGGTGCGGGAAGACCTGACCCGGAGGAAGAGAAGCCATTACCTGGGACGTGTGTAGCGGTTTATCTGATTAGACTCGTTTAATGGCCCAGTGGGCGGCGTGGCGTCGTGGAGCAAGCATTTTCTCTTTTAAATGCTTGCGGGGAGTGATACGGAAAGGAAAGGATGTACGGGGGTGGGGTCTCTTTGAGTAGGTTGCGGGGGGCGGGGGGTGGGATGCCGTCGCGTTCTTTACCCAGATTTACAGAAGTACCCAACAACGGAAGGAATGTCGAATCGCTGGGAAAAAGGACGGTGGAGGCACTAACGTACGTGTACAGTGGCCATCAACAGGGACTTGTGCGCCGGTGGCACGATGATACGAATTGGTAGAAAACGTGTGAGACGAGAGTCGAGATGGAGCCGAAAAAAACTAACGGAACGTGCTTGGCTAAGGAGCCGGAGGGCGCACGGGGAGCGGATCGCGCCAGGGGTGGGGAGGTAAGCGAAAGACTCGACGAAACACGGGATAGCGACAACGGGGGATGATCTTAGAAAGGGAAATGTGGGGACAAAGGGCGAGTAAAAAGGAGAGACAGGAGGGGGCGGAAAGGATACCAAGGAAGAAGGTTTCACGTCAGTATGGCTGTGGTGGTTTGGGGGTCAGGTACATAAGACGAAGTTAGAACGGAATTCGGTAGGCACCGAGCGTCGGAATGGGTAGTGGGCTCAGCGCCGCATGTTGTAGGGGGGGTGGCGGAAAGGTGGGAAGGGATATCCGGCGCGGGGAGGGAGGGAGCCCTTCAGCGGAGCGCGCAGGTTGGCCAGATGAACGGGAGTTGGGCCCCCCAGCCTTCCTCCGTGAGGAGAGTGGCAGCAAGCCGGCAGGTAGTAAGGAAGGATGAGACGTGGTCAACGGAGGCACGGTCGAAAAAAACCAAGTGGAATTGAGAACCACTGGTATGTATCAGGTTCAGCGCTAGAGTTGGGGGATTGGCCTAGCTTGGGGGGAAGGTACGCAATGGCTGAGGAGGAGCTCTGTGGATGGACAAGACACGCTGCTCGAGTATAGGGGGGGGTTTTCGTGGTTAAAGCCAACGCAAGGAGACCTCGGAAGCCAACTGAACAGACAATGGGAGGCGGCGTCTTCTTGTCGCGACGAGCAAAGTGGGTGTTCAGGGGGTCAGAAAACTCCGATCGGGACGGACGCATAGCGGGACAGGAAATCTGGGTACCCAATTGTGGACGTTTGACTGCACAAGTGTATGTTGACAGAGTTTACGCTTGAGAATAACGAAGAGTGGTAGGGAAATTCGACAGGGGTGTTAACTGGAAGAAGGTCAGAATGGGGAGCGTGTCTGAAGAATTGTCAATAAACCCGGTGGGGGCGGGGAGTCCCGGTCAGTGTTGTAGGCGGGAGAGAGAAGAGAGAAGGTGAAGGGGGAGGCGGAAGGAAGTGGGCTAGAAAGGTAGTTGGGGGGGTACAAAGGAAACGAAAAGTGATGGTGGGGATGTATAATGGGAGTGGGGGTGGATAAAGGAGTTGAAGGGCTCCAGGGGAAGGGTTGGTTACGGGATGAGTGTAGGCAAGTGGGAGCGAGCAGGCGGAAGCAGGAGGGGGAGCTGGGGTGGTAAGGGGAAAGGAGTCGTGAGCGATGGTGATTCAGTTAACGCGCATTCCCAAATCTCGCTTCCTCACCGTCCCTTGGCCAAAGGCGAAATGAAAACGCCTGCTCCAACGGCGGTGGAAAGACAAACGATGGTAAAAGGAAGGGTGTCCATTTTGGGCCAGCACAACAGGAGGTCGAACTTTTCAACGGGAAAAGTTGGAAAGATCCGGCCAGGCCGTATGCAGTCGTAGAGCTCGACAGGGCAAAGAGTCGAAAAGACCAACTGGGCTTAAATTAAGACATCCGTTGCTCGATGTAAATAAACTGGTTCAACATAAACTCGAAAGGTCAACACAACTCCAGTGCGGAAGAGAGAGAGACTCGAAATACTTGGGAAAGACGACAAAGGAAGAAGGGAGGGCAAGGAAAGAAAGAGACACCGGCTTTACAGAGTGGACTTTAAAAGCCGAACAAGAAGGTTGTGTGAAAAGGTGGAAGGATTAAAACATCTTACTGCGAGTTCGGCAGGTAACTTATTTCGATGAAGGAGGGGTAAAAAAAAAAAGGCCGCCGCGCGGCCAAAGGGAACCGCTAAACGTCGTAATGACTAGACTCAAGAAACACAAAACCCGCTTTCCTGATATTTAATTAACGTATTTAAGCGCAAGCCCGCACGTAACCAAAAAAGAAAAAAAAAGCGTTGGGGACCTGAGGGACGAGTCCGGAGAAGTTATCTTCCTAACTGCGCTCACACAAAGGATGCTAGGGAAATCGATCAAACTTGCCCAGGTGGGTTACACAAAAGAAGTTGGTCAACAGAATGAAGCCATTAGAGATCCCACTGAGAGAAAAAAAAAAAAGGAGGAGGAGGCAAGGAGATGGATCTTAAAGAGGGAAACTTCAATATGGAAAAACGTCTTGGAAAGACAAAGGGGGTCCATCAATAAATCGCCGGAATTTAACTTTACACTATCAATCAGTTGAAATATAATTATCCGGACCAGGGTCAGGGAAGGCGCGAATGGATTGGGGCGCGGCCGGCAAGAAAGAATTCATACCATTCCTTCCCCCTCTTTTTTAAGACGGGTTGAGAGAAAGTAGAATGGTGGAAACGGTCAACGAGGCTGGGGTACCAACAACAAAACGGACAGGGCCGGAGAGGCCGGACCAAAGGAAAATCTCGTGGGGGAGTGGAGGGCCCAAACATAACAGGGAGCTAGGCGCGCAAAAAAAAGAAAGGTGGAGACGTGAGTAGCCAGTCTAAAGGGAGGGGAGTCAGATGTTCAGACAAAGAGTGGTAAAGAGCGTCGATCAAGAAAAGGGGTAGGGAGGGGTGCTTACATAAACAGGTTTATTGGGGGCGGCTCGTAAAAAAAGGAAGGGAAAAGGTGGGAAGATAACTTTCCGTGAAAAGGGGTGGTCAGGAGAACTACGCGGGTGCAAACTGAATCAAAAAGGAACATGACACGAAGGGCCGCCTCTGCCCTCAAAAAGGAAATAATTCTAAGTCCTTTAAAATGACTGGAAACCTCGATGCTTAACCCGGAGGGGCCAGGAAAAGTACGACAGACGTTGGCCAATTTGAAGGTTACGGTTAAGAAATAATGTCCCGAGGTCAAAGTTCCGCATCTGAAGGCAAGAGTGAAAAACGTGCTCCAAGAGGCCGCGATCATTCGCTCAGGGGAAAGGAAGAATCAAGAGGGGAGGCACGCACTTGACACACAAGTTCATCACACGGGACACGGGAGCCATGGGCCTAAACTTATAGAAATTGGGTCAACACCAGCACCAGGACAATTATAGACCAACTGAAACCCGTACATAAGAGGACAGGGAGTGGGGAAAGATGTGGCTTAGGAAGAAAAAAGGGAGGGGGGGATTTAGCGTGAGTTCTTCCATATATCAAAACACATTCAAAGGAAATAGCCCCCGCAGAGTCGGCAAAAAAGAAGACTGCGCTGGAGGAGGGAGCTGATGGACAGCGTGAGAGAGAGGCAAGGGGATGTGCAAAACCTTGAATAGTCCCCTTTAGGGAGTAAATTCAAAGGGTAAGTCTATTCCCCAGAGATACGAGGGTTTGAAGTTTTTCAGATGGACAGCACGGAAGGGCGAGCTAAGGGAAAGGAAGGGGAGTTGAACAGATAAAAAGAATCCAGCAAAGGCAAAAAGACCGAAGCATAGGAGACGGACAGGAAACTTCACCATCCTTTGCAGGAACCAGACGCCCTTCACTGGGGGAGGAAAAACCGGGCCTTGGCGTCGCAGGGGATGAGTGCTGGAATTACGTCTATGCCGCGGGCGCACCTTGTTGAAATGCGTCTGCGCAAAACGGCTGCAGATTGGGAAGGGACTTAAAACGATGTAACCTGGGGAGAAAGACGTGAATCATCTGGAAAAACACGAAAGTGGTGAAAATAGCGTGAATCAACCGTTGGGGAGCACTAAGGAAATTGGCCGGGCAGCAAGTAGACGAGATAGAGACCGCCAACGTCAAGATAAAAGAGCTATCAGGATTAGAGACGGGCGACCGACAAATCAGTACTAAATGACCCAATTTGAGATGGGGTTTTTCATGCTCAGACTACCAAGAACCTCATAAAGAGGAACGAGGGCTGAGGAAAAAGGGGAAGAAGTTCAATTTCAACAATTCATCGTCCTAAAAAAGGGAAAGCTTGGGTGGCTCTGGCGACTTACATTCATGTCGGAAAAGAACACGAAAACGTAAAGGGAAAATCGTAGGTCAACCAAACGAGGGGGGGGAGAGGGGCCGGCCTTAATCAAACTTTGCGCATTCCTTGGAAACCGAAGACGTCGGCAACGCAATGTGAGACGGAACGATAACGCCAACTGGGGGGGAAGAATCAAGGACTGGTAGCGCGGAATAGTTGTTGGAACACTCACCTGGTGGTTTGAAATGGGGGCCACACGTCCAACCGAAACTTGAAGAGGCCGCAGGAGGGCGGGT
>Ga0179593_1383987_pt1 | contig 11909 bp, 13 predicted proteins | sample CZODoug2_1_08_16_FD_185931 | JGI IMG/M metagenome (GOLD analysis project Ga0179593, IMG submission 185931) | Vadose zone soil fungal communities from Angelo Coast Range Reserve, California, USA - CZODoug2_1_08_16fungal (PacBio error correction) | ecosystem: Environmental > Terrestrial > Soil >...
CACTAAACCAGTGTATCCCAGAGTATCGGCGTAACCTGAAAGGATCAGAGTTGCCAACATTACGGATTTACGCGTAGAATCGCACCCAGGAGAGGAGGGTACTCGCTAAGACTGAGGGGATAGCGAGCAACAACAACATGGGGAAAAGTATGAGGAGATCGAGCAGAGGTAAGCAACGATCCCTCCAGTCGAAAAGGGGGAAGTCCCCTCTAAGCGAATCCGTAATGGGAAACCGAAGTGATGAATGTCAAGATAAGATGCTGGGAGCGGGGTTTTGGGCGATTAACGCCGGGAAGATCAGAGGAGCGCCAGACTCCTGTAAGAAGGAACGAAAGATTCAGGCCGGAGCAGCCGAGAACAGCGCTACCGGGGGACGCGGTGTTCGGAAGCGAGTTTGAACCGCTTGGCCGTACCACGGGGAGTATGGTTAATTCCGGGGAGTGGATGGTGACCTTGAGAGATCTGACAGGGAAATGCGCAGAAGCATGACCTGCAAAATGAATCATTGGATAAGCCGAAAATCAGAGGGGAGAAGTTCGGGGGAAGCTTATCTGTCATGAGGGGAGACTTCAAAAGAGTTCCTCCCAAACCCGGTACAGGAAAGGCAACTAGGGAGTCACTGTGGACATGAACCGTGGGGCTAAAAGGGAATTCCCGAGGGGATTGAATCTGGCTTCCAGTCAAAGGACTCATTCATGTTGTGGAACCGTAAGTGACGGAACTGGAGAAATCAGGTTGGGGGCCTGGGTGGAGGAGTAGGAAAAGAAGTCATTTCTCGAGTTTCTCTTGGAGGCTGACATGGGGTGGTTGGGTTCAGCAAGACGTAAAACAAATGCCGGTGTATTGGCACTGAAAATAAAAAGAACCCCACTCCTGGAGTAAAAAAACGCAAGGGCCGAAGACAAAGGAATACGGGGTCCGTGTTTGGCAAAAGCAAAAGGATAATGACGTTGAAACAAATCACGGTCGAGAAAAGGTGGAGTCAGGTGCGGGGAGAATCCTTGACAGAGCGTCAGCCGAAAGGAAAAAAACCAAGCTCAGACCGCCGGAAGAGGTTACTCTTTACGACAGCCGCAGTCGACCTGGATCATTGCACGGGGCCGGGTGATTACGGCATCGCGGGGAAAGGGGGCAAAAGGGGGGAGAAGTGTCGGCACCCTAGATGCCAATGGGGAGACGACGCTAAAAGACCGAAGGTAAGGCCGAACGGATTGAGCAATTCACAAGTTAAAAGAGAAACAGTTGGAGATGCAGCAAAGATTGGGAAGAGGTTCAACAGGCGTGAAATGACGCCACAGGCACTAGAAAAACAGACAGAGAAGGGAGAGAAATACAACCGAGGGTTTTGGCTGACCGATCAGACCTGGGGGGAAAAAAACTGCCAAATGAAGAAACGGCAGGAAAATCAGGATGGAGAAACCCCGTACCAAAAAAAAGAGGAATGCGTTGGGGTGACCGGGAACTGGGGGGAAAGGCTTCCAATAACCCTAGACAGAGGAAGCGGGTCAGCACCCGACATCGTCTGGGCGGGGAAAGGACAAGTCCTGGAATCTTGAATGGTGCATAAAGAGGGGGGAAAAAAAATCGAGTCTACAGCAAGGGGGACGCACCTTGGAAATGGGCGTGTTTGCCGCAAGGAGGGGAAGATGGTCCATGAAATCGGGCCAACTTCCTCATAAGGAGAGATCCTTATAAAAAAGACATCCATCTGAAGCAAATAAGGGAGGAAGGGGTAGAGAAACACGTTGGACGTCTTTCCGGGAAAAAACTTCTGGGACTTTGGGGGGAAAAAGTTGCGGTAGGACCTCAACAAGTCCACAAATTTGCTAAAGGGGCCCCTATATACGGCGAACGCGGCACCCAACCTCAGAACAATGCGAATTTCTGTGGAACGTCGGGGGGACAGCTTGGAGCCCTCGGAGACTGAAATATTAATCGGGTATCTCAAAACAACTTATATTAGAAAGATATAACCCGATCCATCGGGGATACGAGACGAGGGTACGGACAGCTCCAATGGTCCGAAATGATTTGTTGGGTGTTGGAGGGATCTCGTTACAGAGGAGGGGGGGTGGGGAAAGGCTAAAAAAAGCAACGGGGATCACCAATCTCTTTTGTGGGAAAGAACACTCTAACGGACGTACTCCTTAACGGAGGTGTCGACGAACTTTTGGGGGTCGCTAGGACTCAGCTCTGATGAAAGGGGGAGGAAAAAGTGATGAAAAGGTTCAAGAGGGCGGCAAAGACGAAGCAATACACGGTCGACACTTTCTCAAAAGGAAAAACGGTTCCGCACAACAAACTTACAAGTAATCAGAAAGACAGACGAGGAGGGGATATCTCTTCCAAAACAGAAAGGGATTTGGAGCGAATGGGCAAGGAAAAGGTTACTCACTCAGCTGTTCTTTGGAAGAAGTGAAAGGGATCACACCAGAAAGAAAGCTTTTCTTGCTTGGGTCCAGTTTTTGCATATCCAAAAAAAAAAGTGGAGAGTTATCTTCGGAGCCGAAAAGGCGTTTGCGAGAAACTCGGGTAAGAGGCACAAGCCTGGAAATGGTGAAAAAGAGCTGCGGGAGGAACGGGTGACGGAACTGACGCTTGCTCAAAACTCCTTTAGGCTGAGTAGGTGACGGTCGGAGACAAAACAATGGTCATCGCGGGGACCCAAAAGAAACAAATGAACTACTGATGGTACACAAGGAAGGGGGCTTTAAGAAGCTAAGGCAACGGACCGACCGGCGGTTCTGAGTATGGGGGGGGGGGAAGGACGGTCAATCGACACTGAGGATGCTCACACGAAATAGGGGAGCGAGAAATTAAAACCCTAAGGGGCGGTGGGGCAAAAAAAAGAAGGAGTTTCTTCTTCGTCGGAAGGGGGTGGGAACCGTGTGGGGCTCAAAAGCGACGACAAAACAAGAGGGTAGAAGTAGGTGAAAAACATCGCTGAGCAAGAGAACCCCCCCAAAACCCCCACCCAACCAACCCCCCAAACACCAAAAAACCCCAAAAACAAAAAAAAAACAACCCCACCAAAACCACAAACCCCCACAAACCCAACCAAACCAAAAACCCAAAAACCCCCCAACAACCAAAACCCCCCCCACCCCACAAAAAAAACCCAAAAAAGTTCGCAGGGAACGAAACAATCTAACACAACCTTGCTAGAAGGTGTTACGTCAGGACGCTTGGCTGCAGGAAGACCAGGAAAGAGGACGATATTAACCAGGTCAACAGGTCCTGGAAAAGTGAATCACAGGATACCGTCAGTGAGGGAATTGGGTCGGCCGGAGGAAGGCGCAAAATAAAAAAAGCATGGAAACTGCCCTTCTTCAGACCGCTGGGAAGTCCAATGGATTCCTGCTGAAATGCATCAACGGGAAGCATATCCGAAGATAAACAAGGGGCTGTTTCAAAACAATGCTCCCACTGGACGGGGGGGGGGGGCTCTTCACCTAACAACTGAAACACGGGGGAGGGGACTGGGAAATTCAGACGTTGAAGTCGGAAGTGTGAGGGTTCTGTCGAGGAACGTTCATCGCTCAGATCCCACATATATAGGTCTCGTTTTCTGGAGAGTGAGGGACGTCTCACCCAGGGAGGGAGGGAGGGAGGAGAAGAAATCTCGACGAACAACGGAGGGAGGAAAATCGCTATTAATAAATTCTGGGGGCCTCCTAAAGAAAAAATGGACCGGACGAGGGTGTAACGCAGATATATTCTTGGATCAATGGGGGGGGTGGAGACGGCCCCCAGAATCGCGCACAAAAACAGGACGACTATCACGGGGGAACACAAGCTAAACGGGGGTAGAGGGGGACGGCAGGGACAGGTCTATCGGCGGAAACAACGGGGGAGGGAGGTAAACCTTGCAAATGTGTTATGGGGGTGCTGGGAGGGATAGATAGCAAGCCGCATGCACATGGTGAAAAGCTCGAAAAGTCAGTTCCCGATGGGGCGTCAAATGCGTGGATCAGCCGACACCAAAGAACTCACTGGAAAAGGAGTAATTAATTACGGGTGGGCAAGTTGGAGTAACCAGCTTTGGTGTCCGCTTCGGCAAAGAAGCGGGAGTCTCAGCAAGGGGGGGAAAACGGACGGGGATTACATGGACCGACTAAGGGGCTTGTGGGAGGAGGGGAAAGATCAGGGAGTGGAACTCTGGGAGAGGAGGGGAAGGGGGGTGAAATTGGTTGTTTATCACGTACAACGGATGTCGGGGTGACGAGAGGAGCCCAAGGCTCCAAAAATTAAAGTCAGGAGGGTTGGCAAAAGCCAATGGACGGGTCAATGTGAAAAAAAACTGTTCGTCGGGGGTAGCGAAAAGACGGGCAGAGCGGTAGAAAAAGAAGACTGAAAATCAAAAAAAAGCGGTCGGGGATAAAATTTCGCAAGGGGCCGTGCCGTTGAGACCGTCATCTCCGAACCTGACTCCCGGTTGAAGGGGCGCTAAAGAGAAGGGGCTCGATGCCGACAAAAGGACCGAAAAGGGGAAAGTCACCAATGGCGCAAACAGGTGAGAAGCATCGGGGGGCGACCAGCGTGAAAAGAAACCACGCGTCAGCGATCAGGCGCGTCGAGACCAAACAGAAGGGAGAGCCTCAAAGACAATGAACGCACAGTAAATGAGGAGAACCGTAAACACCGTGAAGGCTCGGGGAAAAGTGTGCAGGAATAAAGAAAAAAACGTTCCCCGGCGCGAGCCATCCGACAGAAGTGCAGGCGGGGTAAAATTTAGGGGTGGACAGAAACAAGGGGGGAAATCAGGTTAACACATTTACGAGAAGGGTCCGCAGAGTCTGCCCAGAATCTCAAAGGGACAGTCGTGAATACGAGATGGGAAAAGGAACCGGGCTCTAAGGGAGGTCGAAAAACCGGGGAGATGAGGCCCCACTGCGATTGGGGGGGGGTAGTTGCGGGAAAGGATAAACGGGGGGAGGGTCCAAAATACTTCTAATCGTGACCAACCAACCATTACCGGGTGGCTGAAAGAAAAAGGGAGAAAAGGGGTACTATAAAACAGGACAACCTAGGGGAAAGGGATACTACAACAAAAGGGGGGAGGAAGAAGCCTATCATCGGGGGAGACCGAAGCTAACTCTTTCTAAGGTCCGCCTCCACAGAAAAGTGGGGTAATGGGTTTGTGCCGCGTGCCGGAGAAGGGAGTCGGATAGTGTGGTGCGGAAAAAACGGGATAAAAGCGCAAATGGGGGGGGGAACATCTCAGTTTTTCCGGAAGGGGTGAAAGAACTTGCCGGAAAGGTCCAAAGAAAAGTGAGCGAAGGGGGCCAGAGGACTCGCAAGAAGGAAGCACTGTTAGGAAACTGCTGTCGCAGACTCAGGATGGTCCCGCTAACGACTCTCATGAAGCGAAAAAGATGTCGGCAAAGCTTCCAGGGAGGGGGGGAAACCGAAAGAAGGGACAAAGGACAAGCTGGGCTGGGTAGCCACTTTCAACGGTTCGTTTTCCCAGTGGTGACGGAGAGGAAACACTATTGGGAGGGGGAAAGGGTTTAATCGGTTGATCGCGGCGGGGCTATCTTCACGACAGTGGAAAGAGGAAGCTTGGAACTGCTCAGAGAAACTGGAAGAAAAACCGTTGGGGGGCCGATCCTTCAAAGTGTCAGTCTGAGGGGTGATATAAAACTGTGGAAGGAAAATTGAACCGGAAAATAATTTTAGAGGGGAAGGGCCGTCAATCACCGGAAATGAAAAAAGGTCGATTGCAAGGCTGTCGCTCGAAAATTGGGGAAAGGGGGCGTGTGTCAGGGCTTCTAGGAAGGAGACTGGAAGGACAAGAAAAACGAAAGAAGCGACAGAATCTTGTTGAGAGTCCTTAAAAAGGGAGGTGGCCAACGCCGTACAATCCAGTAAAAGGACGGGAAAATGAAGGGGTGGGAACCCTGGGTTGCATATTCGGACCCATACGGATAAGGGTACGGGGGGGAAAAAGAGGGGTCAAAAGAAAAGAAAGAAAGAGGAGGGAAAACAGAAGGGGGTCAAAATACATCAAAAAAAACCAGGCCCCAAACCTGAATCACATTTGGACTCTTTACGGTTCCGGGGTCGCAGGAAAGAACTGGGAGAGACGAAAAGAGGGAACACGGTCTGGCCTGTAATGAAGTAAAAAAGGAAAGGAGGGGGCTATCCGGGAAGTGAGGGGGGGGTTACTGGGGGGGAGGAAGAAGGACATGACGCACTTTCAGATAAAAGGAATGCGTAGACGTGCTCTGTTATTAGTAAAGAGGCGGAAGTCAGGCGGTGCCATGAAGATCGTACCCTGTTTGCAGAGGGGAAACAATAACCGACTAACACGAACGTTATTGTACAATCTGCGAAAAAGGGGGGAACCGTATCGGGAAAAGGGTTTCTCTAGAAGAAGGAAGGGGATCGTCGGAAAATTGGGGGAAGAAGAATGCTGCCGGTTATCCATCGCAGACCAAACATGGGGGCCAAGCATACGCGCTGACCGTTCAGGAGGTTCCATGAAGGGGGAGGGACTCGGAAGGAACTTCGCACCAGGAAGGGGGGGAGTCTGCTGGAGAAAGAAAAGAGATGAAGGCAAACAACAAAAAAAGGGGAATAAAAGAAAAAATCGAGCTCTTAAACATCCACAAGAAGCGAATGGGTGCTACGTCCCCTACGGATCCGCTGGAAAGCAGAAAAGGTAGGGTTCTTGAAGGCGAGAAAGAGGGAGTTGATCCATGGTTGGGGAGACGAGGGAAAAGAAGCCGAATAGATTCCAAAAAACCACGTTAGAAAAGAAGGAGTAGACGCCGAGAAGATAACATCTCAACCACTGTGAAAGTTTCGCCGAGTTTACATAACACGGAAGAGGGGAGGGAAAAAAAAAATGGGTTCGCTTTATAAAAGTGGGAAAAAAAAAAGCTGAAAAAAAGGTGAATTGGGGAGGGGGAAGGGAGCTTGGAGAGCGGTGCACCTGAGGAAAGGCATTAATCAGACTCATTGGGAACTCACTTCAGAAGTGACCTGGCAGTTGACCTCTTGATCTTTGATGAGGGGAGAAGGGAAGAAGGTGTCCAAAAAAACATGGGATAAAAGGAAGGGCAACGGCTAAAGACCGTAGTTGGAAAGAAGGAAACTTTTTCGCAATACCCCTTTTCACGGGTGACAGTAGGAACATAGGTGTAATTGATTCCAGCCATTTTTGTAAGGGGAAAAGGGGAAAGGCTTAAAAAGGGGAAAGAAAAGTTGGGGTGAAGGGGGGGGGGTGGAGTCGTGAAAAGGCTCAGGTCTCTGTGATCAGAGGAATTGGGTGTGGGAACAGAAGGGGTGGTCATAAAAAGGAACACGTAGCCTAAAAATCTGTGGAGGAAAGACGAAGAGCACCACTCCGGGCGCAAACAAAAATTGCAGACGAAGGGGGGTGGCAGTTGTTTTGCAAAGCTGTGAAAAAGGAGGAGGGGAACGAACAATGATCTTGGTCTGAGCACACATGTTAGGAGGGGGGGTTAAGGAAAAAAGGAGGGAAGAGTCTAGAAAAAAGGAAGAGAACAACTCGAACCGCGGGCGCCTGACAATTGCAATCGACCTGCGCCTCGGAAAAGGACGAGAGGCAAAAACCCAACCGGTTTTAAGGGTGGGAGGCAAAAAGGAGGAACTTGCAAAAAGGGAAAAGCCCAGGAAGACCGAACGGTGCACAAGGGGAAGTTGAAAACGGGTGGAAAGCATTGGCCGGGAGGGGATGGGAACCGAAAGAGGTTCCGCGATACACCAGCGGAAAAATAGGAAAGTAAAAAAAGAGGGGGGGGCTATCTCCGCAAGGACCAATTAAAGAAGAGTTCTGTAACCTCCTTCCAAGTGAAATGAAGTGTAAAACGTGCAGGGGTTACCATTCTGAAAAAAGCACATGAGCAAGAAGGAGAGAATCGTAAAGAAGGAGATACGGAGAGTACGGTGGTTAAACTAGAAGGGCGATAAATCTATCCTACTCAGGTGACGCACATGAAGGGACGTCTTGGAAAACTCGTGAAGGAAGGGAAAGAAAGCTGGCCAAAAAGAGTACTAGAGAGAAATGGGAAAGGCGAACAACCGCCACTGCAAAGGAAAAACTGCGCATTTCGGCGATAACAAGGGGACGAAAATAGGGGGAGCTGTTAAAACACAGGGAAACTGTGGGTGAATAAGGTTGAGACCTAACAAAAAGGAAGAAATTGGCTCCTTCCGTAGAACACAACCCATTACAGGCACGGGGTAGGGAAAAATCAATCATCTTTACGTACCCCAAACGGAGAAGAAAACAGATTAGATCAGGGAGAGAAACACAACAAAGGAGGGGGAGGAGTAAAGAGAGATACCCGATACAGAGGGGTTATACTTATACTAGGTCCTACGTAAAGTAGGGCCGAAGTTTGTGGTAAGCCGCAAAAGGAGCTGGTCATGAGGGGTTGGGGTAAGGAGGGCCTCTAGAGGGAGCGCAAAGTTTTGGATATTGGGTTCGCTAAAACGAACGTTGAACAGAGGAAAGTGGGGGGGGGAAAGACACTCTCTTAAAAGTTTAGCGTAATAAGAAAGAGGCTGAGATGAAGTGAGGGCCATTAAGAAGAGAAGGGTATGAACGACGAATTTGGGCCATGACTTTCCGTTCCGAGGACAAGGACATTAGACACTTTTCTTCAATCTGTCACGAATCAAGAATGCGAAGAGAGACGCAACCACCTCTTAAAGAAAGAAAGGCATGACGCTGAAACTAGGAGGGGGGAGTAATCTCGATTGCAAGATTGCGAACCCTTTCAAAAAGGAACGGTTTAACAAGAAGGGAACTCTGGGTCTGGGGACGCAAAAAGGGGATGGAAACATGAATCCTGCGGCGAAATTGTTTACATGTTTTGTGCTCCCAAAAACCAAGGTGTGGATTGACTGGCTTAAGTTGACAGACCTCGGTTGAAGCAACTCTGGTAATCTGCAAGAAGGGAAAGGAAAGCGGCTGATCAGATAAAACTGTGGCCCGGACTTTTTTGGTGCATGGTGATCATAACACACACAAAAGAAAAAAAAAAGAAAAGAAAAAAAACTGGATTGACGGATCGTTAGTGACTCTGATATGAACAGGGGGAAGCTAGTTGGTAAGCAATGAACCAGGGTAGGAAGTTGGGAAGGCCGTAGAAAGACTTTCTCAGTCAGAGCTCCGGAGAAGGGCTGGGTCTGGTTGTTGGAAGGAAGGATGGTCTACGCTTAGGAGTGAGGTCTTCTAATAAACCGGGGGAAGAAAGGGTTTGCGCTAAAGAGAGGGGGGAGTCTAACGTCGTTGCAAAAAAAGAAAAAGACCGTCTTCTGGTCTTCGTCGGGGGGTGTTACGCCAGGAGGTGGGCTCATGAGGAATCAACCAGAAACAGGCATCGGGCTACGGGAAGGTAAAAGAAAAATAGGGGGACCCCCAGTCAGAAGAAAGAAGGGGGAAAAACTATACCTGCGCAATGTTGCACCAAATCAAAAAACAACCGGACAAAAAAGCTACAGGGAATGTCCTTACGGTTCAAATCCAAATGCTTCAGAAGCAAGGACCCCTGCACGATAAGGAGGAAGAAACTGCTGGAACTACGGGCTTGCGAACCAAGGGAGGAGGGAACAAAGGGGACGTTTCGGGAATTCTTTAAAGATGGGAGAAGGTGGGGGAAGACCAGACACATGCTGAAGCATGACAGATACATCGCTTCCTAGTCTTAGACAGTTACGGCTTCTCAAATGTCTAACATGATTGAATTCAGGAAGAGGGGGCTCATGTAACACAAGAATACGTAAAAGTAAATCCCATCGCAAGCAGGTGAAAACCCACTTATACGACTCACTAGACTCCTGTATAACCGCCGTTAAGGGCCAGGATTCACAGAACCAAAGCAAACCCCAGGGGAGGGGAGTTCTCTTCGAGGGGAAAGGGCCGAATCGTCAGGGAAGGAGGGGTAAAGTGTATGAAAAGATTCAAGTCTTGGGAGAGATAAAAAAAATTGGAATAGTAATCGATACCCAAATACGAGACGGTTTCAACAATGAGGGGTCTATGATAGGAATAGAACCATTCTACTGGGATCAGTCCTTCTTGGGAGAAGAGCTCTGAGAGAGAGAAAAACAACACACGGGGAGAGACGCTAGGAAGATACATAAAGACAGGTAGTCGAACTTGTGCGACGACAAAAAGACGAGAAATACTTGGTAAACAAGAGACGGAATTGTCAGGTTACCTCTAGAAAATATATGGATCAATGGTTTTGGGAGAGGATTATAACTCAGGAAGATAGATCAACCGCGCCAGACAAAGGGAAAGAAAGGAACGACGAAAGCACGTCGAAGGGGAAGAGAAAAAGAGCTACCTTGTCAGAAGGTGTTATACGACGCTTGAAAAATAACTGCGCTTATAGGCGTCAAACGGGTTCTAAAGTGAGAGGGGGAAACTTGCACACCAGGTTGGGTATGTCCTTATCTTAGTGATGGCCAATTCGAAACGCGAAACCTGCAGGAGCCAGTAATCCTCAAGGATAAAACGGAAACCCTGGGCAAGGACCCGCTGGGAGGTCATACTCAGTCCATTCGACGGATGTGCCAAAACAGAGAAACCCTCATCACTTGAAAGGTAAAAACGTCAACTTTCCGATTACAAGGGTTTCAGCAAGACCGGGGGGGGAGGCAGAGGGGAAAAAGGTGACGATTAGGACGGAAGAGGGGGACCTTGAAAAACCATGGTGCCTGAAACGGAAACGGTAACACTGGTCCTACTCGTGGGGGGCCTGGTTTGGGAGTTGACGGGAAAATATAGGAGAAGAGGTGGATTAAAAGGGTATCATCTGACTGTGTAGTTTGTTGAAGAAGAAGGGGAAGATACCAGGGTAGGCGAATCCAGAACACAAAGAACGAAAGGGAGGGAAAACGACGTCCGAATAAGAAGAAGTTGGGAAAGGTTTGGCAAGCCAAGGGGGAAGGTTTAACGCCAACGATCGTGTCGCGCAAACGTGGGGAGGCAGGTGGAGACGGGGGAGAGCAATTCAGAGTTCGAGCCGCCCTTAAGAAAAAAAAATCTAAAACCAAAAGGAGACGCTGAATGCAGCCCCTTGCAAAGAAATCATTTACGGTGCCGTTTGAACGGCCGGCATTCGAACAAACCGGGGAGGGAGAAAGGTTGAGGGGGAGGGAACGGAATGACCTTGTAGATCGCGACCTAAACGCAACACAGCCGAACGGGAATTTGACCTGCAAAACCACGTCCGGGGAGGCCACATTGTTTCGACTAGGGGAGCTTGGCCGCGGGAACAGCGTGCAGAAGAAAAGGAGGAGCGAATCAACCGCTGAACTCCGATAAGGAACAAACCTATGGGGGGGGGGGAGAAGAGAAGAGAAAAACGGGAAGAAGAAGCACAAAAAAAAGGATAGTGGCTGCTTGATTATCAGTTCAACACCGTCAGTACAAGCCCAAAGCGTGCAATTAGGGGAAAAAAGTGACTGGTGAAAAAAAGGTAAGGCCCAACCTGGCAAAACGGAGATGAGAAGAGAAGGCTGAGGTCGCAACGGCAGGAGATAATCGGTGGGTCGATACACTCCCCGGATGAAGGCGACAGCATGTGGGAAACAACAGGGCGGCCGGAGTTGCAGCCCGGAGGAAAACGAGGAAAAAACTCTGACGAAATGAGAGTCTACGAAGAGTCAACATGGAAGCGGCCCAAAAAGCCAAGGGGGACTAAGAAGCAAACGACTTTTGAGGTAGAGATGAAAAGTGTAACATAAAAAAAAACGAGGGGATTGGTCCCGTGTCGGGCTCCAGAACCACAGATCCCCACACTTTGCGACCGGTCCGATAGAAGGAGGAACGGCGGCACCAACAAAGGAAAAACATACAAACGCTCGTGGCGAGGAAAAAGGTAGGAAATGGTCGTAGGACAGCAAAAAGGAAAATATGAATGGGT
>Ga0179593_1391849_pt1 | contig 11909 bp, 12 predicted proteins | sample CZODoug2_1_08_16_FD_185931 | JGI IMG/M metagenome (GOLD analysis project Ga0179593, IMG submission 185931) | Vadose zone soil fungal communities from Angelo Coast Range Reserve, California, USA - CZODoug2_1_08_16fungal (PacBio error correction) | ecosystem: Environmental > Terrestrial > Soil >...
GGGGAGAAAAAGGGGTCTACGAAGGGAACAATTCTCTTATTTTGTTGTGGTTGTCAAATACCAGCCAAAAAAGGACCGGGAGGGTGACAAGGGAGGGACCGGGTTGGGAAGGCAAAAAAAGAGCCAAGAACAACAAAAAACCCAAAATACTGGAGGGACCTGTCAATAAGAAAAAGGAAAAAAAAGAACGCCAATATGGGGAAAAAGCCCAATACCGAGGGGTCAAATCAAGAAATCGGATTTGCACTGTAGAAAAAAAACATAAACGACCCTCAATGGGAAGAGGGGAAGACTGGAGGGGCGGGGAAGAAAAACCGGTGGTCACCATTGGCCGATCATTCGCCTTGATGCGACAAGGCGGGAGAATGGAAAGGAAGGGGGGGGGGGGGGGGGGGGTACAAAAACTGGACTTGGACGGAAATCAACCCCGACAGGGATCCAGGCACAGGCCAAGGGAAACAAAACACCACGGGAGTCAAAACCTGGGTACAGGAAGGAGGGAGAGGAGTTTGAGGGAGACACGCCAAGATACATTGCCCTCGTGTGATCCGGCCTGCCCCGAAAGGGCGACGGGGAGAAAAGAGGTTGATGGGTTTTCAACGAAGAAGGGGTGGGAAACGGGATGCCGACAGCCATTCCAGGGCTCGGGGTCAGAAACGAAAAAAAGCGGCGCGGGGGCACTATGCAGATACCCCCTGCCCCAAAGGTGAGGAACACTGTGGATGGGGGGGGGCGATCCGAAAGGGAGCAAAAGGGTAGGTGAGACGGGACAGCGGCCGTGAAGAGCTGCATGGGTCGAAGAAACCGGACAAAGACGGGGGGACGCACGTATGAAAAGGACCAATCAAACCCAGATAGGGCCGTCGGGTGGAAATTGACAGCGGAAAACAAAAAACAGAACGTAAGGGGGAAAAAAATCGCAACCGGTCGAGACAAGAGTGAGGAGTGCCTGTACGGGGGGCCGGGAACTGGTTGCTTTTGATAATACGAAAGAGGCATTTACGGTACGCTCCTGTGAGGGAAAATACGGAAAAAGGGGAGAAAGAGAAAACATTGGGAGTAGCACGTCCCGCAACCGCCCCAACAAGGCACTAAGGAAAGGTTAGAGGGAGGGCGGAGGGGAAAACAAAGGCGGGGGGGGGGGGGGGATGTGGGTAGGCTGGGATATACAAGTGGGACGACTGGCATCCATCATAATCTTGTGTCTTCGCCGACCTCCCGAGGGAGGGAGGGGGGTCCCGGGGGTTTTGCCCGGAGGCTGACGATGGTTTGACTCCGCCATAAACAGGTCACCACGCGGTATAGTTAAAAAACTGTGAAGGGAGGAGGGAGAGGAGATCACTGTCGCGGAAAAAGAAAAAAGTCCGCAGACGGCAAGGAATGCCTGACGTTGTAGGTGGGGAGTAATCGTTGAATGTGATTGCGAAGCTGGGGGGGCCCGCAGAAAAACATACAGGACCACGACGCGTCGCCGGGTGGGCTCGTAAGACCAAGGGGGGGACGATTTTACCCAATGGATCGCAGCCCATCTATGTTCCGCCAACCAGGGGGGTTCGTGCCACGGCTCACATCGCGGGAGGAGACCTCAGCGATGACCACACCGGTCCGACAAAAATGGGGTAGGGAAAAAAATGACGAAAAAAACAAACGGCTAAAGAAAAAACGTCCGGACAATCGGCGACTTTCTCGCGGGGGGGTGGGGCCGGGGGGGCCTGACGCAAGGCTAACATGACGCTATAGCCTGACGCCGCCAAACAAAGGCAGGGAGTTGTAACCGGGCGAAAAAAACACTGCCCCCCCCTGCCAACTGGCTCCTAAAAACGAACCACGGGAAAAACAAAATTCAGAATCAAAAAACAAAAAAAGGGGGAAGATGGACGGAAAAGAGCAACGCTAGAGTTGGGGGTGTGGGTCGGATGGGGACTTCGGCGGGGGGCCAGGGGGGATGAAACGACCTCAAACCGAGAAAAAAAAACCAGGAAGAAAAAGAAGCAGTCACGGAAAAGCACCACATGCGTCACCGTCGCAAGGGGGGCAACAAACCACTCTCAGCAAAAAAAAAGGCAGAAAGGGACTCGGGGTATCAGAACCTTTCGACTCGGTGGTAAAGACAGCGACCGCAACACTCCCGGCACAGAAAAAAAAACCGGGGAAGGGGAAAAACAAAGGAAGGGGGGGAAAGAGGAAAACTGGGGTTCAAAGAGTCGGCAGAGAATTGGCTATCTTTCCCAAACCACAGAAAGCAACTAACCAACCAATCAAAGCAAGGGGGATTACAAGAAAAAGAGTGGAAGGAACACGCTTGAGGGGCCGCAACAGCGGGGGGAGAGAAAGGGAATTTTCGACTGCATAACTATCCTACGGACTGGGGGAACAAGAGGGAAAGAGGGGGGAAAGAAAAAAATAACCACCGGCCACCCAGGAGAAAAAAGACCGAAGATAACCCTAAAAAAAGGAGAACGTGACAAAACCAAGGTAGAACAAATGCCTCTACAGAAGAACACCGGAGTCAAATGGAATTCACCATCCTCTAACCAAGGCGGGACCAAAACAAAAGAAAGGGAAAGACCGTCGACTGGGAACAAGGGAAAAAAGAGTTCCCTCAACCCATCGGTGCCAAATGTTTTCTCAGGAGTGCATAAGGGGAGGGGGGGGGCCCGCGAAGAGCGTAAAAGTGAAGGTAGACAAAACACGATCAAATGCAAGGTTCACCCTTCAATAGCTATGGCTAACTGCATGACAGGGGGTCGACAAAAACAAGGAACGAGGGGCGTGCCATTGCGACACAGTATCCAATCCGGCCTCAATAGGTTGACTAAATGAAAAAAAAAAAAAAGGGGGAACGGAGGAAAAGAAGCGGACAGGTGAACGGTCAGGAACAGCCCGGCAACTAAAGAACGCGTCGGGGGGAAGGGGGAAAAGTGGCATGACACGGAGAAGTCACGCCAAAATCAAAAACTGCCGTCGGCCCGACGTAAAAACCGGGCAAAGACGCAAAGCTGTTCCAGGGGAAACCCAGGAGGGGGGGAAGAAAAAATGCATTGAGGGGGGGGGCAAAGGGCCAATACCAAAACCGGAAAGGCCTTGAAAATCAAAGGATGCTAATGGACGGTCAAAAAGTCCCAAGGAGCGCGCGAGCAAAAAAAAAGAGGAAATATCGGTCGAGCCATTTTCACTGTGTGCCAGGGACGAAAGGGGAGAGACCTTGCAAAAGAACTTTACTTTCACTGAAAACGGCAAACCCGGCCGGGACCAGAAGTCGGCGGCGCAAATATCGAATCGGTCCGTGGGACAAAGGGGGAGGGGGGAAAAAACATGCGGAAAGTGAAAAAACGAAAAACCAGAAAAGAAATTGGGATCAGAAAATTTTTGTTACCGTTTGGAATGGGGGGGGGGAAAAACCAAGAATGGGGTCGGCAGGGGCGACCAGGGGGAAAAAAGGACCGGGCACCAATAAAGGAACTCACCAACGGTGTTTACTGGATAAGCCCCGGTCAATGCCCGATTACAAGGGGGGGGGTGGGGTCAACAAAAAAAAATAAACTCTCGAGGACAAAATCCGATAAAGGAGAAGTGTCGAACATGCAAAGGGGAGGGCGGGGGGGAAAAATATCTTTCAAATCCATGTCAGGGGGGTTCGAAAAGGGGGGGGGTGCTTTTGGTCCCTGGCAACTTTCCCATCCATACCACGCCCCTGGACAACTATCAATGGATAAAAGGGCAACCGTCGAGAGAGAAGGGGGGGGCGGGTTTAGCTGGGACCCGGCGGAACAACCCCCGAAAAAGCTTTTGGCAGCTTACTTGGGGCGCGGAAGAGTTCGGGGAGGTTTGGCAATCAAATGACTACTACAATCGAGAACATCAAGTCTATCCGAGACAAATAAAGGAGGGAAGGGGAAGGGGGGGCTGTGGCGACGAAGAAAGCACCAAAACAGTCGGTAGTAGAAAAAGAGAGTAGAGCTCGTCCCCCAACCTTTGTCCCATGACCCGTTTATGGAGAGGAGGCCGGTGATGTGGAGAGATGTAAAGATGCGGGGGACCGCCATCCTAATTTTGCCGCCGAGATCAGCCCCAGCCAAAAATGTGACGTCGGGCAAAAACGGAAAAACGAAGAATGGAAAAAAAAAAAAAGGGAAGGTCGATGTAGGTTGCGGGGGGGTCTGGCTTGGGGGACAGGGCCGCAAGTGATCAGCCAGCCGACTGCCTCTGACGCGCATGGAAACTAGAAGGGAGAAGAAGTCGTTCATCTTTTTCTACAAAAGGCTAAGAATGTTTTCACAAGGTTGGTTGACCCAAAAACATACATTCTGGGTGGGCATCGTGGGCGCAAACGGAGTAGGGGGACGAGGCGCGTCTGTTTTGTTTTGTTTTTTTTCTTTGGGTACCACACCACGCCCTCCCCCCCAACCCACCCCCCGACCCCCCCCTCAACCCGTAACCACCCCCACCCCCCCCCCCCGTCAACCCCCCCCGACACAGCCCACCCCCGTCAGCCCCCCTCCACCCCAGCACCACACCGCGCCCCCAACCCCTCCCGCCCCCTTCGGACACCCCACACCCCCCCCACCCTTACCGCACCCTAAGAAAAAAAACGTCGTTGCGGGGGGGAACCGGCCTAACCCCCCAGACCGATACCCAAAAAGAAACCCCCCGGGACGGGCCCCCCAAGGGCCTGGAGGCCCCTGCCCTCCCGTAGAAGAAGATCCGGCACTGGACGCAGCCCCCCTGAGGGGAGGAAAGGGCCGAACCAGGGAGGACGACCCTGGGGTCCGACGGGCATGGACCCCGGGGACGCACCGGGGGGTCCCCCAATGAGATTTTTAGGGGGCCACACCCGCGCCCCCCCGGCAGCGCAAGAGCACATGGGGGGGCCGTGCGGGAGCTTAGCCCGGGAGGGCCTGGGGGCGGGGGCCCTCCACCCGGGCAGTGGAAATCCAACCGGTCCTCGGCAGGAAAAGGAGCGCTCACAGTCCCCGAGGGTCACACTCCCCCCATCCCCCCGTGGCGATGGGCGCCCCCCCCCATGGGATCCGCACCAGCCACACCCTGTCCCCTCCCGGGCCCAGAGGAATTAATCCTCCACCCCCAGCTCGGGGGGAAAGGGACACAGGGCGGGGGTGCCGGGCTGCGCAGGGATCAACGACAGGCCCCCATGACCCCACGACCCCCCCCCCGTAAGCCCAGGACCCCGGCGAAAAGTAACTTAGGGGATGAGCCCCTAAGGAATGGCCGACACAGCCCAGATGGACCACCCCCGCCCCCCGGAGGGATTGCCAGTGCGGGGCGGATTCCCCCAGGCCGTTGGGAGCCCGCAGGAGTGGGCCCCCCCCCCCCGGCCCTCCCGAGCGCCCGGAGACCAGGGGGGTCCCTCGCGCCCGGTCGGTGTGGCAGGCCCGTCAGATGTGTGGGTGGCATAGGGCTGCGACCCCACTGGCCCTGAACCCGCGCGGGGGCACGGAGGGACCGACCCTTGGGGGACCGCCGCACCCGGCGTGCCGGGGGCGGGCCCCGCGGCCCGCGCTGAGAAATGGTGATGGGGGGGGGGGGGAGGCTCGGAGGTCAGGGGAGCATATCTGGAGACCCTGCGCCCCAAGGAGAGGTGATACGGGCACCACCACGCGCGCGGGAAACGGGGGGGAAGAACCTCCCCCGGCCCGGCCGTGAGAAGGGGGGGTACCTCCCCGGAAGCCCCCCACGTGGGGACACAAGCCCGGGATGGTACCCCCGCCCGGGCCCCCAGGGTCCCCCCCCCCCCAGCAGAACGGGGTGCCCACCCCCCCCCGGGGAGACCCCCCCTGGGGGGAGAGGTGAGCGAACAAAACACCGAAACAGGGAAGGTACTGGGGAGCCCAAAACGGTGTAAATCCTTCAAGTACCAAACAAAGAGTGGAAACTCAATAACGAAAATGCAAAAGCAGGTAAGAGAGGAAGGAGGGTTTGCGGGGCACAGAAAAAAAGACAACTTTTGTGGACCAACTTGTGCGTGCAAGTCTCGGAAAAAAAAAAAAGGGACACGTCCGAATGAGGAAACTGGGTGTGGCGGGGGGCCGGAGGGCTCGAAAAGCCCAGCCCGACCAGGCCGCTTCCGCTAACGACACAAGGCCAGTGGGGAAATCTCAATGGTAATCGCGGTGGAAAGGAAAACCAGGGGGGCGGGGATATCGTGACGGAGGACCTTCCTCTCCATAGTCATTTTTCAAGGTAGGGTGGAACGGCTCAGACATGGTTCAAAGTCGAAAAAACTCGCAACGGGAACACGCTGGCGTGGTCCAAAACGACGCAGCAACATTTATTGTTTTCAGAGATCCGGAGGCAATGTGGGTGCCGTGGGAAACGAGAATCGGGCGTAGGTCAAAAAAGGCGATTGGGGAAACGAATCCATTTCAAATACTATTTGTAAAGGGAAAAAGAAAAAAAAAAGAGTGAGGGTATTGGCGCTTAGACAACCAAACAAACGAAACGAAAAAAAGGTGCGGCGTAGAAAAACCCTTCAGACAGCTGCGCATAGCGGACTTGGATCTTGTAAAAAAGAGTACAGGAAGGGGAAAGATTAGGGCGGGGGACCAGACGGATGCAAAATGAACGGGAAGAAGCGGGCACCGCAGCGCCACCAGGCAAAATTCCTTGGGAAAACAAAGGAAAGATAGGGAAAAGGGCGGGAAGGAGGGGAGTCACACAGGGGGGCCGGTGCTTCCCATCAGAGATAGCGTAATGTAGACCGGGGCCGCAAAGCAAGCCGCGGTGCAAAAATGGTGTGAAAAGAATCGCGAGGTGGGTCCCAGCCCCACATACACGTTCGCCCCCATAGGGGGGAGGATACGACTGGATAGCCGTGAAAAGGAAAAAAAGGTTCGGCGGACCGCCAACCGCCGAACGGCAACTTGAGGCAAGGGACAGGTAGGGGGGTAATTGGGGGGTTTTTGGGGGCTGAAGGTGAATTTCAAAATTTGCAGCCTCGTCAGCAAAGCCCTCTTTCAAAACCGTGCTGATCAGGCTCGACCACCAAAGGAAGAGACACAAATACAGAGCATCAAAAGGTTCAGAGAGGTTCTTGCGGCGGGTCAACACAAGCGATAACCTGTCAGGTAATCGATAAAAGACAAACCGGTCCGACCGTGTCGATAAAAACTGACCCTGAAGTCGCAAATAGTCAACGTTTGGGGGAAGAAGAATTGGGCCGATGAAGCGCTTATATGGGGGGGCTACGCGAGGGCATCTCTGGGGGAAAAAGGGGGAAAAAACCAATTCCCCAAAAATAAACACCAGGAAAAAAAAGGACGCATCAGTCTCTAAAACAAACGACACAAACTTATGTATAAAAAAATATATTCGGGAACAAAAGCGGAATGAAAGGGGGGGGGGAACTGGGGGGGGTGAACAAGACGCAAAAAAGAAGCCCGCGGGCCGGGCCTTGTCCATCTGTCCCCCGAAAAACGCGTCTCGAAACAACAACCGTCTGTAAAAGGTCGTAAAAAGATGGAACTTTAGTTGGGGGTACGCCTTTCGCGAGGGGTAAGGAGAAGACCGGCACTGAAGGAATTTACAGCCAAGACGGAAACATGAGTGATAAACAAACGTGGGGAAGGGACCGCAAAACCGCAAGCTCGTTGGTTGCAAAAGGACAATAACGCAAGACGAGAAAAAAAAAACTACCCCATAACTGAAAACAGGGACACAGTCCTTTCCCTTGCGCAGGACGGTCCCCGCCCTAAAACGTGACTGGAATCAAATCAAAAAAAAAAAAACACCTGTAAGCGCAGAACAAGAGAAAAAAAACCAGAGAGATGGCTAAATGGTCAAAACCGAGTTTTACCGGCGAAGGGGGGGGCCACAACAAGGGGGACCGCAAAAACCACTTCATGAGCGTGGGCGTTCGCCGCTACAATATCCCCCAGGAAAAGAAAGAATAGGAGTTACCGTCAGGGGAATACACGAAGAAACAAAGAGACGCCCCAGTGTGCCCTACGGCCATAAGGGCCTTCCGTGTGAAGGTGGACGCTTTAAAACGCGGAAGACCCAAGGGGAGAAAGGAGGGATAAGTCAAAGTGGGACGCAACCCCCGAAAGAGAAAAATGAAGGATAGGCTCTGGAGAAAAAAGGAATTCCCGAAAAAAAAGGGAATCAATGCGAGAAAGGGGACCGATCTGGGGTGAGACGAAAACCCATCGGGTCGGCTGAGTGTGGGGGAAACCTTCAATCACTCTCGGCCGATCCGCGGTGGGGACACAAGGAAAATTAAAAAAAAAAAACAGGCCCTGCGAATGGCCCGGGTGAATTCGAAGGAACCATCGCAAGTCGGACGCAATGAAAAGGAAAATGCAGCCCGCGGACACAACGATTCACTAACAAGAACCAAGGAAAGGAACGGGGAGGCCCAGCAAAAAAGCTTCCCCGAAAAAGATCAGTAACAGGGGAAACATGCAAAACAAAGAGGGTCTTCGGGGGAAATTGTAGGAAAGGAAGGGCGGCATCACCTCCTGCAGGCGCAGAACCCAAAATTAGAAGGCCTGGCACGAACGCCGAACAGGGAATCAGCAATGCGCGAAGGCCTCAAAGCGGTGCCAACCGGGGAAGGTGGGGACAAAACTAGCCGAAACGGGACCGTGAAAGGAGCGTTGTGCTGGCGAGGGAGCGAACCGACGGCCAGCCAAAAAAAGGACGAAGTCGGCATCTGCACTCAAATGATAAAGAGGCCATGGGGGGACAAAAGGTGGGGGGGAGGGGAATGCCAACTATCCATGACATCGAGTAAGAGCGGGATTGGAGCAAATCATGGAGTGACACAGGGAAGCGGGGGGGGTTCATTTCGAACGCACTTTCATTCCATCGACAAGGAAAGGAGTACTCGCATCGGGGTTTATGATCCCCCGGAAAAATCCGACGGCGCTTACCGTAAGCGTTTCAAAACACTATCAACAAAGAGATCGACTTAAAAAAGAAAGGAAAACGCGATGGGTAGGGAACAAGGCGAATGAGCATAGGGGGGGGGGGCGTCCACCCCGCGTCAAGACCCAGGCGTTCAGGAGCGGGAAAGGGTAAACAACCAAGCACGAAAACCCGCCACGGGGGAAAACTAATCCCACCGCCCCGGGCAAAGGATCACATCTTAGTTGCTAAAAAAAAAAGAGAAAAACAAGAGCAGCAAGACCGCCGTGCGGGCAACGAGGGGCTGATCTCAGGGCGAAACTTCCGAGGCTCGTGCATCAAGCGGAACGCAAGAAAAACGGAGACAACAAGGGGGAGATGAAAAAAAGGCATGGGCCAGGGGGGGCGACGGGAAGCGCCCGAAAGAAAAACAACAAAAACAACGGATGAAAAAAGGCTAGACGGGAAAAAACACAAAAAAATGGACCATTGCCGGTAGGGTAGCCCCGGGGGGGGAGCCGTTGTGTTCTCAAAAACATCAATGCAAAAGGCGGAAACCTCCAAATAAACAGCGCCCAGGGTTACAAAAACTGACACAGCCTTAAGAAGTTGGGAGTCAGGAGGAGGCATGACCGACCAACTCAGTAAAATACTGAGAAGGAAAAACGGGGGTCGGAAAGAAAAAGGAACACGGAGGGGGTCGGGGCCGGCGGACCTGAGTTTTCCGGGGAGAAAAGGTGGTTTTTTTGGTGAACATTGGCTAGAAGCACAAAAAAACACTAAAAGCAAGCGGCCAGGCGCAGCGACACAAGATCAAAGCTCTCACTGGGTCGACCACGCAGGGGGTGTGGGTCTTTCCTTGGATGTTGGGAGAAAAGTTTTAAAACGGCACGTTGGGTTTGACAAAAACTCGGTGGGGTCGCCCGGCTGGTGGGGGAAAGGGGGAAGTAAAAACCGAATAGTATTTGTAAGGAAGAACTGGAAGAGATAGGTCAAAAAAATGCAATGGCAGGGAAAATTGCTCGGAGAAAAACAAGCAGGGGGCTCGTTTACTCAAAGGGGGGGGGGGAGGGGAAGCCAAAACTTGGGGGAAACAAGTGATATTTTGGTAAGCATCTTAGATGCACACGACACCCCGAAATATCCTTGGCAATATTGGGGGTCTAGGAATCCAAAGACGAAAAGGGCGAACCTCACGTGTGAAAGGCAGTGACCAAAGCCCCTTCGCCGGACGGCGGTCTGAAAAAAAGCTGGGAAATGGAAGAGGTCGTGCGGCAAACACCCGACGGCGCCAGCAACGTTTGAATGGTTTTCCCTACTCCTGGGGTTTTTAACGAACGCCCGTCGGGAGGGGGGTTCCATGGAAGGGACCCCTCTCAAAAAAAAGGTTAGGGCAACCCAGGTGATCACCCCCAGGTGAAAGCGGGGGGGGGGGCAGAGGGCGGTTCCGGCGGGGGGAAAACTCGCAAGTTTCCTTTTCAAAAAGGGACATTTAATTTGGGGAGTCTTGGTGAAAAAGGGACCGGACAGGGAAAGGTATCACGCGAAAATCCAAGGCGTACATTCAGGCATAGATTGAAAGGATCCGTCAGCACACCATCAAGAGGAGGCAGGGGGGGGGTTTGAAAAGCACCGGCAAAGATCGTGGGGGGCACCCATTGGTAAGGGGGTGAAAAGCGTCATCCCCAATCCTACAGGTACACAGAGGGAATACTGCCGCAAGAGTAAACTGTAAGTGGCCAAAAAAGGGGAAAAGACCGCGTGGCATCGAGGGACAGCAGCGTGGGAGGGACAAAATCATCACAAGTGGAAGAAATGGCCGTGGACGAGTAAATCCCAAATTGAAGGGAAAAATAAAAATGGGGGTGCGAAGGGAGTCGAACCGACAACAAAGGAAAACGGAAAAAAAGTCCCGTGCAAAGTCGTATGGCATGGGCAGTAGGATGTGGATCCGTAACTTGAGCACAAAAAAAAATCAGCAGGGTAAGCGTGGGTAGCCGTGGCGACATCGGAAAAACAAAAAAACCGCCCACCCAAGTAGCGGGTTCGTCCCGGGGGTTGAAACCCGTCGCTTTTAAATAGAACAGCCTGGGGGAAAAAGAGCTACAAACCCAGGGAGGTGGGTCTTGACTGCAAGGGACTGAAAAAGGCGGAATGCCAAAATGTCGGGGTGGACAAAAAAACGGACCGCCGACTCTCAATACACTATGGTCTATAACGGGGCGAAGTTTACGCGCAAAGGACTAAAAAGGGGCCGCAATAAAAACCGACCACTGCAGCGGCAAAAAGCACCAAGAACACACAGGGCGGCGGGCCGTGGAGACCCCGGAAAGAATGCCCGCACGGGTTAGGAAACCAGAAAAAAAAGGGCGCTCCACGGGAGGGGGGTAAAGTGGCGCGTGCAGGGGGGCCCACGTCCGCGAGGGATTATACCCGACGAATGACAGGCAAACCGGTGCAAGAAAAAAAAGGGTCGAAAAGTACAAAAGCAAAAAACAAAAACCGGACAACGTAACCGTCGCATGTGCAGGGAAAAGGGTGTGGTGTCCGCCCAACAGCTCGGTGTGAGGGGTGCTGACGCATGGAAAATGACAAAGACGAGCTTAATGTACGGGAGGTTGGATGACTAAGGCGGGAGGGTGGGGTCACGCATGCGATGCCACAAAGCAGGGGGGACAACCAACGAAACCATCCTCAATTCCCTCCATGAGCCATCACCAAAAAACACAAGAAGGGAAAAAAGCACACGACGGGGGAACCGTTTGCTTAAAAAGCGAACTCCGGTAGGAAGTGAGGGGGGATGGGGATTTGGCGGGTAAAAGACAATACAGAAAAACCGCAAAAAAACACATCAGCCCGCAGTGGTAAGGAAATTGGGCTCCGTAAAAGAGTAGGACAGTCAACTAAGGGAAGAAGAATCGGGGGTAAAGGGACCCTAAACGAAAACAACCATTGGTCCGCTGGCCACACAAAAGGGGTGATGGGCAAACGTCGCCGACGAAAGGTTTGAAAAGTGCGACATGGGGGGTAATAGAAAGCCGCTC
>Ga0179593_1409516_pt1 | contig 11909 bp, 16 predicted proteins | sample CZODoug2_1_08_16_FD_185931 | JGI IMG/M metagenome (GOLD analysis project Ga0179593, IMG submission 185931) | Vadose zone soil fungal communities from Angelo Coast Range Reserve, California, USA - CZODoug2_1_08_16fungal (PacBio error correction) | ecosystem: Environmental > Terrestrial > Soil >...
GGGGCAGCCACACCGGTAAGGGAAACCAAAAATGAAGCAAAAAACAAAGCCGGCCCTCGGGCCATGGGTCGTTGTGGCACAAAGAAAGCAAAAGCCTCATCATAATATCGGTCAAACCAGGATAGAAAACGAATTTACGCCAAGAGAAGCCTACCTCGAGAGGGGAAATCTACAAAGGGGCGAGGGGGGGAACAGTGAACGCGAACTGTGTTACATAAAAGGAGATTTCTTAGGCTAAGAGCCTCAAGGACTGGCCCGTCGTCGGTTAGGGGAAGAGGGAGAATTCGGGGATTTGGAAGGGGAGAGCACCCATCTGACATATTCGCGCCATTACTTCCGAGAGATCTCAAACAGAAATCTCCTTAGGATGAAAAAGAGCAGGATTTTGACCCAATTGAAAAAACGCACCCCCGGCCGGCAAAAAAAGTAAAGGTCTCGCGCGTTAGCAGTGTCTCTTCTCGGCGGACTCGCGCCTATTTCCTGTTGAGGAGGTCGAAGGTTAGCACTCTAGAAAGCGGAGAAAGGGCGCGGTCGGCCTTCGCTGCGCACGAGCATCTCACATTAAATCTCACAGCTGGCCGGGGAGGGAAATGGGCGGGGCGCCAAAGTTTCGGTGACCGGCTATTGGGGTCTAGCCGTTCCTGGAAAAAGCCGGTATCAAAAGCTTTTTTCAAGAGAGGCCTATGAGAGCCTCAAGGGAAACCCATCTACCGATCGGAAAAGAAAAAGGGCGATGTATGAACGCCCTCTAAAAGCCGGCCAGAAGAAAAAGGGGTAAAAGTCAAGGATTCGAAGGACCCTCCAAAAAGGCTCTGCTCTTCCCTCTCTTGGGTCATAAATCGTCTTTCACACTTGGTCCAGGGAAAAGAAGAGCGGAGGAAGATAACAAAAAGAATCAAAGGACGATAGGCAAAGGAGCTATTATGGGGGGGGCGCGCCCTCCCCAAAAAGAGGAAACAGCCACCGTCTGGTGAATAGGAAACCGCGCGGATTTTCGACGCGGCAGCTCACAAGAAGGAAATTCAGCAAGGAAAGGATATGCAAAAAAAAGAAATCCCACATGGGGCACCTCTAATACAAGTCGTCTCCGCAGTATATGGCGGGGAGAAGGAAGGTTCCGTAAAGGAAGGTGCAAAAGCTCCTGTGGGGAGGAGAAAAGGGGGGAAAAATCAGCCTCTTAAGTCTTGCCGACGGGGGGAGACGACTGAACACCCAGGACATTTGGGAAAAAAGAGGAAGGGAGCGTTGATGAATACCCCGATTATCCTTTCGGTTTGCTGTGACACAATTGAAAGAAACTGTCCTCTCAATAAAAAGAAAAAGGAAGGGCTGATGGAAGAAAACCTTGTGTGCTTTCCTGCGAAAGTTGCAATCGAACAGGGTACACTGCGGGAAGATAGAAGGACCTCCTGGGGGGAGGGAGGGGGGAAAAGCCTATTCGAAAAGGGTGTGTCGCCTACCAGCAATCATAGTCGCCATGATCCAAAAAACGCAAGACGAGACTTTTCCGGGTGAAAAGTCGTCGTAGGGAGAAGATAGGGGGAAGCCTCTCTGCTAAAAAATTCTCTGAGATAGAAGAGCGGGGAAAGGGGAGAGGCACGGATGTCGCCCTTTCGCAAGAAGATCTGCTGTCTTCGAAGGGGAATCGGAAAAAAAACCAGGAGTCCGGGTCACCGGGGGAGAGTAAAAAAAAAGGATGATGGGAATACCGCGGGAGGATCGTCTGATCACCTACATGAGCGCGTTGGGGATCGCAGAAGCCGCGGAAAAAAAGTTACGAGACACGATTGCGACGCGCCGCACCGCGTGCGCGCGGGAGAGCCACCTGCGGGGGATCAAACCGATTATCGACCCCTTATACTCCTCCATCTTCAAAGAAAAAAGACGAGGAGTAGTATATAGAGGGGGAGGGAGAAAGGAAAGTAAAAAAAGTATAGCCAATTTGTCGCTCTGTTCTCGGACTTCCTCCCTGGCGAATGCAAACAGAAGTAGATTGAAAAGTCGTACCCGCTTGTATCATCTGAGCATTGAGAAAGATTAAGAAAAACATCAGGGGAGATTAAATAGGAAAGCGAAGACGGGCAGAGCGCTTAAGGGAAGGGACATCGTTCCTAGAAAGACACCCTAAACGAGGGAAAAGAAGTGAATGAGGGAAAGCTAAGGAGTCAAACTTATATATATGCAGATCCTTCGGACGAACCCGATCGTGGATGGCGCTAAGCGGATTGGCGAAGGGCGAAGAGATGGATACCAGACAGCTCGTCAAAGGGAAAGGTGGAAAGAGTCAGAGAGTCCAGCTTCTGAACTTTCCGCCTGTTCGGGCAAAAACGGCAGCCCGTGTTGGGAGGGAAAGGGGATAAAGGAGGGATAAAGAGAAAAAGTTAGGGAACTGGGGTAATAACGCGCATAGAGGGGACGTTTTCACAGACGATCGACTCGATGTATGAAATCAGGGAAAAGGTTAGCCGCCTGGAGGCCAAGGAAGAAAAAGGAGATCGGACGGGCGGCTGATAAAGCAATAGGCGGAGGGGGGAAAAATTCAGACAGATTTTTCGGCTATCATGGAAAGAGGAGAGAAAGGGGTCGCTGGGTCGAGGAAATCGAAAAACTCGCGCGGCATGCTCATTACGTACGATTTGTGGCTCAGTTGGGGAGGGTCGAATAGACAACACAAAAAAGTAGACGTGTGGGAAAAGAGGGGGGGGGGACGAAAAGGGAGGGAAGTCACGGAGTATTCGGAACGAAGAGCTGATGGAAGGGAGACTATTGACGGTACGTACAACGGGAAGACGCTAAAAAGGGGTTGTACACGCTGGGGGAAAGGCGTAACCAGCGAGTATATCCTGGCGCGGGTTTCGGGGTCGAAAGGGGGGCTCAGAAGAAAGATTTGGGAGCGAGGGGAAGTACCAGAAAAGAAACAACCTCGGCCATGGCATTTAAAAAATATGCGATGGGATATCTGCGGCCTAGATCGGAGAGAGGGGTGAGAGAAAGGCCGGAACTCGGAGGGAAAAAAAGGTAAAGAGGCCTAAGAGAAAGGAAAGAGATACATGCCGTATCGAAGATAGAAGGGAAGTTACCCTTGAAGGAATGGGGGGAGACGCCAGTGAGAACTATGTAATTCGTCTGGGAATTCGAGATCATCTTAAAAAGGGGAGATCGTTGAAGACTTCAGAACGAATGAGTCTTCATCAGACATTCCCGACGACAAAGTGGGACCGCAAATTGCCGGTCACCAAAGTCAAAAGGAGGTACACAAGGTCAAAAGGGAGAAGGAGGAGTACAGGTTACGCCTACGTTGTAGACGGTCACGGAGCCTTCCGATCATCGGGGGGGCCGTCAGAATGCAGCTCGCGAAGGGGGGGGGTTTTTATTTGCACAAAAAAAAGGAATCTACAGGGAAAGGGCCGTCTAGGGAACGACCTCGTCGCTGGTAATACTGCCTCGGGGACTCTGAAAAGGAGCGAAGGGATAAAAACGTATTACTCTCATCAGGAAGTCAAGGGGGACTGTGACATGTTGGAAAGTGTAATAACGGTGAGTCCATGAGACTGTCCAAACCAAAAGAATAAAAAAAGTAGGTTCAAATAAAGAGGTAACCAGTTAGGCTCTGAACGGGACTTCCGGTTCGTGTCGCCATGGGTAATGGGGTATAGAATACGTCTGACGGGGAGAAGGAAACAGCGAGGAAAGAACCAAAATCTTCTGCGGCACGGTAACCCGGAAAAGGAAAAAAGGGGGTGATCGAGCAACCTTAACCCCGAAGGGAGTCATCATGTCGACGACAGCCTGCAGGGGGAAGCAAGGGAATAAGTAACCAGGGGAAAATAGGGTGCTGAAGCAGACCTCGTACCTTCGGCACAACTCGGGAATGCCCTCGGCCTCACAGGAAAAGGGGGAAAAAAAAACCATTACAAAAGGGTCAGAAAGGGCAATAAAACAGTCTCTTATCAGCTTCGCCTCCTGCACCCGGCGAAAGAAAAGGAGGACCAGGGGAGGGAAAGTGGACACTTATGGGGGGGGACACTGGGGGAACAATCCTGTATACGTGAGTCAAATGGCAAACCGTCTCATCAAGCACCAAGGGCGGAGGGGGAAAAAATTGGCGGGGGGGGAAAAAAACTAGGAAGGATTGGCGTTAGGGGGAAGAACCGGGGGGGATGTTAGGAAGAAAAGTTATGGGCCAAGCGTCTACGCCGGTTCTAATCTAGGTAGGACCATCTAAAAACCTTTGATTTAGTGAAGGGGGGGGGGGGGAGGAAAGATAAAGACCTACCGAGGGGAAATCTTAAAGGGAAGGAAGGAAAGAAGAGAAATTAGAAAAGAAGCTAATAAGGCGATTCTAAGGGCCTTTCGTAAGCTAGGGTCCGGAAATACGGACTACAGAGAGTCGGGAAAGGGGAAAAGAAAAGAATCGGCAGGAGGAACGAAACAAGGAATAAAGGAGTGGGGGGGGAAGAGCTCTCAAACAAAAAAAAAGGGAGGATAAGAGAATTAGTAAAAAAACTCAGAGCAGGGGGTAGAGATTGAATATGGGGGGGCGGTTGGGGGAAAGGGAAAGAAGAAAAGGAAGGAGAGGGCTGATGTGCCCACTTTTGGGGGCCAGGAAAGAGAGCTTCTCAAAATAACAAAGTGGAGGATCTAGGCTCGGAAAGGGCGAAGATATAGGTTTGTTCTAAGGAAAAAAGGGGGCATTGCCAAAGGGCGTCTGGGTCTAAAAAGAAACGCATAAAAAGACACTAAGAAAGAAAGGTTGTTGTCGATGGTCCACGACCCCGCAGGCATGTAGACCCTATACTCTGGGAAGAAAAAAGGGGGAGCGACGGGGGGAAATAGGGTGGGGATTAACCCGAAACAATCCTCCGGGGGGGGAAGAAAAAAGAGGTGAAGACGCCCGCGGGGTGCTGATGAGACGGGACTTTGGAACTCAAAGCTATATCTACTCGGAGAGGTGAAAAGAAAAGTGACCAGCTTAGAGGGGTCTCGGAGGGAGGGAGCTTGGGGAGGGAGGGGCCGCCGAACCGTCCGAAAGATCAAAAAATCACCTGGGGAAGGAGGGAGGGCCTGTACCAAAGGGGGGAAATGAAAGAATCGTAAAATTTGTCCTTCGGTCGAGGGTTAAGACGGGGGGGTGTGCCCGACAGGTTCCGGGAGATTCGAAAATCGGAGGTGGAAACCTGTGGAAGGAGCAAAACGGGGGATAAAGAGAGACAGCCCGGGTGGACCCATTAGTAGGAACAGAAGGACGGAGAGCAGCTCAGAAAAGGAGTGCAAAAAAAGGGGGGCCGTCAGACGAGTTTGGGAACCTGTGTACGGCGGAATTTGCGAGAGCTGAGGGGGACGGTCGACTACATCGACACAAGTGTACAGTGCTGGAACGATAACGAAGTGAGGAATAAAAGGGGGAAAGAAAAAATCATGGGGATGGGCCATAAGTGTACTACCGTGGGGGTAGGCCATGTGGTGGTGTGGGGACCAGCCCCAGGAACCAGTAGCTCGCGAACCCTTAGAAAAAGGGGGAGGGGACGGAGGGAGGAGGGGAAAAGAGGCTCAGGTCGCTATGGGAAAAACCGGGGGGGGGAGAAGAACCTATGCGGAGGGCAGTCTGGGACACAGTACGCCGGCCCTGTCTAGCCAAGGAGAAAAAAAAAGAATATTACGAGGGGGGGAGCACTAAAAAAGGAAAAGAATATCAAAGAGGGGCCTCCGATCAGCTTTAAAAGGAGGGACGACTGCTTCTAAAAAGCTTCTTAAAAAAGGGGGAAGGGGAAAAGGCTGAAAAAATGTGTTATAGGGTGCGCGGGGGGACTGCAACAAGAAAAAGGAAAACTGTAACTTGTCGTCGAAAAGTTTGAGCAATCGCGTGGGGGAGAGCAGTTCCAGATAGGGAAAGAACGAGGAAGTCTCAGCACAAAAGGCAGGGTGGACGCTACGAGCTATGAAAGCAACGGCTGTCACGGCCGTAAAAAAAAGGAGGAGAAGATAGTGAGCCTGGAAGGAGAGGAGGACAGGAAAAAAAAGTGGGGAAAGGTCAAGGGGCTCTTCGAGGTCGGCTCTGCTCGCCGATACGGCCTGGACGCTTGCGGAAGAGGGGGGGAATCAATCAGGTCATGCCGTAAAAAGCGGGGATAGGTCTTACGCGTCACGTATCCAAAAGAGGCCTAATATGCTAGCCTACCTCAAAGACAGGGTCCAAGAAGAGGACGAGAGGGGCCCGGGGGTAAGAAAATTGGCCCCTTTAGCCGCCGGTCTATCACCTTGGTCTAAAACACACTTAGTACCCGGCCAATATTCCCAAAAAAAACTTCAGGGGGGGAAGAAAGAAGGAGAGGAATCGAAATCAGCAGAGTACGGGCACGATCGAAGAGCTAGGGATGGTCCGCTTTCGAAAACAGAAAAAAAAAAAAAGAGCCGGCGCCACATCGGAGGACGCTATGGCACCAAAAAATCAAGGCGCAAGCTCACCACGAGAGAGGAAAACCGGGTGGGCACTCATAGGTCGCGGAAAGGGGATAAGAATATGAAATACTATTGTGAAAAGCACTCGCCTCTGCGTATTGAAAAAGCCGTCTACAAAATTCCGAAGAAAAATAATGGGGAAAAAGTAGGGCGAGAAAATGCGGAGTCAGGGAAGGGAGGGAATCGCGGTTTGGGTGACATAAATTAAGAGGACTAGAGCGGTCAAATAAGCCGTCACTAACGAGAGGGAAAAAAAGTTTTTTTGGGAGGATCGATGACCGAAACAAACGTGGGGACAAAAGGCGAAAGACGAACAAGGCTTACCAAGCAGAAGCCGTACACACCGTGGCTGGCGGGGGGAAATTGAAATGGGTGGTCGCACGAGTCAATATTCTCCAGGATCCCAGAGGTAAACGCCTCCCCGACTGAAGGGGAGGGAGCGTCGTCTGAGCTTCATAGGAGAGAAGGTCGAAAGGGAAAAATGATAGGCAGACATTCGCTTTTGTGAGTTTGGTCCAGGGGGGCCGTGGACGCAATAGCAAGAAATAGAGAGAGAAAAAACTGGAGACTGGGCAATATTCGATCTCCAACCCACTATAGGACCTGAAATGGGGAGAGGACGAACGCGTAAGCGGGTCGACTCTGAAATAAATTCCGGATCTGACCTCGCCATGAGGAAGAGAGACAAAGAGGGACAAGGGGAGGGGGAAGAGAGAGAGGGGGGCGAGTTCGCGCAAACATTATCCGCCACTCTCAGAGAAACAAAAAAGGAAAGGGGAGGTAGAAAGAAGGGGAAGGTTTTCGCGAACTCAAACCACAACACACCAAAAAAAGAAGGACGATTGACAGTGGTTGGAATCTTGGGGCACCTCTGCCTCAATCGATGGGTCAAAGCGATGAATAGGAGAGAAGGTGGGGTAAATAACGACAAGAGGAAGAGTTAAAAAACGAAGTGTGAAATTAAGGCGAATTATAGGGGGAGGAAAAAACTCAGGGAGTGAGCGATAAAGAGATTTAAAAAAAAGGGTGTAAGAAAGATAGCAGGGAAGGTGGAAACTGGTGTGAGTTGGGAAAACAGGAAAGTGGAGGAGGGTGAGGAATAGGGGAAAGGGGATAAGAATACGGAAGTGTGTGGAGGGAACGAATGTATAAACGAATGGGGGTGGAAACGGTAGAGTGGGAACTGAAAATGGTGGGTTTAGAAGGAAAAGAATGGGGGGCTTGGGTGCGGGAAGTTTACAAGAGGCAGTAAAGGGGGAGGAGGTTGAAGAGGAAAGGAAGGGACGGGTATAAATAAACAAAGAGGAAGTAGGTAGGGGGAGAACTAGGCGGCAAGCGAGAGGGTGAAGAACCAAAGTAGGAGAATAGAAAAGGTCACGCAGGGAAGGCGATGTTAAAGGATGGCAAGAAGGGGGATGGAAGCGCTAAGTGGGGGAGGAAAGGGAAAAAGCATGCGAAGAACGGGCAAGAGGCTTGGGAAAAAGAAAAGAAGACATCGTGCCTATCCCCCCAAACAAAGAAAGGGAGAAAAGGGGGAAGAGGAAGGAGTCCACTGGAAGGTCGACAAAGGGGAGAAAAGAGGGTGGTCCCCCAGAAAAGTCTAAAATGAGGCGTTACGAGGAATGGATTGAGCCGAGGAGGAGACCAAGAGAAAGCTAATCTGAAAAAGCTAAGCCACGGGAAGTGGTTGAAAGGAGAAGAGGACTTCCTTCATTGAAGACTTGGTTCGGGTGTGAGGAAGACAAGTTTCGGCAGAGACACCAAAAAAAGGAGGGGGGAAAGGCAAGTCTGACGGATGTTATAAAGTCCAGAGTGTTAAAGACAAAAAAAAGATCTATCGTGATGAAGCTTGAGAACTTTGAACAGGCTTCTTCAAAAAGGAAATCTAGGCGGAAGAGGGTAGGAAGAAGCAATGAAAGAAAAAAGTGGTAGGCAGACAGGAACAGAGGTTTTCGGGACGAAATAAATGTTCAAAAAATTCTAGGAAAAACATACCAGGGCTTAGTAGGAGTGGGTGAGAGGGGAGACAGGGGGGAAAAGCGACGCGGCAAGAAGATATGCACTACGATGCGCATAGAGGGGGGGTGAGCGAGCGGTACAACCCATAATAGGCTCAAGGGGAGGAAAGAAGGAGAGGACGCCGCGAGGTTCGAAACTAAAGGGAGGGGTAGTAAAAAAGAGGGGGCGGAAAAAATTTGGGAAAAAACTTGGGGCGGTCTAAAGGTTGCATTACACGTATTATCGGAAACGACGCGGTCTGGCAGGACTCGCATATAGAAAAATGGGGCCGGGGGGAAGATTGAAACCTAGCCCGGACCTACTCAAAAGAACTCGGACATGCATTGGATGTATCGAGGAGGAAGAGGAAGAAAGGGAGCGATTTATCGTAGCAGTATTAAGAAAAAGAAGAAGCTTCTACTAGGAACCTGTTTCTGTAACAGAACCAGGGAGATCGCCTCACTCTCGAAGAAGGAAAGTGAATTCAGGAAGGGGGGGAATCCTGGGAACCAAAGGGTCAACGCGAAAGAAACTCTTTGTAAGAGTATTCTTCGGCTTCTCGGGAGGAGGGAGAAAAGAAAAAAAAGTGAAAAGCTAGAAAAGAAAAGAAAGAAAAGGAAATAGGCCAGAAAAAAGGTGACTTTTCTTGGACGGCTCTTGCCGGTCCACATTTCAAGGAAAAAGGCTGGCACCATGGATCGACTGTTCCCTAAAGTAAAAGAATAAATTTGGAAGGCGAAGGGTGGCCGAACGGTCGAGGGAAAGCTCTTTCTGAAAAATGGGAATGGGGGGGGAGGATGTGGATTTATTGGGGCACAACGACAATGCATCTCGAAGGGGCCTCGACAGGGCCCTGGGCGAAGACCTCGTCGCGAGGGAACTGCACCTGATTAGAAAGAAAGAAAAAAGGGGGGGGGAAAACGAAAAGGATGTACTCGCTCGCCTGAAGTGGGGCGTGACAGGTTCGTGTTCGGCTAATGAAGGGGAACAGAAAGGGGGACGGTCCAAAACCATAAAGAAAGAAAAAAACAAAATGAATGGACCTTAATCAGTCAGCTAGGCCGCAACTTTCTTTCAAAGGAGGACATTGGTCCATTTCATGGGGAGAAATCGCTCAGGAGAAAAAAAGGGAGCTCAGAGACGGGGGGGTCAACTTCTCTAGTCGTAAACCCAAACGGACCAAGGGGGGGGTCTAGAAAAGAACAAGATATGGGCTATCCGCTAAAACAAGATTCAGAAAATAGCCAACGTGAGTGGAAGAAAGGCAAAAGTGCTTTTTGGTCGAAAAAAGAGAAAAGGGGGACGGCACCCCCTCACGTGCACTCTCTCCTAACTCACTTTTAGAGAGACACCAGAAATGCCAGACTAAACACTAACCCGTTCCAACTTGAGAGCTGAGGGGAAAGTTGGGGGGGGCGAAGCCGCTCCCAAACTCAAGTCTGTAGAAGGATTAGTTGTGCATGGTCAATAAGGGAAATAAGCTAGAAAGATTTAAGGGTGCAGGAAGGTGAGTAAGAGGCATCAAGCACCAAGCGGGCCTGGAGCACGTAAAAAAAAAAAAAAAAAAAAAAAAAAAAAAAAAAAAAAAAAAAAAAAAAAAAAAAAAAAAAAAAAGAAAAATAAAAAAAGAAAAAAAAAAAAAAAAAAAAAAAAAAAACAAACAAAAAACAAAAAAAAGAAACAAAACACACAAAAAAAAAAGAGCACAAAACAAAAAAACACCACACAACAAAACACACAACAAAAACAAAAACACACACCCAAAAATCAAGTCAAACACAAAGAAAAAAAAAAAAAAAACTAAGAAACTCAAAAAAAAAGCTGAATAAAAGAAAAAGACAAAAAAAAAAGAGAGAAAAAAGAAAAGAGAAAAAAAAATGAGAAAAAAAAAAAAAAAAAGGCAGAAAAGAGAGAAAAAGTGAAAAAAAGAAAAAAAAAGAAAAATAAAAACGTAAAGAGAAGAAAAAAAAGGAAAGGGGGAGTAGGGGGTGGAGGGGAGGGGGATGGGGGGGGGGGGGAGGGGGTGGCGGGGGGGGGGGGTGTTAGATGGGGGTGGGGGTGGAAGTGGGGGGAAGGGGGGGTTATGAGGGGGTGGGAGGAGGGGGATGATGGCGGGGGGGGGGGAGAGGAATGCAGGGGAGGGGGGGTAGTGGCGGTGGGAGGGGGAGGGGGGGGCCGGGGTGGGCAGCGTGGGGGGGGGCAGGGATAGGAGGGAGCGGGGGGGGGTGGGGGGTCGGAGAGCGGGGGGGGTGGGAACGGGGGGGGGGGGGGGGAGGGAGGGGGGAGGGGGGGGAGATGGGGAAGGGAGAGGGGGGGAAGTGGATTGGAATTGGGGGGAGGGGGGGGGGAGAGGGCGTGGAAGTGATTGCGGGGAGGGGAGTGGAAAATCCAAGGGGGGAAGGGGAGGGTGAGGGCAGGGGGGGGGGAGGGGGGGGATTGGAGGGGCGGGGGGGGGAAGGATGGGGGGGAAGGGGGGGGGGGGGGGTGAGGGGGGAGGAGGATGGTTGGGGGGGCAGGCGTAGGGGGAGGGCAGGAGAGCTAAGGGGAGGGGGAGGATGAGGGGGAGGGGCGGAATCTTAAGACAGGGATTGGGAAGGTACTGGGGGGGGGGGAGGGGGGAGTAGAGGGGGAGAGGGGGAGAGGAAGAAAAGGAGTGAGAGGAGGGGTGAGGTGGAATGAGTAGGATTGAGGGTGGGAGGGGGTGACAGACGAGTGGGAAGTTGAGCAGAAGGATTGTCGGGGGGGAGATAAGGTCGCTGCACTTTGAAGAGAAGAGCATAATAGAGGATGATAGAATTCGAAACTAGATGGTAATAGGCGGCAGACCGATAGTGGCGGAGTAGAGGAGAGAATATATTGGTAGGGGTGTGAAAGACGAGGAAGTCCAGTGAGAGGGAGGTATAGGTTGGGGAGAGAGCGAGGAGGGGGGAGGGGGGACAGTCAAACAGGGCAGAGAAGAAAGGTAAGGATGGGGATAAGGAGGGGAGTAAGTGGGGGAGGTGGTCTTATAAACTAAGGTAGGGAAGGTAGGAAATTAGAGAAAGCGATTGGCAAAGTATGGGTAGGGTTACAAGAAGAAAAGAGGCCCAGACGCTTGCACAGACTTTTTCTTTGTCTGAGCGACCCTTTGGAAATGGACGACGGAGAGAAATAAACGGACGGGTTTCGTGCGGTATCGTGTCGACCATCAAGGGAACCACGGGGGAAGTGAGGGAGCGGGTGATCGGGGTCGAACCGATTCGGGAGGGGAGTAAACTTGGGGAAGGAGGAAAAAAGAATTCAGGACCTAGATACTCGATAAGGCCTGAGAAGAGCTGAGAAAAGGACGACCGGGCATGATGATAGGGATCAATAGGAGGGGCACAAAGTGGGCACACTCGGGGGAGGGGGAGACGAGTCAGGCGATCAACACCAGAGCATCTCTGAAAAAAAGTAGGGTGGGGTGGGGGGTA
>Ga0179593_1424830_pt1 | contig 11909 bp, 8 predicted proteins | sample CZODoug2_1_08_16_FD_185931 | JGI IMG/M metagenome (GOLD analysis project Ga0179593, IMG submission 185931) | Vadose zone soil fungal communities from Angelo Coast Range Reserve, California, USA - CZODoug2_1_08_16fungal (PacBio error correction) | ecosystem: Environmental > Terrestrial > Soil >...
AGAGATGTCGATGAAGATCAAGAGCAGGCGGAAAAATCTTCGTGCGTAAAAGAGGAGGTTCTTAGACCCAACAAGCTTTGCTGAAGCGGGGAGCAACAAGACTTCAAAAGCGCAAAGTATGGCTCCCCCGCGCGGGAGAAAGGATACCAAGGAGCCGCTCAAGCCCCTCCGAACGTTGGTCGGTTATGTTGTTCCGGGAGGAGCTCGGAGAAGGCGACCAAGGAAAAGCGACTCCATCCAACGATGCCAGCCGTGGTAGGAGGTGAGGGCCCGGGAAGGGAGAAAGTTCCTAAAACGTACAAAGCACCCAGAGGAAAGCGGAAGCATGAAGGTCAGAACCTGGCTACGGACGGAGGGGTCGGAGCTTTGTAGCACCCCCTGAACTGGAGGAAACGAAGTGACCAGGCAAAGGTGGTCCGGTGAAGTTGGAGAACACTACTCTCCGAGAGGGAAGACACCACATCGCCAGATTGGAAAAAACTCGAACTGGACTCAGGTACGTGCCAGTCCAAGATCATCACGTCCAAAAAGTCGTTTACGAGACTGTCAAAAAAGAGCGGAAGCCGAGGGGGAAGAAAAAGTTGACCAGCTGAGACAGGACCGAATCAAGAACAAGGACTTTAAAATCAACACCGCACTGGGTGGGTACCATGTAAAAGTCCTTTAATCATGGGCGTCGTCAGTCCTAACCGTCCTCGTATCCGCCCCCGTAGGAAACGGAGGGGAGGGGTTAGTACGAGTTCACAATCCCAGGGAGACAACCGCGCGTGTGAGTCGCCCGGAACCAATCCAGGATCCAAGGCGTACGCAAGAATAGGCACAGAAGCGAAGAACCTAAGGATTCCAGTTAAGGTACACGGAGCGCAGACCTCCAGAAGCTTATACTGGCAGCACATACCAAGATTGGAAAAACGCCCAGGATAACCTTCCTCTCGTGACGTGGGGGGGCGCACACCAATCGTCGAGGAAACCTAAGAGAATCTCAAGGCCCGAAACGCGACAATCCATAGAAAAAGCCAAGCCGGGCACTTTGAGTCGGGGGAGACGGGTGGGGCGGGAGACCCTTCATGCACAGCGGCAAGATAAGACACCATATAGGGGAAAAACCGCTGACTAAGTAGCAAAGAAAAAGATTCGCAGGCTATCGGACTAAAGAAAGTCGAAGCCACAAGATTGGTCATCGTGGGATGTAACGTTCCCAACGAGCGTTGAGGTGAGGTGAAAAATTTGTCAGCTAGTCGATCCATCTGAAAGGAATCAGAGTCAAACAGTCTGGGGGTGGGGTGCCCACTAGCGCTGGGGTCCAAGCACATGCCTATAACGAGAAAACTTTGCAGAAACGCGAAAAGCCACGCACACTAAAATCCGAGCAGGGGGAGGACGCCTTGTCACCGTCCCGATAGGAGCCGGCGCGAACGGGGCATTCTCGGCAGCGCATATCCTTGGTGACGGAAGAAATGCGGACGACTACCGGGGGGAGCAAAGCAACCATACCCTTCGGCGGCTACGGGGGGAAAAAGGAAAATAGCTCGACATGCATATGAAAGGTCAAGAGACCGTGCGATCGGAAGCAAATCACACACACCAGGCTCATCCTGGTCACCCACCATGGAAGAAAAAATTTCAGATCGCAGCGGTCGGTATGAAAAAACTAGGGGAGGGTGTCAGATGCGAGTAAATGTTATCGACCGTGAAAGTCGAAGAAATGGGCCTCTCACAGACCTCCGTTCTGGGGGCAAACTTCGTGGCAAAAATCCACATGCTCTAGGTTCTGGGTAGAGGCCGCTCGCAGACTAAGTAAAGTAGAGATCAGAAGCGTTCAATGTGGAAGTAACGGGCGGGATAAGGCACGAGAAACCTGCCTTTAATAGGACCATACGCGTCGGGGGGGGCATACTCGCGGCGGAAATGTATAACCTGGATCATGGCAAACTCTCAAGACCGGCCGTGCCGGTAGTAGCAATGTGACGAGGAGAGGCCGTTCAACCAGAATCTGTGTGAAAAATCTGCTGGGCAACGAAGAGTAGGTGAGGCAAAAAGGCACCTAGAAAAAGAGAATCATTTCCGATCTTATGACTTTAGGAACTCTATAATTCGTCAAATCGTCACGGCTCCGAGTGGAACGGATCAGTCCAATTCATCGAGGGGCAGCGAAAGGAATCTTGAACCAGCCAAATCCCCTTCTACTCGGAAAGGGGGGTTCTCAAGGCCGGAGGATGTAATAGATACAAATTCACTGCGCGAGCCAACGTCCCTGATAGGGAGGCAGGGAGGTCTTACACGCAAGGCATAGCTTGCCCTGGGGATTGGGGATACCGGCGCGGTGGGGCAGTCGAGAATAAAGAGGACGGGTAAATAAGGGAACAATAGGTGACTGGTCGCTAGATAAGGGGGGTCATCAGTAATCTGGCAACGAAACCCCCGCAATAGCAACCTATTCGGACAATTCTCACGGAAACGGCGGTGGTCGCAAAGATAAGGGACTCGGGGTAAGACGAGCACTAGATTAAGAAAAAAACGCCGCTACCGAAAATTTCAGTTACCGACGTTGTCTTTTCTGGTTGTCCTCAGAAGTCGTGGTCTGGGGGGCCTACCCAAAAAAGGCTACGGGGAACCCATTGGGGTGAAGGGTCCGTTCGAACGAGACACAGACAACGGAGTTAGGTGATGGTCCTCGCGGGGGGCAGTTCAAAAAGAACATGCTTCCCTCGGCTGGAGTAAATGAGAGCTACAAAAGCGTATGCGGCTCTGATCACAACTTGGGGGGTCAGGGGAGACAGAAGTGGGGCTCACAATTGGATTGTGATCGGAGAACCCTGGTCTGTTCACACCATCGGGCCAGAATGGGGAAGGGAGGAAAAAAATAACAAAGAAACTGTATAGAAGATCAGGGGAGATGGTGTCATCGTTCGTGAAACGTACTCGGCCGTCGCCGCGGCAACAAAAAACCTGGACTTTTTTACAAAAGGACAAAAATGGACAACACCTACAATGGTCAAATAGGAAAGACAGTGCTCAGGGCACAGTTTTCGCCCCGAGATCCTCATAAGAAGGGATCCTATAGCTCCGAGAAAACAAAGGGGAAAAAAGGAAAAATATAGAGTCCGAAAGGAGGATGAAGGGGAGATAGGGTAGGTGAATCAACCGAGACAGGTTTTAGGAAGAAAGGGTAGGCGTTGGAAGGTTTGGTTATGAGTGCACCCTTTCATATGTGGTAGAGGCGATCTGGGGGGGGCAGCTGTCCGGTCTCACGAACTACCGGTTCCACCCAAAAAAGGGGGGAGGAAGGGAGACTGGGGGGGGGGAATGGGGGTGGGAGGTCAATCGGCCCTGCTGGGAAGAAGGGTGTTAAAAAGCGACACCGGGTTCGGGCGTCACATACGGGGGTCACCAAGGAGGGACTTTCATAGGAGTGAAACGTTGTTGAAAGGCAGGAAGCATCCCTGCTGGGGTAGATCGGTAGCACGTAGTTCGAGGGGGGGTCAACCCCGGATGCCGACCTTGCCTTGACTTGGGGATGGTCGAACAGGTCCTTGCAGGAGACTCAAAAGAGATTTAGCGGAGTACCCTGCGCTTGCCACCGTAAAAAACCCAGTCAGGGTAGGGTATAATGGTATTCTGGAGGTTTCGCGATGTTGGCAAGAGCGGGGGCACGAAAATGGGCCAATCCTTCCGTAAGGTGCTGACCACCTAGGAAAAGAACTGAGGAGGAAGTTCTAATCGTGGGTAAAAACACTTCACCTCGCTAAAGGGATAGGGAGAAAAAGAAGAACGTGTTCGAAAGGGTCCAAGGGGTCCTGCGGGCTTATGACAAAGACGGACAGCAAAAAATTACGCCTCCAACCGTAAGTAGCGCGGCGTGTGGAAACGAGAGAATTAGAGGGGAGGTCTCGGGGGAATCAGGGTGGTGAGGCGATAGTCTCCTCAGCCGGAGCACGAAGCGAGAAGAGCAGGGGGAGGGTGAAAAGGGGAGGAGAAGATGGGCGAGAAGACAAATGGGTGCAGGGGGTTGCTTCTAGGGGAAAGGCCTGGGCCGAGATGTAAGAAGCTTATGCCGCCCGAAGAACGGAGGACCGGCATAAATCTTTTATCTTGTCCCTTTATCTACCTCCGCCAGTGTTTTCAAAAGATGCGAAAAAAAACTGGCGAACAAACTTTCGGTATTGTCTATCCGACAGTAACCAAGGACGGGACTTTTTGCGAATAAAAGCGAGGGGGGCCCTCAGCGTCTTATAGCACAAATACGTCTCTTGCCGAGGGTTAGTCAGGGCATCTCCATGTCTTATCTTCCAAGCGTTAAGGCAAACGGAGAACGTAACGAGTAGAGAGACGATCAGCGTTTTGACTCAAGATCTCGGCCCCTCGTGCAGGTTTGGCCGGGGAACAATAAGGGAACCCGAGAAGAGTGAACCAGTCAAGTTTGTGTTCTTAGACAGACCGGGGGGACGGCGGAAAAAGGGTAGAAAACGCGCCCGCGTGGGGGCTCATGTAAGCGATCGGACCATCAGAAGAGGCTCAACCTGGGAAAGTTTTTGACGATGCAGCGGGGGAGGAAGCGACCGGAGGCAACGGCGAGGGCAGCTATGATGAGGAGATCAGTTTGGTTTTTCGAGACGGACCAGAAGGGGCTCGTATTCACAGGGAGAGGGGGATCCCAAAAAAAAAACCACAAAACAAACCGCGACGGCGCGCGGGACGTCAAACCAAGGATATAGGGCGGCCGTAAAGGGGGACTTGAAGAGGGTCGGAGGAAGGCGCAGATAGAGGGGGACGGTGGAAGAATAGGCAAACAGCGCACTACCTCGCGCGGAAGGGCGTGCCGCGGAGGCCGTACGCCCGTTCTCCGGTTCCTGGCGAAAAGCTATGGAGTAACAAACAAAGAGGTCTCGCAACTTGAAAATCTTCATGGTCTTCGAAGCTTAAGTTCCCCAAAAGAAAGAAGAAGTGTGGGGGAAACGATAACATATGAAAGAAGGATAATTGGCATTGTCCGGAGCCTCCTCTGGAGGGAAGACCGAAGGGCCGGGAGAAAGAAATAGAGTTGGTGTAGACGTAGGAAAGAACGGTGGGGTTAACAATCTGGTGAGGCTCGTCTTGACTTTGTGCAGGGAACGGCCGCAACTAGAATAGCAAAGCGGGCCTTAAGAAATGGCGGGCAGTAAAGGGTTGCTACCGGGAACTTAAAATGGTATCATCAACAGGAAGGATGAGAAGAATGGGAAAACTCCTCCAAACAAGCAGAGAGGACGGGGTTATCCTCGCCACGCGGGTTGGAGGCGCCGCAAATCTCGAGGAGGAGGGGTGGCCCAGCGTAACGGACAGGGACATGGACGGGAAGAAAGAGTTGGGGTGGCCGATGATGAAGATGGCTGGTCTACATGGGGCATAGATAAGAGGTCATCGGGGAGGACTCTAGATCTAAACGGGACGGTGAGTAAAAATGCACGTCAGACTGGGAAGCCGACTCTGAGTAAGTGGTCTCCCAAACTCAGTATACTGGAATAAAAAAAAAGGAAAGGGGGAGAATGGAAACCAAGAGGCCCCCGACAGGGAAAGCACCCGAAATAGCCGTTCCAAACCTCCTTTGTGTACGCGCGGTGCGGAATTAGCACAGGGAAAGGGGGTTCTTTCCTGCTCTTGCAATGGAAAACTCGTCCCCCTTTGGGGATTACACGGCGCTCCCCTCGCGAGGGGGTGTCCGAAGGGGTCCGCTCTTTCTTCGGGTCATGAAACAACTTGCACCGTCACCAGTTCAGTCTGATGAGAAAACGGGGAAGAAAAAACGTGGGCTAAAAAATGCTCTACTCCTTACCTTACCGGCCGGAGTGAGAGGGGGGGGGGGTCTAAGGATACGCTACGCACGGGAGAAGGCCTGGAAAAGGGGAACCAAAAAAAACACGTTCCGAGGGGACTGTACTCGACTTGAGCGACTGCCAGGGGGCGTCAGTAACATATAGGACCGGACAACATCAGAAAAACGTCTGGAGTTTGGGAGAGGATGTATGGAAACTCTGTCGCGGGGAGCCCAAGCGGCTGGTGCGTGTGAAGTCGTCAAATTCAGCACGGTCGAGTGGGGGAACGCACACCCTCCCATTTGGACGAAAAATAACGGGAAATGACTCAATCGGAAAAGGGAAGAGAGAGTGGCTCTAAACAAAGAGGAAGTGAAATAAAAATAGAGATCGCGAGCCTGGTCACTCGAGCTCGTCCAAAACCTACGGTTGGCGTACCCTCAGGAGGGAGAACCAAACACCAACTTTGCTTGACCTCGGAAGGGAGCAGACTCCCATCAGATATTCTCCAAAGCTAACCCGTTTCATACGCGATCTCCGCCGGAGAAGCTAAACAAAAATAGTGGGGAGGAGGGGGAGCAGGAAGAAGAGGCTGAAAGAGAGCGCCAATAAGCGCACTCTGACCAAACTCCTCTAACTTTTGGAGTAGGGAAGGTTATACTGTCATTAGGAAAATTCTAGAGGAGGAAGTGAGAGAAAACCACAAAGAAAAACTCCCAATACTTGGAAGGTCCTGCGCCTTACTGCCGGGTCAGCAAGGGGGACCCTAAGAAACTAAAATCAGGGGGGAAAATAGGAAACAGCAATGGGGTTTGGTTGGGAAAACCACCAGAGGGACGACTCAGAGGCAAAATTCAAGGGGAGAGCAGAGGTTTCAATAGAATGGGTAGTCTGGCCAGTGCACAGCACACGTCAAAAAATCTTGAAGACTCTGGAAGGGATCTAGAAAAAATTTGGGGGAAAGTCGGTATCTAGACCCTTGGGAAAGTCAGGGGGAACCTTACCCCTCATTTGACCATTATCAGGTAAAGTTATTCTTTTCCTAGTTCTTTAACACACTTACTCGTAGGGCTACCCCGTATAGAGGGGGAACTGCGGGGAAAAAAGCAGAAGTTCTCTAAATGTACAGGGCCCTATCCTGCTAAATGGCCAATTTGTGAGGAAAGCACAAATAAAAGAATAATAACACCACGAGTACCGGGACGACTTCAACGGAAGAAAGTAGTTCTAATTGACCCTACTAAAATATATGCGGAGAAAAAACCGAGTGAGAAGCGTAACCAGATAGAGACGCGTTTGTCGTGCCCGCCAACAAAAGGAGAGGCCCACGGGGGGGTAATAGCAGGAAAAAACGTCTCAAAATCAAAGAAGACAACTGGGAAGCAGTCGTTGGGACGGAGAAAAAAACTTCGGTCCCCGGAATGAAAAGGAGTCAGCTCTAGGGAAAAAAACATAGATTAGGCAAAAACGGTAAAGAAACTAATCGGCTGTCGAGGAATCGGCCAACTAGTGGCAACTTCGGAGGAGGAAATAATGCCAAATTAGGGGAATAGGGGGATCCCAGCGGTATCGTCGTGGGGTAGCCGCGAGTAAAATAGAGAACCGGCCCCGACAGGAAAAAGACAAGTTTCCACATAGACTCTGATGGTTACCAGCGACCTTAAACAGAACTGCTTCCAGAGCTAAAGCCACTCCCGCGCGTTTTATGTGATTCCCGAGTCGGGTTAAAGTCTGCAACATACAGAGAGATTCAGACTCAAGGCATGACACTAGGCAGTCAGTACCGGCGGAGAAACGAAAAGAGGGGGTTTCGCTCGCGGGAAGCCTCTCGTTCGTGGTTTGCCACAAAAAAGAGACTCTAGAACCTTCGGCGTAGATAATAACCTTAGGAGCTACTTCCGAGGTACAATCTCAAAGGAATTGAATTAGCAGCAAATGAAGTAATCCGGTCACCCACTACCATGAAGGGATGAGAGGAGACTTCATAAGGGCTCGGTGGAGGGGTTCATGGAAGTATCAATTACTATCACACTTCAGATTGGTCTACAGGCCACTTGTCGGAGCCTCGATGAACAGCTCGGGGGACCGCAAAACTTAGCGCAAGGTGCAGAGAAATTGGAGCGCCAGCCGAAGCCGCAGAGGGGGGTCGCGATCAAAGATTAGGGGAGCCGGTGAATACCGGGCTTGGGTATACAAAAAGGCTAGCCCGGCGGCCAATATGAACAGCTTCTTTGGGGGGGGACGAGCGGCCGGGAAAAGGAGAAGGTTCCGCCTTCCGCCGAGACGGGCAATCTGGCATCAGCAGTGTTTGGAGAGGAGAGAATGTAGGGTAGCACCCATCTCTTAGAAGGCGATAAAAGGTCCAGGGGAGGGAGGAGAAGCCTCTACTACCTGAGATGAGGGGCGGTTCAGAAAAAGGAGTGAAAATTCCTGAATAATGGGGGCCTGACATAGAAAACCTGGCTGAGGGAGCAGGAAGGCCACTTGATGAGGATCACTATTTCCACGAACTCTCTATAGAGCCGAATGATAGGTCTCGTAGGCGCTGTACAAGAAATACCACCATTCTAGTTCGAAGAACGGGTCTGAAGAGAGTGTGACAATTCCGGCCGAATCCATGCCTGTGGTTATTATGCATTGAAAAAGAGGGGGGGGGATAACAGCTTATACCTCTTCCGTGTGTATAACTTAAAAACCAGGGCGTGCGCTAGGAGCAGATGAAACAATGAGAAACCATAAAATACTTAATACTCATAGGGAATTCAGAGGGGGGGTCCAGAACTCGAAGGGATCGGGTTTACAGTGTCTACATATCGTATGGAACCATCGGGCGAAAAAAAAGACCGTATAGCGTACGGAAAGAAGGGGGGCTGCGTTGGAACGAGAAGATCGGGCAATCACCATCCCGAAGGTCGAGGCCAAGGGGATGTAAGGAAATGGAGAGACGATTACAAAAGAAAGGGAAAAGGACGTTTTTAGGAAACAAAAAAAGTCGCATCGTCGCTGAGCGGACCTCAAAAAAGGAAACTGATCCCTCACCAACGTGGGACCAAGATGGTAGGGAGAAGAAAAATAAATTGTCACTAGCGTCCCCATAAAACTTGGGATCAACACCCTATAGAGCTAAAGTTGGGAGGGGAAACACAATAAAAAGATAGAAGTCAAAGTAAGTTGAAAGACGGGAGGAGGGGAAGTCCGGAAGAGTCAGATATCCAACCAAACTTGCACGGGTGGGGGAATAACTCAGCCTACCAACGCATACAAGCGACCGTTGCTCCTCACAAGGTTCAAGGAGAAAGAAGAGAAAAATACAGCCTCCGTCTTTAGAGAAGAGAACAAAACACTGGGAGGAAAAAAAGATCAGGCGGCTGTAGGCGGTTGCAGGGAGTGCGGACGAAACATAGGGGGAGGCAAGGGTGGAGAGGAAAGGGTAAAGGGTAATTGTGGGGGCAATCACAAGGGAAAAAAAAGTGGTGTAGAAGAGCCAGTTCTGTAAGGATTGAACGGACAATTTCGAGGAAATATCGTCGAGGGGGAGTGGGGGGGGTGGGGCATACACTGCCCGAGAAGAGGGGGGTGAAAACCTGGGGAGGAGAAGAACGCAAAGGGGGCAGACTTAAGGGAAGGAGAGACGAAAGGGCACGGTAGCGACACTCGGAATGGTGAGATCTAGACCGCGACTGGTGCCGATGTGGGAAGGGAAAAGAGAGGAGGCCGTTTGTACTTGGATCGAAAGTTGACGGAACGTTTCCAGCTCTAATGACGGAGGGGGGGGAGGGAGAGGCAGATGACAGCCTAGTCGTCGTAGAAGGGGGAGGAAACTGGGTTACGCGATGGTCTTGAGGAAGAGGGTAGGGAACTTTTCCAATGACGGACGATGGGACCAAAGCAGCGAGGAGGAAGAGGGAAGGAGAGGCTGTCAGCACTTCATAACGCACCGGGTGATCGAAGCACGGGGGAACGGTGATAAATCAGGAGGTCGGAGCAATAACAGAGTTGGGCAGCAAAAAAAAAAAAACCGATCGGTAAGATCAGAAAAATAGACGAGAGTAGGAAGGAGGGAAAATCTACAGTCGCGGTGAGGAGAGAGAGATGTTCATCGTACCGCGACAAATGCCCAGTTATCAGGGCGCTAGATGCAGATGTGGAAAGGTGTACTACAAAGGGGGCGACGTTCTGGGCCTGAAAGTGCGAGAGGTCGAGCCGTTACAAAATTAGAATAATTGAACTGCAGAAGAGAATAGTATTCAGAAGAGATACTAGCTGAGCTACGAGTCGAGGAGGTCCGAAGCGAAAAAGATCAAAAAACTAAAAAAAGTCGGAGGGAGCAGCACAGACCGTGCCCTTGGCGGGGGGAATAACATTCTCAATCTCATTAAGAGAGGACTACTACTTGTAGGGGAAGGGAAGGCGGAAGCGAGATCACAAGCAGTGTTAACACGAGTAGGGGAAACGACGCTAGGTCAGAGCTTCGGGGAGGAGGAGATCAGTTGAAAGCGAAGGGGGGGGGGAGTCACGGGGTCCTAATAAGTGACTTCCGTCGTATACTCTACCTGATAGAGAATGTCAAGACGAGCAGCTGGATAAACCTATCGCCAGGCGATCACACCCTCTTGGGACCAGGAGCGAGTGGGATTACGAAAAGCCATTCTGAGGCTACGACGGAAATGTCGAGGAGCGGGTTTCTGTGCCGCTAAAGTACGATGAAAGGAAAGTCTTACAGCGAGCAGCGCGCGAGCGGGAACCATGAGGCTTGGACCTTAATGGGCCAGAGGGGCAGGTCGGTCGTAGATTCATTTAAGTTGAGCAGCCGCCAACCTGATTGAGAAAGAGCGCGGTGAGTTCGTGAGCGAGGGGAAGAAAAGTCACGAAGAAATGTCCGAAGCTGAAAGTCACCACCCAGATGGAAGTCGCGGAGAGAGGGCAGTGGATGGGGGGGTCGAAGGAAGTCCGATAACGCGGTGGGGAACTAAAGACCCGAGGACCCATGGAAAGAGTGGTGGGCAAAAAGGCGGGAAATGGATCAGATAACGAAAAGACCCGATTGGAGAAGTTCTTCATAAGAAGCGGTTTAAAAAGGAAAGAATATGGGGAAGGGGGGGCTGGAACGCTGGGACGTTCACGGATACCGTAGGACCTAAGTCGTGCCGTCTAAGTAGTGATGGGAGGGGGGAGCTTTCAGGCTAAAGTAGCATGAAAGGGCGGGATACTGCCAACACGTCGCGCTCTCGAGGGGTACTTTAGTGAGAAAGCCGGGTCGCAATCAAGAGACGAGAAGGGGAATGAAGGGTGTCTCCAGATCCGGCCTGAAGGGGCGGGGGAAGGTATCGTGGTTCTTGTTGCTGCGGGCAGGGACCGGCTAACGTTTAAGAGGGAATCCGAGGAATCCGGTTATATCCAGCAGTAATATGGCGTAAACTATCGTCAAGGGTCTCGATCCTACTTGGCATGGGGAACTCAGTAGTAAGGGCGAACGCGCTCGAGAACTCAATTACTTTATAAGTAACAAAGTGAGGTTTAAGTGGGGCCAGGCAATCCAAGCGTCGGGAACGAAGAAGGGTCAAACAGAATTTATAGACGCGGAGTGAGAAAAAAAATGCGAAAGGACTGTTGAGTCTCAGACCTTCAACGCGTACCCTTCGAGAACACTTCGCGCAACCTCGAAGATTCAGAAGACATCCGAGCACTCTTGAGGCTTTTGGGACCAAAACAAGCACCTGTCATTGCCAGTGCCTTAGGACAAATCGGGGCTCGTATCTAAAATTGGGGAAATCCCAATGATATACGAAGTCATAATTGAGACCTATAGTCCTGCTGGGATATGCTATGTTTAGGCTAAGGCTGCTCTCATAGGGATAACTGAACGAAAGACGAAAAAAAAGTCGGGGCTGGAGCGAAGTCTCTCGGGCCGGGGGTCAACTGCCTTCCATTAGACGATCTTAGGCGACAGAAAAAGGACTGCGGTTATCTCCTGATGGAAGAGCGGAGACATGCGGGGGAGAATTTCTCAGAGAGCGCTGGCGTGGGGTCAGAAACTAATCCCTCTTCAGCAAAGAGCTGGATGGGGGCTCACGGACCAGGGGGTGGAAAGAAACTCTGGGGATCATTACACGGGCG